>Ga0136614_10001139_pt1 | contig 15193 bp, 14 predicted proteins | sample AntDrymUQ2792106_2_FD_106643 | JGI IMG/M metagenome (GOLD analysis project Ga0136614, IMG submission 106643) | Polar desert sand microbial communities from Dry Valleys, Antarctica - metaG UQ279 (21.06) | ecosystem: Environmental > Terrestrial > Soil > Desert | place: Antarctica: Dry Valley... | reverse complement strand
TCGGCGGCCTGCTCGGGGGCGCCGGAGATGATCAGCGGCGTGCGCGCCTCGTCGATCAGGATGTTGTCGACCTCGTCGACGATCGCGAACGGATGGCCGCGCTGGTACTTCTCCTCGATCGAGGTGGCGAGGTTGTCGCGCAGGAAGTCGAAGCCGAACTCGGAGTTGGTGCCATAGGTGACGTCGGCCGCGTAAGCGTCGTGCTTGGCCTGACCCTGTTCGCCCGACTGGATCACGCCGACGTTGACGCCGAGCAGCTCGTAGATCGGGCGCATCCACTCGGCGTCGCGGCGTGCGAGGTAGTCGTTGACGGTGACGAGATGGACGCTGTCCCCGGCGAGCGTGTTGAGCACGATCGGCAGCGTCGCGGTCAGCGTCTTGCCCTCACCGGTCTTCATCTCGGAGATGTCGCCCGCGTGCAGCACCATGCCGCCGACGAGCTGAACGTCGAAGTGGCGCTGGCCGAGCGTGCGCTTGCCCGCCTCGCGGGTCAGCGCGAACGACTCGTAGAGCAGGTCGTCGAGCGACTCGCCGTTGCCGGCGCGCTCGCGCAGCCCGTCGACGCGTTCGCGCAGCTCCTGGTCGGTGTCGAGCTCGAGCTCCGCCTCGAAATCGCTGATCCGAGCGACCTGCTTCTCGAACACCTTGAACTTCTTTCCCTCGCCCAGACGCAGGGCGCGCTCGAGAATCGCCATGGAGTCGAGAGTACCAACGACCGTGCGGTCGCTATACGGGCGCGGCCGGCGGCGGCTGCTCCTGCTGCTGCTGCTGGGCGCGAGCGTCGTGTCGCGGCCCGCGGCGCTTGTCGCGATGGCGCTTGACCTGGCGCGCGATCTCGTCGGCGATCAGGTTGACGGAGTGCACCATGCTCTCGGAGCGATCGCTGGCCCGCAGCGTCACGCCCTTCAGATGCAGCGTGGCCTCGGCGACCTGGGAGTCGCGGATCGACGGGTTGCGCTCCTCTTGCAGCTCGATCTCGAGCTCGGCCAGTTCGGAGACTTGCCGGGCGACCTTGGCGAATCGCTTCTCGACCCGCTCGGCCAGCTCCTCGGTGACCTCGACATTGCGCCCCTTGATCTCGATGCGCATCCGGCCTCCTTCGCTCGATTTTTCGCCGTTTAATAATGGTAGTCCCCGAGGCGCGGATCACCAAGCGGCGGGCGGATCGGGTCAACGGGCGGGGGTACGGGCGTAGGCGATCGCGGCGTGGACGCTCGCGCCCCTCCCCCGCAGCACGCGCGCGCAGGCCGCTAGCGTCGCGCCCGTCGTCGTGACGTCGTCGACCAGGACGATCGGCGTACGCGGCAGTGCGGCGCCGCGCCGCACCGCGATCGCACCCTCGATGCCGGTGATGCGCTCGGCGCGATCACGGCCCACCTGGGTCGCCCGCGACCCCTCGCGCACGAGACAGTCCGCCAGCTCGAGGTCGCGACGCGCGGCCAGAGCCGACGCGATCCGCTCGGCCTGGTTGAACCCCCGCCGGCGTGCGCGGGCGCGGTGCAGGGGCATGGGGACGAGGGTGGCGTCGCGCAGCAGCGCCGGCTGAGCGTTGGCGGCGATCTGCGCGGCCATCGCGTCGGCCACCCCAACCGCGCCACGGAACTTGAGAGCACGGACAAGCGCGCGCGCGGGGCCCTCGTAGGCGATCGGAGCCCAGGTGATCAGCCCGTCGAGGACGAACGGGCGCGAGCCCAGCCAGCGCAGCGAGCGCCGGCAGTCGCGGCAGAGCGGGTCGTGCTCGGGCGCCGGCGCGCCGCACGCCCAGCAAAGCGGCGGAGCGAGCAACGACAACGCGTGCGCGAGTGACACCCGGCGAGGCTGACCCGCCGAGCGCAACGGGACGATGCGCCGCTGCGACAATGCCGCGCGTGCACGGCGACCATCGAGTCACACGGCGCGCGCGGCTGCGATGACGCACCCCGACGCGCCCTGGAACTTCGACCCGGCGATCCTGCTCGCGCTCGCTGTCTACGCGGGCGTGTACGTCTGGCGCTTCATACGCGCGCGGCGCGAGGCCGGCGCGCGCGGCGCGGGCGCGTTGCAAGCGCTCGCCTTCTGCGGCGCGCTAATAGCGCTGCTGGCGGCGGTCGTCTCGCCGATCGACGCGCTCGGTGAGAGCTACCTCTTCTCGATGCACATGACGCAGCACATCCTGCTCGGCGACATCGCCCCGCTGTTGCTGCTGCTGGCGCTTTCGCGCGTGATCATGCGCCCGGCGACGCGGCGGTTCCATCGCATCGAGCGGGCGCTCGGCCGTCTCGCCCACCCGGCGACCGGCCTGGTCATCTGGCTCGGGACCCTCTATCTCTGGCACTTCCCGGCGCTGTACGAGGCCGCGATCGACAACGCCGCCGTGCACGCGCTCGAGCACGCCTCCTTCTTCGCCGCCGGGCTCGCGCTGTGGTGGCCGCTCGTGCAGCCCGTGCCGATGCGCCACCGGCTCGAGGGCATGGGTGCGTTCGGCTACGTTGCCGGCGCCAAGCTCGGGCTAGCAGCGCTCGGGTTGTTCCTCGTCTGGTCGAGCACGGTCGTCTACGCGCACTACGAGGGCGTGCCGCGAATCTGGGGGCTGAGCCCGCTCCAGGACCAGAACGTCGGCGGCGCGATCATGATGGTCGAGCAGTCGTTCGTGCTCGTGGTCGTCTTCGTCGTCCTGTTCGTGCGCATGCTCGCGCGCTCGGAGGACGAGCAGCGGCGGCGCGAGCGCCTCGAGGACGCCGCGGAGCGCGAGGACGCCGCGGCCGTATGAGATGAGCTCCTGGCACGGACCGATCGCGGTGTTCGTGGCGATCGTGGTCGCCGGGCTCGGCGGCTGGCTGTTGCTGCGCGGCGACGACGGCTCGCAGTCGCAACCCGCCGAGCTCGGAGGCGAGGACGGCAGCGGCCGGGCCTCGTTCGACGTCGAGAGCTTCGACCCGTTCGCCTGGAAGCCCGAGCGCGACCGCGACCTGCTCGAGCGTGGCGCCGACGGCCTCGCGCACGTGCTCTACGTCAAGAGCCCCGGAGGCGTGGGCCAGACCGCCGAGCGCACGCTGCGCTTCGAGGACGAGATCAAGGCGGCGGCCGAGCGTCACGGCGTCGACGCGAGGACGCTGGAGGCGTTGATCTTCCTCGAGAGCGCCGGGCGCGTGGACGTGATCGCCGGCGAGGACCCCGAGGCGGCGGTCGGCCTCGGCCAGATCCTGCCCGGGACCGCGACCGACTTGCTCGGCATGGAGGTCGACCTCGAGCGCTCCAAGCAGCTGACGCGCTCGATCGCACGCAACCAGAAGCGGGCTAACACGTCTGAGAGTGAGGAGAAGCGGCGCAAGGCGGGCCGCGCCGCCATCCGCGCTCAGGCCGAACGGCGCGAGATCGACGAGCGCTTCGATCCCGAGCAGGCGATCGACGGCGCCGCCCGTTACCTGGCGATCGCCAAGAAGCGCTTCGGAAGCGACGACCTGGCCGCGACCTCGTACCACATGGGGATCGGCAACCTCGAGCACGTGATCGAGACCTACGTCTCGCCGCGGCCGTTGCGCGGCTCGACGCGCGAGACGGTGAGGGCCTACGGGATCACCTGGCCGCGGCTCTACTTCGACTCCTCCCCCAAGGACAACCCCGAGACCGACAAGACACTGAAGCAGTTCGCCGACGACTCGCGCTTCTACACCTTCCGGCTCGAGGCGGCGCGCGAGATCCTGCGTCTCTATCGCGAGGACTCCGAAGAGCTCGACCACCTCAACGAGCTTCAGAACACCAAGGCGAGCGCCGAGGAGGTGCTGAGGCCGCGGGAGGACAACGAGCCCTACGAGGACGCCGGCGATTTGCAGGCCGCGTATGACGACGGCGAGTTAGTCCCACTCCCCGACGACGCTGCCCGGCTCGGGTTCCGGATCGACCCGAAGATGGGCGAGTTCGCGCCGAGGCTCGACCAGAAGCCCTCGCTCTACCGCGGGCTGCGCCCGGATGCGCTCGCGACGCTGCTGTTCATCGCCAAGGAGCTGCGCCGGCTCTCCGGCGACGACGCGCGCCTGCGTGTCACCAGCACCGTGCGCGACCAGGACTACCAGGACCTGCTGGTCGGGGCCAACAACCAGGCGACCAGCGATTTCTCCCTGCACACGGCCGGCTACGCGTTCGACATCACCGCGGCCTTCCGCTCGAAGCGGCGCCGGGCGGCGCTGATCCACATCCTCGAGCGCCTGCGCGCGCAGCGCGTGCTCGACTACGTGTTCGAGCCGGGCGCGATCCACGTCACGGCCGGGCCCGACGCGGAGCGGCTGCTGCCGATGCTGGAGACCGTCAGGACGCGGCAGCCGTAGAGGGTCCGCGACCCTTGCTTCCGCGGGCGAGCGGCACTAGGATCGCGCTGTCCCCTGCAACTTCGAGCAAAGGAGTGACTCATGTCAGCCGAGAGCAACACCGAGGCCGCTCGCCGGATTGTCGAGGAGGGCTTCAGCCAGGGCAGGCTGGAGGTCTTCGACGAGGTCTGCGGTCCCGATTACGTCAGCCACGACCCGGCGGAGGAAGAGGACGTGCAGGGCATCGAGGCGCACAAGGAGCGCTGCGCGGGCTACCGGACCGCGATGTCGGACTTCAAAGTGACCGTTGACGGCGTCTTTGGGTCCGGCGACCTGGTTGCCATGCGCTGGTCTGTGCAGGGCACCAACGACGGCGAGCTGGCGGGAATGCCGGCGACGGGCCGGCAGGTCGCGTTCACGGGCATGTCGATCGACCGCTTCGACGCGGGCGGGAAGCTGGTCGAGACCTGGGACCAGTGGGACAACGCCGGCTTCATGCAGCAGCTAGGCGTCTCGGCTGAGGCGGTTGGCGAGGCCGGTTAGTCACCACTTGAAGGCAGGCGCCCGCGGACCCGGGCAGGGCCGCGGGCGTCAGCCGACCGACGGCTGCGAGCTGAGCTCGCCGTACGGACGCAGGCTGGCGACGATGCCCGTGCTCCCCGCGATCGCGTCGATCAGGATCGAGCCGGGCGCGACCTCGTTGCCCGGGAAGACGATCGACTCGCGCAGCGAGGCGCGGTCGCCGATGCGGACGTTGTCGCCGATCACGGCGGGTCCGATCACGCGCACGTCGCTGCCGATCTCGCAGCCGGCGCCGACCCAGACCGGGCCCTTGTCCTCGACGACGTCCAACCCACCGATGTCCGAGCCCTCGCCGACGATCAGGTCCGGCGCGACGCGCTCGCCCGAGACCTCGAGGCCGATCGCTCCCGCAAGAACGTCGAACGTCCCCTGGCGCAGCTCCTCGAGCGAGCCGACGTCGTTCCAGTAGTCGCTTATCTCGTGGACGAAGAAGGGGACGTCGTGCTCGAGCAGCGCGGGGAAGACGTCGTTCGCCCAGTCGGCGAACGGCTCGCTCGGGAAGTAGTCGAAGATCTCCCGGTCAAAGCAGTAGATGCCGCAGTTGCCGAGGTCCGAGAGCGCCTCGGAGGGGTCCGGCTTCTCTTGGAAGCCCTGGATGCGGCCGTCGGCGTCGTGGATGACGACGCCGAACTCGCGCGTGTCGGGGACCTTCTTGACCGTCAGCGTGGCGATCCCGCCGGCGCTTCGGTGGCGCTCGACGAGGGCGTTGAGGTCGACGTCGGTGAGGGCGTCGCCGGACACGATCACGATCGGCTCTTCGCCGAAGAAGTCAGCGACGTTGCGCACCCCGCCCGCTGTGCCGAGCAGCTCGCGCTCGTGGCGGTAGGTGATCCGGTCGCCGAAGTAGCCCTCGATCGTCTCCGGGTAGTAGTGGACGTTGGCGACGATCTCGTCGAAGCCCTGGCGCTCGAGCGCGCCGACGATGTGCGCCATCACGGGGCGGTCGAGCACGGGCACCATCGGCTTCGGCAACTCGTAGGTGAGCGGCTTGAGGCGGGTCCCGAGGCCCGCTGCGAGCACCATTGCCTTCATCGGGCGGGACGCTATAGCGTGGTCGGTGTGAGCGCGGTCCCAACCTCGATCACGCTCGTCGGCGCTGACGATCTCGACGAGTTGCTGCCGTTGATGCGCGGCTACTGCGACTTCTACGAGGTCGCGCCGTCCGACGAGGCGCTGCTGGCACTGGCGCGCGCGCTGATCGCCGATCCCGAGCTCGAGGGAGTCCAGTTCATCGCGCGCGACTCAGACGACCTGGCGATCGGCTTCGCGACGATCTTCTGGAGCTGGTCGACGACGCGGGCGATCCGGATCGGCGTGATGAACGACCTCTTCGTCGCGCGCGAGGCGCGCGGGAGCGGCGCGGCCGAGGCGCTGATCGAGGCCTGCCGCGAGCGCTGCGGCAAGCGCGGCGCGCGCGCGCTCGAGTGGCAGACCGCGCGCGACAACCACCGCGCCCAGGCCGTCTACGAGCGCGTCGGCGGCGAGCGCGATGAGACCTTCCTCGACTACTCGCTCGAATGCTGACCTCGAACGGTCTACTCCCAGGACGACAGGTAGCGCTCCTGCTCGGGCGTGAGCACGTCGATCTTGACGTCGAGCGACTCGAGCTTGTGCCGTGCGACCGAGCGGTCGATCTCGTCCGGCACGCCGAGCACGTCGACCGGCAGGTCGCCGGCCTGCTTGACCATCCACTCCGCAGACAGCGCCTGGAGCGCGAATGAGATGTCCATCACCTCCGCCGGATGGCCCTCCGCGGCGGCGAGGTTGACGACGCGACCACGCGCGAGCAGGTGCAGCCGCTTGCCGTCCACGTCGTACTCCTCCACGAGCGGCAGCACTTGAAGCGGCTCGCCGGCGGCGACCTCGCGCAGGGCGTCGAGGTCGATCTCGACGTCGAAGTGCCCGGCGTTCGCGAGCACGGCGCCGTCCCGCATCAGCTTGAAGTGCTCACGCCGCAGTACGTTGCGGTTGCCGGTGACGGTGACGAACACGTCGCCATACTCAGCCGCCTCGAGGGCAGGCATCACCTCGTAGCCTTCCATGCGGGCCTCCAGGGCACGCAGCGGATCGACCTCGCACACGACCACCGCGGCGCCCGCGCCGCGCGCGCGCAGTGCGATGCCGCGCCCGGTGGGGCCGAACCCGAACACGACAAGCAGCTTGCTCGCAAGCAGCAGGTTGGTCGCGCGCACGATGCCGTCGAGCGCCGACTGGCCGGTGCCGTAGCGATCGTTGAACGCTCGCTCGGCGCGCGCCTCGTTGACCGCCACGACCGGGCAGGCGAGCCGCCCGGCGGCCTGCAGCTTGCGCATGCGGACCAGCCCGATCGTCGTCTCCTCGGTCGCGCCGACGAAGTCCTGACTCACGCCGCGCTCGTGCAGCGCAACCAACAGATCGGCGCCGTCGTCGAGGACCAGGCGCGGGCCGGCGTCGAGAACGGCGCTCACATGGGCGGCGTAGGTGTCGCTGTCTGCGCCGGCGCGCGCGAATACGGCGACGTCGTCGTCGGCCAGCGCAGCCGCGACGTCGTCCTGGGTCGAGAGCGGGTTCGAGGCGCAGAGCGCCACCTCCGCCCCGCCGGCGGCTAGCGCGCGGACGAGGTTGGCGGTCTCCGCGGTCACGTGCAGGCAGGCACCGACCACGAGCCCATCGAGCGGGCGCTCGTCGGTAAAGCGCTCGCGCACGTGGCGGAGAACCGGCATCTGGGCGTCCGCCCACTCGATACGCGCACGACCCGCCTCGTCCAGCGGGCGATCGGCGACCTCGGGGCTCACGAGTCGCTCACGAGCCTTCCACGGTCGCCGATCGCCGCCGCGCCTAGTAGCGGTACTGGTCCGGCTTGTACGGCCCCTCGACAGGGATGCCGAGGTAGGCGGCCTGCTCGGCGCTGAGCTCGGTCAGCTTCACGCCGAGCGCGTCGAGGTGCAGCCGCGCGACCTTCTCGTCGAGGTGCTTGGGCAGCACGTAGACCTTCTTCTCGTAGTCGTCGTTCTTCCCGAACAGCTCGATCTGGGCGATCGTCTGGTTGGTGAACGAGTTCGACATCACGAAGCTCGGGTGGCCGGTCGCGTTGCCGAGGTTGAGCAGGCGGCCCTCGGACAGGATCAGCACCGAATGGCCATCGGAGAAGACCCACTCGTCGACCTGCGGCTTGATGTTGATCTTGTCGACGTCGCCGCGGCCCTCGAGCCCGGCCATGTCGATCTCATTGTCGAAGTGACCGATGTTGCCGACGATCGCCTGGTGCTTCATCCGCGCCATGTGATCGGCGGTGATGATGTCCTTGTTGCCGGTGGCCGTGATGAAGACGTCGGCGGTCTCGACGACGTCCTCGAGCGTCTTGACCTCGTAGCCGTTCATCGACGCCTGCAGCGCGCAGATCGGATCGATCTCGGTGACGATCACACGGGCGCCCTGGCCGCTCAGCGACTCCGCGCAGCCCTTGCCGACGTCGCCGTAGCCGCAGATCACGGCGACCTTGCCGCCGAGCATGACGTCGGTGGCGCGGTTGATGCCGTCGACGAGCGAATGGCGGCAGCCGTAGAGGTTGTCGAACTTCGACTTGGTGACCGAGTCGTTGACGTTGATCGCCGGGAACAGCAGCGTCCCCTGCTCGGCCATCTCGTAAAGACGGTGCACGCCGGTCGTCGTCTCCTCGGTGACGCCCTTGATGCCGTCGGCGATCTGCGTCCACTTGCCCCCGTCGGCCGCGAGCGAGGCCTGCAGCAGCCCCAGGAAGACCTTGAACTCCTCGGACTCGGCCTCGGCCGGGTTCGGCACCGCCCCGGCCTGCTCGAACTCGAGCCCCTTGTGGACGAGCATCGTCGCGTCGCCGCCGTCGTCGAGGATCATGTTCGGGCCGACCGAGCCGTCATCGCCGGGCTCGGGCCACGTGAGGGCCTGCTCGGTGCACCACCAGTACTCCTCGAGCGTCTCGCCCTTCCAGGCGAAGACCGGTATCCCGCGGGGGTCGTCCGGCGTGCCGTCGGGGCCGACCGCGATCGCCGCCGCGGCGTGGTCCTGGGTCGAGAAGATGTTGCAGCTCGCCCAGCGCACGTCTGCCCCGAGCGCCGTCAGGGTCTCGATCAGCACGGCGGTCTGGATCGTCATGTGCAGCGAGCCGGTGATCCGCGCGCCCTGTAGCGGCTGCTCGGCTGCGTACTCCTCGCGCACGGACATCAGGCCGGGCATCTCGTGCTCGGCGAGCTGGATCTCCTTGCGGCCGAAGGCTGTCTGGCTGAGATCGGCGACCTTGAAATCGTCGGTGGTGAGGGCGGTGGCGGTGCTCATCTGCGTGCTGTCTCCGTTCGTTGTCGTTTCCGTTTGAAGTCTCGTCAGGCGATCGCGCCGAGCAGGCGCTCGTGCTTTTGCTGCTCCCAGTCGAGCCAATCGCCGGCTTCGACGTGGTCCGGGCGGCGCGCCGGCTCCTCGAGCCACCGGCCGACCTCGGCGTCGAGCCGCTCGTCAGCGCGCATCCGCTTGGCGAAGGCGACGTCCGAGAGGCCGCAGTCGAACCGGTCCAGCAACTCGCGCAGCGTGCGCAGGCGCTGCAGCTCGCCCGGGCCGAAGATGCGGTAGCCGCCCGGCGTGCGGGCGGGCTCGATCAGACCCTGGTCCTCGAGGTAGCGCAGCATTCGCGGCGACCAGCCGCTGGTCCGCGCCGCCTCGTTGATCGTCAGGCCGTCCATCGCGCACAACCTTACCAGGGTTGTGTGAAGGTTGTTGGGAGGCGGGTCGCTAGCCGAGGTCGGCCTTGAAGCCCTCGATCGCCCTCACCGGCGTGGGATCGGTGCCTTCGAGCGCCGCGCGATAGACCGAGACGAGGTCGCCGAGGAAGACGAGCGATAGAACGTGCTCGACCGGCGTCTCGCCGAGCGCGGCGACCCGCTCGGGCCGGGCCGCCGAGGCCGCGACGATCGCGGCCATCAGCTCGACGCGGCGAGCCATTCGCGGGTGCTGGTCCGGGCTCTCGAGGAAAAAGGCCGAGAACGGCGGCTCGCTGCCGGCGCTCGCGGGCCAGCCCTCGATCTCGTTGTGGTTGCCCTCGGGCAGCGGCGTGTGGAAGGCGGGGCGCTGAGCGTTTTCGTTGACCTGCGTCTTCCAGCGCGCTGCAACGGCCGCGGTCGACCCAGCGCCGTAGATCACGGGCACGGTCCCGACCATCACCTGCGCGAGCGCCTTCGCTTCCGAGTCGTCGGCTGCGTCTGGCCCCCACTCCTCGACGAGCTTGCCGAGCAACGACGCCGCGGACTCGATCTCGCTGCGCAGCGACGGCGCCGCCCCGCAGAGCGCAGCGCACTCGAGCGCGGCCACGGTCATGTACGCGACCGCGGCGCGCGGCTGGAAGCCCGCCGGCACGCCGATCACCGGCACATCGGCGGCGCGCGCGGCTTCGGCGAGCGCACCGCCCGTCGTCAGCGCGACGCGCGCGGCACCCGCGGCGCCGGCGGCCTCGAACGCGGCGAGCGTCTCCTCGGTGCCGCCGGAGTAGCTGGCGCACACGACGAGCGTGTCCGGCCCGACCCACGGCGGCGGCGCGTACCCGCGCGCGGTCGCGATCGGCGCCCTCGCTCGGTCGCCGATCGCGGCCGCAGCGAGATCTGCCCCAACGGCGGAGCCCCCCATACCGCAGACGACGAGCCCGCCCGGGCGCGCGGCCGGCTCGATCGCCGCCGACTCGACCCGCCAGAGGGCGTCGGTGAGCTGGTGGGGCTGCGCGAGCACATCGGCGAGCATCCCCTGGGGGTCCACGGCCTCGATGCCCGCGCGCGAGAGCTCAGGGGTCATTGGACAGCCTCTTCCGGGTCGACGCGCGCGTTCGCTTCGACGACCGCGCCGGGCGCGACGGTAGCGCCGCTGCCGAGGACGGCGCCCGGCTCTACGCGCGCCCCCTCCCCCACGCTCGCCCCGGCGCCGACGATCGCCTCCTTGAGCGCGCAGTCCGAGCCGATGCGGACGTCGTCGTGCAACACCGAGCGCTCGACCACGCTGTCAATCCCGACCACGCAGTGGTGTCCGACGACCGACTGCGGGCCGATGTGCGCGCCACTGGTGAGGCAGCCGTCGTAGATCAGCGAGTCGGTCTCGTCGCGTCGCGGCAGCGTGCTCGCGAGCCGTCCGGCGAGCAGGTCATAGGTGGCCTCGAGATAGCGCTCCGGCGTCCCGATGTCGATCCAGTAGCCCTCGGCCGCGTAGCCGTAGAGACCGTTGCCGATCAGCTCGGGAAAGACCTCGCGCTCGAACGAGACCGGGCGCCCCGATGCGATCTGCTCGACGGCGGAGGGCTCGAGCACGTAGGCGCCCGCGTTGATCCGGTTCGTCGGAGCCGGGCCGTCGGACTTCTCGAGGAATGCCTCGACGCGGCCGTCGTCGCCGGTCGGAACGACGCCGTAGCTCGAGGTGTCCTCGACGGCGACGAGCGCGAGGGTGGCAGCGGCGCCGGTGCGCTCGTGCTGGGCGATCTGGGCGCCGAGGTCGATGTCGGTCAGCACATCGCCGTTGAGGACGAGCAGGCGCTCGGCGAGCAGCCCCTCGTCGAACGCGAGTCGCACCGGGCCGGCGGTATCGAGCGGCTCGGACTCGCGCACGTAGCGCAGGCGCATCCCCTCGTATATGTCACCGAGCACGCGCTCGACTCCGTCCGAGAGAAAGCCGCACGAGAGGATCGCCTCGTCGGCCCCGTGCCCGCGCAGCCAGTCGAGCATGAAGGTCAGGAACGGCCGTCCGGCGAGCGGCATCACAGGCTTCGGAACGGTCAGCGTGAGAGGCCGCAGTCGCGTCCCCTGGCCGCCCGCGAGTATCAGCGCCTGCATCGGCGGCAGCCTATCTGCGCGACCCGCGAATCGAACGGCAGCGCGCCAATCCGACGCCGATCCGGGCGGCAACGCGCCAGCTTCGTCGAATGCGTGATCCGCAGGTGGCGAAGCCCCGCTAGCAGCGGAAATCCCAACATCGCCGAAGGGCGAGGAGGTTCCATGAGCGACGCTCTGACCGAGGTATACGAAGGCATCGACCGCGAGTACTCGAACGAGTCGGCGAGCACCCGCCGGCGCTTCGTCGGCGCCGCCGGCGCGGCGATCGGCGGCATGGGCCTGCTTGCCCTGCCGACACAGGCGTTCGCGAAGAACGACGCCCCGACGATCCTGGCGATCGCGGCGACGGCCGAGGTGCTGGCGACGATCGTCAACACCGTCGGGCCGGAGGAGGTCGACCTCGATAACACCACCAAGAGGAACGTCCAGGCCGCGGCGCGTCAGGAGCTGATCCATTACGACGTGTTGAAGTCGCTCGGCGCGAAGGAGCTGACGAAGAAGATCTGGGTCCCCGACGAGGTCTTCGCGAGTAAGAAGAACCTGCTCAACACGCTCGTGGCGGGCGATCAGATCTTCATCAACGCCTACATGATCGGGACGACCGCGTTCGCCGACGCCAAGATGTCGACCGAGGCGCGCTACACGGCCGAGTTCATGGGCGTCGAGGCGGTCCACCGCGCGCTCGCGCTGCAGTCGCTGGGCAAGCTCGGCAACGACCGAGCATTTATGAAGTACTCGTTCACGAAGATCGAGAACGCGGCCGCCCAGCTCGAGAAGGCCGGCTTCGGCTTCGGCAAGCAGGGCAGTAAGGACGGGAAGTTCTACGCGTTCGACAGCGTCCGCAAGCGGACGCCGGACCCGAGCGGCGTGAACACCCGCAAGCCCAGGTAGCCGTTCCCCCCGCGGCTAGGTCGACGGGGCGTCGCCGAGAGGCGGCGCCCCGTTCGGCTTGCTAGCGCCCGACGCCCTCGTAGGTGAAGCCGGCGGCCTCGAGCTCGTCGCGGTCGAGGAAGTTGCGCCCGTCGATCAGGATTGGGCTCGCCATCTTCGCCTTCGCCGCGCCCGCCCAGTCGAGCTCGGCGAACTCCGGCCACTCGGTCACGAGCACCGCCGCGTCTGCGCCCTCGAGTGCATCCAACGCCGACTCGGCGATGCGCGCACCGCCGAGCATCTCGCTCGCATTCTCAGAGGCGACCGGGTCGTAGACGCGCACGTGCGCGCCCTCCCCCTGCAGGCGTGCGGCGAGCACCAGCGCGGTGGCCTCTCGGACATCGTCGGTATCGGGCTTGAACGCCACCCCGAGCAGCGCCACCTCTTTGCCGACGAGCGAGCCGAGATGCTTCTGCAGCTTGCCGATCGTGCGCCGCTTCTGGAGCTCGTTGACCTCGATCACGGCGGTCAGCAGCTGGAAGTGGTAGCCGGAGTTGCCGGCGAGCTGCTTGAGCGCTGAGACATCCTTGGGAAAACAACTGCCGCCATACCCGATGCCAGCGCGCAGGAACTGGGGGCCGATGCGTTCGTCGAGGCCCATCCCGCGCGCGACCTCCGTCACGTCGGCGCCGAGCTCCTCGGAGACGTTCGCGATCTCGTTGATGAACGAGATCTTGGTGGCGAGGAAGGCGTTCGAGGCGAGCTTGATCATCTCCGCGCTCGCGACGTCCGTGCGCACGATCGCGCCCTCGAGCGGCTCGTACAGTCCCGCCACGTGATCGCCGAAGCGCTCCGAGCCCTCGCCGACGCCGACGACCACGCGGTCGGGGTGCATGAAGTCGGCGACCGCCGAGCCCTCCTTGAGGAGCTCCGGGTTGGACACGTAGCCGAGCCCGGGGTTGTCGCGCCCGATCGTACGTCCGGTGCCGACCGGGACCGTCGACTTCATGACGATCGCGTGGTCGGTCGAGCCGCCGAGCTCCTCGATCACGGTGTTCACTCGTGAGAGGTCGGCGTCGCCGGAGTACGTCGGCGGCGTGTCGACGCAACAGAACAGCAGCTCGGCCGCTTCGAGCACCTCCGCCATGTCGGTCGTGAACGTGAGTCGCTCGGCGTTGCGCTGCAGCAATTCGGGCAGGCCGGGCTCGTGGATCGGCACCTCGCCGGCGCTCAACGCCGCGACCTTCTCCGGCAGCACGTCGCGCGCGACGACGGGGTGGCCGAGTTCGGCGAAGCACGCAGCCGTGACGAGGCCCACCCAACCGACGCCGATTACGCCGATCGGCTCCTTCGCGGAAGGCATGAGGCGGGCGAGCCTACAGAGTGCGCGCCGAGCGGGCGATCTCGATCATCTGCTTCTTCGACAGCGACTGCAGCAGCGTGTTCGAGACCCAGTAGACCGCGTCCCTGTTGCGCCACGAGATCACGCGCAGACGATCGCCGGCGTAGAAGAGCTTGTATTCGCGCCCGCCGATCTCGCGCTCCTCCGAGGGGTGCGCGAGGATCGGCGGGTCCCGCCATGTCGTCCCCTGGAGGCCGTAGTACTCGCCGATCTGGCCGCGCTTGGTCACCATCCGGTAACTGCGGTACTTCGAGCCCTTGTCGTCGCGGCCCTCGATCACATACACCTCGGGCGGGCCCGCGAACAGCGCGCCCTTGGTGCGCTTCGTCGGGTAGTAGATCGGGTACTTGACGCCCTTGGCGACCGCCTCGAGCGCCTGCTCGCGGCCCGCGTCGGGCGCGTTCTCGAGGTTCAGCTCGAGGTCGTTGGACTTCTTCTGCTTCTTCTTCTTCTTGGCTCCCCTAGCGCCCAGCTCGCCGCGCGGGCCCTTCGTGTCCTCGACGCCGAGGAACTGCTGCGTCAGCTTCTTCAGCTTGTCGTTGCTCGCGGTCACGTAGCTCGGCCCGATCTCGCCCTCGAAGTGGATCTCCTGGATCGGCCGGCCCGCGGAGAACACGGCGAGCTTCAGCAGGCTGAGCACGGTCTTGCGCGAGTCGATGTCGGAGCTCGCGTACTTGCCGAAGATCTTGACCAGCTCGTCGCGGTCGTCGAAGAGCTTGTCGGCGCCGACCTGATCCTTGGCCTGGCGTAGGAAATCCTGCTGACGAGCGCCGCGGACGAGGTCGTTGTCCTCGTGGCGGAAGCGCACGTAGGAGAGCGCGTCTACCCCGCACAGACGGCGGTAGCCCGGCTTGACGTCGATCGCGGCGTACGACTGGTCCTGGTTGAAGTAGCGGCGGTCGACGTCGACGTAGACGCAGCCGATCCGGTCGACCGCCTTGCGGAAGCCGCGGAAGTCGACATTGACCACGTGGTTGATGCGCAAGCCGGTCAGCTGCTTCACCGTCTTGACGGTCAGCTTTGGCCCGCCGTACGAGAAGGCGGCGTTGATCCTGTCGGTCCCGACGCCGGGGATGTCGACCTTGAGGTCGCGCGGCAGCGACATCATCGCGGTCGCCTTCTTCGACGGATCCAGCCGAACCAGCACGATCGTGTCCGAGCGCCCCTTGTCGCCGGGAGCGTCGACGCGGATGTCGGAGCCGAGCAGGAGAATCGTGCGGGGCTTGCCGGCGTCGGCCTCGGAG
>Ga0136614_10001137_pt1 | contig 15194 bp, 13 predicted proteins | sample AntDrymUQ2792106_2_FD_106643 | JGI IMG/M metagenome (GOLD analysis project Ga0136614, IMG submission 106643) | Polar desert sand microbial communities from Dry Valleys, Antarctica - metaG UQ279 (21.06) | ecosystem: Environmental > Terrestrial > Soil > Desert | place: Antarctica: Dry Valley... | reverse complement strand
CGCGGAACTGTCGGGGACGCTCCACGGCCTGATGCGCGTGCGCGGCTTCACGGTGGACGACGCACACCTCTTCTGCACGCCGGAGACAGTGCGCCCAGAAATCGACGGCTGTGTGGACTTCGCCAATCAAGTGCTTCGCACCTTCGGCTTCGACAAGATCAAGTTCGAGTTGTCAGTCAAAGGTTCAGACACGACGAAGCAATATCTCGGCACACAAGAGCAGTGGGAGCAGGCCGAAGCTGCGCTAACTGAAGCATTGCAAGCGCGCGGCATCGATTACGAACAAATCGAAGGCGAGGCGGCTTTCTACGGCCCGAAGATCGATATTAAGATTGAAGACGCTATCGGTCGCCTGTGGCAACTCGGCACGGTGCAGTACGACTTCAACTTGCCGGAACGCTTCGAGCTTGAATACACCGGCGAGGACAACAAGCCGCACCGCCCTGTCATGATTCACCGCGCGCTCTTCGGATCAATCGAGCGGTTCTTCGGCGTCCTGATCGAACATTACGCAGGCGCGTTCCCGCTCTGGCTCGCGCCCGTGCAAGTCGCCGTGCTGCCGATCACGGATCGCGTCAATGCCTACGCCGAACAGATCGCGCAGGAACTACGCGCCGCCGGCCTCCGCGTCGAAGTGAATCTGCGCGGCGACAAAATCGGCGCAAAAATTCGCGACGCGCAGTTGCAAAAAATCCCCTTCATGCTCGTCCTTGGCGACCGCGAGATGGAAGAAGGCAAAGTCGCCGTCCGCGAACGCACGCAAGGCGACATCGGGCAAATGTCAATCGAGGAATTCAAAAACACGGCGCTCCGACTCGTTGAGTCCCGCGCCTTAACAAACACATAGTTCAAAGTTCAAGGTTCAAAGTTCAAAGTCAGCAATCAAACTTTGAACTTTGAACCTTGAACTTTGAACTTCGATGCAGGAGGTGTGGCAATAGCAACAGGCTTTCGCGGGCGCGGACAGCGCCCTGACCATCGGCGGCAACCGTCCGCGCGGATCAATGACCGCATCCGCGTGCCGGAAGTGCGCGTCATCGGTGACGACGGCGAGCAGCTCGGCATTATGAACACGCGCGCGGCGATCCAGATGGCACGCGAGCGCGGCCTCGATCTGGTGGAAGTCGCGGCGACCGCCGATCCGCCCGTCTGCCGTATCATCGACTTCGGCAAGTTCCAGTACGAGTCGAAGAAGAAGGCGAACGAGGCGAAGAAGAAGCAGGTCATCATCACCGTCAAGGAAGTGAAATTTCGTCCCGGCACGGATGATCACGATTACAACTTCAAGATGAAGCACGCGCGCGAGTGGCTGCAAGACGGCGATAAGGTCAAGGCCACGATTTTCTTTCGCGGGCGTGAGATAACGCATCGCGAACTGGGCCAGCAACTTTTAGAGCGGCTCGAACGCGACTTAACTGATGTCGGCGAAGTCGAGGCGCGCCCTCGGATGGAGGGCAATCAGATGTTTCTGATCTTCGCTCCCAAAAAACATAAAGGCGGCGGAGGCGGTGGAACGAAACCGGAGGCTGGCCCCAAACCCGGCGGCCAACCGCCCACGCCCGGCAACACGCCGGCAGGCGAACAGTAAGAATTTTTGATTTGCGATTGAAGAGAGTAGCTGTGGCTTATTTCTGAACGGGCAATAACCTTGATTTCAAATGTGAGATCACAGATTTCAAATCGCAAATCAAAAATCTAAAATCGCAAATTTGATAAAGGAACAATCATGCCGAAACTGAAAACACACAAAGGTGCGGCCAAGCGTTTTCGCACGACCGCGACCGGCAAGGTCAAGCGCGGCCACTCGCACGCGCGCCACATTCTGACCAAGAAGACCAAGAAGCGTAAGCGCCAGCTCGACATCGACACGCTGGTGGCCGAGGCCGACGAGCAGCGCGTCAAAGACATGCTGCCGTATGGAAGAAACTGAAGAAATGATGAACGATGAATGTGGAATGATAAATAAAAGCCAAACTGCATTTCATTCATCATTCATCATTCCGCATTCATCATTTCAAAAGAGGAGGGAAATGTTATGCCTCGGGCAAAACGTGGAAATAAGCGCACGGAGCGGCGCAAGAAAATACTGAAGTTAGCGAAGGGCTATCGCGGCACTAAGTCGAAGCTCTATCGTTCGGCGAAAGAGTCGGTGGAGCGGGCGTTGAATTTCGCGTACACGGGCCGCAAATTGAAGAAGCGTGATTTTCGCAGTTTGTGGATCGTCCGCATCGGAGCCGCCGCGCGCCTCAATGGAATGAACTATTCTCAATTCATGCACGGCCTCAAAGTCGCCGGTATCGAACTGGATCGCAAAGTCCTCGCCGACCTCGCGGCCAACTCGCCCGATGCGTTTGCAGACTTGGCCGGTCAAGCCAAGAACGCGCTCGACAATCATCAACAGCAACAAGCGGCATAACTCAAAGTTCAAAGTTCAAGGTTCAAAGTTCAAAGTCGAATCACGCATTTTGACTTTGAACTTTGAACCTTGAACTTTGAACTCCGTAGAGGCTTATGGAGCAAATCAAAGCTGTCCGCGAAGCGTTCGAGCAGGAGTTCGGACGCTTCGCGCGTTTTCGCGGTGACAGTGCGAACATCAACGAATTGAAACTCGGCGAGGCGGAGACGCTATTGCGCGAGTTGGCAGAAGTGCGGACGCGGCAGACGGGGAAAAAGAGCGCGCTCGCCGATCTGAAAAAGATGATCGGTCGCGTTGCGCCGGAAGAACGCGCGGCGTTCGGCCAGCAGGTGCAGCAGATCGAGGCGGAAGTCGCTGCCGCGCTCGACGAGGCGGAAGAAGTGTTGCAGGCGCACGTCGAAATGTTGCGCGTGGAGCGCGAGCGGATCGATGTGACGCTGCCCGGTCGCCGTCCGCGTCGCGGGCATCTGCATCCGATCACACTCGTCCGGCAGCGCATCGAAGACATCTTTGTAGCAATGGGCTACACGGTCGAGGACGGCCCGGAGATCGAGACGGATTTCTACAACTTCACTGCGCTCAATATCCCGGAAGCGCATCCGGCGCGCAGTTCGCAGGACACTTTTTATACGACTGAAGGCTTCGCGCTCCGCTCGCAAACATCGACGGTGCAGATTCACGCGATGCAGCAGCGGCGTCCGCCGCTGCGCGTCATCGCGCCCGGCAAAGTTTTCCGCCGCGACACGCCCGACGCGACGCATAATCCGATGTTCTTTCAAGTCGAAGGCTTGCTCGTGGATCGCGGCATCACGATGGGCCACTTGAAAGGCACGGTCGGCGAATTCCTGCGCCGCATGTTCGGGTCGGAGACGCGGACGCGCTTTCGTCCGTCCTACTTTCCATTCACCGAACCGAGCGCCGAATTCGATTTCAGTTGCTTCAAATGCAATGGTTCAGGATGTCGCCTCTGCAAAGGTTCGGGCTGGATCGAACTGGGTGGCTCAGGCATGGTGCATCCAAACGTCTTGCGCGCGGTCAATATCGATCCGAACGAGTATTCCGGCTTCGCCTTCGGCCTCGGCATCGACCGCATGTGCGCGCTGCTCTACGGCCTTGACGACATTCGCCTGCTCTTCGAGAACGACGTGCGCTTCCTCAAACAATTTAACTAATAGTGACAGGTGACAAGTGATGAGTGACAAGTTAAAACCAAAAACTTATCTTTCTGCTCGTCACTTGTTACTCGTCACTCATCACTGTCGTTATGAACATTAGTTACAACTGGCTGTGCGAATTGGTCGCGATAGAGTTGACGCCGAGCGAGTTGCGCGAACATTTGACGATGGCGGGGCTGGAAGTAGAAGCCTTGCATGAAGCGGGCGACGATTTCGTGCTGGAGATGGCGGTCTTGTCGAATCGCGCTGATTTGCTCTCGCATCTCGGTGTCGCGCGTGAGGCGAGCGTGATGACGGGCGGCGCAGTGCGCTTGTCGCTTGAAGAGCCGAAGCGAATTGCGGGAAAGACTGAGGACTTAACTTCCGTCGATGTACAGGCTCCTGATCTATGTCCGCGTTTTACGGCGCGGGTAGTGCGCGGCGTAAAGATTGGTCCCTCTCCGGCGTGGCTGGCGGAGCGCTTACAAGCGGTCGGGCAACGCTCGATCAATAACGTCGCGGACATTACGAATTACGTGATGCTTGAGCTGGGGCAGCCGCTTCACGCCTTCGATCTGGATAAGTTGACTGAACAGCGAATCGTCGTGCGCCGCGCGCGGGCGGGCGAACGTGTGCAGACGCTTGATGAAGTGGAGCGCGAACTTCATCCAGAAATGTTGGTGATCGCAGATGCCGTGCGCCCCGTCGCCGTCGCGGGCGTGATGGGCGGCGCGGAGACTGAGATTTCCGAGACGACGACGAGCGTTCTCATCGAATGCGCTTACTTCGCGCCCGTTTCGATTCGCCGCACCTCGCGCGCGTTGGAGCTGCGGACGGAAGCCTCGGATCGTTTCGAGCGCGGCGTCGATTATGAAGGACAGTTGCGCGCGCAAACTCGCACCGTCGCGCTGATCTGCGAGCTGGCCGGCGGGGCGGCGACTGAAGATGCGATTGATGTTTATCCGAACCGTTCGTCTCCGCCGGTGATCGAATTGCGATTTTCGCGCGTCGGTGAATTGACCGGTGTAGATGTCGCTCCGCGCGAAGCGCTTCGCATTTTGGGTGCGCTCGGTGTGAAGCCGTCTGGCCGCGAGCAGAACGGAAAAGAATCTGCGGGCAATGCGGCGGAAGTTAAGGGCATCGCTGAAAGCGCGAGTGTCAATTTCGTCAGCCCGTCTTGGCGCACGGATATTCAGATCGAAGAGGATTTAATTGAAGAGGTCGCGCGGCACGCCGGCTACGACAAGATCGAGGCGATGTTGCCGCCATCGAGCGTCGCGGGCGAGTACCGCGCGAATGAAGACCGCCGCCGCGCCGCGCGCCGCACGCTGACTGCCGGCGGATTTGACGAGGCGTTCAACTTCAGTTTCATCGACGCGGCGGCGCACGACGAGAGGTTCGAGTTGTTGCCCACACTCACTCAGCAGACAGGCGAGAACGATGCGCGATTCGTGACGCTGGAGAACCCGATCATCGAAGGCGCGGCGCGCATGAGAGCCACGCTGTTGCCGGGCCTGCTCGTGTCCGTCCGCCACAATTTCAATCACGGCACGCGCGATGTGCGTCTGTTCGAGATGGGCCGGGTCTTCGCCGCCAACACTGAACCGGGACGTTTGCCCGTCGAACGCGAAGCGTTCGCACTCGTGGCAACCGGCGGTGCGCTCGAACAAGGAACAGCGGCAACCTCGCGCGAGAGTGATTTCTATGATCTCAAGGGCGCGCTCGATGCGGCGGCTGACGCGATGAAACTCAGCGCGTTGGAGTTCAAAGCAGAGAGTGTCAAACATCTGCGCGAAGGTCAGGCCGCGAATGTTTCGCTCGGCGGGCAAGTTGTTGGCTTCATTGGCCGGCTCGCAGACGCGGTTGCCGCAGGGTACAAATTCCGCCAGCCCGTCTATGTCGCCGAAGTGGATTTGAGCGCGCTGTTCGAGAGCGCGGAAGCGCCCGTGCGCTACACACCGCTGGCTCGCTTCCCATCGGTCATGCGCGACGTATCGCTCCTCGCCGACCGTCGCGTGACTTTCGCAGAGATGCGCGACACCATCCTCGCCCTCAACCTTAAGAACTGCCGCAGCGTCTCGCTGGTTTACGTTTACGAAGGCGAGCGCGTGCCGGAAGGCCAACGCTCCGTCACGCTCCGCATCGAATACCGCGCCGACGACCGCACGCTCCGCGACGAAGAAGTTGACGCCTTGCACCAGCAGATCGTTAGCACTCTCGAAGGTCTAAAAGAGGGTAGAGGATAGAGGATAGAAACAAACAGTCTTTTACTATCCTCTATCCTCTATCCTCTATCCTCTATCCTCCCTTTTCTTCTTGCGCTCGTCCGTCTGAAGTCGCATAATCGGGCGGCAATTTTTTGGATCGTTTTAGTGAGGAGAAATGATGGTCGGCTTAACCGGATTAGAAAAATTTTCGCATCTCGAAGACAAGATTTACCGCACCATCGAGTTGACGAAGGCGCTTCGGCAAGAGAAGGAAGTATTGGAGCGCGAGGTCTCGAACAGTCGCCGCGAAATGGGCGCGCTGATGGACGAGAAAGATCGTCTGGAAGCGCAAGTCGAGCGATTGTTAGCCGAGCGCGACACGATCCGCATGAAGGTCGAAGCAATGCTCGACGCTATTGCGGTCCTCGATCCAGAGATGGCTGAAGCCGTCAGAAAATGAGCGGCGACCGAGAGGAATTTAAGAGATGAGCGCCATCAAAGGCACGATTGATTCGCCCACGACGCCCACCATCCGCGTGGAAATTTACAATCAGATTTACAACATCCGTTCGGACGGCGACAGCGAGTATGTCATGCAACTCGCCGAGTTCGTGGATCACCGCATGAGGGAAATCTCTTCCGGCACGCTCACCATTGATTCACTCAAAGTCGCGATCCTCGCCGCGCTCCACATTGCCGATGAACTGCACCGCTTAAAGCGGCTCCACGAACAGGCTGACGCCCAACTCGGCGCGCGCAGCGCCGAATGCGCCGACATGCTCGACCGCCTCCTCAAAGCCCGCCAAACTGCCGAACCGCACAGCAATATCTCGTTTTCGTAAGAGGATAGCAGATAGCAAGAAAGATTATTTCACTAACCTCTAATCTCTAGCCTCTATCCTCTTTGCCGTGTTAGTATGCATCCCGGCTGAAGGATTTTTTCTGCGTGGTGCGTCACCGCTTGACGATGATTGAGCCAACGCCGTGAGTAAGGGAGACCGACGCCGCACTTGCCAGTGCATTCTCTCAGAGTTAGAGAATTGCCAGAGGCTGCGGCTCTTCAAAGGTCACCCACCTGTTTAGTGCAGGTTCAATTACGGCTGCGGAGCGGCCTCGCGGATACCCTTCGGCTCTTCTTTTTAGAGTCTGGAGTCTGAAGTCTGAAGTCAAAGGCTTGCGCGTCTTGACTTCAGACTTCAGACTCCAGACTTTAAGTTTATGAGAGTACTGATCTTCGGAGATGTGGTGGCGCGGCCCGGACGGATCGCGGTGTTGGAGCGCGTCGAGGATTTGCGCGAGCAGCACCAAATCGATCTCGTCGTGATGAACGCCGAAAATGTGGCGGGCGGCTTCTCGATCACGCCGTCGCTCGCCGACGAGTTATTCCGTAGCGGCATCGACGTGATGACCTCCGGCAATCACATCTTCGACAAGCGCGAGGTGATCCCCTATATCGAGAAACAGCCGCGCTTGTTGCGCCCCGTCAATTATCCACCGGGGACGCCGGGTAAGGGGCTGTGGCTCGGCGAAGTGAAGGGCGTGAAAGTCGCCGTGTTAAATTTGATCGGGCGCGTTTTTATGGGGCCGGCGGATGATCCGTTTCGCGTCGCTGACGAGTTGGTGAAATCAATCCCCGCAGACGTGCGCGTGAGGCTCGTGGACATGCACGCGGAAGCGACTTCGGAGAAGGCGGCAATGGGTTGGTTCCTCGACGGGCGCGTGTCCGCCGTGACGGGTTCGCACACACACGTCCAAACCGCAGACGAGCGCCTCCTGCCCGGCGGCACAGCTTACCTCACCGACACGGGAATGACCGGCAGCTATTCCGGCGTCATCGGGATGAACCGCGAAGACGTGATCGCCCGCTTTACCACTGTCACCAACCGCCGTGCGGAGAATGCCATCGGCGACGTTCGCATCTGCGCCGCCGTCATCGACATCGACGAAGAGAGCGGACGGGCGCGCGAAATCACACGTCTATCGCTATCGCACCAGTCTTAAAAATAACGCCAAGCTGAGTTGGTCATCACCGCACCTCAGCGATTTTGTTCGACGGCGTGCAGGTAGCTGCCCGGAGGCCGGTATTCAACTTCTGCGGCTTTCCTCATCGATTCGACGGCTTCTTCGACCGTCAACAGCGGCGTGGTCTTAACTGACTTGACGGCTCCGCCCGCTGAGACGGCGAAAGAGAAAGCGGCGAGGCTGATATTGTCCGGCATCTGAATCAGCCAGACGATGTCGCAATCGCCGAAAGTGAACCAAGCGTTCTCGACGCTCCCACCTAGCTCTTCAATCAACGGGCGCACAGCCTCAATGCGGTTCTGCGGATATTTAGAGCTGGTTGCAAAATTAAAGCAACCGTCGCACATCACTATCTGAACAGTTAATTTTGCAACCAGCTCTTAACTAACGTCCGCCACGTCTCGGTCGTGTAGGCGACCTGCACTAAATAGTAAGCCATTTTCGGCTACCTCTCTTTCTTCGGAAGGGCGATCAGTCGGGTGATGCTGGCGAGGTAACGGTGAAATGCGGAAAGACGAGGAATACTGAATGCGATAAAATCTCAGCCCGTTCGGGCGCGCTAGGGCGCGCTGTCTTCGGGGACGCGACCGGCGCGTTGCGGTATTTGCGAAGTGTGGATGTCTTCTTCAGGAGCGGCTGACAAAAGCGCGCGGTAGTGTTCGGGCATCGAGCGAACGCGCCCGTTACCGTTGGTGATAACGTGGCCGGTCTCGCCTTCGGCGATCACTTGGCCGGTCTGGGCGTGCAGAATTTCGTAGCCGAAGCGGACGGAACGGCGGCGCAACTCTGTGATGTGAGTGCGGATCACCAGCTCATCGTCGTAATGGGCCGGCGCTTTGTAGCGGCAGTAGCTTTCGGCGACGACGAGGAAGGCATCTGCTTCGTGTTCCATGTCGCGGTAGGCGAAGCCGCGCGCGCGGCAGAATTCGGTGCGGCCAATCTCAAACCAAATCAGATAATTGGCGTGATAGACGACGCCCATCTGATCCGTCTCGGCATAGCGCACGCGCACCGCCGTTTCGTGCCACACGTCGAACAAAGCATCGTTAATTGCCGCCGCGTCCATCATCCCCGAAAAAGTCTCCCGCAGAAGTTGCTCTTGAGGCCAGCCGCAAACTACATTACCGTTATTCCGCGCTCTCGGTGTGAGCGGACTATAAAAGCGAAAGGTTCGAGATGTCAAAGCTAAAAAACTCTTTGTGGCGGGCGTCAGCTTTCGTGCTGGCGGCGTCGTTGTCGTGGATTTTCATTGTGTCCGGCGTGCAGGCGCAGGCGGTCGCCACGCCGCCCGCCGCCGTTAATGCCAAGAGCGCAGGCGTCGCGGCGGCGACTGCCGAAGTGTTGCGCGAGACGAGCCGGATCAGGCAACTCGGAGTCTTGCGCGCGGTGAAGAGCGGCACGCAGACGCGCACAGAGATCGAAGGGATGCTCGTCCGCAATCTCGACGAAGATTCCACGCCGGCGGAACTGCGTGCTTCGCAACTGGCCCTCATCAAACTTGGCCTCGCGCCCGCCAACTTTCAACTGCGAGAGTTCATTATCAAGTTGCTGACCGAGCAGGTCGCCGGCTACTACGATCCCAAAACACAAAATTTTTATCTCGCCGATTGGATCGATCTCGACGGGCAAAAGCCGGTCATCGCACATGAGCTAACACATGCGCTGCAAGACCAGCACTTTGATCTGCGCCGCTTCGAGAAGTGGCCCACAGGCGACTCGGATGCGGAACTGGCCGCGCACGCGCTCGTCGAAGGCGATGCGATGTTGACGATGATGCAATACGTGTTGCGGAATCCGGCAATCGCGCTCGGCATGTTGAAGGCGCTGGGCGGGAGCGGGGCTTCTGCGACCGAACAACTAGATCGCGCGCCGCGCGTCCTGCGCGAGACGCTCATGTTTCCTTACACGCAAGGTATGACCTTCGCCACGCAAGTGCAACGGCGCGGCGGTTGGCCGCTCGTCTCGGCGGCTTACAAAGATTTGCCGCAATCGACCGAACAAATTCTGCACCCGGAAAAATACTTCGCGCGCGAAGCGCCGGTGAAAGTTGAACTGCCGGACATCACGCGCTCGCTCGGCAATGGGTGGAAGCGGCTCGATTACGACGTGAACGGCGAGTGGAGTTATTACCTGTTGCTCGACGAGTTTCTGAAATCTCCAGCCGCATCGCGCGAGGCTGCCGCCGGCTGGGGCGGTGATCGTTACGCAGTTTATGAGAACGCGAAGACCGGCGCAGTCGTCGTCGCGCAACAAACTGTCTGGGACACACCAGACGACGCGCGCGAATTCTTCGACGCCTACAGCCGCCGGACCAGTCTGCGTTACAAAATGGATTCAAATAAACTCTCCGAACCGGCGCAGGGACCAAATGCCAGACGCGATTGGACGACGAATGAAGGCACAGTCACCATTGAACGGCGCGGCTTGCGCGTCGTCATCCTCGAAGGCGTACCGGAGAAGACGAAGGCTGACAAATTTCTTGATTTGATCTGGGCAAAGGCTAATTGATTAACGGCTCGATCAAAGTAGGAAACGGCTGACGAACTTGCATGACACTACGGCAGATTATGAGTATGATGAGCCAACCACAGACGCGCCGGTTTCCTGCTGCATCGCTTCAGCATTACTCGTGACCGGGCACCGCGCGCCGACACCGCCCACAAACTAAAAGGAGTGAGAGCTATGGCTACGGCTAACACTATCAATGATGCCGGCTTGGGAGGAGACGTGAAAACGCATCCGAAGGGATTGTATGTTCTCTTCGCCACCGAGATGTGGGAGCGGTTCAGCTTCTACTCGATGCTGGCGATGTTTACGCTGTATTTGCGAGACGGCACAGAAGGATTCGGTTGGACGGCAGCCGAAGCGACCAGCCTGTATGCCAACTATTTGATGTTCGTCTATCTTTCGCCGCTCGTCGGCGGCTTTATCGCCGACCGCTTCACGGGCTATCGAAAGGCTGTGATGATCGGCGGTCTGTTCTTCATCGCCGGGCATCTGCTGCTCTCCTTCAGTTCGCTCACCGCTGTCTATGCCGCACTCACTTGTCTCGTCATCGGCAACGGCTTCTTCAAGCCGAACGTTTCGACGATGGTCGGCAACCTCTACCCCGAAGGCAGCCACCTCAAAGACCGCGCCTATAACATTTTTTACATGGGCATCAACGTCGGCGCGTTTCTCGCCCCGCTCGTCGCGGGTTGGGTGCGCGCAAGATACGGCTTCCACACGGCGTTCGCCGTGGCGGCGGGTGGCATGGTCATCTCGGTCTGGATTCTGTTTCAGTTCAAGAAGCACATCATCGAACCGAATCGCAATTTGAATGCGCCCGTGACGGCCACGCCAACCGCCGCGACCAAGTCGGCCACGACCGCCGCGGACACGGCGGCCACCGCGACGGACGCGCCGCCGCACGGCGTCAGCCATCAGGACGCCGCAAACGCCAGTCGTCAAGGGGTGATGGATGCCGTCCCCGAGTGGAAGCGCATCGTCGCGCTCTGTGTGATCTTCGCCGTCGTCATCGTCTTCTGGATGGTCTTCCACCAAAACGCTTCGACGCTGACTTACTTCGCCGATGCCAACACTGACTGGACGATGTTCTTCTCGCCCGAGACGGCGGCAGCATCGGGCGGGATCATCTCAAACTCGATCAATCCGTTCTGGGTTATCACGCTGACATTCCCGCTCGTCTGGTTCTGGGGCTTCCTCGATAAGCGCGGCCTTGAGCCTTCGACACCGACGAAGATGGCCTTCGGCATGACTTTAACTGCGCTCTCCTTCTTCATCCTCTATTTCGCCGCGAAGACGGGCGAAGCGACGGCCCTCGGCGGCGACCCTTATGCGTTCAGAGTGTCGCCCATGTGGCTCGTCCTTTCTTACTTTGTCGTTACGCTCGGCGAACTGATGCTCTCGCCGATGGGTCTGTCGCTCGTCTCGAAGGTCGCGCCGATTCGTCTGCGCGGGTTGATGATGGGCGGGTGGTTCGTCGCCACGGCGATGGGCAACAAGCTGACGCAGATCGGCGTCTTCTGGGATCGTTGGCTGCATTCCAGTTTCTTCGCCGTCCTCGGCGCGATGGCGCTCGTCATGGCCGTCGTGCTGTTCTTTCTGCTGAAGCCGCTGAAGAAGGCTATGCCCGGCGTTTGACGGCGAGACTGCTTAACATCTTGGAGGCGCGAATCTCAATGGCATTGCATTACCGCACACTCACACGTACAGCGCTCTTGCTTTTCCTCTTGTTGGCTCCCGCCGCTGGGCTGCGCGCGCAAGAAGCCTTCGACGTGAAGGCGCACTACACGAAGCGCGAAGCGTCGATTCCGATGCGTGATGGCGTGAAGCTGTTCACGTCGATTTATATTCCGAAGGAGGCGGCGCAGAAGTATCCGATCATGCTCAATCGTACACCGTACAGCGTCGCGCCTTACGGGGCGGACGTTTACAAGGAGAGCATTGGCCCGTGGCCCGGCTTCATGCGCGAGGGTTACATCTTCGTCTATCAGGACGTGCGCGGGCGTTGGATGTCGGAGGGCGAATACGTCAACGTCCGCCCGCACAAAGCGACGAAGAAACCAAAAGAGATTGACGAAAGCACAGACACTTACGACACGATTGAGTGGCTCTTAAAAAACGTGCCGAATCATAACGAGCGCGTCGGGATGTGGGGCATTTCGTATCCGGGCTTTTACGTCTCCGCCGGCATCATCGATTCGCACCCGGCGATCAAAGCCGCTTCGCCGCAAGCGCCGATTGCCGATTGGTTCATCGGCGACGATTTTCATCACAACGGCGCGCTCTTTTTGCCGCACGCCTTCAACTTCCTCGCTTCTTTCGGACGAGCGCGCCCGCAGCCGACCACGCAAGGCCCGCCGCGCTTTCGACACGGCACGCCCGACGGCTACAAGTTCTTTCTCGAAATGGGGCCGCTCAAGAACGTGAATGAAAAGTATTTCAAAAATGAGATCGCCTTTTGGAATGAGATGATGGAGCATCCGAACTACGACGAGTTCTGGCAAGCGCGCAATCTGCTGCCGCATTTGAAGAACATCAAAACGCCGGTGATGACCGTCGGCGGCTGGTTCGACGCCGAAGATTTATACGGCGCGCTGAAAACTTACGAGTCCATCGAACAGAAGAATCCCGGCATCTACAACATCCTCGTGATGGGGCCGTGGTTTCACGGCGGCTGGGCGCGCGGCGACGGCGCAGGCTTGGGCGACATCCGCTTCGGCGCGAAGACGAGCGCATTCTATCGCGAACAGATCGAGTTGCCGTTCTTTAATTTTCATCTGAAAGATAAAGGCGAGTTGAAACTGCCCGAAGCCTACGTCTTCAGAACGGGCGCGAATGTGTGGGAGTCGCGCGCCGACTGGCCGCCGAAGAATGCCGCCACGCAGTCGCTTTACTTTCACGCCAATGGAAAGCTCTCTTTCAGTCCGCAGACTGAGAGCGCGCAAGCGTTCGATGAATACATCAGCGATCCCGACAATCCCGTACCGTTCACGAGCGAGATCGCTATCGGCATGACGCGCGAGTATATGGTTGACGATCAACGCCACGCCGCGCGCCGCCCCGATGTCCTCGTCTATCAAACCGACGTGCTGACCGAAGATGTGACCATCGCCGGCCCCATCGTCCCCAGCCTCCTCGTCTCGACGACGGGGACAGACTCCGATTTCGTCGTTAAGCTGATCGACGTTTATCCCGACGACGCGCCGGACAACGAGCCGAACCCGGCGAACATCCGCATGGGCGGCTATCAAATGTTGGTGCGCGGCGAGCCGATGCGCGCGCGCTTCCGCAACAGTTTTAGTAACCCCGAACCGATGCGGCCCGACGAAGTTGAAAAAATCGAGTTCACCATGCCCGACGCCTTCCACACTTTCAAAAAAGGCCACCGCATCATGGTGCAGATTCAGAGCAGTTGGTTCCCACTCGTGGATCGCAACCCGCAAAAGTTCGTCAACATCAACACCGCATCTGAATCGGACTTTCAGAAGGCGACACAACGCCTCTACCGTTCTCCGAAATTTAGTTCTCAAGTACGAGTGTTGACGGTCAAGTAATCGCTGGGAGCGCGGGCATCCTTGCCCGCCGCGTGCGCCAGCACGCGAAAACGAATCGTAACACTCGAGCTTGAGCCGATGCGCCACTTCGTTTTCGCGCCTGCGGCGCTCAGCGGGCAGGGATGCCCGCGCTCCCAGCAAAAAGATTGACTTGCTCTCCCGCTCTCAGCTAACCGCACGCTTTTTGTCTCGCGCTTCTTTCCTGTGCTATTTTGAGTTATCAATAGTTCTGAATCATTAAACTGAGAACGGCTGTGAGCGAATTGCTTTTCGTGTGGGAAACGCGCGGCTGAATGCAAGACTGTGAAAACTCCGATGACGCCGCAGGGCGTTGAACAGCAAATCGATGCGCCGCCGGCTGCCGGCGAGAGACGCGCGCGGCTGCGCGAGTTGGTCGAAGATTTTCGCCGGCTCGAAGCTAAACTCCAACGCGGCGGCGGCCCCGATAAGATCGAACGGCAGCACCAACAAGGCAAGCTCACCGCGCGCGAGCGCATTCAATTACTTCTCGACAGAGATTCTTACACACAAGAGATCGGTCTGTTCGTCGCTTACGATCAATACAAGGGCGCGGCTCCGGCGGCGGGCGTGGTGACGTTGACGGGGCGCATCGGCGGGCGCGAAGTCGTGGTCGTCGCCAACGATGCGACGGTAAAAGCCGGCTCATGGTGGCCGGAAACGATCAAGAAAATTTTAAGGGCGCAAGAGATCGCGATGCGCTCGCGCGTGCCGATCATTTATCTGGTGGACTCGGCGGGCGTGAATTTGCCGTATCAAGGCGGCGTGTTTCCCGGTCAATACGGTGCGGCGAGAATCTTTTATTACAACTCGATCATGCGTCATTACTTACACGTCCCGCAGATCGCGGCGGTGATGGGGCCGTGCGTGGCGGGCGGCGCGTATCTGCCCGCGCTCTCAGACATCATCGTGATGGTCGATGGCACTTCGTTCATGGGGCTTGGCGGCGCGAACTTGGTCAAGGGTGCGACGGGACAGACGATTGACAACGAGACGCTCGGCGGCGCACGCGCGCACAACGAGATTTCCGGCGTCGCGCATTATCGCGTGGCGAACGACGAAGAGTGCATTGCGAAGATCAGAGAGTTCGTCTCAGAACTGCCGCTCAACGAATCGCGTTCGTTGCAAATGATCAAAAGCAAAGAGCCGGGGCGAGCCGAGCTTGAACTTTACGATCTGATTCCCGACGATCATCGTCATCCTTACGACGCGCACGCCGTCTTGCGTTGCATCATCGATGAAGGCCATCTTGATGAATTTCAAGCCGATTACGCTAAAGAGATGATCTGCGGCCACGCGCGCATTCGCGGCATACAGG
>Ga0136614_10001135_pt1 | contig 15215 bp, 9 predicted proteins | sample AntDrymUQ2792106_2_FD_106643 | JGI IMG/M metagenome (GOLD analysis project Ga0136614, IMG submission 106643) | Polar desert sand microbial communities from Dry Valleys, Antarctica - metaG UQ279 (21.06) | ecosystem: Environmental > Terrestrial > Soil > Desert | place: Antarctica: Dry Valley... | reverse complement strand
CCATCATTCAAATTAACTGAAGTATTACCGTCTCTGCGATTAACGCCTGCGTCAAGTAGATAATCACCCAAACGTGAAGAGATTTGTCAGCGTCCGAAACAAAGTATCCTTTTGACTGCTATCGAAAAGTTTTTCACCCTCTGCCATCGCAATACATCGGATTAACTTTCAGAACACCCACGTTAAAGTGACTCTCGTCGCATGAACCTGAAAAGCGGACAAGCAAACAACAAACTAGAAGCAGTGGCTTTAGTTCGAGATCACAACAAATTACAGAAAACCATCGAAACTGACACGCTCTCTGAAACTCACGCGGTTGACGGGGCACCGAAATGTTTCTGTAGAACGAGCGCGATGGTGCCGCGGAGTCTCGGTTGCGCGGCATCTTCCGCCGGAACAATGCGGGTCATTGGGACTGTCGGTGAGCGTTCCGCGATAACTTGATTGACGATGGGGCCGACGCGCTCCCACGCGCGCGTCATTTCTCCGACCAGAACGATCAAACTCGGCGCGATTCCGGTGATGAGCATTGATATGCCGACGCCCAGGTAATGCGCCATGCGCTCAAGCGCCTCTGCCGCTTTGTCGTCGCCCTGTTCTGCCAATCGCAAAACATCTTCAAAGGTCGGCTTGCCTGAGCTTTGCGCGGGGCGCGCTTTCTTGGCGCGGCTGCTTGCTGTCGCCTGCATATACGCGCGAATTGCCGCCGAGTTTGAGGCATATACTTCCCAGCAACCGCGATTGCCGCACTTACACGGCGGGCCGTCTTCATTGATTGAGACATGACCAAACTCGCCCGCCACACCCGTCGAACCATTGACGAGTTGCCCGTTAGCGATGATGCCCGTCCCGATTCCTTCCGAAACCGTCACGGCGATCAAATCGCGCACGCCGTTCGTACGCTGGCCGAACCATATTTCCGCTAAAGCGCAGGCATTTGCGGCATTTTCGATTTCTACTGAAAGTCCTGTGGCGCGTTCGAGTGGCTTTTTCAAATCAACATCGCGCCAGCCTAAATTCGGCGCGAAGACCAAGCGTTGCGACAAACGGTCAACACGTCCCGGCAAACTCACACCGATTCCCTCATAGAAGGCCTGCGGGCGAAGTTTAATAAAGTCGGACACACGCTGGCATAAATCTTTGAGGAAAACCTGAGGCTCTGCCGCTGTAGGGAAAGACTCCTGCGCAATAAATCGCGCGTTGAGATCGGCGAGCGCGATCATGGTGCTCGTCGGGCGCACGTTGATACCGATGATTCCCGCCCGTTCGACATTCAAGTGCAGGAACCTAGGTTTACGTCCGCGAGGCAAGTAACCGAAGGCTCCCTCAGTGATCCACTGCTCCTCAATCAACTGCTCCGTGATGACCGAGATAGTACTGCGCTGAAGTCCGGACAGCCGCGCTAGATCGGCGCGCGAGACAGGCTGGCGTGTGCGGATCATATCGAGCACGATGCGCCGGTTTATGTCGCGTGCGGTCTCACTTGTCGCCACTTGGAAGCTCGTGAGATCGATTTTTCGCATCAATCAAAAGGAGAGTAATGGCTTGGTTGCCTGCCTATCTAGTTCGAGGCTCGAATAATATAAGCAATGAAGAGTGCGGTCAAATATTTCGGGTTGTGTTGGAGCAATTGCTTTTCGCATTATACTCGGCCTTGCTCTGCGACCCGCTCTCCTCCTGAGGCCGACCCGTAGGACGTAACTCCTCGCCATTCAGGTGGCGACACTTCGAGCCCGCGATTATGCTCCTGTGCGTTCGATGGTTCTGTAGCTCCCACCTCTCCTACCGCGACATGGGATTGTTTAGCAGGTGGACAAAAAACGCCGCTATTTCGTCCACAGCTGCATAAAAAAACAGGCTTGAGGTAGCTTGGAAGCGCGGTCAGCCTCCAACTCTTTACATTACGAGTGCTGGAGGCCACTGATGATCCTAACGCAAACATTCATTTCTACTGTTGCGGCTGCGATATCTCTTGACACAAAGGGCGTTCTGTTAATACTTGGCAGTTATTTTCAAAACTCCTGCGAATAGCGTTGAGGTAGCAGGTGATGCCAACCACGCACGCCGAAGGAATTGAACGTGGCGCTGAGAGATGCGCTCAAAGCCATGACGCTTGATAACATTGATGGGTGGTTTAGGCATTGTGGCTATGAGGGGCATTGCAAGTGCAAACCGCTGTCAGATGCTGCTTGCCGTTTCGCTTCTGGAATCTTATTCTCAATCAATCAACCTGATCTTCACGTCTCAGTATTCGAGGTGGTATTTAGGGCAAAAAAACGTAGCGTAGAGTATCTTCGAAGCAAACTTTTTCGTACTTTTACTTTAGCTTTGACTAAGCTTGACCGTGTTCATCCGATCATGAAAGTGATTACTAAAAATTCTATCGCGCATTACCGAATCATGGAGTCGCTCGGCGCGGGCGGCATGGGCGCGGTCTATAAGGCGTATGACGAAAAGCTTCATCGCATTGTCGCGCTCAAACTCTTGCCGCCGGAATACATCTCTCAGGAAGACCGCCGTCGTCGCTTTCTTCAGGAAGCCCGCGCCGCCTCGGCCTTGAATCATCCGCACATTCTCACCGTTTACGAATTTGGGGAGGACGGAGGCCACCCCTACATGGCGATGGAGTATGTGGAGGGCGAGACGTTGCGTCAGAAGATCGCGTCTCGCGCGTTACAGGTCAAGGAAGCTTTAGACATCGCGATACAGATTACCGAAGGTCTCGCTAAAGCTCATGAGGCGGGGATAATTCACCGCGACCTGAAACCGGAAAATCTGATGGTCAGCCGGGACGGTTACGCGAAAATTCTGGACTTCGGCATTGCGAAACTCGTTCCTCGCCGCCGCGGGCGCTCGCTCGCCGCTGATAGCGCACAGAAAACGCTCATCCATGTCAAGACGCAATCCGGGACGATCATGGGGACGGTCAATTACATGTCGCCGGAACAGTTGCTCGGCCAGCGCGTTGACCTCCGCAGCGACATCTTTTCCTTCGGGATCGTCTTCTGCGAGATGCTGACGGGCACGTGTCCTTTCGCTACCCTAAACCAGATTGACACGATGCACGCCATCCTGCACGAAGAGCCGAGGCTGCGGGATGCGCTCAAATCCCAACTGCCGCTCGATCTTCAGCGAATCCTCGCCAAAGCTCTGGCCCAAGCACCGAAGCATCGCTATCAAACGGTCGAAGAGTTCGCGGTGGAACTCAAAGCCTTCAAGCGCGATCTCGAACTGGGTCAGGCCGTGACGACCGTCCCGGCTAAAACCAAGCTGGTCTTGAAACGCGGCGCGGCGCGGGCGCGCTCTCGCGGGATAGATTACGAGAAAGAACTGAACGAAACCCAATTCAAAGCAGTGACGACGACGATGGGTCCACTCCTGATCGTCGCCGGGGCGGGCACGGGAAAGACGCGGACGCTGGTCTATCGCGTCGCGCGTCTGGTTGAGACAGGCGTGCGGCCCGAATCGGTGCTCCTGCTGACCTTCACACGGCGGGCGGCGACCAGCATGCTCGCGCGCGCGGCCTCGCTCTCCGACACGCGCTGCCAGCGGGTCTCGGGCGGCACCTTTCACAGCTTGGGCCACTCCATCTTACGGAAGTTCTCAGAGCTGGCGGGCGTCGAGCGCAACTTCACCGTGCTCGACGGAAGCGACACCGAAGACTTGATTGATCTGCTGCGCCGGCAGATGCACCTCACCAAAGACCGGCGCTTTCCCCGCAAGCGCACCATCTGCGCGATCTTCAGCATGATGGTCAACAAGGTCAGCTCGATGGAAGAGGTGCTCGACCAGTGCTACCCACAATTTATTGATGAGCGCCCCGGCCTCGAAGCGTTGTTCATCTCGTTCGAGGAGTTCAAGCGCGCGCGCCACATGCTCACTTACGACGACCTGCTGGTGCGGCTGTGCGAAGCCCTCGAAGCGAGCGCGGAATTGCGCGCGCGGCTCTCAGATCAGTACCGCTACATCATGGTGGACGAGTATCAGGACACAAATAAGCTTCAAGCGCAGATCGTGCGGCTGATGGCGTCGACGCATGACAACGTGGCGGTGGTCGGCGACGAATGCCAATCAATCTACTCGTTCCGCGGGGCGAGCTACAGAAATATGCTGGAGTTCCCCGAACTCTTCCCCGCCGCCGAGGTCATCAAACTGGAAGAGAACTTCCGCAGCACTCAACCGATCCTCGACGTGGCGAACGCGATTATCTCCGACGTCAAAGAAGGCTACGCGAAGCGTCTCTTCTCGCGTGTGAAGGAAGGCCCGCCACCAGTCGCGGTCAGCGCGCGTGATGAAAACGAGCAGTCGCGTTTCGTCGCCGAGCGCATCGAAGAGCTGCGTGACGAGGGCGTGCCAATGGACGAGATCGCTGTGCTGTTTCGCGCCAGTTCTCACTCGTTCGACTTGGAAATAGAACTGGGCAAGCACGGAATTCCGTTCCGCAAATTCGGCGGGATCAAGTTTGCCGAATCGGCTCATATCAAAGACGCGCTCTCGTTCCTGCGGGTCGTCGTCAACCCTTCGGACACGCTCTCGTGGTTCCGAGCCCTCAAACTGATTGACCACATCGGTGACGCGACGGTCAATCAGATACTCGATCATCTCGGCGTCGAGCGAAAAGAGTTCAGGGCGACGCGGACAAAAGAGAGCCTCTTTAAGAAGTTGCATCAATTTCCGGCGCGGGCCAGCTACCAAGACCAATTGAGCCGGCTGGCACGCTTACTGGGAAGCCTCGTCGAGCAAAAATCACCGAGCGTGCAGCTTTCCACAGTGCTCCGTTTTTATCGGCCTATTTTGCAAGCCAGATACGATGATTATCCGCGCCGCGGGCGCGACCTCGAACACATGCAGGCCATCGCGAAACGTTACAAAAGTTCCGCCGAGTTGCTCTCGGACATGGCGCTCGATCCATCGGACGCGGCTCACTCGAACAAGGAGAAGCGTGGCGGCAGCGGCGAGGTGACGCTCTCGACGGTGCATTCGGCGAAAGGCTTGGAGTGGGACGCCCTGTTTGTCATCTGGATGACAGACGGCTGGTTCCCTTCGTCCCGCTCCTACGATGAATCTGATGATCTGGAGGAAGAGAGGCGGTTACTATATGTCGCCACAACGCGCGCGAAGCGACATCTTTATTTCGTCTATCCGCTGAATGTCTATCGTGGCGCGGAAGGCGATTCCTTCCCCGTCGTCTCGCGATTTCTGGAACCCATCCCCGCCACGATTCTTCAGCACGCTTCCCTAAGTGAATGAAGCAACCACCGAAGACTCTCTGCTCGTCGGAACATGGTACGCTGCGTGGACGAGCGTTCAGGCTGCCGCCACTTTCCGACACCTTGTCCTGACCTCTAAATTCTTCACCAGCCACTTTCTTCATTTGAGAAATTCGCGGATTAATCGGGCGACTTCTTGCTGTTTTTCCACGACTACCATGTGGTTGGCTTCGTCAAAAATCTTTATTTGCGCGTTCGAGATGCGCGAGGCGATCACTTCAGATTCCACCGGCAATGTCGCCGTATCCTCTCTTCCGGCGATGACAAGCGTCGGCAGTTTGATCACGGCAATTTCGTCGCCGATGTCATTCCGCTCAAAAACGGCGCGCGCCGCCTCGAACATGCCTTCAACTTGTTTGAAGTCAATCAGTTTATGGCGGTAATGCTCAACCAATTGCGGCTGATTTTTGTAGGTTGCCGGGGCAAAGAAGAATTGCAACGCGGCGTCGGCAATACTAGCGCGGTGGCCGTCGCGGAACATTTCCCACAGTTTCCAGGTTTGCTCGCGAATCTGCGGCGGGTCGAGTCGTGCGGTCGTCGCGATTAAGATGAGCGAGTCAATGATTTCAGGGTGCTGAAGCGCCAGACGCATCCCCGTCATGCCGCCGATTGAAAAACCTACCCAGATAACCTTCGATAAATCGAGCTTTGTCAGCAACTGATAGTAATCATCAGTCATCCCTTCGAGCGTCATCGGCGTGCGATAACCGCTATTTCCGTGACCGTGTATGTCAACAAGGATGATGTGAAAATCATCGACGAGTTCTGTCACCAGATGATCAAACACTTCAGAACCCCATAAGAGGGCATGAGAAAAAACAATCGTACGCTGATTACGGTTTCCCAGCTCACGATAGTTGAGCGCAACACCATTGACGTTAATAACCGGCATCCTGACCTCCCAATGAAATGAAGCGTTGTTGAGAAAAATACAGGTTGATTTCGTGCGCGACCGGAGAGGCGGACTGTTAATCCGCCCCGTCCAACGCGCGGCTACGTTATCCTCAATACTTCGGTCGGAGCATCAGACCGTCGTCATCGCTGACTTCCGCAAGCCGAGATACTCCAAAGCGGCAAACATCGCTACACCGCAAGCCTGAAAGATGATGAAGGCATATCCCAATCCGGTCGGGTCAACCCATCCGATCAGTAAAAGCAGGAGGCTATCAATCGTCCACAGCGCGTTGAGAACGATTACTGACCAGACCGCTGGCGGCGAAAGATTCTCCCGCCTTGCAAGATAGATGAGGAATGCCGCGAAGGGCAGCAGGCTCAAGCCCGCGTAACGCGATAGCTCCGTTGGCAATCCCAAAAACTGTGCAAGCAGATCGGAGCCGAAGATCATCAGCAATCCGATGGCGATGCACGTCGCCGCGTCGGCGAGCAACACCCAGCGAAGAAAAGTCGAAGTACGAAATAACTGCATGTGTTTGAACCTCCAAAGTGAAATGAACAGCAGGCTTTCTCAGGTATCGAATCGTTCGCCTTGCATTTGCGGATAATTCCCTACCTGTTGTTAGAAAACAATTACTTCAGAGGTAATGGAGAGCGAGGACGCTTTGTGATAGCGTGGCAGGCCGATGGCTAATGTTCAATCTCATTCGGTTGGGAATCTGCTGCGCGAGTGGCGCACGCGTCGGCGTATGAGCCAACTCGATCTCGCTGTTGAAGCCGAGATTTCGACGAGGCATTTAAGCTTTCTCGAAACCGGACGGTCCAGCCCGAGCCGCGAGATGGTTCTGCATCTTGCCGAACAGCTCGAAATACCGTTGCGCGAGCGCAATGCCTTATTGATTTCTGCCGGGTATGCACCGGTCTTTAAGGAACGACCGCTCGGAGACCCGGCGCTTCAGGCGGCGCGCAAAACCATTGATTTGGTGCTGGCGGGACACGAACCATATCCGGCGCTGGCGATTGATCGGCATTGGACGCTCGTCGCGTCGAACAAAGCGGTTCCACCTTTGCTTGCCGGAGTTGACCGGTTGTTGCTTGAGCCACCCGTCAACGTGTTGCGCCTCAGCCTACATCCAAAAGGCATCGCTCCACGGATCGCCAACCTTCCGGAATGGCGCGCACAATTGCTCGCGCGCCTGCGCCGCCAAATCGAAGTCAGCGCCGACCCGATCCTCGAAAAACTTTTCAGCGAACTGTCCGACTATCCAGCGCTGCAAGAAAGCGTGTCGAGCAAACCTGTGATCAATCATGATGATACCGATGTTGCAGTGCCGCTTCAGGTGATGATTGAAGAAGGCGTTCTTACGTTCATCAGCACGACCACCGTTTTCGGAACGCCAGTTGAAATTACATTGTCCGAGCTTGCCATCGAATCGTTTTTCCCCGCCGACAGTTTTACGTTGGAGACCCTCAACGCACTTTACAGAAAAGCACCATCATTCGCGTGATCAGAAATTTGTCTCCGCATCGGCGTTTACTGACTGTTGCATTGATAGCCAAACTTTTCAGAGCATGGTCAAAGCGCGTGCATGGCGACGAATAAACCATGCTCACCAGATTGGAAAGAGATACGGCGTCAGAACCGTCCGACTGTCCGGAGCACAAGCTCATGTTCACGGTTTTCGGCAAGGCCGGATAAAACCTCAGCTCAGAACCAGCAACGAGAAGAGTTATCCTAAAGACTTGGCTGTCTACTTAGCCCGTTGCTATCCATCCATCTGCCAAGTTCACAATGCGATTGCCGTGTGAAGCATTTAGCTCAGAGTGTGTGACCTGCACGATAGTCGTTCCTTCAGAGTTGAGCCGCCCAAATAGTTCCATTATTTGCTTGCCCTGACTCGAATGCAGATTACCGGTTGGCTCGTCGGCGAGAATCAACTTCGGCTTGGCGATGCAGGCGCGTGCGACGGCAACTAACTGCTGCTGCCCGCCCGAAAGTTGGTTTGGGTAGAGGTCTTTTTTGCCGACAATAGAGAAGCGGTCGAGCGTGTCGGCGACGATGGAAGCGCGCTCCTTCGGCTTGATGTCGCGGTATGAAAGCGGGATGTCCAGGTTTTCGTAAACTGTGAGACTGTCGAGCAAGTGATAGCTCTGGAAGACGAAGCCGATGTGCAGCTTATGAAGCGCCGCACGCTGTTTTTGGTTGGCTTTGTGAACGGCCGTGTCGTCGAAGTAGTATTCGCCCGTCCACGCACTATCGAGCATACCGAGGATGGAGAGAAGCGTGGACTTGCCTGACCCGGAAGGTCCCATGATCGAGACGAATTCGCCTTCTCTGACATCCATATCAATGCGGCGCAGCACGTATGTCTTGCTGCCACCCGCGTCATAAACTTTTTCCACATTGCGTAACTTAATCATGAAAACTCCTCTCTGATTACAATCCGTGTTTGCATCACGAGCGCGAAGGTGAACGGTGATAGGGATACGAGTTTTTTCTATTCACTATTCAATGGAATTGCTGTCACTCGTGCCGCAAAGCGACCATCGGATCAACCTTCGTCGCCCTCCGCGCGGGGATGTAGCTGGCAAGCATCGCAACGCCGATCAGCACGAGCGGGATACCGATAAACGTCAGCGGGTCGGTCGCCGTCACGCCGTATAAGAGCCCGGTGAGCAAGCGCGTCAACAGCAACGCGCCGACTAATCCCAACGCGATACCGACGACGACTAAAATCATCCCCTGCTTAATGACGAGACGCAACACGTCGCCCGTCTGCGCGCCGAGTGCCATGCGGATACCTAACTCGTGCGTGCGTGTGCTGACCGAATAGGCGATTACGCCGTAAACGCCGACGCTGGCCAGCGCGAGCGCGATGATTGCAAAGACAAGGAACATGCCGCCATAGAGACGCGGCTGCCACAAGGCGCGGCGAATCATTTCATCCATCGTGCGCACGTCATACACCGGCAGTTCGGCATCCATCTCGCGTATCTGCCCACGAACGGCGGGCGCGATGCGCGCCGGGTCGCTTTCAGTGCGGACGACAATCGTCATCGTCCGGTAGGCAGCGCGCCGCGCGTATGGCACATAGATATGCATGTCGGGGCGCGCGTCCATGCGGCGCGTCTTCGTGTCCGGCACGACGCCGACAATCTCCAACCATTCGTTATCAACGCCTGTTTTGAGGCGCTTGCCGATAGGATTTCCGTCCGTGTAGAAACGTTTCGCCAAGATCTCACTGATGATTGCAACGGGCGGAGATGATAATTCCGCGTCTCGCTCGGTGAAGCCGCGGCCACTTAAGACTAACATCTCCAAAGTCTGAAAATAACCGGGCGAGATGACGCGAAACTGCGCGTTCGGGGCTTCGCCTGGCGGCGTCATGGTGCCTTCGGGGGTGAATGATGTGCCCCACCTGCTGTCGGCGAGGGGGACGATAGTCGCGGCTGCGGCAGAGCGCACGCCCGGTAAATTCTCGACGCGCGCCATCAGATCGCGGTAGAACGCGAACTTTTGTTCTTCTTCGGCGTAGCGTGTCACGGGCAGCGAGAGACGCATCGTTAAAAGGTGATGCGAAGTGAAGCCGGGGTCGGCTTTCGTCGAATGGATAAAGCTGCGCATCAGCAGCGCGGCGCCGACGAGCAGGATCAGCGAGAGTGCAATTTCCGTGACGACGAGCAGGTTGCGCGCCTTGTTGCGCCGCAAGCCGCCGCTCGCGCCTCTGCCGCCTTCCTTCAGCGCCTCGTTGACATCCGTCTTCGTCGCTTGGATGGCTGGCACGAGTCCGAAGAGCACGCCGGTTGTGACGGAGATGACGAGCGCAAAAGTTAGCACGCGTCGATCAATTGAGTAGGTCATCCAATACGGAATCTCAATCGGAATCGCCGACGTCACAAGGTCAACGCCCCACAAGGCGAGCAGCACGCCGAGCGCGCCGCCCATCATTCCGATCAACACGCTCTCGATGAGCAATTGCCGCACGATGCGCCAACGACTCGCGCCGAGCGCCGTCCTGATAGCAATCTCTTTGGTGCGCTCCGCACCGCGCGCGAGCAGCAGATTCGCGACGTTCGCGCACGCAATCAACAGCACGCACGCGACAGCGCCGAGCATCAAGTACAAGACGGAGCGAAACTCGCCGGTGCGTGCTTCGCGGAACGGCTTGACGCTGGCCGTCCAATTTGCGTTCGTTGCCGGATATGCTTCGGCCAGGCGGTGTGAAATCGCTCTCATCTCCGCGCTCGCTTCCTCGATTGTCACGCCCTCTTTGAGACGCGCGAGACAGGAAAGATTATGACTGCCGCGTCCCGCCCCGCTTTCGTCCCGCTTGAAGGTCGCGGGCGTCCACAGTTCAGCCCATTCGGGAAACTTGAAACCTTCGGGCATCACGCCGACGATGGAGTGATCGTAGCCGTTGAGACGGATCGACTGCCCGACTACTTCCCGCTTTCCCGCGAAGCGTCGCTGCCACAAGGCATGACTCAACAGCGCAACACGTTCCGCCCCCGGCGCATCTTCGCCTTGCAGAAATCCGCGACCAATGACGGGGCGCACGCCGATCAAATCAAAGACATTCGCCGAAATGAGTTGCCCGTCAATCCGCTCCGGCTCATGGCCGTCACTCGTCAAGGCATAATCGCGATCTTGATAAATTCCGATTCCCTCAAAAGATGTCGCCTGCTCGCGCCAATCGAGGAAGTTGGCAAACGTCACATCCGTGCCTTCGATGCCCTGCCTGGCGTTGTTGTCCTCAATCGCCATCACCCGATCAGCAGCGGCGAACGGCAGCGGGCGAAACAGCATTCCATCAACAGTGCTATAGACGGTCGTCGTCGCGCCGATGCCAAGCGCGACGCAGATCACCGCCGCCAACGTAAAACCACGCCGCTTCCACAGCATACGCAATCCGTAGCGCACGTCTTTTAGCAAATTTCCCATCAACAATTCTCCCGTGTCATCAAACAGATTTACTCAGCCGTGACAGGTAAATGGTGACAGGTGACAGGACAGTTTACATTCTGTGCTGCACGAGGACGAGTCCTGTCAGCCAGCATCTTGACCAACAAACTTTAGCTTCGGTCGCAAACACTCACGTGACTTAACTCTTTCTTGTCACCTGTCACCCGTCATGTTTGAGTTATTTGACTTTCAAAATGACGAATGTCAGATCGTCATGTTGCGCCGCACCCGCCGACCACTCGCGCACCTGACTCTCTACGCGGTCGCGCACCTCATCCGCAGACATGTGCGCGCAGGCGGTGAGTACTTCACGCAATCTCTCTTCGCCGAACTCGTTGCCTTCGCGGTTGAGCGATTCTGTCAGACCGTCCGTGAAAGCGATCAGCAGGTCGCCGCTTACCATTTGGAGCGTCTCTTGCTCATAGCGGCAACAATCGAAAACGCCGAGCACGGGTCCGCCCGCCGTGAGTTCCCTGACCTCGATTAGATTTACAGGAGTATTGGGTCCACCCGTAATTTCGTTCTCCAAGCTCTCTGCTTCCAGCACCGCCACAGCTGCGCAGGCACCGACCGCACGCACAGCGGCGGGCATCATCATCGACCCTGACGACACACGCAGCTTGCAATCGGAGATCGTGTGTCGGCTGCCGCACGTGAGTTGCCCATCAGAGTTGTTTGTTCTGACGAGTATCGGCGGATTGTGACCAGCGTTGACGTAGGTGAGCGTTCGCGCCTCTTCATCGAACTGCGCGTAAAAGAACGTCACATAGCTCGCCGCGCCGGTCGAACGATGCACGAGGCGATTCATCGTGCGGACCAATTCTGCCAGCGAATCCGTCCTGCCGTCCGTGCGGTGACTCATCACCTGACTTCGCAGAGAGGCTTGCACGTTCGACATCAAGAGCGCCGCCGAGATGCCTTTGCCAGCGACATCAGCGACGGCAATTCCGAGTTGACCGTCGTTGAGCGTGATGAAGTCGTAGTAGTCGCCGCCGACGGCGCGTGCCGGTTGGAAGAAAGCCGCGAGGTCGAGCGACTCGGTTTCCGGCGCAGCTTCGGGAAGAAGCCTCTGCTGCACTTCACGCGCGAGCGCGAGTTCACGCTTCAACCCTTCCTCCGCGACCATCCGCTCGGCAAGTTTCGCGTTCTCGATGATAAATGCCAGTTGACTCGCCACAGACATCAGCATCCGCTTGTCTTCGGCAGAGTAACACCTTGAACCCTGGCGCAGACCAAGCGAGAGAATACCGACGAGCCGTTCACGAATTGTGATGCCGAGGACTAACCGCGCCTCAACTGCATTCAAGGTCGCACACTCTCGCTCGCGTTCCGCTCTGCGCCGTGCGTCGAACGACGCGACCGCGCGCCGCCACGTCTCCAAGTCGTCAGGCGTGAGTCCCAACGGCGCGGACAAACCGCTCAAACGTTTGACGATCAAAGAATTCGCTGCCAGCGTGTGCCGGTTAAGCGATTGTCTTGCGGCTCCGTGTTTAAGCTCTGCTTCCTTCGACGAGACGCGACACACATAATCGCCCATTGCGTCATCGCGCACGAAGATCGAGACATTTGTCGCGCACAGTGCGTCCGCGATTTCTCTGACGACGAAACTGTAAATCTGATCCGTGTTCGTCACGCCGCGCGCCGCTTGTCCGAGATCAAAAAGAATGCGCCGCTCGTCGTAAGCGCGGATGGGGAGACGGCGTTCAAGCCTTGTCAGCACAGAGCGATTGACAAAGAAGTGCAGCATGGCTAAAAGCGCACACGCCGCCACCACCGACGCGATGTCGGCGCGTCCTCCGAAGCGGTCGAGCATCGCCGCGCGGCTTCCCGTGAGTGCGACCGAAAGCGCGGCGCACGCGGCGACAGCTTCGACAATAAGCAACTTACCGGCGGGCGACAGCCGCCCCGTCGCCTTTCGGAGCCGACGCTCAAGCGTGCCGTAATGTCTGCGAAATGTATGCTTGAGAACTTTCATCTGTGGACGCCTGATGAAAGCGGCGTGCCAATAACGGTCGAGCAGTAATCATCCGGCAATTAAAGGAAATGGAAGGGATGATGGCGGAGCGGGCGGCGCGCATGTCCGTTCATGGGATTGGTTAGTCTCATTATCGAAACGTGCATTCGTCCGAAAGAGAGTCCCGCTTCACGGGGAGCCGCACGGCGGTAGCAGATGCGTGAGGTAGGCAGACCAATGCGTCGCTTGAAAGTTCCACGCGCTGCAATCACGTGTGATTTGTAAGCTACTCATGCCGCAATGCTACCAGCGGGTCAACCTTCGTCGCACGCCGCGCCGGGATGTAACTGGCAAGCAGTGCGACCGCACCGAGCAACGCAGCGGTGCCGATGAAAACAGGCGCGTCGGTCGCGCTGACGCCATAGAGCAAACTCGACAGAAAGCGTGTCACCACGAACGCGCTCGCCAATCCGACCGCTACACCGAGAATCGCGAGCGTCATTCCCTGACCAACGACGAGACGCAGCACGTCCGCCGTCTGCGCGCCGAGCGCGATGCGGATGCCGAGTTCATGCGTCCGTTGCGCGACCGAGTAAGCGATCACGCCGTAGATGCCGACCGCTGCGAGAATCAGAGCTAAGGCGGCGAAGATGTTGGTCAACATCATCACCAACTGCCGCGCGGCGACGGATTCGGAAAGCAACTGCCCCATCGTCTTAAAGCTATAGCCCGTCTGCGTGCGGTCCACTTCTTGAATCGCGCGGCGGAGCGGTTCGCGCAAACTCGCGGGGTCAGCGCCGGAGCGTGCTACGAGCGCCATCGTCGCGATTGGAGCCTGCGTGTAGGGAATGTACATCTCCGGCTTGGCTGTCTCCTCCAACTCGAACCGCACGTCGCCGACGATACCGACGATCTCGCGCGTGACGGCTTCGCCGTACAGCGCCTTTTCTTCCGGACCGCCGGACGTTAAGCGTTTGCCGAGCGGGTCTTCATCACTGAAGAAGCGCCGCGCCATCGCTTGGTTGATGACGACCACGCCGGGCGCGTCCGTCGCGTCGCGCTCGCTCAACGCGCGTCCTTTGAGTAGCGGGATGCCCATCGCGCGGAAATAGTCGTGGCTGATGATGGACTTGTTCGCAGTGCGACTTTCGTCGGGCGCGGGCGGCGGGCGTCCTTCGATCTCGAACGAAGAGGATGTTAAAGAATTGCCGAGCGGCAGATTAGTGACCACTCCGGCGGATTGCACGCCGGGGAGCGTCGCGACGCGGTCGAGCACCTGTTGAAAGAACACGGCTTTCTGACGGCTTTCGGCATAGCCCGTTCGTGGCAGCGAAATGTGCATCGTCGCGACGCCTGCGGGGTCGAATCCGGGGTTGACGTTTCGCAGTTGCCGAAAACTTTTGATGAACAATCCGGCGGAGACGAGCAACACGAGCGAGAGCGCGATTTGTGTGACGACGAGCAGGCTGCTCAGACGCCCGCGGTGCATGCTCGAGCTCTGGCTGCGTCCGCCTTCTTTAAGCGTGCTGTTGAGATTCGTCTTCGAGGCCTGAATCGCCGGAGCCAGCCCGAAGAGTAGTCCGGTGAGAAGCGCGACGAGCAGCGTGAACAGAAGCGTCTGCCCGTCAATCGCCACCTCCTTCGCGCGCGGCAGCGTGCTCGACACGACGCCCGTGAGCAGATCGGTACACCACACCGCCAGCAGCAAACCGCCTCCGCCGCCGAGTAGCGCGAGCAGTATGCTCTCGGTCAGCATTTGACAGATGAGACGGAAGCGGCTGGCGCCGAGCGCCGTGCGAATCGCGATCTCTTTTCGTCGTGCGGTCGCACGTGTCAGCAGTAAATTGGCGATGTTGGCGCAGGCGATCAGCAGCACCAGGCAGACCGCGCCGAAGAGCGCGATGAGCGACGGTCGAACCTCGCCGACGATCACATCATAGAGCGGCACGACCGACACACCTCTGAATTTGTTCTCATCGTATTCCTGCCCTAAACGCTTTGCGATGTCGCGCATCTCTGTTTGCGCTTCGACGAGGGAGACGTTCGGCTTGAGGCGCGCGACAACGGAAAGAAAGCCGTTGACATGACCCGGTTGGCGGACGTAACTCAAATTCGCGGGCAGCCACACGTCCGT
>Ga0136614_10001134_pt1 | contig 15218 bp, 8 predicted proteins | sample AntDrymUQ2792106_2_FD_106643 | JGI IMG/M metagenome (GOLD analysis project Ga0136614, IMG submission 106643) | Polar desert sand microbial communities from Dry Valleys, Antarctica - metaG UQ279 (21.06) | ecosystem: Environmental > Terrestrial > Soil > Desert | place: Antarctica: Dry Valley... | reverse complement strand
TGACGCCGGTCGGCACGAACGTCTCCGTCGAGTTCGCTGGCGATACCATCAACTATAGCCAAGTGACGGCGGCAGGCGTGACGACGGCTAATCCGATCAGCCCGGCAACGGCAGGCACGCCGCCCGCCGGTTACACTTTGCTGCAAGTGCCGGGCATCGATCTGGCGACGACCGCCAGCGTGAGCGGCATCATCACTGTCTGCTTCGTGGATACGGAAGGCGCAATTAGTAATGAGTTGTTCCCCAACTTGCGCTTGCTGCACGGCGAGGGTGGCGTGTTGGTAGATCGGACTTCGCTGGTTGATGTGGCGAGCCGCCGGATTTGCGCGCAGGTCGCGTCGCTCAGTCCGTTCGTCTTGGCCGTCGCGCCCGCGCGCACGATCAGCGGGCGCATCACCGATGGGACCAACGGCCTCTCCGGCGTCACTCTGACGGTGACGAACGACGACACCGGCCAGACGTTGACGGCCACGACGGACCAGAACGGCAACTACTCATTCACCGTCGCGGCGGGCGGCGACTACACGGTGACGACGACCCGCGAAGGCGTCGTCTTCGATCCCGCGTTCCGCACTTTCCTCGATCTGAGCGGCAATCAGACGGGCGATTTCGTCGGCGCGACGGCAATCACTATCACCGGACAAATTCCCGGCCTGCCGCCGGGCCAGACTGCCATCGTTACCCTGAGCGGCACACGCTCCGACGTGACGACGACCGACACGAACGGCAACTTCACTTTCACCAATCTCCCGCCCGGCGGCAACTACATCGTCACGGCGGAGAGCAGCACGCAAACCTTCAACCCGCTGCGCTTCGAGTTTATGAATTTGGGGACCAACGTCACGACGGCCAACTTCGCTCCCACAGCGAACCCCAGCCCGACGCCCGCACCGCCGATCTCGGACGACTTTGGCGGCAATGTGCGCGATCCTAACAAGTTCAACGAAGGCACGCTGACGCAGCCGCCCGGCTCGACCGATCCGTTGGTGACAGTGGTGCAGCAAGACGGCAAGCTCGTCATCACGCCACGCACCAACATCACCGACGCCAGCTTCAACGGCTATGTCACGGTCCGCGCCGTGGACTTCACCGGCGCGACGGCAATGGTGCAGGTGGACGAAACGGCGGACGGCGGCGCGCAGACGATCTTCTCCATCGGCAGCAACGACCAAAACTTCTTCCGCTTCGTCGCGCAAGACCCGGAAGCTAACCTCGATGCGGCAGCGCAATCGCGCGCGGTCGGACGCTTGGATGTGCGCCCGCTCACGACGAGCCTGCGGCAGTTGGTCTTCCAAGCGCGACAGGGGGGCGTCCTGACTGCGATGCCGATCCCCTATGATCCAGTGGCGATGAAATTCTGGCGCTTCCGCCATGACGCTGCGTCCGCGCCCGCGTTGATGCATTTCGAGACCAGCCCGACCGGCCTCGAAGGGACTTACACCATCCGCTTCACGCGCATCGTTCCCGGCGAAATCGGCGCGCTCGCTACCGAGTTGGTGGCCGGCACGGCTGGGGCCGTCCAGACGCCCGGACGAGCTGTCTTTGATAATTTGCTGGTCCAGCCGCGCGGCATCGTCGGCGGCTTCCGCTTCGACACTCCGACTTACACGGTCAACGAAGGGGACGGCAGCGTGACGATCACGGTGATGCGCTCGGGCGCGGTGGCGCAGTCCGGCTCTGTCACTTTGGCGACCGCGGCGTTCGACAACCAGCCGTGCAATCGCATAGACGGGATTGCGCGCCCACGCTGCGACGTGGCGACCACACTCGTCCGCCTCCGCTTCGCCCCCGGCGAGACGAGCAAGGACATTACCCTCTTCATCACCGACGATTCCTACGTCGAAGGGACGGAGCGGATCGAACTGGGGTTGGCGGACGCCTCCGGCAATCTCGGCTTGGATGATCCGCTCGCCACCATCTCGATCATCGACAACGACATCGTGACAGGGCCGAACCCGATCACGACGATCCCGTTCTTCGTGCGGCAGCAGTATCGCGACTTCCTCTTCCGCGAACCGGAGCCGGGCGGCTTCGAGGCTTGGACCAACCTGCTTTCGCAATGTGCATTCAACGGCGACTTCGGGCCGGGCAAGAGTGGTTCTGACCCGACCTGTGATCGCATCACGGTCTCGTCTTCGTTCTATCGCTCGCCGGAGTTTCTCGCGCGCGGCTACTTCATCTATCGTTTCTACGACGCCGCCTTGGGCCGCCTGCCGACCTATGCGGAATTTCTCGCAGAGATGAACCGCTTGGCCGGGCCGCGCACGCTGGGGCAGCAGGAGACGGATAAACGCGATTTCATCACGGAATTCCGGCAACAGTCGGAGTTCATCACCCGCTACGGCGCGTTCAACACGGGGGCGGCAGTTGATCGTTTATTGCAAACTGCCGGAGTCACCCTGCCAAACCGCAACCAGCTTGTCTCAGACTTAGAGGCGGGACGGCGGACTCCGGCAGAGACCTTACGGCTCATCATTGAGAGCGATGCCGTGTCACAACGCTTCTTCAATCGCGGCTTCGTCACAATGCAGTACTTCGGTTACTTGCAACGTGATCCCGACCCAGAAGGTTTTGCGCGCTGGATTGCCGTCCTCGATCAAACGGGCGACTTCCGCGTCATGGTCTTCGGCTTCCTCTACTCGCCCGAATACCTGATGAGATTCGGGCCGGTGCAGTAAACCGGGGCTTACGGGAGACGGGAGGCAGTTGAGATGAGAAGGAGCGTGCAGGAAAGCATTGATAAATTCAAGGACGCTTTCGCGGAGATGAAGCAGCTTGGTGGGTAAGGTTGGGTTTGCTCATACACGTTTCTCTGTCTTGGGTTTCGCTTGAGAGGTCAGGAAGGCTTGGCCCGGCCTGACGCTCTTACCGCGCGTTCCGCCCTTCGCTTATCAACCGTTCGACGGTATTGATGAGCGCACTCAACCGCTCGTCAGTGGCGCGTCCGGCGTCACTTATAGAAGTGATCTCGCGCTCATGAATTTCCGCGATTGCTAGTAGCGCAATCACGCTGTCCGCCGTGCGATCAACCTTTTCAGATATTCGCTCGACTGTTTCAGATAGTCGCCCGACGGTCGCCGTGAGTTGCGCCTGCTCCTTGAGGATGAACTGCATTGTCCTTTGCATCTCTTCGTCGATCATTTCCCATCTCCATTTATTCAGTCTAGCCATTCCACAAACATGACAAAATCTCCTGACATCCCCGGCCTCCGATCAAGTTCGTTTCCGACCGTGTTGTGAGTGTACCTTGCGGCGACAATGCCAAACAACTTGAGTCGAGTGATGCTTGCGAGCGCGGACAACACGGTCGTTCGTGCGCCGACGCTCTGACCTCTCCGGCGCTCATGATAACTTTTATCTTTCGCCCTTTGCCTTTTGCCTCGTGCCTTAACTACACTGCCGCCGGAGCCAATCAATGACGACAGCTTTAGTGATTCACGGACATTTTTATCAGCCGCCGCGCGAGAATCCATGGACGGACACGATTGATCGACAGCCGGGCGCGCGTCCCTTTGATAATTGGAACGAGCGCATTCACTTCGAGTGTTACCGCCCGAACGCTTTTGCACGCATCATCGATAACTACGGCAGGGTCGAGCGGATCATCAACAATTACTGCAACATCAATTTCAACTTCGGCCCGACGTTGTTGGCTTGGCTCGCACAGCATCACTCTGAAACTTACCGCCGCATCCTCGAAGCCGACCGCGACAGCGTCCTCCATCATCACGGCCACGGCAACGCCATCGCGCAAGGCTACCATCACGCGATCTTGACGCTCTGCAGCGAACGCGACCGCCGCACGGAAATCCGTTGGGGAGTGGCGGACTTTCGTCAACGCTTCGGGCGCGAGCCGGAATCGCTCTGGCTGCCTGAGACCGCCGCTGATGCGGCGACGCTCGACGCGCTGATCGAAGAAGGAATGAAGTACGTGATCCTCTCGCCGTTTCAAGCCGAGCGCGTGCGCCCTGTCGGTGTTGAAGTGTGGCAGAGTATGAGCGACGGGCAGATCAATACAACTATCCCGTACAAATATCTTCACAGCGACGGACAGGGCGGCTCGCTCGCCGTCTTTTTCTACGACGGCCATCTCGCCAAAGACATCGCCTTCGACGGCGCGCTCTCTTCAAGTTTTGTTTTGATGGATCGCATCGAACGCGCGGCGCAGGGAAAGTCTCTCCTGATCAATGTCGCGACTGACGGCGAGAGCTACGGCCATCACTTCCACTTTGGTGACCGCTGTCTCGCTTACGCTTTGACGGTCGAAGCCAAAAAGCGCGGCTTTCAGGTGATGAACTACGGCGAGTTTCTGACAAAACATCCGCCGGAGATGGAAGTCGAGATCAAGCGCGGCCCCGTCGGCGCAGGCACAGCTTGGAGTTGCGCGCACGGCGTCGGACGTTGGTCCCATGATTGCAGTTGCCACGCCGGCGCGCCCGTCGGATGGAATCAACAGTGGCGCGCTCCCTTGCGCGCGGCTCTGAACTTTTTGCGCGACGAGGCCGCGCGCCATTTCGAGCAACTCGGCGGCGATCTTTTTCGCGAGCCGTGGCGGGCGCGCGATGAATACATCGAACTGTTGGTTGACGAGCGCGCAGATCGCGAAGAGTTTTTATTAAAGCAAACCGGCAGGCGGCTGCCGCACGCGGAGCAAGTGCGCGCGCTCACCTTGCTGGAGATGCAGCGCAGCTCGCTCTTAACTTATTCAAGCTGCGGTTGGTTCTTCAACGACATCTCCGGCATTGAAACCGTGCAAGTGTTGAAATACGCTGGGCGTGTCTTGGATTTCATGGACGAACTGCGAATCGAGCCATCGCCGCTCTCAGGATTTCTCGAAATCCTCAGCGCGGCGCGCAGCAACAACCCGCAGCAAGGCAACGGGGCTGACATTTTTCTGCGCGAGGTCGAAGGCTCGCGCGTCACTTCGCGCCACGTTGCCGCCAGCATTGCGATGGCGAGCCTCGTCGAGACGAGTGAAGTCGCCGGCCAGATCGCGGGCCACCGCTACGAATTGTCAGACTTGCAAAAACAGCAGCACGGGCGGCTGACGCTGGCAACGGGTCGCCTCGGTCTGCAAGATTTGTCCACATCGGCGCGTCCCGCGTATGCCGTCGCTTCGATGCACTTCGGCGACGTGGATTTCTATTGCGTGCTGAAGGAGTTCACCGCCCTTGCATCTTTCCGCGATGCGACCGACAAGCTCTGGTCCCATTTCCGCACGGCGTCGCTGCCAACGATGCTGCGAATGATGCAGGAAGAGTTCGGCCCCAACGACTACGGCATCGAGCATCTGTTGCCCGAAGGCCGCCAACGGATTTACGAGATCGTCTTCGGCCAGATGATCGAACGCTTCTCCGAACAATACGAATTCCTTTACGAAGAGAACCGGCGCAAGATCGAAATGCTGCACCAAGCCGGCTTCGAGTTGCCGACCGAACTGCGCGCCGCCGCCGAGTTCACGATGAGCCGCCGCTTCGAGGAAGAACTGCGCCGCCACGAGCAGGAGCAAGACCCGGCGGCTTACCGCGAAGCTCTGATCATCGCGAACGAAGTCAAACGGCTCGGCTATCGTCTCGATCAGCCGGGCGTCGTCCGCCGCTTTGCCGAGACGGTGACGCGCGCCGTGAGCCACGCTCTCAAGTTACAGCGCGCCGAAGATTTCCGCGCCGCCGTCGGCCTCATCACGCTCATCAACACTCTCGGCCTCAACGTGAAATTCGAGCGGGCGCAGGAAGAGATTTATTTTGCGTTGCGAAAAAAAATCACCGGAGCATCGGCAGAGATGGAAGAATTAGCTTTAGCTCTCGGCCTCTCTCCCGCGTTGCTGCAACCGCCGGTAGGCGTTACGGCGACATTGCAAGAGACTTGAAGTTTTTGCCGAACGTGAGCCAGCTCAAAAGTTGATTGAGAAGAGCGCGCTTGTGCTGGGAGCGCGGACACGCGCGTCCGCAATGAGCGCGAAGCGCGAACAAATGCCGCGCTATCATCCGATGTTGAGTAATCGCGCGAGTCGGTTAGCTCGCCGGCGGCGAGCTTGGCGGACGAGCCGTCCGCGCTCCCAGCAATAGGCTTCGCTTTTCTCGAAGAGGATCAGCTTGGGTTTCGTCCAAAGATAATGGCAGAGATCACTTACCCGACCGTCAGGGCGCAAGACTTGGAGCAGTTGCTGAAACTGGTCCATCCCGATCCGCATTCGGCGCTCGGCGCGCATCCGACGCCGCTCGGCGTGATCGTGCGAACTTACAAGCCTGATGCCCGCGCGGTCGAAGTGATCGTCGAAGGCGAACTGCCGCGCTCCATGATGATCTCGCATCCGGCGGGACTGTTTGAGTTGTTGCTAGAAGATAAATTGCAGACATTCGCTTATCGCTTGCGGATCAGTTACCCGGACGGCAACGAGTTCACGCTGCGTGATGCGTATGCGTTCCTACCGACGCTCGGCAGCTTCGACGAGCATCTTTTCAACGCCGGGCAACACACGCGGCTTTATGAAAAACTCGGCGCGCACGTCCGTCAACTCGGTGATGTGCGCGGCGTCTCGTTCGCCGTGTGGGCTCCGAGCGCAGAAGGCGTCAGCGTCGTCGGCGACTTCAATCATTGGGATGGGCGGCTGCACATGATGCGCCGTCTCGGAGTTTCCGGTATCTGGGAAATTTTTGTCCCCGATCTCGGTCCCGGCACGCTCTACAAGTTTGAGATTCATCACGCGAATGCGCTCCCGTTTTTGAAGGCCGATCCTTACGCGCTCCAAGCGGAAGTCCCGCCCGCGACTTCTTCCATCGTCTTCGAGTCGAACTATCAATTCTCCGATCAAGATTGGATTGAGCGGCGAGAGCGGCAAGATTACTGGCGCAGCCCTCTGTCGATCTACGAAGTGCATCTCGGATCGTGGCGGCGCATCTTGGAAGACGGCAATCGCTCTTTGACCTACCGCGAGACCGCGCCCGCGTTGGCCGATTACCTCGCAGCAATGGGCTTCACACACGTCGAGTTCATGCCGCTCAAGGGCTATCCATACGGCGGTTCGTGGGGTTATCAAGTAGCGAACTATTTCGCGCCGACCGCGCGATACGGCACGCCCGATGATTTTCGTTATCTCGTCGATTACCTGCACGGGCGCGGCTTCGGCGTGCTGATGGATTGGGTCCCGGCGCATTTCCCGAAAGACGCTTTCGCGCTTGGACGCTTCGACGGCTCGGCGCTCTACGAACATCTCGATCCGCGCAAGGGCGAGCATCCCGATTGGGGAACTTATATTTTCAACTACGGGCGCAACGAAGTGCGAAATTTCTTGATCGCCAATGCGCTGTTCTGGCTCAGGGAATTTCACATCGACGGTTTGCGCGTCGATGCTGTCGCGTCAATGCTCTATCTCGACTACAGCCGCACGGACGGGCGTTGGGTCCCAAACCAATACGGCGGGCGCGAGAATTTGGAAGCCTTGAGTTTCTTGCGTGAATTAAACGAACTGGTTCATGCGGAGCATCCCGGCGCGTTGATGATCGCTGAAGAATCGACTTCGTGGCCGCACGTGAGCCGGCCTGTTTCTGCCGGCGGCTTAGGTTTCGATTTCAAGTGGAATATGGGTTGGATGCACGACACGCTTTATTACTTTCAGCGCGATGCGATCTACCGGCAATTTCATCACGGCAATTTAACGTTCGGGCTGTGGTATGCGTGGAGCGAGAATTTCATCCTACCTTTCTCGCACGATGAAGTCGTCCACCTGAAGAGATCGCTCTTGAACAAAATGCAAGGCGATCTCTGGCAAAAGTTCGCCAACCTGCGCGCTCTCTATGCTTATATGTGGGCGCATCCGGGCAAGAAACTGTTGTTCATGGGCGGCGAGATCGGGCAATGGCGCGAGTGGAACAACGATCAAAGTTTAGACTGGCACTTGCTCGACGAGCCGTTGCATGGTGGAGTGAATCAACTTATCGCCGATCTGAATCGACTCTACAAAGACGAGCCGGCATTGTGGGAAGCGGACATTGAGCCGGCGGGCTTCGAGTGGATCGAGACCGACAATGCGCGCCAAAATATTCTCGCCTTTCTCCGCATCGCACCGGACGCGAAACGGCGGCTCATTTGCGTCTGCAACTTTTCGCCCGCCGTGCATTACGGCTATCGCCTCGCGCTGCCCGTCGCCGGCAAATATAAACTGATCTTGAACACTGACGCGCCCGCTTACGGCGGCAGCGGCGCGCTCGACATCGAACACCTCACGGCTGAAGAACAGAGCTGGCACGGACGCGACTATTCCGCCGCGATTGATCTCCCGCCGCTCGCGACCGTGTGGCTGGAAGTCCCGGCGGAGAAGAAAAAGCGTGAACGCAAAACGGCGAAAGCTGAAAAGTGATTTGATTGAAGAGGTCAATTAGTTTCCAATGTCAGCAGTGAAGAGAATCGGAGTCTTAACCGGCGGCGGTGATGCGCCCGGTTTGAATCCCGCGATCAAGGGGTTGGTTTATCGCGCAACGGAACGCGGCATCGAAGTCGTCGGCCTTTACGACGGCTGGCGCAGTCTGTTGCATCCGGTGGGCGAGACGCTGCCGTTGGATCGCAATCGCGTGCGGCGTTGGGATCGCGACGGGGGGACCAATCTCGGCTCGTCGCGCACCAATCCGTTTAAGGTGAAGAACGAGGCGGGCGAGCGTGTGGATCGCTCCGGCGAAGTGTTGGAGAATCTCGGACGGCTCGGACTTGATGCCATCGTCGCTTGCGGCGGCGAAGACACGCTCGGCGTCGCAGCGCGATTGCACGGGCAAGGCGTTTGCGTCGTCGGCATCCCGAAAACTATCGACAAAGATTTGGCCGGGACGGATTACACGCTCGGCTTCGACACAGCCTTGAGGAACGTGACGGAAGTGATCGAGCGTGCGCGCACGCCTGCCGGTTCGCACAGTTGGGTGCAGATCATCGAAGTGATGGGCCGCTACGCCGGACATCTCGCGCTCTGGTCGGGCATGGCGGGGCAAGCTGATCTGATCTTGATCCCGGAGCATCCGTTTCGTTACGAGAAAATTTATCGACACTTGCAAGAACGCCTCGGCGACGGAGCGAGCCGCCGCGACCGTTCGTTGCCGCGCTATTCCGTGATCGTCGTTTCTGAAGGAGCGTCTGCGGAAGACGGCGGCCTCGTGACGATTGATGATCGGCAGGACGCTTTCGGCCACGCGCGCTTGGGCGGCATCGGCGAAACGCTGGCAAAAAAGATCATGGCTGAAACGCCTTACGACGCGCGTGCGGCGACGCTCGGACACCCGCAACGCGGCGGCCCGCCGTCGGCGATTGATCGTATGATGGGCTTGCTCTTCGGCGCGCGGGCGGCAGACGCGCTGGCCGACGGCGATCTCGGCCAGATGGTTTCCGCGCGCGGCATCGCTCCGGCCTACGAATTATCGCTCGTGGACATCACGTTAGTTTTGGGACAACTCAACACGGTGGACGTTGCGCGCCACTACGACACGGAGCGGTATCACTTCAAAGGGATCGGGATGTGAAGCGAAGACGTGCGCTTGCCTGAACTCGCAATGAACGATCAGCGCACTTGTCAATCTAACCCCGCTCCGAATCGGAGCCTGACACCGATGCGCGCGAGGCGCGGCGGCCCAATCGTCGTGACCGGCGTGCGGCCCACTGCGTAGTGTCGATCAAAAACATTCTCAACTGCCGCGAAGACTTCTAAGTGACGCACGACGCGACGCGCGGCGAAGAAATCGAGCGTGAAAAAGCGTGCGAGACGAAAGCGGTTCTGATCGTCGTCGAACTGCGCGCTCGCGGCGCGGCCTTGCGTGGCAAGGGTCCAATGCCGCGCCGGGTCGGAGTAACGCATTTGAAAAGTAAACTGATGGCGCACCACTTGTGGAAGCTGCAAGCCTTCGAGCGCGCGGCTCACGGGAAAGCTGACGACTGTGGCATCAACCATTTGGTAGCCGCCAGCGAGCGTCCAATCATTGTTGAGCCGGGCTTCCGCTTCCAACTCCACACCGCGCGAGCGCGTACGTCCTAAATTTTGCCGCTGTCGCATGATGAGTGCAGGCGTGATCCGCAAAGTGACGTTGGCGACGGGGCGCGTGATCTCAGTCCAGAAGAAAGTAGCGCGCGTGTTAAAGCGGCGGTCGGACGTACTCACACTGATTCCAGCCTCGCCGCCTGTCAGCCGCTCGGCTTGCAACTTTTCGTTGGCGAGCGTCAGGACATCGCCGACGCGGAAGCTGCGATACAACTCGTTGAGCGTCGGTTGACGAAAGGCGCGGTAGGCGGAGACGTTGAATGACAGCGCGCCGGTGGCTTGGTAGAGCGCAGAGAGTTGCGGACTAAAAGCTGTCTCCGCGCGATCTGGAAAACGTGTGACCGACATTGTGGCTGCGAGTGGCGCAACGGGTCGTGTCGTTTGCTGTGCGGCATAGTTGCGCCAAGTGTCAACGCGCGCGACGGCATTGACGATCAAGCGTGGAGTCACACGAATGATGTCTTCGAGATATGCGCCGATGGTGCGCTCGCGCCCGCCCGCGCCGACGAGCGAAGACGGACGGCCCGCCACGAAGACGATCTCATCACTCGCGCCGCGCACCTCGCGAGCTTCAACACCGGCGACCAGTGTGTGACGAGCGCCGAACGTGTGCGACCATTGCGATGTCAGGCCAAAATTTTGTGAAGGAACACGCTGGCCGCGCGTCAGAGTTTCGCGATCTCTGCCGGCGGAGACGGCGGAGAAGTTTTGCTCGAAGACTTGCGTGCCGCCATAGGCGCGCAACGTGAATGCTCCGGCTTGGTTTGTCTCCCAATCGACACCCGCGCCGAGTTGTCGCAAGTGCGTGCGATTGGTTTGCAGCGGAGCGCCATTCGTGCGCGCTTCGCCAAACAGCAAGCCGCGCAGAAACACACGACCAACTTGCGCTCCTTGCCGTGAGAAACGCCGCCCAACGGAAAGATCGACAGTGGCGTGGCGTGAACCGGCAGGCGTGTCAACGAGGCCGCGCTCGCGCTCATCAACAATGCGATAGCCGTCAGTGCTAAACGATTCAGCGGCGATGCTGGCATCCCACGATCCGCGCCGCCCGCCCGCAAAGAGCGAAACGTCGTGCGTGCTTTGATTGCCGTAAGCGGCTGTGAGCGCGAGTGTCGGAGCGTTCGTCTGCCGTGTGAGAATGTTGATAACGCCGCCCAAAGCCGCGCTGCCGTAGAGGCTCGAAGCGCCACCGCGCAAGACTTCGATGCGGCTGACGGACGCGCGCGGCACGCGGCTCCAATAAACCCACCCCCCGAAAGGATCATTGAGCGGCAGGCCGTCGAGCAGGACGAGCGAACGGCTTGCGCCGCTGGCCCCGACGCCGCGCAGCGAGACGCCCTGAGTAGTCGGGTTCGCATTGCGGCTACTTGAACGACGGAATAGTTGAAAGCCCGCGACCTGCCGCAACGCATCATCGAGCGTGAGAGCGGCGGTGTTTGACAGCGCTTCATCGGAAAGGACGGCGACGCTCGCCGCCGTCTCGCCCAGACGTGTCTCTGTGCGCGTCGCCGTCACCGTCACTTGTTCTGCGGCGAGCGCGGGCGAGAGCGTGATCCGCAATCCCATGCCGTCACGCTCCACAGCATCCCGAGCGCGCTCGTATCGAGCGAAACCGCGCGCTTGCACGAGCAGCACGTCAAATTTTTCTGATGCGAAGTTAAGAGCGAATTGTCCTGCGTCGTCTGCGACAGTTTCAGCGATGATGCGCTCTGCGGATTTGATGACGATTTCTGCTCCGGCGACTGCTGCGCCCGTTTGGTCCAGCACGACGCCTTCCACGCGCTGATCTCTCGCCGGTTCCTGCGCGCCGAAAGCGAGCTGGTTGAGCGAAAACAGCAACGCCAGCGCGCAGAGCGCCATCGCTTTCAAGAAAAAGATTGAGCCACGAATGCACACAAAGAAACACGAATTTGCAGCGTGAGAGTAGCGGTCAAACGTGGCGGTTTACGCACAATGAAGTCATAAATTTATAACAAGAGCTTGAGATTAGCGGATGAGATTGACTGCGCCAGAGATCGGAGGATCGGCGGCTGGTCCCTGCCCCCACGCTGATTGGAAGAAGTATCTTTAATCCGCAATCCGAAATCCGCATTCCGCAATTCCATTAGCGGTGGGCTGAATCCAAGTATCTCTTGATCTCGCTGTGCAAGGCTCTGCGTTCGAGCAGGAGGCGTAGAAAACTGTGTTGGCGTTGGAGAAAGATGAGGCCGGCTTTGAGCCAGCCGCGCATGTCGGATAATTCTTCGAGCGAGCGCAAGGCGACATAGCCGCACACGATTACGATAGGCAGGCTGACGAGAGCGACGCGCCAATTCCAAGACCACCAGAGCCAGCCGCTCAAGATAAGCCACGTCAGCGGCATCAATAGCATCGCCAGCAAAATCTTCACCGTCGATTCGATCTCGTCGGGGCCGTGTCGCCGGAACAGGCGCGAGAATAAGACGCACAGTAAGTAGGCGGGCAGGTGAATGATCGCGCCGGCCAGTGTGAGCGGCGAGAGCAGCAGCAGCAGGCCGCCTTTCAGCAAGAAATGGCGAAAGACGAACCAGCGCGAATGAGCCAGCACGGAGAGATTCTCCGGCTTGATGCCGAGACCGGCCAACTCCGCTTCGTACTGCTGAATGCGCGCGCGCAAGCTGGCCGACGGCGCGGCGGCGAGTTGTGCGAGACTCGCGGCCACACGGCGGCGCAGGTTGAATTCTTCGGCGAGCGTGTGCCGGAAATTGATTGTCTCGTAGATCGACGAAAAAAGTTGCTCGGCCTTCGCCACCGTCTCCAGCGTCTCGGTGTTTTCGACGTTCAACGTCACGCGCCTGAGCGCCGCATCGATCTTCATCGAGAGTTGCTGCACGTCCTCACGGAGCGGCTCGCCGAATTCATCAACCGGGGCTGGTTGGACTGCAAAGAGTTCGCCGAAACGGAGCAAGGCTTCGCTGCGGAATGAAGTCTTGGAAGTGTAGTACAGCCCGACCGGAACGATCCGCAGCGAAGTTAAACGCTCGTCTGGCGGCTCATCGTCGAACGCCGCGAGCGCGCCGAGGGCGATGCGCGCCGCGCCGGTTTTCACCGGCAGCAATTGCGTCTCGCTGTGCGACACACCTTCGGGGAACAACGCGATGCAGCCGCCACGTTGCAGTAGTTCGTGACAGGCGGCGAAGGTCAGGCGGTTCAGTGATCGATCCTCGCCTTGATCAATGCGGCGGTAGAGCGGCAACGCTTCGGCGGCGCGGAGAATAAAACTGATGACGGGCAGGCGAAAGAGCGTGGATTTTGCGAGGAACGAGATGCGGCGCGGCAGCGAGCAAAAGACTAGCGCCGGATCGATCAGCCCGTTCGGATGATTCAGCACGAAGATGAGCGGGCCGGCGCGGGGGACCAATCCCGCGCCCGCCGTCTCGATGCGGCGGAAAAAGAGTCGGAGCGCGATGCTGAAAATGATGTGCAGCACACGCCGGGTGAGAGAGCCTTGCTGTCGCGCGAGCATGTCCCGCAGACGTAAGATCGCGACTTTCTTCATCGGCAAAGTATAAGCCACATAGCTGTGAGAAAGCTGGCGCGCGGGCTGTGATTTTGTTGTTGACATTCTTTGCGGAAGCGGCCTAGTCTGGCATGTCAATCAACACAACTCGGCAGATTGAAAATATAGACTTTAAGAAAAACAATTTGACAGGATGAACAAGATTGACGGGATGAAGCAGAAAGCAACCATTAAAATCCGTACATGTTTCTGTGCTTGATCTGGTGCATCCGGTCAATCGTGTCGATTGCTTTTTCTTGAATGCTATAGCTAACAGCGAGAGGGCGTGCGTGTGATGGCGGCTTTATTTCACTTGGCTTTTCCGGTTCACAATCTCGAAGCGGCGCGCGCCTTTTACGGCGGCGTGCTGGGCTGCGCGGAAGGGCGCAGTTCCGAACGTTGGATCGATTTTGATCTCTTCGGACATCAGATCGTCGCGCACATGCGCGACGATCTGCCTGCGCGCGCGAGCAGTAATTTAGTTGACGGACATGATGTGCCGGTTCCGCACTTCGGCGTTATCTTGTCGATGGACGAGTGGCAACGGCTCGCCGCGCGCGTACGGCAACGAGGAATCCAATTCGTGATCGAACCAACTGTGCGTTTCGCCGGGCAGACGGGCGAGCAGGCCACCATGTTTTTCCTCGATCCAAGCGGCAATGCGCTTGAGTTCAAAGCCTTCGCCGATCCCTCGCAAGTGTTTGCCAAGTGAGGGACGGAGCTGGACCAGTGCGCGCCGCCGATCTTATCGACGGCGTAGAACTATGTTAGCTTTCAGTGTGCATTGATCTCACAGAAGAGAAGGAGTCGATTCATCTTGGCGACAAAACTTAACATCCGGCTCAAAGCCAACGCGGACGCTTCCAAGCCGCAGCAGATCGCGCAGCAGATCGGAGCCGCCATCGAGAGCGGCAAGCTCAAACCCGGCGAAAGCCTGCCGAGCGAGCGCGCTCTCAGCGAACAGCTCGGAGTCAATCGCAAAACCGTCCGGGCGGCCTTTGCACAGTTGGCTGATGAGCGACTGATCGAAACTGCTGGCACTTCCAACCGGCGCGTGCGTGGCGGCGGCAAAAAATCAGCCGCGCCCACCGGGGCGGCGAAGAAAACCGGACAGCCGGGCGGGGCGAAAAAAGGCCGGGCAAAGAGTTAGCTCTTTGGGGAGTGAAGGCACAGCAGCGCGACTGTAAGAAAGGGCGTCTTGAGCCGCGCGGCCACACCTTCCTTGACGGTCGCGCCTGCTGCTGTGGTCTCCTCGTTCGGGCCACTGCCTCATTTGCTTGATCCGCGTGCATCCGCATTCATCTGCGGTCATCTCTTCTGCCTCTCTCTCCACTTTGAATCACGATCCAATCGCCAGCCGCTCTCATGTGTGAAGCGCTCGCTGCCGATAAGTAGTTCGGTTGATGGAGTGGGGATCAAGAGGGTGCAAGACATCTGATGTGATCGCGAATTATGAGAGAGTTGATATTGATCTTAGACCGTGCCGGGCGGTGTCTGAATCTCGCATCGGCGAGTGCGCCACTGTTGGCGCAACCGCCCGCCGCTCTGCCGGGGAAAACGCTCGCCGAAATTTTCCCGCCCCAGCAGGCGGAGTTGTTCCTGACACATTTGTGCGACGCGCTCGCCGCGCGGCAGCCCGTGACTTGCGAGTGTCGTCTGCCGGCGGACGATGGGGAAAGATCATTC
>Ga0136614_10001133_pt1 | contig 15223 bp, 14 predicted proteins | sample AntDrymUQ2792106_2_FD_106643 | JGI IMG/M metagenome (GOLD analysis project Ga0136614, IMG submission 106643) | Polar desert sand microbial communities from Dry Valleys, Antarctica - metaG UQ279 (21.06) | ecosystem: Environmental > Terrestrial > Soil > Desert | place: Antarctica: Dry Valley... | reverse complement strand
GTCCAGCGGGGAGCAACAACGGGTAGCGGTGGCTCGGGCGTTCGTCAACCGGCCGATGATTCTCATCGCCGACGAGCCGACCGGCAACCTCGACCCGACCACGTCGGTGGGCATCATGAAACTGCTGGACCGGATCAACCGCACCGGCACCACGGTCGTCATGGCCACCCATGACTCCGGCGTCGTCGACCAGATGCGCAAGCGGGTAATCGAGCTCGACGACGGCCGGGTGATCCGCGATCAGCGCCGCGGCGTGTACGGGTACCAGGACTAAAAGGAGCGCACCCACCCGATGCACTTCACCACCGTGCTGTCCGAGGCCGGCACCGGGATCCGACGCAACCTGTCGATGACGGTGTCGCTGGTCGTCACTCTGGTGGTCTCGCTGTCGTTGGTCGGGGTGGGCCTGCTGCTGCAAATGCAGATCCGGACCACCGAGGCGTACTGGGGCGACCGGTTGCAGATCCAGGTCGAGCTGTGCTCGCCGAACTCCCTGGAGGGCACCTGCATCGACGGCACCGTCACCGAGGCGCAGCAGCAGCGGGTCGCGACGGTGATCGAGGCGAGCAGCGAGGTGGAGAGCTACGAGTTCCAGTCGTCGGTGGACGCCTACGACCGGGCGGAGCAGACGTTCGGGCAGAGCAACACGGGCAGGCGGCTGTTCGAGGCGCTGACCCCGGCCTCCTTTCCGGCCTCGTTCTACGTGACGCTCGAGGACCCCACCCGGATCGACGCCCTGGCCGACGAGCTGACGGGGCTGTCCGGCGTCGCGCAGGTGGTCGACTTGCGCGAGTTCCTCGACCCGCTCTATCAGGTGCTGGGACAGATGCGCTGGGTGGCGCTGGGTGTCGCCGGCGTGTTGATGCTGGCCGCGGTGCTCCAGGTGGCGAACACAATCCGGCTGGCCGCCTTCGCCCGCCGCCGCGAGATCGGCATCATGCGGCTCGTCGGCGCGTCGTCTTGGCACATCCAGCTGCCGTTCGTGCTGGAGTCGCTGCTTGCCGCGGTGGTCGGGGCAGCGGTGGCGTGCGGCGTCCTGGCGGCGTTCATGTACTTTCTGGTCGAGGGCTTCCTGACCGAAAGGTTGAGCAGGATTACCCCTTGGGTGGATTGGGACGATGCTGTGCTCGCCGGTAGCCTGACCATGGTGTTCGCGGTCGTGGTGGCAGTGACCCCGACACTCGTGATGACACGCAAATACCTGGATGTGTGACCTCGGTCGACTACCGTCGAACCGTCGGGTGACCAGACGCGCACCGGTACCTGACAGTTCCCGCACAGCCGAACCGAGAGCGACACCGTGGACCGAGACTTCCCCATCGGTCGACCGCGCCGCCCCGCGTCCCTACGCGGTGCCCGCGCCGTCGTCGTCGGCCTGACTGCCCTGGTGCTGGTCGCGTCTGTGATCGGCCCGGCCGTTGCCGACCGTGAGGACGAGCTCGAGGACCGCGCCGAGCAGCTGGGTGGCAGCATCGACCAGCAGCACGGCGAGCTGGCCCACTCCAGCCGGATGCTTCAGCGGGCCACCGCCGAGCTGCGCTCCTCGCAGGTCCGGCTGGCCGACGCCCGCGACGTTCTCGCCACGACCCTCGGGCGCCTCGCCGCTGCCGAGGAGCTCGACCAGCAGATGCGGTTGGCGCTGACCCGGGCCGAGGATCGGCTGGCGGTCGCCGAGGCCGACCTGGCCGACGCCGAAGCGGTGGTCACCGATACGCAGGACGAGATCGAACGGTTCGCCGTCCAGTCCTATGCGACCAGCGACCCCAGCCTGATCAGCATGGAGGCCGTCCTCGACGGTGACAGCCCGCTCGCGTTCACCGAGATGATGTCGTCGGCTGAGTCAGTCGTAGCGGCGCAGACGGCGACGATGGACGAGCTCGACGTCGCACGGGTGCTGCTGACGCTGCGTGAGGAGCAGGTGCAGGCGCTACGCGACAAGGTCGCCGTCCAGCGCCAGCTTGCGGCCGACAACCTCGACCGCAAGCAGGCACTGGCGGCCGACGCGCGCGCCGACCGACGAGCCGTGCAACAACTGGTCGAGGAGAGGCGGGCCGCCAGGCTGCAGTCCCAGCGCGCCCGCGCGCACGACCTGCGGATCCTGCGCGAGATGGAGCGGGAGCGCGGGCAGGTTCGTGACCTGCTCTCGCAGCTGCGCGTCGAGAAGCTGGAAGAGCTACGGGAGCTACGGGAGCTGCAGGAGCTGCAGGCGCTGCCCGAGTCCGGTGCCGCCTCGAGCGGCGGCAGCGGCTTCTTCGACTCGCCGGTCCCCGGCTCGTACGTGACGTCCCCGTACGGCATGCGGATGCACCCGATTTTGCAGGTCTACAAGCTCCACGACGGCATGGACCTCAGCGCCGGCTGCGGGGTCCCGATCGTCGCGCCGGCCGACGGTGAGGTGGTCGCGCAGTACTACAACGCCGGTTACGGCAATCGCCTGCTGATCTCGCACGGCACGGCGGACGGCGTCGCCCTGGCGACGTCGTACAACCACCTGTCGGAGTACGCGACGACGGTGGGTCAGCAGGTCGAGCGTGGAGACGTCATCGGCTACGTCGGCACCACGGGCTACTCCACCGGCTGCCACCTGCACTTCATGGTGTACGAGAACGCCGCCACCGTCGACCCGGCCGGATGGCTCTGAGCCCTACCGCTGTTGCCCCGCCAGCGCCCGAACGCGGTTGCGGCGTACGGGACAATGCAGGCATGTCCAGGGAGCAGGGCCGTCAGCTCGTCGCGCAGAACAGGAAGGCGCGCTACGACTACCAGATCTCCGACACCTGGGAGGCTGGCCTGGTTCTGACCGGCACCGAGGTGAAGTCGCTGCGCGCCGGGCGCGCCTCCCTGATCGACGGCTTCGCGGAGATCGACGGTGGTGAGGCGTGGCTGCTGGGAGTGCACATTCCGGAGTACACGCAGGGCACCTGGACCAATCACACCCCGCGCCGCCGGCGCAAGCTGCTGTTGCACCGCGCCGAGATCGACCGGATCGGGGCGAAGATCGCCGAGAAGGGATTCACGCTGGTGCCGCTTTCGCTGTACTTCTCCGGCGGCCGGGCGAAGGTCGAGATCGGCCTGGGCAAGGGCAAACGGTCGTACGACAAGCGGCATGCCATGGCCGCCCGCGACGCCCGCCGTGAGACCGAACGTGCCCTCGGCCGCCGGGGCAAGGGCATGCGCATCAAGGGCATGTGACCGGTGATCCGATGGCGGTACGATGGGCAGGGCCGCACGGCGTCGGGGGATCTCGGACCGCGCGGGCCGGTTGACAACAACACAAGGGGCTGAACGGTTTCGACTTCGGTCGTGCGGTTCAGGAGAAGCGGGCCGAGGACCCACGGTCATCTCGTGAACGATCCGTGGAACCTTATAAGTGCCAAGGCTAAGCGCACTGACTTCGCTCTCGCTGCCTGAGCAGTGAACGAAGGGTCGGCCCGGGAGCGCCTCCGTCCCGGTAGCCGGCCTCATCTAGGAGGCTCACCACCACGACCCGGCCGCGGGGTAGTGGCGGGACACCAACAGCGGCTGAGCCTGTCGGCGACGTGTCCGTACGAGCGCCGGGGCTGAGAAACGCGTCCCTACGGACTGCGCCCGGAGAATGCCTGAGCTGACGTCGAGGGACGCGGGTTCGATTCCCGCCAGCTCCACTCTGGCCACCCAGGACCGACGATGAGCGGGAATGTCAGCGTCGACCGAGATGGCCGTGCCCCGCGGTGGCCGCTCCGCCGGACCGGTGTGAGACTCGCGGCAGCGTCGACATCGGCGGCTGGTACGCACCCGACTGGAGGAACCATGACCCCCGACGACCCCCTGCGCGACGAGGACATGCAGACCACCGGCGGCGGAGGGTCCGGCTCAGCGGCAAGTCCGCAGGCCGACGCCGACGGGACCGACGCTGACGCGACCGACACCGTCGACGGCGGCGCCAGCGACGCCGACGGCACCGACGCCGACGCCAGCGACGCCGACGGAACCGACGCCGACGGCACAGACACCACTGACGGCGACGCGAGCGACGCTGACGCCACTGACCGCTGAGCGGTGGATGCACTCGCGCTGCTGAGCGGGGACGCCCAGACGTTCGTCGACAAGGTGTGGGCAACCAGGTTGCACGTGCACCGGGCCGACCCGGCGGGTCTGCAGGCCCTGCTCGGTGTGGACGACGTCGACCACCTGCTCACCAGTACCGCGCTGCGTACCCCGGCGCTGCGCGTGGCGCACGACGGGCAGGTCGTCCCAAGCAGCCGCTACACCCGGTCGGCGACCCTTGCGGGCGTCGCTCTGACCGGACTGGTCGACGCCCGCAAGGTGTTCGACCTTGTCGACGGTGGAGCCACCGTCGTGCTCCAGGGTCTGCACCGCTACTGGCCGCCCCTCACCGCGCTGGTGGGTGACCTGGAGATCGCGCTCGGCCATCCTGGCCAGGCCAACGCCTACCTCACCCCGCCGGGTTCGCAGGGCTTCGCGCTGCACAGCGACACCCATGACGTGTTCGTGCTGCAGACCCACGGTCGCAAGCTGTGGGAGATCCACGACGACGACGGCAGGCACGACGTGCTCCTCGAACCGGGCACGTGCATGTACCTGCCCACCGGCACGCCGCACGCGGCCCGCACCCAGGAGACGACCTCCCTGCACGTCACGGTGGGGATCCACCAGATCACCTGGCGGGACCTGGTGGCGCGAGTGACCCACCAGGCCCTTGCCCAGGACTCGCTCGACGAGGCGCTTCCGGCCGGCTACCTGGCCGACCCTGAGACGTTGGCCTCTGGGCTCGCACGGCGGCTCACGTCGGTGGCCGCAGCGGTCGGCACAGTCGATCCGGCCGTCGTCGCGCGCGAACAGGTGCGCGAGTTCCTCACCACCCGCCGCCCGGTTCAGCGCGGCGGCCTGCGCGACCGGCTGGTCCTTGCCGATATCGACGACCACACCCTGCTGATGCGCCGTCCCGGCAGGGTCTGCGTCCCGGAGCCGGCCGGGACCCGGCTGCGCCTGTTGCTCGGGGACCGCGTGCTCGATGTCCCCGCAACCCTCGGCCCGGTGCTCGGTCACGTCCTCGAGCAGGACCAGTTCATCGCCGCTGACCTGGCCGGCTGGCTAGACCCGCAGAGCCGGCTGGTGCTGGTGCGCCGGCTCGTCCGCGAAGGACTTCTCCAGGTGCCGGCTTGACCGTCCCGTTTCGGTGCTCGGTACGCAGCCTGGCCAGGGCCGAGCCCGTGTACGGCACCGCGTCGACGGTGCAAGCGTTCGTACTCGTCGAGTGGTCCGGGCCATGGGGCAGCGATGCCCTGCGGGACGCCCGGCTGCCGGCGGCGGTGGCGGCGCACCTGCGGCGGGCGGGAGCGCGGGGGGTCAGACCGCTGCTGGTCCGCCGGCACGGCCGCAGCGATCCCGGCCGCAGCGATCCCGGCCGGATGGCTGTCTTCGCCGCGTACGCCGACCCGCACCAGCCCTGGCTGGAGAGCGCCGTGCTCGACGGTCCCGAACAGCTGTGTGACCTCGACCTGGGCGCCCTGGCCTCGGGCGCGTCCGTCGGGCTGGCCCTGACCGATGAGCCGGTGTTCCTCGCCTGTACGCACGGCCGGCACGACCGGTGCTGCGCCGAGCGAGGTCGACCGCTGGCAGCGGCGCTGGCCCGATCGCACCCCGCCGAGTCGTGGGAGGTGTCGCACATCGGAGGCGACCGGTTCGCCGGCAACCTGCTGGTGCTGCCGGACGGCCTGTACTACGGACGACTGAGCCCAGGCGATGCCACCGCCCTGGTGGGCCGGCATCTGGCGGGCCACCTCGACCTCGCCCACCTGCGCGGTCGGAGCGGGTACGGATTCGCCGTGCAGGCTGCTGAGTGGTTCCTGCGCATGCAGCTCGGGGTCACCGGGCGGCACTCCGTCCGGCTGACCGCGCGTGCCGTACGTGGACAGCAGACCGAGGCCCTGTTCGTGGTCGAGGAGCAGGCGTGGCGGGTTGTCGTGGCGAGCAGACAGTCTCCGGCGCAGCTGCTGACGTGTGGGTCGGCGCGCCCCGACGCCGCACCGCTGTTCGAGCTGGTGGACATCGAACCAGCCGCTACCGCCGCGCAGTAGCATCCGTTTCCACCCGCACTCCGGTGGCTCAGGAGACCTGCACCGACCGCTTCGACAGGCCGAGGAAGTAGCCGTCGATGACCTGCTTCGGCGGAGCGTCCGGTGCCTGCGCCGCGCCGAGCGTGATGAACAGCGGGGTGAAGTGCTCCACCGTCGGATGGGCGTACGGCATCCCCGGTGCCCGCTCGGCGAAGCGGGCCAGCTCGTCGACGTCGCCGCGGGTCAGCGCCTCGGTGGCCCACCGGTCGAAGTCGCTCGACCACGTCGGAGGCGCCGCGTCGGTGCGCCACTCCCGCAGGAACGGCAGGCCGTGTGTCATGAAGCCCGAACCGATGATCAGCACCCCGTGGTCACGCAGCGGACGCAGTCGTCGCCCCAGCTCGATCAGCCGTGTCGGGTCGTGCGTGGGCATCGACATCTGCAGCACCGGGATGTCGGCGCCGGGGTACATCACCCGCAGCGGCACCCAGGCACCGTGGTCGAGGCCCCGGTCGGCGTGCTCTGCACCGGCTCGTCGTCCGGCAGCACCGCCCGAACCAGGTGCGCCAGCGCCCCGGCGTCGGGCGTCTCGTACGTCATCTCGTAGTAGCGTTGCGCGAATCCTCCGAAGTCGTAGACCAGCGGCGTCCGGGCCGCGCTGGCGGTGAGGCTCAGCGGTGCCTGCTCCCAGTGCGCCGAGACGATGAGAATCGCTCGTGGCCGGGGCAGCTGCGCGGCCCAGGCGGCCAGTTGCTGCCTCCATAGCTGGTCGTCCAGCAGCGGGGGAGCGCCGTGGCTGAGGTAGAGCGCGGGCATAGGCCCGGACGTCGGCTCGGACCCTGGAGTGGTTGAAGTCACAACCAAATCGTAGCGCACGGGGCGGGAGGGCGAGCATGGCGATTAGGGTTCCGGCGCCCCGTGCCGCACACTGGAGCCAGGCCGCGTCGCGACGACGCAGCCGAGGTCGTCTGCCCCGCGCCCCCAGTGGCGAGGTCATCCGTGGCGGAGTGCCTGCTCCCTGACCGCCTTCGGGAAAATCCCGCGAGCGCCGGTCGGGCGCATGAGCACCCGCCCTGCGGTGAGCCAGCATCCGCGGCCACCTGCTCACAAGTGAAAGAGTCCTGGAAGGACCCTCATGCCCCCTGCCTCCACTGACGCGCGCCCGGCGGCGTCGCGTCCCACCACTGCCGTCGACCGCTCCGGCGGTGGGTTCGCCGCGCTCGACGTACCGACTCGGCTGGTCGCCGAGCTGACCGCCCAAGGCATCACCGAACCGTTCCCGATCCAACGGGCCACGCTGCCCGACACCCTGGCCGGTCGCGACGTTCTCGGCCGCGGCCGTACCGGCTCAGGCAAGACCCTCGCCTTCGCCCTGCCGCTGGTCGCGCGCCTCACCGCGTCCGGCACCCGCCGGGCGGCTCGCCGTCCACGTGCGCTGGTGCTGGTGCCTACCCGGGAGCTCGCCAACCAGGTGCGCGCAACGCTGGAGCCGCTGGCCACCGCGGCCGGGCTGCGTACGGCTGTCGTGTTCGGTGGAGTGGGACAGCACCCGCAGGTCACTGCGCTGCACCGCGGCGTGGATGTGCTCATCGCCTGCCCCGGCCGGCTGGAGGACCTGATCGGCCAGCGCCACTGCGACCTCGGTGCGGTCGAGATCACCGTGCTGGACGAGGCCGACCACATGGCCGACCTGGGCTTCCTGCCTGCGGTCAAGCGGCTGTTGGACCGGACCCCGCGGGTCGGTCAGCGGCTGTTGTTCTCTGCGACGCTCGACAACGGCGTCGACGTCATCGTCCGGCGCTATCTCGACTCGCCGCTGACGCACTCCGTGGACGGCGTGCTCGCACCGCCGCCGGAGATGGCCCATCACGTGCTCGAGGTCAGCCGCGGCGACAAGGCCGCCGTCGTGCACGAGCTGGCATCCGGAGCCGGCCGGTCGCTGCTGTTCACCCGGACCAAGCACACCGCCAAGAAGCTCGCCCGACAGCTGTCCGCGAGCGGCGTTCCCGCCGTCGACCTGCACGGCAACCTGTCGCAGAAGGCGCGGGAGCGGAACCTCGCCTCGTTCTCCGCCGGTCGGGTGCGGGTGCTGGTCGCCACCGACATCGCTGCCCGCGGTGTCCACATCGACGAGGTCGAGCTGGTCGTGCATGTCGACCCGCCCACCGAGCACAAGGCGTACGTGCACCGCTCCGGTCGTACCGCACGCGCGGGGGCCGAGGGCGTCGTAGTCACCGTGTCGACGCCCGAGCAGCGGTGCGACGTCAACGCCCTGATGCGCAAGGCACGGATCGGCCCGGCGAGGGCTACGGTGCGTCCGGGCGGCACAGAGGTCCGCGCGCTCACGGGCGACCCGGCGCCGATCCGGCATGAGGCTCTGGTACCAACCGCCGCCACCCCACCGCGCCGCTCCACCGCTCATCGCGGCAGTCGGCCTGGCAGCCGGCGTCGCGCGCGCGATGGCGGGTCCCGCCGCGCCGCCTGACGATGCGCAGCCAGACACTGTCTGTCCGCACCGGCGGCAGGGATGCCGTGCACGACCTAACCGCAGCGTGCACGGGCTTCGTCCGTGCCGGTGGTGACGAGCCGGACGGTCTGCTTCACGTCTTTGTGCCGCATGCAACGGCGGGGATCGCGATCATCGAGACCGGGGCGGGCAGCGACGTCGACCTGCTCGCCGCGTTGGCGGAGCTGCTCCCCGCCGACGACAGGTGGCGGCACCGGCACGGCAGCCGCGGACACGGCAGGTCGCACGTCATGCCGGCGCTGGTACCACCCTACGCATCGGTGCCGGTGCTCGGCGGCCAGCTCGCGATCGGCACCTGGCAGAGCATCTGCCTGGTCGACCTGAACATCGACAACGCGGAGCGGACCGTACGGCTGTCGCTGCTGAGCGGCTGAGCGGCTGAGCGGAACCGGCTGCCGTCGGCCCGGCACAACCGGCGCCGCCATTTGCGGGAAGCTGGCGGCCCAAACCACGACTTTCGGACACTTGGTCGCCACTTTCCCGCAATCCGCGGGGATTGGGCGAGGCGGGCGGGGCACCGCTGCCGGCGGCTCGCCGACGCTCAGCCGGCGCGGCGGCTGCGCCGGCCGGATCGGGACCGCAGGTAGTCGGCCACGACGTACTCGCCGAGCCGGCCCAGCTCCGGGGTGAACACCCGCCCGCCGGCCCGACGGGCGATCGCGTCGACGAAGCGCGCAAGTCCCGGGTCGTCGCCGAGCACGAACAGGTTGAGCGAGGCGCCGGTGCGGGTGATCGTGTCGACCTCGGAGACGGTGGCCCGCAGCGTCGCCGCTGTCGTCGGCCAGTGGAACAACGGCGTGCCGTCGGGGCCGAGATGGGCGGTCGGCTCACCGTCGGTGACGACGAGGACGACCGGCTCCGCCTCCGGGTGGCGGTGCAGGTGCCGCCCGGCGAGCATCAGGGCGTGCTGCAGGTTCGTGCCCTGCACCCATTCCGGCTCGACGCCGGCAAGCTGGAGCGGGCTCAGCCTGCGGGCCATCCGGTCGAAGCCGATGATCTGCAGCGCGTCGCCGCGGAACCTGGTCGCGACCAGGTGCGCCAGCGCCAGCGCGGTCTGCTTCATCGGCCCCCAGCGGTCCTCCTGCACCATCGAGAACGACAGGTCGACGCACAGCGCGACCGCCGCCCGGGTACGACGCTCGGTCTCGGCCACCGCGAAGTCGTCCACCGCCAGGTCCACGGCGGCGGGCGGCGACCAACGATGAGACGTTCCTGTAACCCCCGCGACGGGAATGCCGAATCGTTCCTCCGTCGCCGCGCGCAGGACGGCGTTGTGCACCGTGCGCACCGCGTCCAGTGGCCGGGTCTCCCCGAACTGCCACGGCAGCGACGCACCGGTTCGCTCCTCGGCGGCCCCCGACCGCTGGTCCTCGTGGTCACCCCGCCCGGCCGCGTCGAGCTGGGCGAACACCCGCCGCAGGGCGGTCTCTCCGAGCCGCCGCAGCGCCTTCGGCGTCAGCCGCACCCCGTCGCGGTCCCGCCCGACGTAGCCCTGCCGCTCCAGCTCGCGCTCGAGATCACGCAGGGCCCGCAGGTCGGAGGCGGCCGAGGGGGCCAGCTGGCGCTCCAGCGCCTCCACGTCGACGTCGTCCAGAGAGGCGCCAGGGTGCTCCTGGGCCAGCTGCCGCTCCAGCGCCTCCAGGTCGGCCAGGTCGGCGACGGCACCCACGGCGTCGCCGTAGTCCAGCGGTTCCGCACCGTCCATCCGCACTCGGGGCCCTTGACCCATGCCGGGGCGCAACGCTTGCAGGTTGTCGCGCAGCTGTCCGAGCTGGCTGTCCAGGCCGGGGTCGTCCATCGCCTCGGCCAGCAGCCGTTGCAGCTCGTCGCGCTGCGCCGGGCTGAGCGAGCGCATCATCCGCTCAGCCGCGGCCTGGCGCCGGGCGAGCAGGTCGATCAGGTCGTCGGTGTCGCGCGGCTGTTCGGGAAAGAACTCCCCGTGCCGCTGCATGAACTGTTCGAACTGGTCGGTGGTGTCGCTGCCTCTGGTGTGCGCGGCGAGCAGCTGGTTGAGGTCGGCGACCATGTCCCGGACCCGTCTCATCGCCTCGGGATCCCCGCCAGCGCTGCCCTCTTGCTGGGACTGCAGCGCCCGGCGAATGCCCGCGAACTGCGCGTCCAGCACCTCGTGCTGCAGCATCCGACGGATCTGCTGGTACGTCTGCCGGGCTTCGTCGCTGGCCCAGTCGTAGTCGCGAAGCTCGCTCACCGCGGTTGCGGTGTCGTCGAGGCCGGTCTCGAACACCGAGTCGAGCTGCATCTCGGCCATCCGGGCCGCGTCGTCGTCACGACCTGCCAGCTCTTCGCGCTCGGCGGCCAGAGCCTGGTCGAGCAGCTGACGTACCCGGTCGAGCGTGCCGCCCAGGTCACCGCGCCGCTGGAGCTCCCGGCGACGCTTTCGGACCTGGCGCCGCAGCTCGTCGAGGCCCTGGCGGCCGTCGTGCCCGCGGCGCAGCAGCGACCGCATGGCCTCCCTCAGGCTCGACCCCTCGAGCACGTCGCGACCGATGTCGTCGACGGCTGCGCGGACGTCGAACGGTGGTGCCAGCGGGTCGTCGCCGCCACGCCACGACCCGTACCGGAAGCGCTCCCGACCCGAGCCCGGCACGCTCAGGCCCCGTAGACCGTACGGCCGTCCACGGTGTCCTTCGCCAGCCGCCGGGTGAGCCACAGCCCTTCCAGGACGAGCTCGACCGCCGCCGCCACCTGTCCCGGCGACACGCTGTCCTCGTCCACCCCGAGCCGGCTCAGCACCTGGGCGAGCCCGGGCACGGTTCCGAGCTGGTCGAGCAGCTCGCCGGCCGGGGTGAGCGGACCGGTCTCGACCGTCCCGCCCTCGGCGAACCGCTGGGTGAACCCGGTCAGGTCGATTCCGGCCAGATGGGCGCGGAACGTGGCCGCGGCCGCGACCCGCAGCAGGTGTGCGAACACCTCGTCCTGTCGCCCCTCCTCGCCCATCTCCAGCTCGACCTTGCCGCGCAGCGTCGGCAGCACACCGGGCAGGTCGCCGATCCGGCCGCAGGCGGGATCCTCGCCGGTGAGCGCGCCGCGCCGCAGTGCCGACCCGGCCACCGCCTCCACTGCGGCGACCGCGAGCCGGGCCGAGACACCTGACCGCTGGTCGACCGACGTCGATTCACGCAGCTCGCGGACGAACCGCGCGACCACCTCGACCACATGCACGGGCACCTCGGCGACCAGCGCAGCCTCCTGGGAGACCAGCGCCATCTCGTCCTCGACCTCTAGCGGGTAATGGGTGCGGATCTCCGCCCCGAAGCGGTCTTTGAGCGGGGAGATGATCCGGCCCCGGTTGGTGTAGTCCTCGGGGTTGGCCGAGGCGACCACCAGCAGGTCCAGCGGCAGCCGGAGGCTGTATCCGCGTACCTGGATGTCGCGCTCCTCCAGCACGTTGAACAGCGCCACCTGGATCCGCTCGGCGAGGTCGGGCAGCTCGTTCAACCCGAGGACGCCCCGGTTGGTTCGCGGCATCAGGCCGTAGTGCACGGTGTCCGGGTCGGCCAGGGTCCGTCCCTGCGCCACCTTGACCGGGTCGACGTCACCGACCAGGTCGCCCACCGAGGTGTCGGGGGTGGCGAGCTTCTCGCCGTAGCGCTGGTCACGATGCCGCCAGGTCACCGGTGTCGAGTCGCCACACTCGGCCAGCAGGGCCTGGCAACGCCCGCACGCCGGCGCGTACGGGTGGTCGTTGATCTCGCAGCCCGCGACCACCGGGGTTGACTCATCGAGCAGGCCGGCGATGGTACGCATCAGGCGGGTCTTGCCCTGTCCGCGTTCGCCGAGCAGGACCAGGTCGTGGCCGGCGAGCAGGGCCCGTTCGAGCTCGGGCCGGACGGTGTCGTCGAAGCCGACGATGCCGGGGAACGGGTCGACACCGGCCTGCAGGGCAGACAGCAGGTTGGTGCGGATCTCAGCCTTGACGCTGCGGTGCTCGTGCCCGGACTCGCGCAGCTCACCGAGCGTCTTCAACGAGTTGCCGGTGAGGTGGGTGGTGGGCTGGCCCATATTGGCGACCCTACGTCCCTCCCCAACCCCCGGATCGGTGGAACGGGGCGGGCCCTGGGCGATTGACGGACCGTGGTGCGACAGTGACTCCATGCGCTTGTCGCCCAGCCTCGCCGTCGCGGTCGCCATCGCCGCCGTCCTCGCCAGTACGTCCGCTCCCGGTCGGGCCGCCGCACCCGCGACGGGGTCCGCTGCACGCCCGGCCAGTGTCCCGACCGCACCGCCGGCCGCCGAGGGCGACCAACGGACGCCCAAGCTGCGGGTCCGCACCGTGCAGCGCGGCCAGGACATCCCCTGGGACCTCACGTTCCTGCCGGGCGGCGCCATGCTCTACACCCAGCGCGAGCGGCTGTCGATCCGGTACCGCAAGCCCGGGGGGGCCGACCGCTCCGTCCGGTTCGCCCGGCGGGGCATGTGGGCCTCTGGCGAGACCGGTCTGATGTCGATCCTCGCCGGCAAGAGGTTCAACCGAACCCGGACGTTCTTCACCTGTCACGGGAACGACTCCCCACAGGCGAGCGGGCACGACGTACGGGTGGTGAAGTGGCGGCTGCGGCAGTCCAACCGGCGCGCGGTGAGGGTCCGGTCGCTGGTGAAGGGGCTGCCGGCCAGCTCCGGCCGGCACGGCGGCTGCCGGCTGCGCTATGGACCCGAGGGTGCCCTCTACATCGGCACCGGGGACGCCGCGATCTCGCGCAACCCTCAGAGCCTCCAGTCCGGCGGCGGCAAGGTGCTGCGGGTCAAGCCCCGCAACGGCAAGCCGTGGCCCGGCAACCCCTTTATCCGGCGGGACCGGCCCATCACCCGCAAGATCTACACCTACGGCCACCGCAACGTGCAGGGTCTGGCTCAGCGGCCGGGTAGGGGAATCTGGTCGGTCGAGCACGGCCCGGACCGCGACGACGAGGTGAACCGCCTGCGCAAGGGCGGCAACTACGGGTGGGACCCGGGCGGCCCCGGCTACGACGAGTCGGTCCCGATGACCGATTTCTCGCTGCCGGGCAAGCAGATCGGCGCCCGATGGAAGTCCGGCAGCCCGACGCTGGCCACCTCCGGTGCGGTGTGGCTGCGCGGCAAGAAGTGGGGGGTGTGGCGCGGGGCGCTGGCGGTCGCCGCGCTGAAGGACACATCGCTGACCATCTTGAAGTTCACTGACACGGGCAAGCTGCGCCGCACCTGGACCCCGCCGGCGCTCAATGGCCGGTACCGGCTGCGCACCCCGGTGCTTGGACCCGACCGCAACCTGTACGTCACCACCGCCAACGGCGGGGGCACCGACCGGATCTTCAAGGTGAGGCCCCTTCGCCGCTGAGCACACATAGGGTGCTCGCGTGCACAGGTTCGCTGACCGGGTCGCCGTGGTCACCGGCGCCGCCCGCGGCATCGGCGCCGCTACCGCCCGCCGCCTCGCCGGGGAGGGTGCCGCGGTGGCGGTGCTCGACCTTGACGAGCAGGTGGCGCTCGAGACCGCCGGCGGGCTGAGCGCCGCACGCGCGGTCGGCATCGGCTGCGATGTCACCAACGGCGACTCGGTATGCGCGGCGGTCGAGCGGGTCGCCACCGAGCTCGGCGGTCCGGACGTCCTGGTCAACAACGCCGGAGTGACCCGGGACAACCTGCTGTTCAAGATGACCGAGCAGGAGTGGGACGACGTTCTGACCGTGCACCTGCGCGGCGCCTTCCTGGTGACCAAGGCGGTCCAGCGGCACATGGTCGAACAGCGGTACGGGCGCATCGTCAACATGTCCAGCGTCTCCGCGCTCGGCAACCGCGGCCAGGCGAACTACGCGGCCGCCAAGGCGGGTCTGCAGGGGCTGACCCGCACCCTCGCGATGGAGCTCGGTCCGTACGGCATCACCGTCAACGCGGTCGCGCCGGGCTTCATCGTCACCGACATGACCGACGAGACCGCTCGGCGGGTGGGGGCCACGCCGGAGGACTTCCGGTCTGCCGCCGCGGCGATCACGCCCGTCCGGCGGGTCGGCTACCCCGAGGATGTCGCGTCGGCCATCTGCTTCCTGGCGAGTGCGGAGGCCGGCTTCGTCACCGGGCAGACCCTGAACATCGATGGCGGTCGGCGGCTCTGACCTGACCGCGTGCATGTCAGGCGACCCACCAGGGTGCGCCTCGTTCCCTGGGCGGCGAGAACCTCACCGCGGGTTTGCAAAGCACCGAGAAGTCCGTATCGTCCCCTGAGGCCAGCGTCAGTCTCTGACGGTGGCCCAAACAACTGAAAAGGCGAGACGGTCGACGCCGAGTCCTGCCCCCGACCCGCTCTCGTCCATCGACCTGACGTCGACACCACCTCTCGCGCAGGAGTGGGGAACCCACCGACGGCACCCGCCGTCACCGCACCGCCGGCCAACCCTGGCTGCGCTGTGCTTGGGGTGAAGTGGCGCACTCGTCCACGGACGCGGCGCAACCGGGCACCTTCTCGCCCGAACCCGACAGCTCACCCCGCAGGCGTGAGAAGGAAGCCAACGCTCATGTCTGCAACCCTCCGGCTGCAGCGCCTCGTCGCGCTGCTGTGCACAGTCCTCGCGACCACCGTCGCACTCCTCGCCGCCACGGCCATCGTGGCACCAGACGCCGACGCCGCTAAGAAGAACAAGAT
>Ga0136614_10001132_pt1 | contig 15230 bp, 14 predicted proteins | sample AntDrymUQ2792106_2_FD_106643 | JGI IMG/M metagenome (GOLD analysis project Ga0136614, IMG submission 106643) | Polar desert sand microbial communities from Dry Valleys, Antarctica - metaG UQ279 (21.06) | ecosystem: Environmental > Terrestrial > Soil > Desert | place: Antarctica: Dry Valley... | reverse complement strand
GCGAGGCTCTCCGACGCGGGAGAAACGGCGAAGACCACCTCCAGGGCCGCGCCGGTCCGTGCCCTCGTGCGGGCCGCGAGCGCCGGCGTCCACTCCTCGAGCGGAATTCCGACCAGGCCCGGCTCGACGTCGTGCCGCGCCTGCTGGTACCGGGCGTCCGCGCGCAGGAGGTTTTCGACGATCCGGAGCTTCACCCCCGCCCCCGGGGCGTCGCCCGCGCGGAGGGCGGCGTCCGCCTCGGAGACGTATCGGTCGAGCTTCGCGTCGCCCCCCCCGGCCGCGGCGGCCAGAGTCGCCAGCGAGGCGGCGGCGCCCGCCGAGTCGCCCGAATCGCGCACCCACTGCGCGCGCCGGAGGAGGAGGAAGATGTTGGCGGGCGCGCGCGCGAGCGCCGCCTGGAGGAGGCCCGCCGCGCGGGCGGCGCCGTCCGGCGTCTTCTCGCGGAGGAGGCGGGCCGCCGCCCATGCGGAGGCGACGTCTCCGCCGTCGGCCGCGAACGCCCGCTCGAAGGCCTCCGCCGCGGCACGGGCGTCCCCCGCCAGCTCGCGACGGACTCCCTCGAGCGCGAGGAGCCGCGGGTCGCGCGGCGCGCGGCGCAGGGCCTCGGCGAGGAGCCTCTGCGCGCCGGGCCCGTCCTTCGCGCGCAGGGCCGCTACGGCGCCGTTGCCCCAGCCCAGCGGCTCGGCGGGCGCGAGCCGGCGAACCTCCTCGAACCGCCGCCGGGCTTCGTCGAGCTTCCCCTCCTCGAGGGACGCCAGACCGACGTTTTTCGCCGCTTCGAGCCGGGCCGCATCCGGGTGGGGCGGCGCCGCCGCCGCCGCGAGCAGGAGGGCGGCGAGCACCGGAGCGATCGGCCGCCATGCCGGCAGACGCTCGGAGGCGATCTGCGTCACCCTCTCTCGAACGCCTTCTCGAAGGCCCGGAGCGACGTTCCGTCGATGAGGCAGAACATGATGCGTTCGACGACGCCGCTCGACTCGGCGAACGAGCGGGCGGCGGCCATGGAGATCTCCGCGGCGCGTTCGAGCGGGAACCCGAAGACGCCGGTCGAGATCGCAGGAATCGCGACGCTCTTCGCGCCGACCTCCTCCGCCCGTTTCAGGGCCGCGCGCACGGCGGAGGCGAGAAGCATCTCCTCGCCCGACTCTCCGCCACGCCAGACCGGACCGACCGCGTGGATGACCCAGCGCGCGGCGAGGTTTCCCGCCCCGGTCACCACCGCCTCGCCGACGGCGCACCGTCCGATCGCGTCACACTCCTCCTGGATCGAGAGGCCGCCGCTGCGGCGGATCGCCCCCGCGACCCCGGCGCCGAGCTGGAGCGCCTCGTTCGCGGCGTTGACGATTGCGTCCGCGGCGACGCGTGTGATGTCGCACTGCGCGAGCTCGATCCTGGCAGTCATGGGCGTGAGCGGGGAACCGGGACGCGTCGGTCTCGGACACCGCTCTGCCGTGCTGCGATCGAGCGCCGTCCGCTGACGGTTAGCCCTCCAGCTGGCGCGTCACCTCTTCCGCAATCCGGAGATACGCCTCGGTCACTCCGGATCGCGGCTCGGCGATCACGATCGGCCGTCCCGCGTCTCCTCCGGCCGCGACGCGCGCATCGAGGGGGATCTCTCCGAGGAAGGGGACGCGGAGTTGCTCGGCGGTCCGCCGCCCGCCGCCATGCTTGAAGATTTCTTCGCGGTTCCCGCAGGAGGGGCAGAGGTAGTACGACATGTTCTCCACGATCCCGAGCACCGGCACGTTCACCTTCTGGAACATGGCGAGGCCCTTCCGCGCGTCGATCAGCGACACGTCCTGCGGCGTCGTCACGATGACCGCACCGGAGAGGTGGATCTTCTGCGTGAGGGTGAGATGGGCGTCTCCCGTGCCCGGCGGGAGATCGATCACCAGGTCGTCGAGCTTGCCCCAGGCCACGTCCTGGAGGAACTGCTCGACGGCCTTCATGACCATGGGCCCGCGCCAGATGACGGGCTGATCCACGTCCATGAGGAAGCCGAGCGACATGACGCGGACGCCGTATCGTTCGATCGGGACGATCTGGTTCGCCTCGTTCACATAGGGCTTCTCGTCGATACCCATCATCATCTGCTGCGAGGGTCCGTAGATGTCGGAGTCCATGAGCCCGACGCGCCGGCCGAGCCGCTGGAGGGAGAGCGCGAGGTTCGCGGCGACCGTCGATTTGCCCACGCCCCCCTTCCCCGAAGCGACGGCGATCTTGAACCGCACGTCGGCGAGGATTCCCGGGTCGGCGGGCGGAACGCCGGCGGCCCCGCGCGGTGGGGCCGGCGAGGGCTCGCGGAGGTCGAGCCGGATCGTGACCGCGAGGACGCCCGGCAGCGCCTGGAGCCGTTCGGTCGCGTCGCGCTGGATCTGCTCGGCGGCGCGGGGAGACTCCGTGGTGATCTCGAGGCGGAAGGAGACGTTGCCGCCGCCGACGGCGAGGTCCTTGATGAACCCGAAGGAGACGATGTCCCGGGACAGGCCGGGAAAGCGGACCGTCCGCAACGTTTCCAGGACCTTCTCCTCAGTCACCTCGGCTGCGGTCGACACGGCGTCCAAAATACCACGCGGGCTGCGCACATCCCGGCGTCAGGACGCGGCGATCCAACGCGACAGCGCGAGGGGGAAAGCCCCGTGATCGGCTCGACGTCCCCGTCGTCTCGCGCCGCGATGAGGAGCGACGATGCGGGAGAGAGGAGGAAGCGCGGGATTGCGTCTCCGAGCCTCACCGCGGGACCCCGGGCGGGACCGCACCGGCGAGCGCCCGCGAGGCCTCCTCGCGCAGGGATTCGACCTCTTCCTGCGTTCGCTTCGTCAGCGCGCGGCGGTCGGAGGGCCGGCGTCCCTCGACTCCGATCGGAGATCCGGCGCAGAGAACCACCGGGCCCCCGGAGATGCGCCAGCTCCCCTTGGGAAGGACGCGGCGGGTCCCGGCGATGCCGAAGGGCAGCACCGGCCGACCGGATCGCAGGGCGAGCAGCGCGGCGCCGTGCTTGAACGGGAGGAGGGAGCCGTCGGAAGTCCGGGTCTCCTCCGGGAAGACCACCACCGACCGCCCCCCCCGAAGGCGTCGCAGCGCGGCATCCATCGTGGCCGTGCCGCGCGCGCGCTCCCCACGATCCACGGGTATGAACCCCGCCGCTCCGATGGACCATCCCAGCACCGGCACCCGGAAGACGCTGCGCTTCGCCATGAACCGCAGCGGCATCGGGAGCGCCGCCAGGAGGACCAGGATGTCGCAGAAGCTCTCGTGGTTCGAGACGACCACGAAGCTGCGCGCGGGATCGAGGCGCTCCGCGTGAAGCACCCGGACAGAGATCCCCGCAACGCGGAGGATGCACCGCGCCCATCCGCGCGCGAACAGGAGGAACCAGTCGCCGCGCGGCGGGATGAACGCGGCCACGATCGAGGGGAGCCCGAAGGCGACGGTGAGCGTCCCCACCGCCGCCCAGATCGCCGCCTGCCGGATGGCCCCCACGGGGGGAAGATGCTACCGGAACTTCGACCGCGCCATCGCCGGCAAGTCTTGACGTTACGGAATTTATGCCGCTCGGCATACAATCGCGCGACGCCCGATGACTCCTCCCCCGGAATCCGCAACCGCCATCTTTTACCGGAACATCCGGTGGCTCAAGTTCGTCGACCGGTTCGGCCGAAAAGGCCAATCCATCGTCGAATACGTGGGGGGCCTCGCCCAGATGACGGGGCAGGCCATCCGGGGCTGTTTCACCCGCCCTTTCTACCCGGGGGAGCTCGTCTGGCAGATGGACGAGATCGGGGTCAAGTCCGTCTCGATCACGGGGATCACCGCTCTCTTCACAGGGATGGTCCTCGCCATCCAGACGGCGTATTCGCTGGCCGCCTTCGGAGGGAAGTTCTTCATCGGACGCGTCGTCTCACTCTCGCTCGTCCGCGAGCTCGGACCCGTTCTGACGGCCCTCATGGTCGGGGGACGGGTCGGCTCCGGCATCACGGCGGAGCTCGGCTCGATGACCGTGACGGAGCAGGTGGACGCGCTGCGCTCGATGGCGATCTCCCCGATCCGGCGACTCGTGGTTCCGCGCCTCCTCGCGACCGTGATCATGATGCCGATCCTGACGGCGCTCGCCGACATGCTCGGGATCCTCGGGGGCCTTTTCATCGCCGTCGTCGAGCTGCAGATGACGGCGCAGGACTTCCTGGGCAGCGTCTGGCAATACCTGAAGATCTCGGACATCACGAGCGGGCTCGGGAAGTCGTTCTTCTTCGGGCTGGAGATCGCCGCGATCGGCTGCTACAACGGTCTGCGCGTCCAGGGCGGTGCGGCCGCCGTGGGGCACGCCACGACCCACACGGTCGTCGTGGCGTCCATTTGCGTCCTCATCTCCGACTTCTTCCTGACGAAGCTCTTCCTCGCGCTGTGACGTCCGCCGCAGCAACGGATCGCGTTCCCGCCCCGGGCGCCGCGCCCGAGACCGTCGTCGAGTTCGACCGGGTCTGGAAGCGCTACGGCGTCCGGGACGTGCTGTCCGGCATCTCTCTGAAAATCGTCCGCGGCGAGGTGCTCTGCATCCTCGGACCGTCCGGGACGGGGAAGAGCGTCTCGCTCCGGCACATCAACGGCCTGGAGAAGCCGGACGACGGAGACGTGCGGGTCTTCGGCGAGTCTCTCGTGGGGCTCTCCGAGGAGGCGCTCTCTCCGATCCGCCGGCGGCTCGCCATGCTCTTCCAGGGGGGGGCGCTGTTCGACTCGATGAACGTGGAGGAAAACATCGCCTTCCCGATCCGCGAGCACCTCGAGAAGACGCCGGAGGAGACCGCCGCCATGGTCGAGGAGAAGCTGCAGATGGTGGGGCTCCCCGGTACGCAGCGCAAGATGCCGGCGGAGCTCTCCGGCGGCATGCGCAAGCGGGTCGCCCTCGCGCGCTCGATCGCGCTCGAGCCCGAGGTCATCCTCTACGACGAGCCCACGACCGGACTGGACCCGCTGACCTCGGAGAAGATCGCGGAGCTCATCGTGGACCTGAACGTGCGGCTGCACACGACGTCCGTCGTCGTCACGCACGACATCGTGACCGCCCGGACCGTGTCCGACCGCGTCGCCTTCCTGCACCAGGGGCGTTTCCAGTTCGTGGGGACGTTCGACGAGGCGGCGCGCGGCGGCCACCCGGTCCTCCTGGACTACTTCCGCGCGATGGGCTTTCCCTGCGGCACGGGGACGTACGCCGCCGTCCCGGGAGGCGCCTGAGTGGTCGACAAATCACACGTTTCCCGTCGGTTCCGCGTGGGGCTCGTCGTCCTCGTCGCGCTCGCGTTCTTCATGCTGTCCATCTTCATGGTGGGCCGGCGCGCCAACCTCTTCAAGAAGAAGCTTCCGTTCGAGACCCACTTCGAGACGGCCGCCGGCCTCGTCTCAGGGAACCCCGTGCGACTGAACGGCGTGACGATCGGGAACGTGCTCGAGGTGAACCTGTCGCCCGATCCGGCGGACCAGAGCGTGCGTGTCGTTTACGAGGTCGACCGCAAGATCATCCCGCGCCTGCGAACGGGCACCCGCGCGTCGATCAAGACCATCGGCCTGCTCGGGGACAAGTACGTGGACCTCGCGGGCGGCACGGCGCGGGAGCCCCAGATCCCGGTCGGAGGAGAGATCGCCCCCGCGCCCGGCGCGGGCCTCGAGAAGCTGCTCGAGGGGGGCGGCGACGTGCTCACCGACTTGTCCGCGATCGCGCGGTCGCTCAAGAACATCCTCGGGCGCACGGAGGCCGGAAAGGGCTTTCTCGGCGCGCTCACCTCGGAGAGTGCGGAGGGCTCGCAGCTCGGAAACAACCTGAACACGACGCTCGCGTCGCTCAACTCCATCCTTCGAAAGGTCGACTCCGGCAAGGGCCTCGCCGGCAAGATCCTCTCCGACGAGAAGTACGGGCGCGAGACCGGGGACTCCCTGCGCGCCGCGGTCGTTTCGCTCCGGAACGTCTTCGGGAAGATCGAGCAGGGGATGCGGACGAACAGCGGCGCGATCCCGGCGCTTCTCTCGGACCCCGCCGGCAAGGACAAGGTCTACAAGCTCCTCGAGAACCTCTCCACCGCCGCTGTCTCGCTGGCGGCGGTCACCCGCGAGATCGAGAAGGGCGACGGGACGATCGCGAAGCTGATCCGCGACGAGCAGTTCGCGCGGGAGCTGACGCAGAATCTGCGCAGCTTCACGCGACGGCTCGAGTCCATCGGCCGCAAGCTCGACGAGGGGAAGGGCTCCGCCGGGAAGCTGATCAACGATCCGGCCCTCTTCGACGCCGCGAACGACATCATCGTGGGGATCGAGGAGTCGAAGATCCTGCGCTGGCTGATCCGGAACCGGCAGAAGTCGGGCATCAAGAAGCGGTACGAGGGCGCTCAGGCGGACGCCGCCCCGGCAGATGCCGCCCCCGAGGAGGACGAGGCGCCGACCGCGCCCCCCCCGCCGACCGCGACGCCGCCGCCGCGATGACTTCGCCGCGGCCGTGAACGTGCTCATCACCGGCGGCGCCGGTTTCATCGGATCGCACCTCGCCGAGCGCCGCCTCGCCCGCGGGGACCGCGTCGTCGTGCTGGACGACTTCAACGACTTCTACGACCCGCGGCGCAAGCGGCGCAACGTCGCCGCCCACGACTCCTCGCCGCGGTTTCGGCTCGTGGAGGGCGACATCCGGGATCGCGCGCTGGTCTTTCGCCTCTTCGCCGAAGAGAGGTTCGAGGCGGTGATGCACCTCGCGGCCCGGGCCGGCGTCCGCCCCTCGCTCGCGGCCCCCGTGCTCTACGAGGAGGTCAACTGCGTCGGGACGCTGCACCTCCTCGAGGCCGCGGTCGCGCACGGAAGGCCGCGGTTCCTGTTCGCCTCCTCCTCCTCCGTTTACGGGATCAACGCAAAGGTGCCCTTCTCCGAGGAGGACCCGATCGACCGGCCGATCTCCCCCTATGCCACGACGAAGCGGGCGGGAGAGCTCCACGTCTACACGGCGCACCACCTGCACGGCCTGTCCGCCATCTGCCTCCGATTTTTCACGGTCTACGGGCCCCGGCAGCGCCCGGAGATGGCGATCGCCCGCTTCATCGAAGCGATCGAGCGCGGTGAACCGATCACTCTCTACGGCGACGGCGGCTCGCGGCGCGACTACACCTACATCGACGACATCGCCGACGGCGTCGAGGCCGCCCTGGACCTGGGCGCCGGGTTCGAGATCATCAACCTGGGAGGCGCGCGCCCCGTCACGCTCGCCGCCCTCGTGACGCGCATCGAGGAAGCGACGGGGAAGACGGCGCGCGTCCGCCGCGAGCCGGACCAGCCGGGGGACGTCCCCGTCACCTACGCCGACGTGACCAAGGCGGAGCGGCTGCTGCGGTTTCGCGCGCGCGTCCCGCTGGACGAGGGCCTCCGCCGCGCCGTGGACTGGTATCGAAGAGAGTGCGCATGAACATCTGCATGGTGGGGACCGGGTACGTCGGCCTCGTGACCGGCGCGTGCCTCGCCGACTTCGGCATGAACGTCACCTGCGTCGACAAGGACGAGACGAAGATCGCGGCGCTGCAGAAGGGACAGGTCCCGATCTACGAGCCCGGGCTCGAGGAAATCGTGGCGAAGAACGAGCGCGCCGGCAGGCTCCGTTTCACGACGGACCTCAAGGGCGCCATCGAGAGCGCGCTCGCGATCTTCATCGCCGTCGGAACGCCCCCCCGGCCCGACGGGTCCCCCGACCTCACCTTCGTGCGGCAGGTGGCGGAGGCCATCGCGCGGCACATCAACGGGTACAAGGTCGTCGTGACGAAGTCGACGGTCCCGACGGGCACGGGGCGCATGATCGAGCAGATCATCGGGCAGAACGGACATCACGACTTCTCCGTCGTGTCGAACCCCGAGTTCCTGCGCGAGGGCTCCGCGGTCTCGGACTTCCTGCGCCCCGACCGCATCGTGATCGGCGCCTCGGACCGGCGCGCCGTCGAGGTGATGAAGGAGGTTTACAGCCCGCTTTTTCTTCTGGAGACGCCCTTCGTGATCACGGACGTCGCGTCGGCGGAGCTCATCAAGTACGCCTCCAACGGCTTCCTGGCGGTTAAGATCTCCTTCATCAACGAGATCGCGCGGCTCTGCGAGATCATGGGCGCGGACGTTCACGACGTGGCGCGCGGCATGGGGCTCGACAAGCGGATCGGCGCCAAGTTCCTCCACCCCGGCCCGGGGTTCGGGGGATCCTGCTTCCCCAAGGACACGGCGGCCGCGGCCGACCTCGCGCGCCAGCAGGGCTACCGGTTCCGCATCATCGAGGCGACGATCGAGGTCAATCGCGAAACGAAGGCGCGGATGGTCGAGAAGATCGCCGCCGTCGTCGGTCCCCTCGCGGGGAAGACGGCGGCCGCGCTCGGCCTCTCCTTCAAGCCGGAGACGGACGACATCCGCGAGTCGCCGGCCATCGCGGTCGTGTGCGACCTCCTCAAGGCGGGCGCGCGCGTGCGTGCCTTCGATCCGGCGGCCATGGAGAACGCGCGGGCCATCCTCCCCGCCGTCTACTACGCGAGGGACGTCTACGACTGCGCGGATGGCGCGGATTTCGTCGTCCTCCTGACGGAGTGGAACGAGTTCCGCGCGCTCGACCTCGAACGACTGGCCGCCGGCCTTTCGACGAAAACCCTGATCGACCTGCGGAACGTGTACGAGCCGTCGGAGATGAAGGCCGCGGGCTGGACGTACACGGGGGTGGGGCGGTGAGGGTCCTCGTCACGGGCGGCGCCGGGTTCCTCGGGAGCCACCTCTGCGACCGCCTCCTCGCGCAAGGGCACGAAGTGATCGCGATGGACAACCTCCTGACCGGCAACATGCGCAACGTCGCCCACCTGGCCGACGAGAAGCGGTTCCGCTTCGTGCGGCACGACGTGACGGAGTTCATCTTCGTCGACGGCGCGCTCGACGCCGTGCTGCACTTCGCGTCGCCCGCGTCCCCCATCGACTACCTGGAGCTTCCGATTCAGACCCTCAAGGTGGGCTCGCTCGGGACGCACAAGGCCCTGGGGCTCGCCAAGGCGAAGAAGGCTCGCTTCCTCCTCGCGTCCACCTCGGAGGTCTATGGAGACCCGCTCGTCCACCCGCAGCTGGAGACCTACTGGGGCAACGTCAACCCGATCGGTCCCCGCGGCGTCTATGACGAGGCGAAGCGATTCGCCGAGTCGATGACGATGGCGTACCACCGCTCCCACGGCGTCGATACGCGGATCGTCCGTATCTTCAATACCTTCGGACCCCGGATGAGGCCGCGGGATGGGCGCGTCGTGCCGGCCCTCATCGGACAGGCGCTCGCGGGAGAGCCAATGACGGTCTTCGGCGACGGCTCGCAGACGCGGTCCTTCTGCTACGTGTCCGACCTGGTGGACGGGATCCATCGCCTCTTGATGTCGAGCGAGTCGAACCCCGTGAACATCGGAAATCCCGTGGAGCTGTCCGTCCTCGAGTTCGCCCACCGGATCCGGGCGCTCACGGGCGGCGCGAGTGAGATCGTATTCCGGCCCCTGCCCGTCGATGACCCCAAGGTCCGTCAGCCGGACATCGGGCGCGCGCGGACGATTCTGGGGTGGGAGCCGCGCGTCGACCTCGACGAGGGCCTCCGCCGCACGATCGACTACTTCCGCTCGCTCTGACTGGAGTCGGGGGGCGCGTCTCCGTCGCTCCCGATGGCCTCGACGGGGCAACAGTCCATCGCCTCCCGGCACAGGGTTTCCTCCTCGGGCGTGACGGGCTGCCGGAAGACGAATGAAAAGCCACGCGCCTCGTCCCTCTCGAAGTTGTCCGGAGCGGTGACGCGGCAAACGTCGCAATCGATGCACTGCGTGTCCACGTAGTAGGGTCCCGGGACGCTTCCTGCGACTCGATCGCGCGGATCCGCCATGGCGCGCGCAAGTTAGCACGGCTCAGGAGTCGCTGAAGGACGCGGACGCGCGCGTTCGCTCGGTTACACTTCGCGGGTGCGACGGCGCCTCGCCCTGCTCGTCCTGGCCGCCGCCGCCACCGCCTGCCGCGAGGAAGTCCTTCCCGAAGCGGACGGCCGTGGACGCGAGGTCGCCGCCGGCCAGAAGATCTTCGACCGAAAGTGCGCGTCCTGTCATTCCGTGCGCGGCGACGGGAATACGATCGTGGCGGGAAAGTTCCCGTACGCGAACCTCCTCGATGGGAAGTGGCGCGGGGACGGCACGGCCTCGGGCATCGAGCGGCAGATCCGCGAGGGTCACGACCCGATGCCGAAATTTCAGGGGAAGCTGACGGACGAGGAGATCCGCCAGACCGTTGCCTACGTGCGGGAGCTCGCCGAGGGGGGAAAGCCCTGACGAACCGCCGGATCCCGATCTTTCCGCTTCCCGGCGTCGTCCTGTTGCCCGGAACGCTCCTGCCGCTCCACGTCTTCGAGCCCCGCTACCGCGCCATGGTCACGGACGCCCTCGAAGGCGACCGCACGATTGGAATGGCGATGCTCCGCCCGGGCTGGGAGGAGGCGACGGAGCCCCTGCCGGTGCTCCCCGTCGGGGGCGCGGGCGAGATCGTCGATTCCGAGAGGCTTCCGGACGGCCGCTACAACATCGTCCTGCAGGGGCGCTTCCGCTACCGCATCCTGGCCGAGTCCCCAGCCGATCCCTACCGCGTCGCGCGGGTCCAGGAGGTGCCCTCGGTGGGATTCGCCTCCCCCGACGAGACCTCCCGCGTGTCTCTCCTGGCCGTCCAGCTCTATGCGGAGGTGTCCCGGTCCATGGAACTCTCTCCCCTTCCGGAGGAATCGCTCTCCTCGGAGCGTCTCGCCTCGGAGCTGGCGGTCCGGCTTCGCTATCCCCCCGAGGAGCTCCAGGAGCTCCTCGAGACGGACGCGGTGTCCGAGCGGTTCACGGCGCTGCTGACGCGGATGATCGAGTGGGAGCGCCGGATCCGCCTGCTCGCCCCGCACCGGCCGCACGACGTGGACGGGCGGTGGAACTGATGGACGTGGTCTTAGCCCCCGTCGCGAGCGGGCGACGGACCAGGCGAGCGGCCGAGCCCGCCTCCGGGCGAGCCGCGAGCCGGTGCTTCAGCAGGTTCGGAGCGAGCGGGCGCTACGGTTTGCTGGCGTTGAGCGCGCGCTCGTGCGCCCAGCTGCGGATGGCCTTGATCTGCTCTTCCATGGTCACGGCGAGAGGCACGGTGGCGGAGATCATTCGGTAGAGATCGTCCTCGACGAGCTCCCGCTTCTCGGCGTACGCATCGACGACCGCAGAGATGACCGCCTGCTCGATCTCGGCGCCGTTCCAGCCGTTGGTCGCCTTGGAGAGGAACACGAGGTCGAACCGCGAGACGTCGCACCGATTCTTCTTCAGGTGGATGGAGAAGATCTGCTTGCGCTCTTCCTCCGTCGGCAGGTCCACGAAGAAGACCTGATCGAACCGGCCCTTGCGGATGATCTCGGCGGGCAGGAGGTGGATCCGGTTCGCGGTCGCGGCGACGAACACGAGAGCGCTCTTCTCCTGCATCCACGTGAGGAAGCCCGAAAAGATGCGCGACATCGACGCGTCGCCACCCTCACGATAGCCGCCGACGCCCATCTCGATCTCGTCGATCCAGAGGACGGCGGGTGAGACCGCCTCCACCGAGCGGAGGGCGCGGAGGAACGTGGCCTCCGGGTTCTCCGTCCCGAACACGGCGTTCATGTCGAGCCGGAAGAGGGGGAGGTTCCAGAGCGTGGATATGGTCTTGACGCAGAGGCTCTTCCCACACCCCGAGATGCCCATGAGCAGGATCCCGCGCGGGATCGGGATGCCCGCGTCGAGCGCTTCCTTCGAAAAGAGGGCCTTGCGCTTCTTCAGCCAGATCTTGAGCGTGTCGTAGCCGCCGATGTCCTCGAGGGAGAACCGGGGGGGCACGAACTCGAGCACGCCCTCCTTCTTCGACATCTGCTCCTTCTCCGCGAGCACCTCGAGGAAGGCTTCCTCGTCGAAGGTCTTGCGCTGCGCGAAGACCTTGGAGACCAGGTGTCCGATCTCGTCCGCCGTCAGGCCGCGCATCGCCAGCGAGAGCCGCCGGAGGGAGGCGTCGTCCAGGCCTTCGCCCCCGATGCGCCGCCGCGCGTGCGCGTCGACGATCTTCGCGATCTCGGGCTCGTCGGGCAGCTCGTACTCGACGACGTAGACCTCCTTCTTCGCCTCCTCGGGCAAGACGAGACGGGGCGACAGCAGGAAGACGTGCCGGCCGCGGTCCTTCAGGCCCCGGTAGAGGTCCCGGAGCCGGCGCACGATTTCCGGCCGTCCATCCGGCGAGGTGGGAAAGTCCTTGAGGAGGTAGAAGCCGCGCCCGGACGCCGAGAGGATCGCCTCGAGCACCCGGAGCGGGTCCCGGGTGTCGGGAACCGGCACACCGTCGACGACGAGCCCGTCCACCACCGTCCAGATGCCGAACGGGGCGGGGGCGCCGTAAAAGGTCTTCGCGAGGTGCTGGGCCACGCGCTCGACGCGCGCCTCCTCCCAGGACTGGACGTAGATCAGCGGATGACCCCCGGCGAGGGCCTTCCGGATGCGCTCCATCGCCCGCGGCGGAGCCGCGACCGGCGTCAGTGTCGCGCTCATTTTGAATGATTGTAACGCCGCGCCGGCGGGTCTCCCGAGCGACATCCTCTACAATTCCCGAAGTGAACCCCGAGCACTGGAAGCTTCTCCTCTCGCCCGAGTGGAACGAGTGGCGGCGCAAGAACTCGAACGTGACGCCTGATCTGACCGAGGCGGACCTCGCGGGAAAGGACCTCTCGAACAAGGATCTGAAGCGGGCGGACCTCTCCCGGGCCACTCTCTCGCGCGCCAACCTCGCCGGCACCGACCTGACGCGCGCGACCCTCCGGTCCGCGACGCTGGCCGGCGCGTCGGCGCCGGGAGCGATCTTCGAGCACTGCGACCTCGACTTCCTCGACCTGTCCGGCCTCTTCCTGTCCGGCGCGCGATTCCGCTCGGCCTCCCTCCAGGGCTGCGCCCTGGTGGCGGCCAACTTCGTCGGCGCCGACCTGTCCTTCACGCGCCTCGAGGGCTCCGATCTCTCCCGCGCGAACCTCGCCGGAGCGAACCTGTCGGACGTGAACTTTCGCGGGGTGAAGACGGCGGAAACCCAGTTCGACGGCGCAGACCTGACCCGCGCGTTCCTCGAGGGGATCCAGGCGGGACGCGGATCGTTCCCGAACGCGAACTTCACGAAAGCGAACCTGAAGAACGCCGACCTCTCCGGCTCGGACCTCAGGCGCGCGAAGTTCCACAACGCGATCCTCCGGCAGGCCACGTTGAACGGAGCGGACTGCGAGCGGGCCGAGTTCAACGACGCCGACCTCGAGCTCGCTTCCGCCATCGAGACCAACTTCACCGGAGCCCGTTTCGATCGCGCCCGCCTGCACAAGGCCGACCTGAAGCGGGCGAGCTTCCTCGAGGCCTCGGGCGAGGACGTCAGCTTCGCGGCCGCGCAGCTCACGGAGGTGGATCTGCGGACGGCGAAGTTCGAGCGGGCCAACTTCCAGGGAGCCAACCTCTCCCGGGCGATCCTCCGGCGGGCCAACCTGCGGCCCTATTCCTTCGTCGGCGCGCGGTTCGAGGGCGCGGACGTCGCGGAGGCGCAGGGCGAAGGGGTCAACTTCTCGCGCTCCGACCTGTCGCACGGCAGCTTCCGCCAGGCGAACCTGAAGCGGGCGAACTTCGCGGAGTGCCGCGGCCACGACGCCGATCTCTCCGGCACCATGTTGATCGGCGCCAACTTCCAGGAGGCGAACCTCCAGGAGGCGGACCTGCGCTTCGCGCGCGCGATCGGAGCCGACTTCACGGGTGCGGACCTCTCCGGGGCGGACCTCGCGAACGCGGACTTCTCGGAGGCCATCTTCAAGAAGACCAAGATGTGGGGCGCGACCGCGCGGCGCATCAAGGCCCCGAAGGGCGCCGGCTTGACGCTCGGGATCTCGACGATCTTCTCCAAGGCGAAGGAGAAGAAGGTCAAGTCGTCGGATCAGAAGGAGCGGGCGCGCCAGAAGAAAATCGCGGAGCTCGAGGCGCAGGCCGACAAGCGCCCTCCCCACCTGACGGGGAAGAGGTAAGCAGAATCCGCTCGTCGTAGGGGCAACCGTTGCGCCCGCCGTCGTCGGGATTCGCCCCGCGACAGGTCCAAGGGCGGGGCAGCCCGCGCCTACGGGGCCCGGGGGCTCGGCTTCTTCGCGGGGGTCGCGGCCGGGGTCGGCGCGGGCGCGGCCGTGGCTTTGCGGAAGGACTCCTCGAGGCGCGAAGCGGCGTCCCCCGGGAGCTCGAACGCTCCCGGTCGGCGCCCGACGACCGCCGCGATTCCGCGCCCCTTCGGATGGAGCGCCACGTCCCACCGCTCGCCATTCGTCAGAGCCACCGTCACCCGCCCCGCGCCCGGGAGCTTCCCCGCGCCCTTCGCGGTCTCCTCGTCCAGGAAGGCCCGGCTCGTGAGCGCGAGGATCGCCGTCAACACATCGTCCGCCGCCGAAGCGAGCAGGGGCCTGCCTCCCACCGTCCAGCCGCCGTCTTTCTGTCCGAGCGCGAACTTGTCCGTCCCGAACGATCCCTCGACCGCCGACACGTCCGCGCGGTCGAAGCGGACGAGCTGCGGGCTCCGAAGGGCGATCGCCTCGCGGCTCAGGTCCTCGGTGATGGAGCCCTCCACCGTGAAGACCTGGCTCTCGCGGCGTCCGTAGACGCCGCTCCCCTCCGCGCGGGTGGAGCCGAGCTCCACGGCGGCGGCCTTTCCCTTCGCGTCCGTCAGCGTGACGCGATAGGCGGGCGGGCTCAGGCCGAGCGCGGAGAGGTCCGCCCGCTCGGGACCGCTCACGAATTCCTGAACGCGCAGGCCGGTGAGCTCGCCGACGAGCTCGTCGACCGTGTCCGCGCTCGCGAGGTCGGCGACGGGCTGCTCCATCCACCAGGATCCGGCCTTCTTCGCGAGGACCACGCGCGCGCGCCCGCGCTCGATGTCCAGACGCGACACGTCGAACGCGCCGCCCCCGAAGACTTCCCGGCTCTTCAGATCGTCGAGTCCCTTGCGCACGGCCGCCCCCACGGACGCCGGCACGAACACCACGCCCCCGGCCGCCTCGACGCGGGCCGCGATCACGTCCGTGCCGGGGATCTCGATGCCGAGCTCGAGCGTCCGCTGCTGACGCGCCCCCCCCTTCTCCGGCGTCCAGAAGACCGTTGCCTTGGCTGCGGCGGGCCGCAGGCCGTAAT
>Ga0136614_10001129_pt1 | contig 15242 bp, 13 predicted proteins | sample AntDrymUQ2792106_2_FD_106643 | JGI IMG/M metagenome (GOLD analysis project Ga0136614, IMG submission 106643) | Polar desert sand microbial communities from Dry Valleys, Antarctica - metaG UQ279 (21.06) | ecosystem: Environmental > Terrestrial > Soil > Desert | place: Antarctica: Dry Valley... | reverse complement strand
CGGTTCATCCGCGCGATGTTCGTAATCGGGATCTCTTTCGGGCAGACAGCCTCGCATTCCCCTTCGTTCGAGCAGCTGCCGAACCCTTCGGCGTCGTGACGATCGACCATTGCGACCACGCGGGTCGATCGTTCGACTTGCCCCTGCGGTAGTAAGGCGAGGTGGCTGACCTTCGCCGAAGTAAACAGCGCCGCCGAGGCGTTCTTGCACGCGGCGACGCAGGCGCCGCAGCCGATGCAGGCCGCCGAATCCATCGCCTTCTCGGCCAGCGGCTTGGGCACGAGAATCGCGTTGCCGTCCTGGGCGCCGCCGACGTTGACCGACGTGTAGCCGCCCGCCTGGATGATGCGGTCGAACGCGCTCCGGTCCACGACAAGATCCTTGATGACCGGGAAGGCCTTGGCCCGCCAGGGCTCCAGGATGACGCGATCGGCGTCCCTGAAGCGGCGCATGTGCAGCTGGCACACCGTCGTCCCGGGGTCCGGCCCGTGAGGCACGCCGCTGATGAGAAAGCCGCAGGTCCCGCAGATGCCCTCGCGACAGTCGGAATCGAAGGCGATCGGATCATCACCCTTCACGATCAGCCGTTCGTTCACGACGTCGAGCATCTCCAGGAAGGACATGTCCGGCGAAACGTTCTCGGCCACGTAGTCCTTGAACTCGCCCCGCGCCCTCGGGGTCGCCTGACGCCACACCTTCAGAAGTATTCGCATCGGTCTGCTGGAAGCCGGGAGCTGTGAGCTGGAAGCTTCATTTGTAGCTGCGTTGTGACGGTTTCACGTACTCGAACGTCAGCGGTTCCTTGTGCAGGATGGGAGGCTGGCCGACGCCGGTGAACTCCCAGGCCGCAACATAGGTGAAGTTCTGATCGTCGCGGAGCGCCTCGCCGTCGGGCGTCTGGCTCTCTTCCCGGAAATGACCGCCGGACGACTCGGTCCTGTGCAGCGCGTCCAGGGCAAGGACTTCGGCGAACTCGAGGTAATCGGCCACGCGTCCCGCATATTCGAGGTTCTTGTTCATATTGTTGGCGGGGCCAGGCACCGACACGTTCTGCCAGAATTCCTCGCGCAACGCCGGAATCCATTCGAGCGCTTTGCGCAGTCCGCCGTCGTTTCTTGCCATCCCGACTTCGTCCCAGAGCACTCGGCCGAGCTCCCGGTGCAGTTGCCGCGGCGTTTTCGAGCCCTTCACCGACAGCAGCGTGTTGATCCTGGTCTGCACCGCATCGGCGGCTTCATTGAATGCGTCGTGCTCGACCGTCACAGCGGGGAGAGGCGTGCCGCCGAGGTAGTGCGCCAGCGTGTAAGGGATGACGAAGTAGCCGTCCGCGAGCCCCTGCATCAAGGCGCTTGCCCCCAGCCGATTGGCGCCGTGGTCCGAGAAGTTCGCCTCGCCCAGGACGTGCAGCCCCGGGATGGTGCTCATCAGGTTGTAGTCAACCCAGAGCCCCCCCATGGTGTAGTGGATCGCCGGGTAGATCCGCATGGGTACTTTGTACGGATCCTCGTCGGTGATCTTCCTGTACATGTCAAACAGGTTGGCGTAACGAGCGCGGATGACCTCCACGCCAAGCCGCGTGATCGCATCCTTGAAGTCCAGATAGACGGCGAGCCCGCTTTCGCCAACACCCCGGCCTTCGTCGCAGACCGCTTTGGCGTTTCGCGACGCCACGTCACGCGGCACGAGATTGCCGAAGCTCGGATACCGGCGCTCGAGGTAGTAATCGCGTTCCGCTTCGGGAATCTGTTCCGGCGGTCGCCGATCCCCCGGTTGCTTCGGCACCCAGACCCGGCCGTCATTGCGAAGGCTTTCGCTCATCAGCGTCAGCTTCGACTGTTCAGTGCCCGTAACCGGAATGCAGGTCGGGTGAATCTGTGTGTAGCAGGGGTTGGCAAAGAATGCGCCGCGCTTGTACGCGCGCCACGCCGCCGTGACGTTGGAGTTCACCGCGTTGGTGGATAGGTAATACGCAGTGCCGTAGCCTCCCGTGCAGAGCAGGACGGCGTGACCGGCGTACCGTTCGATCGCCCCCGTCGTCAGGTTCCGGACGACGATGCCGCGTGCTTTGCCGTCGATGAGCACGACATCGAGCATCTCCCGATTGGCAAAGGACTTGACCGTGCCACGTTCCACCTGCCTCATCATCGACTGGTAGGCGCCGAGCAGGAGCTGCTGGCCCGTCTGGCCGCGCGCGTAGAACGTGCGCGACACCTGGGCCCCGCCGAACGACCTGTTGTCGAGGAGGCCGCCGTACTCGCGCGCGAACGGCACACCCTGAGCCACGCATTGATCGATGATGTTGACGCTCAGTTGAGCGAGGCGGTAGACGTTGGCCTCACGGGCGCGGTAGTCCCCCCCTTTGACCGTGTCGTAAAAGAGCCGCTGGATGCTGTCGCCGTCGTTCTGGTAGTTCTTCGCGGCGTTGATCCCCCCCTGCGCCGCGATGCTGTGCGCACGGCGGGGGCTGTCCTGGATACAGAAACTGAGAACGTTGTATCCAAGCTCTCCGAGCGAGGATGCGGCCGACGCGCCCGCCAGACCGGTGCCAACGATGATGATCGTGTATTTGCGCCGGTTCGCAGGGTTCACCAGCTTCGACTCGAAGCGGTGACGGTCCCATTTCTCCGCGAGCGGGCCGCCGGGGATTTTCGCGTCGAGGGTCATAACACTCAGGAGGTGAAGAAGATCCAGACGGGGATCGCCGCAAGGCCGCCGCCGATGAGGATCGCGAAGACAACGCCGATTGCCGTCAGCTTGCGCGTGTACACAGGGTGATCGATGCCGAGCGATTGGAAGGCGCTTGTGAACCCGTGCCGGAGGTGCAGCCCCACCAGCAGCGTGCCGGCGACGTAGAACACGACCCACAGCGGTTGTTGAAAAATTTCAACCTCTGTCCGGTACAGATCTCTGATTTCCGCCTGGCCCACGGTCTGGTACCAGGTGCCGAACTTGAATTGCTTCACGTGGACGATGACGAACAACAGGAGAAAGAGCCCTGAGGCGATCATCGTGGACGACGCGAGGCTCTTCCGGCTGGTGTGGCCCGCCATCTCCTTCTTCAGGTACCCCACCGGTCGCGCCCGCCTGTTGGCCGTCCACATCGTGATCGCCTTGTAGATGTGGATCACAAAGATCGCCAGCAATCCCAGCTCGATCGGGAGGATGAGCGGATTGGAGATGAGGGTCTGCGAATACTGGTTGAAAAGGTCCGGGCCGGCCAGAATCAGTGCGTTGCCCGCCAGGTGAAGGACCATGTACGCAAACAGCGCCAGGCCCGTCAGTCCCATGAGAAGTTTGGTGCCGACCGAGGAGGAGAACGCACGACGGAAACGGGAGCGCATGGGATGAAAATTCGGTACTGAGCGAGCAGGAAATTGTACTCCGTACCATGGCTTGCTTGCTCGCGCGCGACTGAGACATGATTAATGGCTTGCGCGCACGGCGAAAGCGCACGTTTACAACATGAAAATCCACGAGTATCAGGCGAAGGCGATTCTGGCGCGGCACGGGGTGCCGGTGCCGCAGGGGGAAGTCGTTCTCAGCAGCGCCGAAGCCCGCGAGGCGGCCAGGCGGCTCGGCGGCGGGGTCGTCGTCGTCAAGGCACAGATCCACGCCGGCGGGCGCGGCAAGGGGGGCGGCGTCAAGGTCGTCAAGAACGGCGACGAAGCCGAAGCGGCCGCGAAGTTCATCATCGGCATGCAGCTGGTGACCCACCAGACGGGACCGGCGGGTCAGAAAGTGCAGCGGGTGCTGGTCGAGCAGGGGCTCACCATCCAGCGTGAGCTGTATCTCGGCATGGTGATCGACCGCTCCAGCGAGCGTCCGGTGATCATGGCCAGCTCCGAGGGGGGCGTCGAAATCGAGAAGGTTGCCCACGAAACCCCCGAAAAAATCTTCAAGGAGTTCATTCATCCCACGGCTGGCCTGAGCCCCTTTCAGACCAGGAAGTTGGCGTTCGCGCTCGGCCTGGAAGGGAACGCCATCGCCCAGGCGGCAAAGCTCATGAACGCCCTGTGGGATGCCTTTCGCGCGACCGATGCGTCGCTGATCGAGATCAACCCGTTGATCGTCACCGAGGACGGCCAACTGCTGGCGCTCGACGCGAAGATGACCTTCGACGACAGCGCCCTCTACCGCCATCCTGATCTCAAGGAGTTCCGCGATCTCGCGGAAGAGGATCCGCTCGAGGTCGAGGCGTCGAAGTATTCCCTCAACTACATCAAGCTGGATGGCACCATCGGCTGCATGGTGAACGGCGCCGGCCTCGCGATGGCGACGATGGACATCATCAAGCTGGCGGGCGGCGAGCCGGCAAACTTCCTGGACGTGGGCGGCGGCGCCAATGCCGAGCAGATCAAGAATGCCTTCCGGATCCTGATGTCTGACCACAGTGTCAAAGCCGTGCTCATCAACATCTTCGGCGGCATCCTGCGGTGCGACGTTCTCGCGGAAGGAGTAATCGCGGCGGTGCGGGACCTCGGCGTCCGAGTGCCGATCGTCATCCGCATGGAAGGGACGAACGTCGAGCAGGGCAAGCAGATGCTTCGCGACAGCGGGCTGAACTTCACGACGGCGGACACGATGAGCGAGGCGGCTGAGAGAGTAGTTTCGCTGGGCAAGTGAACTAAGACCACAAAGGAAGGCTCTTTTTCTTGGCTGTACTCATCGACAAGAGCACCCGCCTGATCGTTCAGGGGATTACTGGCCGCGAAGGGTCGTTCCACGCCAAGCAGGCGCAGGCGTACGGGACCCAGGTGGTCGGCGGCGTCACCCCAGGAAAGGGAGGCACCACCCACGAGGGGTGGCCGGTTTTCAACACGGTGGCGGACGCTGTCCGGGAGACCGGAGCCAATGCCACGGTCATCTTCGTGCCGCCCCCCTTCGCTGCGGACGCAATCCTGGAGGCGGTTGACGCGCGGCTCCCGCTTGCCGTCTGCATCACCGAAGGCATCCCCGTTCTGGACATGATGAGGGCACTCGCCGTTGTCCGGCAGTCCTCAACCCGGCTGATCGGGCCCAACTGCCCGGGCCTGATCACCGCCGGCCAGGCAAAGGCAGGCATCATCCCAGGGCACATCTGCAAGGAAGGGCGCGTCGGCATCGTGTCCAAGAGCGGCACGCTCACCTACGAGGCGATCCACCAGCTGACCCGGCTGGGCCTCGGGCAGACGACCTGCATCGGGATCGGCGGAGATCCCCTGATCGGCACCTCCTTCATCGATGCGCTGGCGCTGTTCAGCGATGACGCGCAGACCGAAGCCGTCGTGATGATCGGGGAGATCGGCGGATCGGCGGAGCTGGAAGCCGCCGAATGGATCCGCGGCAATTTCAAGAAGCCGGTGGTCGGGTTCATCGCCGGCCAGACGGCGCCACCCGGCCGCCGCATGGGGCATGCCGGGGCGATCATCTCTGGCGGCAGCGGCACGGCGGCCGAAAAGATGGACGCGCTGACCGCTGCGGGCGTGCAAGTCGTCCGGAGCCCCGCCGACATCGGCTCTGCGGTGCAGGGCGCGCTATAATTTCCCATATATAACGGTCTTCGGCCTCCTCTTGCTCACAAAAGGACTGTGAATGGCCCCGACTGACGCCGCGGCTGCGGAGACGCCCGCAGCCTCGACGCGCCGTATCGTCAACGATTTCAGCATCCAGGTTGCCACCGTCAACGGTTCCGGCAGCCAGACCGCGAACCTCGTTCTTCTGCGCTCCATCTTCCAGATGGGGATTCCGGTGTCTGGCAAGAACCTGTTCCCGTCGAACATCGCCGGCCTGCCGACCTGGTACACGATCCGCGCGAACGCCAGCGGCTACGTCTCGCGGAAGAAAGAGATCGACTTCCTCGTCGCGATGAACCCGGAGACAGCGAAACAGGACGTGATGTCCCTTCAGCCGGGTTCAGCGGTCCTGTACGACGAACCGCTGAAGCTCAACGCGCTGCGAGACGACCTGATTTTCTATCCCGTGCCCTTCGACAAGATCGTTGCGGAGGTCTGCAAGGACGCCAAGCTGCGCCGCCTCGTCAAGAACACGATTTACGACGGCGTGCTGTCGAAGCTCCTCGACGTCGAGCTCGGGGAGATGGAGGAAGCACTCCGACGCCAGCTCGGGAAGAAGCTGAAGGCGGTCGAACTGAACGTCGGCGCGCTGAAGGCCGGATTCGATTTCGCGGAGAAGAACCTCGTCAAGCAGGATCCCTACTCCGTCGAGCGGATGGACAAGACGGCCGGCAAGATCCTCATCGAAGGGAACGCCGCCGCGGCGCTGGGCTGCATGATGGCCGGCGTCACCGTTGTCGCCTGGTATCCGATCACCCCGTCATCGTCGCTCCCCGAAACGCTCATCGGGTACATGAAAAAGTACCGGATGGACAAAGCGTCCGGCAAGGCGACCTTTGCCATCGTTCAGGCCGAAGACGAGATCGCGGCGATCGGGATGGTGATCGGCGCAGGTTGGGCGGGCGCCCGATCGATGACGTCGACATCAGGCCCCGGGATTTCGCTGATGGCGGAGTTCGCCGGGCTCGCGTACTACGCTGAGCTGCCGGGCGTGATCTTCGACATCCAGCGGGTGGGTCCGTCCACGGGCCTGCCGACACGCACCGCGCAGGGGGACATCCTTTCGGTGGCGACGTTGTCGCATGGCGACACGAAGCACATCATGCTCCTCCCCGCGACGGTCGAAGAGTGCTACACGATGTCCATGGACGCGTTCGACTTGAGCGAACGCTTTCAGACCCTCGTGTTCGTCATGAGCGACCTGGACCTCGGCATGAACACGTGGATGTCGGACACGTTCCAGTATCCGGATAAGCCACTCGACCGCGGCAAGCTGCTCGACCAGGCCACGCTGACCCGGATCAACAACGACTGGGGGCGATACGTGGACGTCGACGGCGACGGGATTACGTATCGCACGATCCCTGGAGACGGGATGCCGGCCGCCTTCACGCGCGGATCCGGGCACAACGCGCGCGGCCAGTACAGCGAACGTCCGGATGACTACGTGAACAACCTGGACCGGCTCGCGCGCAAGTTCGAAACGGCTCGTACGTTCGTCCCGGCGCCGGTTGTCGACGATGCGCCCGGGTCGCGCATTGGCGTCATCGCGTATGGCACGAGCCATTTTGCCGTCGAGGAGAGCCGCGACCAGTTGCAGACCGAGGCGGGGCTGCCCACGGCGTACCTCCGGCTGCGCGCATATCCGTTCGGAGAAGAAGTCGCGGCCTTCGTCAAGCGGTTCGAGCGGGTTTACGTTGTCGAGCAGAACCGCGACGCGCAGATGCTGACGCTGCTCCGCCTCGATCTCGACCCGGCCCTGAGTGCAAGGCTGCGCAGCGTCCGTCATTACAACGGGTTGCCTATCGACGCGCGTTCAATAACCGACGAAGTCCTCGCGCAGGAGGGCGCAGCGATCGCCGTCACGTAGACAGCCGTAGTCCAGCGACCCGACACTCGTAGGCCAGCCCTGTAGGGCTGCAAAAACAACATGACCACAACATCAACACCGGAACCGGGCAAGAAGGTCAATCGCATCGGTCTCGAGATGCAGCCCTATCGCGGCGGCAAGACGACGCTCTGCGCTGGCTGCGGCCACAACGCCATCTCCGAGCGCATCATCGATGCGTTCTTCGAGATGGGCGTCAACCCGAAGGACGTCATCAAGCTGTCGGGCATCGGATGCTCGAGCAAGAGCCCGGCGTACTTCCTGGGGGGATCGCACGGCCTCAATTCCGTGCACGGACGGATGCCGTCGGTGGCGACCGGGGCGCTCCTCGCCAACCGGAAGCTCCTGGCAATCGGCGTCAGCGGCGACGGCGATACGGGCGCCATCGGCATCGGCCAGTTCGTCCACCTGATGCGCCGCAATCTGCCGCTGATCTACATCATCGAAGACAACGGGTGCTACGGACTCACCAAAGGACAGTTTTCCCCTACGGCGGACCTCGGCTCGGTCCTGAAAAACGGCGTGGTCAACGACCTGCCGCCGATCAACACCTGCAGTCTCGCGATCGAGCTGGGAGCCTCGTTCGTCGCGCGCTCGTTCTCGGGTGACAAGAAGCAGCTCCTCTCGATCCTGAAGGCCTCGATGAGCCACCGCGGCACCTGCATGATCGACGTCATTTCCCCGTGCGTCACGTTCAACGACCACGAAGGGTCTACCAAGAGCTATGCCTACGTGAAGGACCACGAAGAGCCGGTGGGGGACATCAACTTCGTCCCGTTCTTCGAGGACATCTCCGTGGAGTACGAGCCCGGCACCACGACCGAAGTGAAGATGCACGACGGGTCGCGGCTGTTTCTGAAGAAGCTGGCGGAGGATTACGATCCGACCGACAAGGGAGCGGCTCTCAGGCTCCTGCGGGAAACGACGCACCGCAATGAATACGCCACCGGCATCCTCTATATCGAGCCGACCAAATACGACTTCACCACGCTCCTGAACCTCGTCGATGAACCGTTGTCGACACTGCCGCTCGAACGGATCCGCCCCGGGCGGGAGGTACTCGACGCGGTGATGGACTCCCTCCGGTAAACCTTATGAAGCTCACCCGTGTGGTTCTGGCGCTCATCCTTCTGGCCGCGGTGCAACACGGTGCCACACCAGGGTTCGCGCAGGGCAAGCGTCCACTCAAGGCCGACGATATCTACAACCTTCGCGAGGTGCGCGATCCGCAGCGATCACCGGACGGGAAGTGGGTCGCGTATACCGTGACGAGGTCGGTCAAGGAGACGGACAAGAACAACACGGACGTCTGGATGGTGAGCTGGGACGGCACCCGGGACCTTCAGCTCACGTCGACCCCTGAGGGCGAGTCTTCACCGCGATGGAGCCCGGACGGCAAGTACCTCTCGTTCGTGTCGTCGCGGCAGGGCGCCAAGGGTGGGCAGGTCTGGCTGATGAACCGCGCAGGGGGAGAAGCGATCAAGCTGACCGACATCAAAGCGGGTGTCTCCGACTACGCGTGGTCTCCCGACAGCAAGCGGCTGGTCCTGGTCGTCGAGGATCCCGATCCGTCCGAGAAGGACGCCGACGAGGTGAAGGACGAGAAGAAAACACCGAAGCCGATCGTCATCGACCGGTATCAATTCAAGGCGGACATCAGCGGCTTTCTTCGCGGCGAGCGTTCGCATCTGCATCTCTTCGACATCGAGTCAAAGAAAACCGAGCCGTTGACGACCGGCAAGTTCGACGAGGAGTCACCAGCGTGGTCGCCTGACGGCATGCAGATCGCCTTCCTCCAGAAACACGGCGAGGGGGATGTCGACAAGATGCCCAATCGCGACGTGTTCGTCGTGGACGCGAAGACCGGCGCGCAGCCACGGCGGCTGACCACGACCACCGCGGAAGAGAACGGCCGCCTGGCGTGGAGCCCCGACGGGAGAAGCATCGCCTACCTGCTCGGCGACGAGGTGAAGTTTTCCGCCTACGATCAGTCGAAGCTGGCGATCGTGCCCGCGGCAGGCGGGCAGTCTCGGATCCTGACCGAGTCGATCGACCGTCCGGTGAACTCCATCAACTGGTCCCGCGACGGCTCGACGCTCTACTTCGTCGTCTTTGACGACCGTGCACAGCACATCGCCAAGGTGCCGGCGTCGGGTGGCCGCGTCGAGAAGATCGTCGAAGGCCGCCGGGTCGTGTCCCACCCAGGCCTGGAAACGGACGGCAACCTCACGGTCCTGGCATCCACGGCGACCGAGATGCCCGAGGTGCACGCGCTCGAGGGGGGCAAGCTGCGCCGCCTGACGAAGCAGAACGACGGTTGGCTGAAGGACGTTCAGGTCGGGCTCACCGAGGATTTCACCTCCACGAGCAAGGACGGCACGGTCGTCAACAGCATCCTCGTGAAGCCCGCCGGCTTCGATGCGTCACGCAAATACCCGGTGCTTCTCAGGATTCACGGAGGGCCGAACGGGCAGGACGCGCATTCGTTCAGCTTCGAGCGCGAGCTGTTTGCCGCCAACGGCTATGTCGTCATTGCTGTCAATTACCGCGGCAGCAACGGCCGCGGCAATGCGTTCCAGAAGGCGATTTACGCCGACTGGGGCAACAAGGAGGTCGTCGACCTGCTCGGCGCCATGGACGCGCTCCAGAAGATGCCGTGGGTGGACGCGAACAGGCTGGGCATCGGCGGCTGGAGCTATGGCGGGATCCTCACCGACTACACGATCGCGACCGATCAGCGGTTCAAGGCGGCGATCAGCGGCGCCGGCAGCGCGAACCAGATCTCGATGTACGGCAGCGACATGTACATCACGCAGTACGAGCAGGAGATCGGTCCGCCCTGGAAGAACCAGGCTCTATGGATCAAGATTTCGTACCCGTTCTTTCACGCGGATCGCATCAAGACGCCGACGCTGTTCGTGGTGGGAGAGAAGGACTTCAACGTCCCGCTCGCAGGCAGCGAGCAGATGTATCAGGCGCTGAGGAGCCTGGGGGTCGACACGCAGCTCGTGATCTATCCGAATCAGTACCACGGCATCACGATCCCGAGCTACAAGGTCGACCGGCTCAATCGCTACCTGGCCTGGTATGACAAGTTTCTGAAGCCGGGAACGACGTCCACGACAGCAACGCGGTAGGGGCGTTACCCACCTTCGGCTTCGTCCTGATTGGCGCCGATGCGGTCTTCGGCGGTTCCGACAGGATCGTTCGGCTTACCCTGATCGTCCACTCCGGGACCATTCGGATTGCCCTGGTTCGGGCTGTCCGTCGGGCGATCTCCCTCGACCGCGCCGATGTGTTCGTCCTCGTCCACTGAGCCCGGTTTCTTTTCTGCCATAATTCAATGCTCATGCAACGTACATTCGCGATCATCAAGCCGGACGCCGTGAAAGCGGGTCATGCCGGCAGCATCATTCAGCGCATCGAGCGAGAAGGATTCACTATTCGTGCCATGCGGATGGTATCGCTTTCACAGGCGGAGGCGGAGGGTTTCTACGCGGTTCACCGCGAGCGGCCATTCTTTGCGAGCCTCACGAAGTTCATGTCGTCCGGGCCGGCCATCGTCATGGCGCTCGATGCGGATGACGCGATTCAGAAGTGGCGGACGCTGATGGGCGCAACGGATCCAGGGAAGGCGGAAGCCGGCACGCTGCGCAAGGAGTTCGGCACCTCGATCGAGAACAACGCCACCCACGGGTCGGATGCGCCTGAGACTGCGGCCTTCGAGCTCGCGTATTTTTTCCCGGGTGTGGAACTCGCACGGTAGGGAGCGTTGGGAAAAGTACTGATTGTCGTCGGCCTGCTGATCGCGGCGATCGGTGCGCTCATCGCGCTCGGCGCGCCAGTCGGGCGACTCCCCGGAGACTTCTCCTATCGCCGCGGCAACTTCGCCTTCTTCTTTCCGCTCGGGACATCGATTCTCGTGAGCGTCATTCTGACCCTGGTCTTTTTCTTTCTGCGGCGGTGAGCTGATGGCGATCAAGTCCGATAAATGGATCCGGCGGATGGCGCTCGAGCATCGGATGATCGAGCCCTTCGAAGGGCGACAGGTGCGTTCCGGGGTCATCTCGTACGGCCTGTCCTCTTATGGCTACGACATCCGGGTGGCGGACGAGTTCAAGGTGTTCACCAACGTGAACAACGCGCTGATCGATCCGAAGAACTTCGATCCGCGGTCGTTCGTCGACATCAAGGCGGACACGATCATCGTCCCGCCGAACTCGTTCGCGCTTGCGCGGACGGTGGAGTACTTCCGGATCCCGCGGGACGTGCTCACGGTGTGCCTGGGGAAGTCCACTTACGCTCGCTGCGGGATTATCGTCAACGTAACGCCGTTCGAGCCCGAGTGGGAAGGGACAGCCACGCTGGAGATCTCCAACACCACGCCGCTGCCCGCAAAGGTATACGCCAACGAAGGCATCGCACAGGTGCTGTTCTTCCAGAGCGACGAGCAGTGCGAGATCTCCTACGCGGACAAGAAGGGCAAGTACCTCGGCCAGCTCGAGGTCACGCTGCCGAAGCTGTAGGGGTCAGATCTTGTTTCTTGCACGTTTGTCCACTTTGTGGAACGTTCATGAATGAGGACAAACGTGCAAGAAACAAGATCTGACCCCAGAATTCCCGTGGTTGGCGGTCTCGGCTACATCGAGCGGGTCCGGCAACTCCCGGCGTCCTTCGAGGCCACGCTCGTCGCGGAGCCAGACAACCGCTACTTTCGCCACGCGATTGCGGTCGTCGTCAACGGCGCCAAAGTTGGTTACATCGCGCCCGAGATCTCAGTGGACGTCTTCGAGACCGTCAAGGCCTCAACGTCCCCGATAACGGCCCGCGGGCGCCGTGCGCTTCCACCCGATCACGCCACTTCGGGCGTCGAGCTTCTCCTGGATTTGTCCGACGTTCCCGCCTTATCAGGATCATGAACCGCTTTACGTGGCGAGCGCTCGCATGCATGGCGCCGCTCGTCGCCGCATGTGCCAGCCAGCCAGCCCCTTCTGTCACCCCAGGGGATACGTCGTTCCCACCCGGCGCTGAACGCGCGTACGCCGCACTCGCCACGCAGTTCGATCGTGACGCGGCGATGGAGACTGTCGCATTCATGCAGCAGTTCTGGAGGATCGCGGCGAATCCCGGATTCAATGCATCCATCGACCACATTCGCGCGCGGCTTGCGAAAAGCGGATTCCAATCGGGCGGCACCAAGACCGCACCGTTCGTTCGTGTCGACGAGTTCCCCAAGGGCCAGCCGGGGTGGGATTACACGGCGGGCACCGTCTGGATTGACGGAGAGGAGACGCCGGTCCTGTCGCGCGAGCGCGACCGGGTGTCGCTGGCGATCAACTCGTTGTCGACAGCCGGCGCCGACGGCGTGCGCCTCCGTCTCATCGACGTCGGAGCCGGTACCGGCGAGAAGGATTACGCCGGCAAGGACGTCAAGGGCGCGGTCGTCCTCGGCGACGCATCCATCGGACGGCTGTGGCAGCAGGCGGTGCGCGCGCGGGGAGCGGCCGGCGTGATCTCGACCGAGATCGCCCGCTACATCCGTCCCTCTGATCCCGCGGGAATGTCGGATCAGCAGCGCGACGTGCTCCAGTGGGGCGCCATTCCGTACGATCCCAAACTGACCTCCTTCGGCTTCAAGGCGAGCTGGCGCACCGGCTCACGGCTCCGCGAGGCCCTTGCCAGGAACCCGTCGGCAACCGTGCGTGTGCAGATCCAGTCCACGTTCTACACCGGCCCCAACCGCACGCTCGTAGCGGAGATTCCCGGCCGGACGCGGCCGCAGGAGCGGATCGTGCTGGCGGCGCACGTCCAGGAGCCGGGTGCGAACGACGATGCGAGCGGGTGCGCAACGCTGCTGGGCATCGCCCAGGCGATGGCCGCCGCGGTGGCGCGCGGTGCGCTTCCACCCCCGGAACGGACACTCACGTTCCTGTGGGTGGACGAGATCGCCGGGAGCCGCCACTGGATCACGACCAGGCCGTCCGAAGCGCGCGGCGTGCAATACATGTTCTCGATGGACATGACCGGCGAGGATACGGCGAAGACCGGCGGGGCCTTTCTGATCGAAAAGGAACCGGACCCCACAGCCGTTTGGGAGCGCCCGTCGGACCCTCACAGCGAATGGGGCGCAGATGAGGTCAAGCTCGAGACGCTGAAAGGCAGTTTGCTGAACGACCTGCACATCGCCGTCGCCAATCGCCGAGCGCGCGATACGCGCTGGGTGGTGCGGACCAATCCCTACGAAGGAGGCAGCGATCACACCGCGTTCTGGTCCGCGGGCGTTCCGTCCCTCCTGAACTGGCACTTCACCGACCGCTTCTACCACACCAATCAGGACACCATCGACAAAGTGAGCGCCGCCGAAATGCAAAACGTGGCCGCTGCGGTCGGAACCTCCGCGTATTTTCTCGCGTCCGCGTCGGAGGAGGACGCGGTTGTTGCAGTGGCGCTGCTCGAGCGCGCGGCCGATGCGCGCCTGGCACTGGAGCGAAGGCAGGGCGGCGAGTTGATCGCCAAGGCCACCGATAAAGCGGCCGCCGAGCGTACCGAACAGCAGGTTATCGCGGCGTGGAAGGCCTGGTATTCAAGCGCCTTCGACACCGTCGGCCGTCTCCCCGTAACCGCCGCCGGTGCAGCGCTTTCCCGGGCGATCGACGACGCCAAGAAGCGGGTCGCCGCGCAGTGAGCAAACGCTGATTCGCTAGATCTCGCCGCGCGCCGCCGCCAGCGCAAGGTCCTCGTCGCTCGCTTCGACGAACTCCCCCTCCCACTTCGCAATGACCACGGTCGCCAGGCAGTTCCCGATGACATTCGTCATCGTCCTCGCCATGTCCATCAGTTCGTCCACACCAAGGATCAGCGTGACCCCTTCGAGCGGGAGGCCGTAGCTGGCGAGCGTTCCAGCCAGGATCACGAGTGACGCGCGTGGGACGCCTGCGACCCCTTTGCTCGTGAGCATCAACGTCAGCAGCATCGTGATCTGCTGGCCGACGGTGAGCTCCACTCCCGCCGCCTGCGCAACGAAGACGGCGGCCAGCGACAGATACAGCGTCGTGCCATCGAGGTTGAAGCTGTAGCCGAGCGGCAGTACGAACGACACGATGCGGCGCGGCACGCCGAGCCGCTCCAGGACCTCCATCGCCCGGGGCAATGCCGCCTCGCTCGAGGTCGTGGAGAACGCGATGATCGCCGGCTCCTTCACCGCCTTGAGGAACTTCCGGATCGGGACCTTGAACATCAGCGCGATCGGCAGGAACACGAAGAGGATGAGCACGGCGAGCGCCATGTACAAGGTGGCCACGAGCCACGCGAGGTTGTAGAGGACGCCGAGACCGCCATGCCCGACCGTGTAGGCGATCGCGGCGCCGACGCCGATCGGCGCGTAATGCATGACGATGTTCGTGAACTTGAACATTGTTTCGGCGACCCCTTCGCACCAGACGACGACGGGGCGTCCTTTTTCGCCGATCATCCCCAGGGCAATGCCGAACAGCACGCTGAAGACGACGATCTGGAGGACGTCACCCTTGGCCATGGCGTCGAAGACCGACTCGGGGACGACGTGGAGGAGGATCTGGTCCCAGGTCTGCGCCTTGGCGGTGACCTCTGAGCCCTGGCCCATCGGCAGGTTGACTCCGTCCCCGGGCCTGGTGATATTGACGGCCACCAAGCCGATGACCAGCGCGATCGTGGTGACGATCTCGAAGTAGATGATGGCCCTGAGCCCCATCCGCCCCACCACCTTGAAGTGGCCGGCCCCGGCGATCCCGGCGACGAGTGTCGCGAAAATCAGCGGCGCGATG
>Ga0136614_10001128_pt1 | contig 15243 bp, 17 predicted proteins | sample AntDrymUQ2792106_2_FD_106643 | JGI IMG/M metagenome (GOLD analysis project Ga0136614, IMG submission 106643) | Polar desert sand microbial communities from Dry Valleys, Antarctica - metaG UQ279 (21.06) | ecosystem: Environmental > Terrestrial > Soil > Desert | place: Antarctica: Dry Valley... | reverse complement strand
TGCTGTCACGGTGCTGGACCGTGGTATCACCCGCTACCCCCGTGACGTGGAGGCGACCGCGTACTTCTGCGCCCTGGAGGCGCTGCACAACGCTGAACGTCACGCCCAGGCCGGCCATGCGCACATCGAGCTGGACGCCGACGACGCGAACCTCACCGTCACCGTCACCGATGACGGAACCGGGTTCGACCCGGACCTGACCACCGAGGGCGAGGGGCTCATCCACATGGCTGACCGTGCCGACGCCGCCGGCGGCACCCTCACCATCACCTCCCAACCCGGCCACGGCACCACCATCACCCTCACCCTGCCCGTCCGCTGAGCTCAGGCGTCGGCCACTGCACCCGCCCAGGCATCTTCAAGCGCTATCGGGTCGAAGGTGGACTTCGTCATGAAGTCGAACGCCCCAGCGACGAGCGCCTGAGCGCGATAGTCGGCCGGGTCGTGGGTAGAGAGCATCAACACTCGTGTCTGCGGCTGTTGCGCGCGGATCCGCCGGGTCGCCTCGAAGCCGTCGATGTCGGGCATGTTCAGGTCCATCAGCACCAGTGCCGGCAGCAGCTCGGCCGCGGCAGTGACGCCGCCGTTGCCGTCGGTCGCCTCGCCGACGACCTCGAACCCGTCAGTCATGTCGACCACCAGTTTGGCGACGTCGCGAAACGGAGCCTGGTCATCGACGATGAGTACGGTGACGCGAGTTATCACAGCAAAAAGGATCTCACGGCGGCGGTCGAGGCGACATCGTGAGAGCACCCCCGTCGCGGTGATGCCTCCATCCCCGCGCTCATCGGCGTCCGGCGTCCATCGCCGCGATGTAGAGCAGCACCGCGCGGACCCGGTGGTGGCTGTCGGGCTCGTCTGCCAGCCCGAGCTTCGCGAAGATCGAGTTGATGTGCTTCTCGACCGCTCGGGCGGACATGTCGAGCCGTTCAGAAATCGCACGATTGTTGCTGCCGCCCGCGATCTGCGACAGCACGTCGCGCTCGCGGGCGGTGAGATCGTCGATCGGGGAGTGTTGTCGCGTCCGGCTGGCGATCAAGGTGTCGACGACCGCGCGATCCACCACCGAACCGCCCCGGTGCACCTCCCGGATCGCCTCGACAAGCTCCTCGACGTCTCCGACGCGCTCCTTGAGCAGGTACGCCCGCCCCCCGGAACCGTCCTCCAAGAGCCGTACGGCGTAGTCCTCCTCGACATATTGCGAGAGCACCACCACTCCGATCCCTGGATGCGCGCTGCGCAACCATTGGGCGGCGCGCACTCCCTCATCTGTCTGGTCCGGTGGCATCCGGATGTCGGTGAGCACCACATCGGGGCTCCAGGTCTCGACGCCGGCGACCAGTGCCGGTAGGTCTGCACATGTCCCGACCAGCTGCAGACCATCCTGAGTGTCGATCAGCGCACGGATGCCCTCGCGGACCACGTAGCTGTCCTCCGCGAGCAGTACCCGGATCGTCGCCGTCTCGGTCATCAGCACCTCATGGCACAAGATACGCGAGTCGAATGCCCTGCCGCGCTTGCCTCGGCCGCCCACGAGTCGAACGGCCGCTTCTTACTGCGCACTTCGGCCCCGGAGGAAGAAGCGGCTGTGGGAAACCTCAGCGGGTCGAGTCCAAGATGCGCTCGAGCACCACTCCTGTCGCGGCCGCCTGGATCAGTTTCTCTCCGATGTCGATTGCCCAGTCCTGACGCGTCCACGTCGACGGCTGGTAGAGACCGAGTGCGGTGTTCAGGATCACGTCGGTCGTGTAGACAGTGCCGAAGACCACGATCAACGCTCGCTTGCCGTGCAGGCCAGCGTGCGTCGTCAGACCGTAGGCGGAGCCCCACATCGTTCCCAACGCGAAGTGCGTCGCGTAGTTCAAACGCCACCGACCGCCTTCGGTCTCGGGGTGGATGGGAAGAACCCGCTCGGCGAAGTCCGCCGGGGCGTAGCTGTCATCGCGGCCGGTGCGCGGCATCTCGACGAGCTTTTGGAAGGCGGTCATCACGACGGTTCCGGCCAATCCGGCCAGGATGCCTCGTCCAACTGTGGTTGCCGCGGAAGGTCCTTGGGTGATCATGACAGCCCTTGTACCCAGGTCCAGCATTCTTACACCGGCAGGCCGCGGCGCTGGTTAGCGCGTAGCAGTACGGCCAGCGGGACGCCCGCCGACGACGAAGCCGAAAGCGACTCCGAGCGCGCCGAGGACCAAATGGATGAGATTGTCCAGTACGGTCTCGTACTCGCTCGGCAGTAGACCGAACATGTCGGGCACGATGAAGCCGAGCACGGCGACCAACAGGTAGACGATTCCTACCCCGCCGACCACCGAGCGGACGGCACTTTCCGAACCGCGGAAACCCACTGCGGCCATCAAGCCGCCGGAGACGAGATGCACGATGTCCTCGGCGATGTCGATGTTGAGAACACCGAGAAGCGACTTCTCACCGAGTGCGAGGCCACCAACGCCGATGAGCACGATGACGAGCCCGACGACCTTGGCATACGTGCGCGTGTCCATTTGAAACCCTCGTTTGCTCGGCGATGTCGTGCCCCGTGGAACACGAGTGTGGTCGGCGCACCCAGTCGAGTCAACTCCCGCGCCGGGATCCGGTACCGCACCTTGATCACGTGGCCAGAGCGCTGCCAGACGTTCTCTCAGGTGTTCTCCTTGCGGAAGGTGTAGGTGCCCCACCACAGGGCAAGGCCGAACAGAGGAACCGCCCACCCGGTGCCCCAGAGTGTGCCCGAGGTCTCGAAGTCCCCCATGAATGAGTTACCCACGGCGTCAACGATATGACGGATCGGCATGAAGTCGCTGACGCATTCGAGCCAGCCGGGCCCGATCGTCATCGGCAGCAGGTTGCCCGACAAGAGCAGCACCGGCATCATCACCATCTTGATCACCGGTGCCATCACGTCCTCGATCTTGGTGGTGAGCGCAAGCGCATTGGACGCGGCCGGGCACGCACCATGACCGGTCGCTCGTTGCGTGATGCGGAGTCCGCGGTCGACGAGGACCGAGGTTCGTGCGGTCGACGGCGTCAGCCTTGACGTCCAGGAGGGGAGGTCGTCGGTTTCCTCGGGCCGAGCGGAGCGGACAAGACCGCGACGCTGCGGATGCTGTCCGCCCAAGCTAGAATTGTGATGTTAGTACATGGTGAAGTATCATCAGTACATGGTAGGTGCGGAGCAAGCTCTCGACCGGGTGCTTGAGCTGGCCGTCCTCATGAACGACGACATGACGCGAACCCTGGCCAAGGACGGCTTGACCGTCTCGCGTGCCCACCTGCTGTGGGTGCTTCGCCAACGAGGGCCATGTACCCAAAGCGTCCTGGCCGAGCAGCTGGGTGTGAGCGCTCGCAACGTCACCGGGCTCGTCGACGGACTCGTCGCGACCGGTTTTGTGACTCGCGAGCCCCATCCGACGGATCGACGCGCGACCCACGTCTCGTTCACCGAGCGCGGTGCGACGACGACAGCGGTGATGGAGAGCGATCATCGCGAGCTCGCCCACACGTTGTTCGCCGACATGGCGACCGGAGAGCTCGACCACTTCACCCGCAGTCTCGGCGACGTACTGGCTCGGTTGCGTACCCGCCTGGAGGCCGAGGATGAGTGAGCCCGTCGCGCTCGTACGACGGGCGGTCGTCTTCGAGCTGGATCTGTACCGGAGCCTTCTTCGCTGGGCGACCCGTCGGCCGGACGTCAGTTACCCCGGGGTCGAGGTCTTCGGGTACGCCCAGGCCGTGACGCCGGTGCTGTGGTTGTGGATCTTCGCGTCGGCATGTGAGATCCCGTTGTTGCACCTGCTCGTCCCGTGGCACACAGTCCAAGTGGTGGCGCTGGTGCTCGGGGCATGGGGTCTGCTCTGGATGGTTGGCCTGCTTGCGAGCGTGACCGTGTATCCGCACCTGCTCAGCTCATCCGCACTCCGGGTGCGACACGGCGCCTCGATCGACATCACCATCGGATGGGACGCCATCGCCACGATCGCCACTCAGCGCCGCGACCTGCCCTCCTCCGTCCGGACACTCCAGCCGAGCGAGACTGACACCGGCACGAACCTGCAGGTGGGGGTCTCGGGCCAGGTCAATGTGCACGCCGTCCTCCGTGAGCCGACGACCGTACCCACACCCAAGGGCAGCCAGCGCATCACCGAGCTGAGCTTCTGGGCCGACGACCCACGCGCTCTCGTCACCCGAGCCCGGCGCGATCTGGTGTCGAGCTGATCGCCTCAGAGCCGTGAGAGCACCACGCCGTCAGGCGGCGGGGTCACCGCCGGGGGTGACCACGAGCCAGAGTGCGCCGAACTGGTTGACGTTGTGGCAGAGCACCTCGTTCTTGCCCTCGTTGACGTAGAAGTAGAGCGGGTGGCCGGCGTACGTGACCTGGGTCGAGCCGTCGTTGCGCCTGGTCGTGCCGAGCAATCCCTGTCGCGTCTTCGCAGACGCGCGCGGCTCGCCCTTGGTCAGTACGGGCGGCCATGCTTCTGCACACGCGCCGTAGCATCGCGCACGCTTGGTGGACTCCTTCTCGAACAGGTAGATGGCTTGACCGCTGCGGTCGAACAGCATCTCGCCGAAGTCGCTGGCGGCGGTCCTGATGACCGTGCCCGGCTTCGGCTTCGGCTTCGGCTTCGGCTTGGCCGCCGACGAACCGGGCTGTGCCGACTGGGGCGCCGGCGAACGCGGTTGCTTCGCCGCTTTCGCCGCCGGGGATGACGTCGTCGTTCGATCCGCTGCTGGAGCAGACGAACGACCGTCGGCAGCGCAGCCCGTCATGAGTACGACCAACACCACCCCAACCGCCCACGATTTGTGACCTCGCGGTTGGTTCCCGGCTCCGAAACGACCCGCCAGTTCACAAAGTGTGGGGATCATGGGGCTACTTTACCGAGCCGGCCATGACTCCCTGGACGAAGAAGCGCTGGAAGCTGAAGAAGACGACCAGCGGAACGATCAGGCTGATGAACGAGCCGGAGGCGAGCAGGTCGATGCTCGAGCCGAACTGCCGCGTCTGCGACGCCAGGTAGACCGTCAGCGGCTGGGAGTCCGGGCCGGTGAAGATCAGCGCCACCAGCAGGTCGTTCCAGACCCACAGGAACTGGAAGATCCCCAGCGAGGCGATCGCGGGGAGGCCTAGCGGGATGATAACGCGGGTGAAGATGTACCACTCGCTGGCGCCGTCCATCCGCGCAGCCTCCAGCAGGTCACGCGGGATGCCGGCGAAGAAGTTGCGCAGCAGGAAGATCGCGAACGGCAGCCCGAACGCCACGTGGAACAGCACCACGCCCACGATCGAGCCGAAGATGCCGATGTCCCCGAACAGGGAGGCGATCGGGATCAGCGCCACCTGGATCGGCACCACCAGCATCCCGATGGCCGCGATGAAGATCCAGTCTCGGAAGGGGAACTCCATCCACGCCAGTGCATACGAAGCCATCGACCCGATGATGATGACCAGAAGCGTCGACGGCACCGTGATCAGGACGGTGTTGGTGAAGGACTGGACGATGTCGTTGTTCTCGAGCAACGTCTGGTAGTTGTCCAGCGTCAGCTGGCTGGGAGCGGTGAAGACCTTCCACCAGCCGCTCGAGGCGTTGTCCGACTCTGGCCGCAGGCTCGCGACCAGCAGCCCGAACGTAGGGACCAGCCAGAACAACGCGATCAGCGCCAGCATGACCTGGACCAGCGGCCGACCGACCGCCGCGACCACCTTGCTCGCCATGTTGCGGCGCGGCGCGCCAGTGGTGGTGGTCGCCTCGGCAGGTGCCGGAGCCGCTGGTCGCTCGGGCGCGATGGTCGCCATTACTGCTCCTTCTTGAACCGACGGATGTTGAAGACCATCGCCGGTATCACCAGCAGCAGCAGGAACACGCCGATGGCACTGCCCAGTCCCTGGTCCTGGCCGCCGCCGAACGAGACCTTCCACATCTGCAGCGCCAGCACGTTGGCATCAGGTTGCACCGACCCGGGCGCGATGATGAACACCAGGTCGAAGACCTTCAACACGTTGATGACCAGGGTCACGAACACGACGACCAGCACGGGAGCAAGCAGTGGCATGGTCACCCGCCGGAACACCTGCCACTCCGTCGCGCCGTCCATTCGCGCAGCCTCCAGCGCATCACGGGGGATGGCAGCCATCCCTGCCGCGATCAGCACCATCGCGAACCCGGCATAGATCCAGATGTACGCCGCGATGATCGCCGGCGTGATCAGATTCGGCCCAAGCCAGGTGACGCCGTTGAAGGGTGCCGCGAAGTTCGCCGCGGGCAGTCGGAGCTCGTAGTCGCCCGGCGCCAGTCCACTGACGGTGAAGGTGCCGTTGGCGGACGTCGTCGTCGAACCGACCACCTTGCCGTCCTGCACCGCCTCGACCTCCATGCCAGGCAGGCCCTTCTCCGTCTCGTCGACCACATCGGGCTCGCCACCACCACCGAGGGTGAAGTCGAGCCAGACCGTCCCGCTGATCGCCGAGTCCGAACCGGGCTCGGTGGCCTCCTCGGCCACGGTCGCGACGGCCGGTACGTCATCTGGGGAGACCGCGAGCAACGGGATCGGCACCGTCGAACCTGTGCTGACGGACTCAGCCGAGGTGATGGTGCCGTCGTCGGCCGCTGGGAAGGCATCGGGGTCACCGGGACGGCCGCCGGGGTAGCTCGACGACGGAGCGAACGTGTCGTGCACCGCGACGAGCATCGCATTGGCCAGACCGCGGTCGGGCTCCTCGTCGTAGACCAGTCGGAAGATGACTCCGGAAGCCAGGAACGAGACGGCCATCGGCATGAACACCAAAGTCTTGAAGACCGTCACCCAGCTGATGCGCTCGGTGAGCACGGCGAACATCAGGCCGAGAGCGGTGACGAGGGTCGGTGCGACCACCATCCAGATGACGTTGTTCTTCAGCGCGGTGAGGGTGTTGCCGTCGGTGAACAGGCTGACGTAGTTGCCGAACCCCAGGAAGCTACTTCCGGGTGCGTCGTAGAGGCTGCGTACGAGCGAGAACACGATCGGGTACAGCACCATGACAAGGAGCAGCAGCAGCGCAGGAGCAAGGAACACCGCCGCCAACCACGTACCCTTCCGGTCGTGGGAGGTCGGGTTGGTCGGGATGGAGCCATCTGTGGAGTCCGTGGCGGCCGGGACGTCGTCCCGGCCGCCACTTTGAGCCACCATCGGTGGCGTAGTGCTCATGACGCATGCGCTCCTGGGTTACTTGAACGCTTTGGCGGCATTGGCCTCGAGCGACTCCTGGGCGCCCTCGACGTCACTCGGATCTGCCAGGAAGTCCTGGAGGTCCTTCCACTCGCCGGCTCCGACCGTGCCGCCGAATGCCGACGGTGCGAGGTCGGACATGTCGAACCGGAAGTTCTCCCCGGCCTCGACGATCGCCTCGCCAAGTGCCTTTGACGTCTCGTCGGGGTACGCCGAGGAGTCGAGGTTCTGGTTGGCGGAGGTGAAGCTGCCGGTGGAGACCATCGCCGCCGCCGCCTCGGGTGAGGCGAGGTAGGTCAGGAACGCCTGCGACACCTCGCTGTCGGTGAACTGGACCGCGACGTCACCGCCACCGACCACAGAAGGCTCGGAGTCATCGACCGCGGGGAACTCGAAGAAGTTGGCATCCTCCCCGACGGTGAAGTCGGTCGCGTCGTTGATCACACCGGCCACGAAGCCACCCTCGTAGACCACTGCGGACTGGGCGTCCGCGTCGAAGACGTTGGTCACCGAGCCGGTGAAGTCGGTCTGCAACGCGGTACCGGAGTCACCGACGAGGGTCTCCTCGCCCCACAGCTCTGCGAGCGTCTCCAGTGCCGTGGTGACCGACGGGTCGGTCCACGGGATCTCGTGCGTGGTGAGCTGGTCGTACATGTCGGCACCTGCTGTGCGCAGGTAGACGTTCTCGAACCAGTCGGTCAGCGTCCATCCGTCCGCACCGCCGAGGGAGACGGGAATCTGTACGCCGGAGTCGCTCAGCGTTTGTGCCGAGGCCACGAACTCGTCCCACGTCGTCGGCGGCTCGATGCCGGCGTCGTCGAAGAGGGTCTGGTTGTACCAGACCGTCGACTTGTTGGAAGCGTCGATCCAGACGCCGTACTGGTCGCTGCCGTTGGAGGCGAGGTCCTTCCAGATCGCCGCGTAGTTCTCATCGACCGCGGCTGCGACGTCCTCGTTGACCGGCTGGATGTCACCGGACTCGGCGAACTGCGCGAGCAGGCCCGGCTGGGGGAGCATCGCGACGTCCGGCGGCTGTCCGCCCTTGATCTTGGTGCCGAGGACGGTGGCGATGTCGTCGCCGGTCGAGGTGTACTTGACCTCGGCCCCGGTGGCGTCTGAGAAGCCCGCAAGCACCTTCTCGAAGGTCTTCTGCTCAGCTCCGGTCCACACCGCTGCTACCTCGATCGACTCACCTTCCAGATCGGGCAGGCTCGACTCGCTGGTCGGGTCGTCCGCGGTGTCGTCGCTGCTGGAGTCACTGCCGCCGCAGCCGCTGACGACCAGAGCCATGGCAGCGGCGCCGATCGCTAGGTGCGTGACGCGCCTTCGAGTGGTTTTCACGTGGATTCTCCTTCGGTGGTGCCTTGGCTTGTGTTCGGGGTGGTCGTGGTGGCGGGGTTGTCATCGCCCCAGATGGCGGTGCCGTCGTCGGGGTCGAAGTAGTGGAGCCGGTCGGTGTCGACGTAGACCTTGGCCTCGTCGTCCACCTGGAGCTCGGTGCGGGGGCTGAAGCGGGCGATGATCGTCGTCGTCGTCGCGCTCTCGTCCAGGACGCGGCCGCCGTCGTCCTCGGCCAGCTCCTTGATGTCCTCGGTGACCGCAGCCCTGGCGGCCAGCGTCAGGTGTGCCATCACGTCTGAGCCCATCGGCTCGACGAGGTTGGTGGGGGCAGTGAGCGTACGTCCTTCGGCGTGACCGGCGACGGTGGCGTCCTCCATGTCCTCAGGTCGGACGCCGACGATGACTGCCTTGCCGACGTAGCGTTCGAGGTCGGGACGCTCGGACAGCATCTTCTCGGAGACCTGAAGACGCTGGTCGCCGACCGCGACGGTGAAGTCGCCGCCGTCACCGCGCTCGAGCGTGGCGCGCACGAGGTTCATCGCCGGCGATCCGATGAAGCCGGCGACGAAGAGGTTGACCGGACGGTCGTACAGCACCTGGGGCGGCGCGATCTGCTGCAGCACGCCCTTGCGCATCACCGCGACGCGGTCCCCGAGCGTCATCGCCTCGGTCTGGTCGTGCGTGACGTAGATGGTGGTCACGCCGAGGTCGCGCTGGATGCGACCGATCTCCGCGCGCATCTGCACGCGCAGCTTGGCGTCGAGGTTCGACAGCGGCTCGTCCATCAAGAACGCCTGCGGCTCGCGGACGATCGCCCGACCCATCGCGACCCGCTGGCGCTGTCCACCGGACAGGTTGCGCGGCTTGCGGTCGAGGTGCTCGGCGAGTCCGAGCACCTCGGCGGCGTCGGCGACGCGAGAGTTGATCTCGTCCTTGGGCAGCTTGCGGAGCTTGAGGCCGAAGCCGATGTTGTCCCGCACGCTCAGGTGGGGGTACAAGGCGTAGGACTGGAAAACCATCGCGACGTCGCGATCACGCGACGGCATCTTGTTGACGACGCGACCGCCGATCGCGACCGACCCCTCGCTGATGTCCTCCAGACCTGCAACCATCCGCAGGGCCGTGGTCTTGCCACATCCAGATGGTCCTACCAGAACCAGGAACTCGCCGTCGACGATTTCGAGGTTGAGATCTGCCACGGCGCGCGTTCCGTCTGTATAGACCTTGCCGACGTGTGAGAGCACTACTTCGGCCACGTGATCTCCCTCGTCTGGAACCCCTGTTGGGTCATAGTGGCACGAGTCGGTGGCGGGAGCGAAGCCGCAAAGCCGCATTGTTACCTGCGGAAGCGGGGGATCTTCTGGTTTTAGCGCCGTACCTCCGCAGCCGGGACGGCCGCATCGAGGCGGCGCGAGATCTCCTTCGCTGCCTCGACCACGAGCGGAATCGCGCGCTCGACGACGTCCGGCCGGTTGCTGACGACGTTGACGCTGGCGGGAGCGATCTTGCCCCTGGCGGCGATGGGGGCAGCGACTCCGTAGGCGCCCGGCACGACCTCGCTGTGCGTCCAGACGTAGCCGGCTGCCCGGATCTGGCCGACCCGCTCGGGCTCCCCGGTCGCTGGTGCCACCGAAGCCAGGGCGGCAAGTCCGCCGGCGCCCCGGTCGACCGGGTCACGGTTGCCCAGCCGGTAGGAGAAGCGGGGCCCGTCGGTTGGTGGTTCGGCGACGACCGTCGCGATCGCGGCGTCGCCCGTCACCTCGACCAGGGAGGCGGTCGCGTCCAGCTCGGCGGCAAGGCCGCGCAGTACCGGTTCGGCCGCGTCCTGCAGCTGCGGGCGCGAGCGTTCGGCGACCGACAGCAGCCGCCTGCCGACGCGGTAGCGTCCCACCTCGTCACGGTCCGCGAACCCGGTCCGCTGCAGTGACACGAGCAGGCGGTACGCGATCGACCGGTGCATGTGCAAGGCCGCGGAGACCTCGGTGGCCGTCATGCCGGACCGGTTGTCGGCCAGCGTCAGCAGGACCTCCAGGCCACGCTCCAAGGTCTGCGACCCGTCCGCGCTGCGTCTCGCCTCGGCCATCAGGTCCGCGCCCGCGCGACGGTGCCGCGTACCTCACCCAAGCCGATCCGGGCGAACTCTCCAGGCGCGGTCAACCGCAGCACGACCTCGTCCCCGTCCAGAAGGAAGCTGCGCTCGTGGCCCGCTGCGGTCCACGGCTCCGTGCCGCCCCAGGACAGCTCGAGGAAAGAGCCGCGTTCGGCGCGCGTCGGCCCGGAGATCGTGCCCGAGGCGAAGAGGTCGCCGGTACGGACCGAGGCGCCGTTGACGGTCATGTGCGCGAGCATCTGCGCCGGGCCCCAGTACATGCTGCGGTAGGGAGGCCGCGACACGACCTCGCCGTTGACCTCCACCTCGACCGCGATGTCGTACCCGGCGGGGCCACCGACCTGCAGGTACCCCAATGGTGTCGGCTCCTGCACGGGAAGGTCGACCCGAGCCGCCTCCAGGGCCGCCAGCGGCGTCACCCAGGTGGCGATGCTGGTGGCGAACGACTTGCCGAGGAACGGCCCGAGAGGTACGTACTCCCATGCCTGGATGTCGCGAGCGGACCAGTCGTTGAGTCCGACCACGCCGAAGACGTGGTCGGCGAAGGCAGCGGTGGGCACGCGCTCCCCGAGACGGCTCGGCGCACCGACGACGAAGCCCAGCTCGGCCTCGATGTCGAGGCGACGCGAGGGTCCGTACGTCGGGACTGACGCCTCGGCAGCCTTGCTCTGTCCACAGGGGCGCCGTACCCCGGTGCCCGAGGCGACAACGGTGCCGGCTCGCCCGTGGTAGCCGACCGGCAGGTGCCGCCAGTTGGGGAGCAACGGCTCGGCGTCGGGGCGCAGGATCTTGCCGACGTTGCTGGCGTGGTCCAGTGAGGAGTAGAAGTCGACGTAGTCACCGATCGCGACCGGCAGCGCGAGGGTGACCTGCTCCAGCGGCACCAGCGACGGTTCGACGATGTCGCGCTCGCCCTCGTCGGTCAGCAGACCTTGGATCCAGCCGCGGACGGAGTCCCAGGTGTCGCGCCCCGTCGCCAGGAACGCGTTGAGCTCCGGCGCCTCGAAGAGATGCCCGACACTGAGCATGTCCGCTGCCGCGACGGGGGCGAGGTCGAGCACGAACTCACCGATGCGGACACCGACGCGGGCGTTCTCGGCGTCGCGCGAGAAGACGCCGTACGGCAGGTTGTCGACGTCGTACAACGAGCCTGCCGCTCCGTCGACCCAGGTCGTCGCGAGCCGGTGTTGGTGGGTCATCGTGCCTCCGCGGGCGTCGTGGGTTGGGGGAGAAGGCCCAGCTTGGCGAGATCGGCGAGGGGTTCGGCGACGCTGCAGGCGCCGAAGGAGATGAACCAGTGGCGGGCATCGGCAAGTGCTGCGGTGCCAGCGGACCGCACCTGCGAGGCCAGAGTCGCCCCGTCGACCTCGGCGAGCATCGCGGACAGGTCGGCCGTAGCTGCGCCTTCGACAGCCAGGGACGTGGCAAGGAGGACGTTGAGGAAACCGTGGTGCTCGAAACCGGTCGCGGCGTCGCGGTGTCGCGCCGCGTTGTGCAGTCCGGCCGTGCACTTGAAGGGCACACCGCGAGAGACCGCGGCCACGATCGCGCCGGCGAGCTCCCGCTCGCTCGGGAACGCCTCGGCAGCGACCCCGCCCGTGCGGAACTTGAGGCGAACACCGGCCTCCGCGGCGGCTTCGAGCGCGGCGTCGCACTGCGAGGAACGTTGGGGATCGCGCCGCGGTGCCTCGACGAACACCATGACGTCGCGGTCGAGGATGCCGTCGCGACGCAGGGACTCGCAGGTGGCGGCAGACTGCCGCACCTGGCCGGGCAGGTCCGCGGCGGCCAGCCTGAGCTCGAGGGCCGCCAGGCTCAGACGGTCGGCGGTCGCGGCCGCGCGTACGGCAGCGGTGATCATCTCGGTATCGGCGGCGCAGACGGCGCTGATCGAGAGCGGGGTCGCTGAGTCGGTGGCGACGACGAGAGGGGGAAGCTCGTGGAGGCGGTCCGAGCCGATCACGAAGGGCCCGACGAACGCGCTGTACGCGGCGCGACGGTGGCGGACGTGGGACGCCACCGCCTCGGAAAGCGGAGTCCGCGCCGGGGGAAAGACCGCTGCGTCGTCGACCAGGGCGGTCAGGTAGCTCGGGGTGGTTGACACGACCAGCACTGTAACGCAGGCTTTTCGCAAATAGAACACTCCTCACCGATTATCGAACGAGGCGAGCCCAAGCATGGCGTACTACCGGCAGGTGGGAACCGTCCCCGCCAAGCGACACACCCAGTTCCGCGGCGACAACGGCGCTCTGCGCTATGAGGAGCTGATGGGTGAGGAAGGCTTCTCCTCGGACTCCACGCTGCTCTACCACGTCGGTGTTCCGTCCGCGATCGTGGACAGCCAGGTGTGGGAGCTGCCCGACCTGACCACCGCGGCGAACCACCCGCTCAAGCCGCGGCACCTGAGGCTGCACACGCTGTTCGACGTCACCGAGGCGAAGGCGGCCGACGCAGTGCAGGGGAGGCGACTGGCCCTGGGGAACGCCGACGTGCGGATCTCCTACGTCGTGGCGGGGGAGGTGTCGCCGTACTACCGCAACGCCGTCGGCGACGAGTGCGTGTACGTCGAGTCAGGAGCCGGTGTGGTGGAGACGGTGTTCGGGGTGCTGCCCTACCGCACCGGCGACTACGTGCTGGTCCCGCGCGCTACGACCCATCGGTGGGTCCCCGACGCCTCCCACGCCCCGAGCCGGCTGTACGCGATCGAGGCCAACAGCCACATCGCGCCGCCCGAGCGCTATCTGTCGCGCTACGGCCAGCTGCTCGAGCACGCGCCGTACTGCGAGCGCGACCTCGACGCACCGGACGAGCCGATGGTGGTCGACGGCACGGACGTGGAGGTGCTGGTCAAGCACCGCGGCGCCGGTCCGTCAGGCATCAGCGGTACGCGGATGACGTACGCCACCCACCCGTTCGACGTGGTCGGCTGGGACGGCTGCCTCTACCCGTACACCTTCAACGTCGAGGACTTCGAGCCGATCACCGGCCGCATCCACCAGCCGCCGCCGGTGCACCAGGTCTTCGCGGGCCACAACTTCGTGGTCTGCAACTTCGTGCCGCGCGAGGTCGACTACCACCCGCTGTCCGTGCCGGTGCCCTACTACCACTCCAACGTCGACAGCGACGAGGTCATGTTCTACGTCGGCGGCGACTACGAGGCGCGCAAGGGCTCGGGCATCGACATCGGGTCGATCTCGCTACACCCCGGCGGGTACGCCCACGGTCCCCAGCCCGCGGCCGTCGATGCCTCGCTGGGCGTGCACTACTTCGACGAGCTCGCCGTCATGGTCGACACCTTCCGGCCGCTCGACCTCGGTGAGGGCGGGCTCGCGGTCGAGGACCCGGCGTACGCCTGGACCTGGGCCGGTCGCGGACCCGGCCCCGGCGACGACGCGCCGGCGGTCTACTCCAACAGCTGAGGCCAGTAGCGCGGGGGCTCAGAAGTTGCCGCGGCGGGCCTGCTCGCGCTCGATCGCCTCGAACAACGCCTGGAAGTTGCCCTTGCCGAACCCGAGGGACCCGTGTCGCTCGATGAACTCGAAGAACACGGTCGGGCGGTCCCCGATCGGCTTGGTGAAGATCTGCAGGAGGTAGCCGTCCTCGTCCCGATCCACTAGGATGCCGCGCTTGTGAAGTTCCTCTATCGGCACCCGCACCGCGCCGATCCGGGCGCGGAGCTCGGGGTCCTCGTAGTAGGAGTCGGGGGTGGCGAGGAACTCGACCCCCTCCTGGCGCAGGCAGTCGACGGTCGTCAGGATGTCGTTGGTCGCGAGCGCGAGGTGCTGGGCGCCGGGGCCGCGGTAGAACTCCAGGTACTCATCGATCTGGGACTTGCGCTTCCCGACCGCCGGCTCGTTGAGCGGGAACTTCACCCGGTGGTTGCCCGAGGCGACGACCTTGGACATCAGCGCCGAGTAGTCCGTGGCGATGTCGTCGCCGATGAACTCGGCCATGTTGGTGAAGCCCATCACCCGGTTGTAGAAGTCGACCCACGTTTCCATCGCCCCGAGCTCGACGTTGCCGACGACGTGGTCGAGCGCCTGGAAGAGCCGCTTCGGGGCACCCTCACGCTTCGTCAGGGTCGAGGTGCGGGCGACGTACCCAGGCAGGTAAGGGCCGGTGTAGCGACTGCGGTCCACGAGCGTGTGGCGGGTCTCGCCGTACGTCGCGATGGCGGCGATCCGTACGGTGCCGTGCTCATCGCTCAGGTCGTGCGGCTCCTCCAGGATGGTCGCGCCCTGCGACTCGGCGTGAGCGATGCACCGGTCGACGTCGGGCACCTCCAGGGCGATGTCGATGACGCCGTCACCGTGGACGCGGTGGTGGTCCAGGATGTCGCTGTCGGGGTCGACGCCACCCTTGAGGACGAACCGGATGGCGCCGCTCTTGAGGACGTACGCGTGGTGGTCCCGGTTGCCGGTTTCCGGCCCTGCGTACGCGACGAGCTCCATGCCGAAGGCGGACTGGTAGAACTGCGCGGCCTGCGTCGCGTTGCCGACTGCCCACACCAGCGCGTCCCACCCGGTGACGGGGAACTGGTCGGTGGCGTCGTCGTGCTCCACGAGCCCGACGAGCTGCTGGAGGGTCTC
>Ga0136614_10001127_pt1 | contig 15247 bp, 18 predicted proteins | sample AntDrymUQ2792106_2_FD_106643 | JGI IMG/M metagenome (GOLD analysis project Ga0136614, IMG submission 106643) | Polar desert sand microbial communities from Dry Valleys, Antarctica - metaG UQ279 (21.06) | ecosystem: Environmental > Terrestrial > Soil > Desert | place: Antarctica: Dry Valley... | reverse complement strand
GTAGGGGGCCTCGTCGGGACCGTGCGTGGATGCGGACAGCGAGGCGACGAAGGAGCGGATCGTCGCCTCGTCGACGGCTCCGGGCTCGTGCAGGTCCCGACGCGTGAGGAAGGCGACGTATCGTCGGAGATCCCTCCGGTATGCCGACAGCGTGTGCTCGGAGAGTCCCCGCTCGACGGCCAGGTGGTCGAGGTACCGCTCCGCCTCCACCTCCAGCCCGGCCCCCAACGCCACCCTCCTCAGAGGACCCCGTCGATCAGGTCCGGGAGCGGCACGTGTTCGAGGCCGTGCGCTTCGGCCACACCCTCGTTGGTGACGACCCCTCCGTAGACGTTCACCCCACCTGCGAGCACCGGATCCGTCCGCACCGCCTTCTCGAGACCCTCTCCGGCGATGTCGAGGGCGTACGGCAGCGTCACGTTCGTGAGCGCGTAGGTCGAGGTGTTGGGAACCGCGCCGGGCATGTTCCCGACGCAATAGTGCACGACGTCGTGCACCGCGTAGGTCGGCTCCGAGTGCGTGGTCATCCGGGAGGTCGCGATACACCCACCCTGATCGATCGCGATGTCGACGACCACCGAGCCCGGCCGCATCGAGGCCACCATCTCCTCGGACACGATCACCGGCGCCTTCGCACCGGGGAGCAGCACGCTCCCGATCACCGCGTCGGACTCGCGCACCCGCTGCTCGAGCGTGAGCTTGTCCGACATCAGCGTGACGATCCGCCCCTTGTGGATCTGGTCGATGAACCGGAGCTTGTCCAGGTTCTTGTCGACCACGGTCACCTCGGCCTCCATCCCCGCCGCGATCCATGCCGCGTTCGCGCCTGCCATCCCGGCGCCGAGCACGAGCACCTTTGCTGGCCGCACCCCCGACACCCCGCCCATCAAGATGCCACGGCCGCCCTGCTCCTTCTCCAGGAAACGCGCGGCCTCGTGCGGCGCCATGCGGCCGGCGATCTCGCTCATCGGCGCGAGGAGAGGAAGGCGCCCGTCGGCGAGCTGCACGGTTTCGTAGGCCACGGCCTCGACCTTCCGACGGATCAGCTCCTGGGTGAGATCCCGGTTCGCCGCGAGGTGGAGATAGGTGAAGAGGATCTGTCCTTCCTGCATCAACCCGAACTCCGAGGGCAGCGGCTCTTTCACCTTGAGGATCATGTTCGACCCGCGCCACACGTCCTCGGCCGTCGCGGCGAACTGCGCCCCGGCCCGCTTGTACCGATCCTCGGAGAGGCTCGAGCCGACTCCCGCGCCCTCCTCGATCAGGACCGTGTGCCCGGCATCCACGAGCTCGCGAACGCCTTCCGGCGTCGCGGCGATCCGGTACTCGTTGTCCTTGACCTCTTTCGGGATGCCGACGATCACGCGCGCCGCCCCTTCTCTTCTAGCCGTCGTTCCGGATCTCGGTCAGCCTACCCCGAGGGCATCCGTGAGGCGGCCAGGAGCAGGGCGAGCGCGGTCTTCGCGTCCTCGACCTTCCCCGCTCGGGCTTCGGCCGCCATCTCATCGAGGGGGCGGCGAACCAACTCGATACCGTCCTCCGGTTCCTGATCGGGCGCAGCGGCCGTGCGAGCGAGGAAGAGGTGAACGTATTCCGTCCAGGAGCCCGGAGACGGGTACATGCCTCCGAGCGCGATGAGCGAGGTGTGGCGGAACCCCGTCTCCTCCAGGAGCTCACGAGCCACGCAGGCTTCGGGCTCTTCGCCCGGTACGTCCAGAAGACCCGCAGGGACCTCGAGGGTCTCCTTCCGGGCAGCGGCGCGGAACTGACGTACGAGAAGCACGTCGCCCTCCGGTGTAACCGGAAGGGCAGCCGCCGCATCCACCCTCCAGATGACTTCCCAACTGCCGATCCCCGGCCAGGTTTCCTCGAAAACTCGGACGTAGCGGCCCTGGAACAGGAGCTCGGAATGCTCCGGCTCGCGCATCCGCTTCAGCTGACGGCGACGCGGCGCTCGCCCGCGCGTTCGTGGGCGCGCGTCTTGGCTGCTCCGACGAACTCGCGGAACAACGGGTGCGGCCGGGTGGGCCTCGACCGCAGCTCGGGGTGGAACTGTCCGGCGATGAAGAACGGGTGATCCGGGAGCTCGATGATCTCGGCCAGGCGCCCCTTCTGCGAGCTACCGCTGATCACCATCCCATGCTCACGGAGCATGTCGAGATACGCGGGGTTGACCTCCCACCGGTGCCGGTGGCGCTCCTCGACGACCTCCAGTCCATAGCACCGGGCGGCCAGCGTGCCTGGTTCGAGGTAGCAGGGCTGGGCGCCCAACCGCATCGTCGCGCCGAGATCCGAGACGTTCTTCTGTTCCGGGAGGAGGTCGATCACGGGATCAGAGGTCCCCGGTGCGAATTCAGAAGAGTTGGCGTCCTCGAGTCCGCAGACATGCCGAGCGAACTCGATCACTGCGCATTGCAGTCCGAGGCAGATCCCGAGGAACGGGACGCCGCGTGCCCGCGCGAACCTGACCGCATCGACCTTCCCCTCCACCCCTCGGATCCCGAAGCCTCCTGGGATCAGGATGCCGTCGACGCCGTCGAGCGCCTCCTCGGTGGCGTCGCCGCCGAGGTCATCCGATGCGACCCAGTCGATGATGACCTCCGCGCCGTGATGGATCCCGCCATGGTTCAGGGCCTCCGTCACCGAGAGGTAGGCGTCGCGGAGGTTGACGTACTTCCCGACGACCGCGATCCGAACGGGATCGCTCGCGGTGCGGACCCTGTGGACCAGGTCCTCCCACTCCGTGAGGTCGGGCTCGCCCTCGATGCCGAGATGGCGGGCCAGCTCGGCGTCCAATCCCTCCTGGTGCAGCGTGAGGGGGACCTCGTAGATGGACTTGGCGTCCGGCGCGCTGATCACGCCGCTGATCGGCACGTCGCACAGCAGCGAGATCTTCTCCTTCAGGTTGCGTCCGATCGGGCGATCGCTCCGGCAGACGATCGCGTCGGGCTGGATACCGATGGATCGCAGCTCCTTCACCGAGTGCTGGGTCGGCTTGGTCTTGATCTCGCCGGAGGGTCCGATGTAGGGCATGAGCGAGACGTGGACGAACGCGCACCGGTCGCGACCGATCTCGTTCCGGAGCTGACGAACCGCTTCCAAGAACGGGAGGGACTCGATGTCACCGACGGTGCCGCCGATCTCGACGATCTGGATGTCGGCCTGCTCGGTCTCCGCGAGAGCGCGGATGCGCTCTTTGATCTCGTCGGTGATATGCGGGATCACCTGGACGGTCTTGCCCAAGTAATCGCCGCGGCGCTCCTTGGCGAGGACGCTCGAGTACACGGCGCCGGTGGTGAAGTTGGAGCCCCGATGGAGGTCCTGATCCAGGAACCGCTCGTAGTGTCCGAGGTCGAGATCGGTTTCTGCCCCGTCGTCAAGCACGAAAACCTCGCCGTGTTCGAAGGGGTTCATCGTGCCCGGATCGACGTTGATGTAGGGATCGAGCTTCTGGACGACGACCTTCGATCCGCGAGCTTTGAAGAGTCGGCCCAAGGAGGCGGTCGTGATCCCCTTGCCCAGCCCCGAAGCGACTCCGCCCGTGACGAAGATGAATCTCGTCTCATTCACCACGGGAATCGACTCTAACAGACTCTGCCGACGCGACCGCAGTTTGGATCGTCGATCTTCAGTCCGGAAGGCGTCCGAGGCGATCGAACCAACGGAGGGGAGGGATCGCCTCGACCGTCCGGGAGAAGGTGACGGTCTCGGCCAGGATGTTCAGACCGATCACGATGAGCACCGCGGGGATCAGCCATACCTCCGGGAGCCTTCGGACGATCTCCGCGCCGGCGAGGAACCCGAGCAGGTTCGCTCCCGAGTCGCCGAGCATGCCGCGCTCACGCAGGTCGGGGATCAGGACCGCGGTCGCGGCCCCGGTGCACACGAGCAGGAACGCCTTCAGGTCGACAGCAAGGAGCACGACGGCCGCCACCAGGAAGCCCTTCAGCGCTCGGCCGGGGGCGACGTCAAGGCCGTTCCAGATGTTGGTGCAGCCGGCGACGGCGATCGATGCGAGCAGGTTGGCCCACAGATGGTCTCGGGGGGTCCAGGAGACCGTGATCGCGGCCGCGAGCACGGCCGCCGCCAGCTTGAGCCCGCCGGTCGTGAGATGCCCGCTCAGCAGCGCGCGGAGGTGTCCACGCAACCCCCGGACCGAGCCCCCGTACCCGTCGTCCACGACCCCGGCGAGGAAGACGATCGCGGCGCCGAGAAGCTCCCCGGTCTGCGATCCGCGGAGACCGATCTCGTCGACTTGGTCCCACACCACGACCACCAACGGGAGCAACCCCGCGGCGAACGCCCACCCGAGCGTCGCCGGAAGCATCCGTGCCCGCCGGTTCTCCTTCCGCCAGGCCGGGCCCCCTCGGCGAGCCAGACGCCAGGCGATGGCGGCGATCACGACCCCCGCCCCGAAGGCGACGATGCCGTCGAGACCCCACATCGTCATCTCCCGATGCGACCCCAAGGACGCGGGATCGCTCTCGTGGCCACCGCCGCGAGGATGTCCGCGCCCTGGCGGGCGCGGTGCGCGAACCCTCGTGCGCCGCGCCCGGTGGGACGGTGAGAGAGCCCCTCGATCGGGATCTCGACCAGGCGGAGCCCGGCCCGGACGGCGTCGATCGTCATCCCGACCTCGACCCCGAACCCCGGGGCCAGCGGGCGCACCGCCGCGAGGGCGGCGGCGGTGAGCGCCCGCTGGCCCGACAGCGGCTCCCTGGCGTCGAATCCGCACGCGGCCCGGATCAACCGAGCCGCGGCCCGCTTCACCATCCCGAAGCCGCCTCCGGCGAGCTTCGGGAAGGCGGCGATCGCGATGTCCGCGTTCCCTTCACGAACCGCATCGACGAGCGGAGCGAGACGAGACGCCGTGTGATCGAGATCACCGTCGACCAGGAGCCACACGGACGACGGCGGCAGTCGCTCTAGGGCTTCCTCGATCGCCAGGCCCTTCCCGCGGCGGCGGGATGCTCGCAGGACGGTCGCCCCCGCGACAAGGGCGGCCGAGCCGGTCCCGTCACTCGAGCCGTCGTCCACCACCACGACCTCATCCACAAGGGCGTGCAGTGCGGAGACCGTGGCGGCGATCCGCGCGGACTCGTCGTACGCGGCGACCAGCGCCACGACCTGGCGATCCATCAGCGACGGCAGGACTCGGGCGGCTCGTCGGCGCCGGGCACGATCGAGTCCCCTCCGATCCCGTAGTCCCCTCCCGGGCGGACCTCGGGATCGGCGTCGTTCAAGAAGCGGTCGAGCGCCATCACCAGGGCGATGCCGCCGATCACGAGGTCGATGTCGTCGACGATCACCATCGAGCAGTCGGGGATGCCGTTCGCATCACGGATCGCGGCGACGAAGCCATAGTCGTCCTCGGTCGGCCCCACACCCGCCGTCGTGACGTCCAGCCGGATGAGCCGTTCCGTGAGGGGAACGAGGAGGGTGTCCGGCTCCGGGAAACCGTCGGGCGGGGAACCCCCTCCGGCGATCACCACGAGCTGGCCGTCCCCGCCGATCCCCAGGAGCGCCTCGGGCTCGAGGTCGCGGTCCGCGGTGACCAGCCCCTCAGCCAGCAGCTCGCCCAGCACGTCATCCTCTTCCGAGAGAGATCCCACCGCGAGGCGAACAGCGAGGGCATCCGCGACCTCGTCTCGAAGGGCCTCCGGATCCGACCCGGGCACTCCCAGGACGCTTTCCAAGGCTGCCGCGTTCTCCTCGATCTCGGGCTCCGCGAGACTGCGCGTCAGCTCCAAGGTCGCAAGGACGTCGACACCGCCAGCGGTGAGCTCATCCACGGCTCGCTGGACCGGCCCGTCGACGCCCTCGAGGGTCACGACGACGGCTTCCTCCCCGACGAGGACGCCGTCACGCAGCGTAGGTTGGAGTCCCACCGCGAAGCGCTCGTAGAGGTTCGCCACCGCCTCGGCCGCGTCCCGCTCTTGCCTGGTTTGGCGATTGTTCCGCTCCAACTCTCTGACGAACCGGTCGTCCAGGACGGAGGTGCCCGCGAGGATCCCGAGTCCAAACGCGAGCACGACGGCGACGAGCGAGACGACGTGGTAGCGCCACGAGATCACGCGACCGACCTCACCCACTCGACGAGCCCGTCGAGCGTCTGCACGAGGTAGAGCCGAAGTGCCGGGGAGGCAGCGAGCATCAAGCCGAGCGCGGCGAGCACGGCACCCACCAGCAGGACGACATCCCGCGTTCGCGCCCTGCTCGGGTACAGCCGAGCTACACCTTTGGCGTCCATCAGGATCTCCCCCACCCGGAGCCGGACGAGGAAGGTAGAGGACATCCCCGGCCGTCCCTTGTCCAGGAACTCCCGGAGGTTGCCGTGGGTGCCGACGGCCACGATCAGCTCCGCCCTTCGCTCGTGCGCGAGGAGGAACGCCACGTCTTCGCTCGTGCCCGCCGACCGCACTTCGACGTGCGGGATCCCGAGGCGCTCGAGGCGAGCGCGACCCGGCGCTCGGCCGTCGGGATAGGCGTGGAGGACGATGTCCGTTCGCACCCTTCGCGGCCGCTGGATGAGCTCCAGAGCCCTGTCCGAGATGCTGTCCATGTCGCCGACCACGACATCCGGGCGATACCCGGCATCGAGCAGGGCGTCCGCGCCTCCGTCCACGCCGACCAGCACGGGCTTCACGTCACGGATGTAAGAGCGCAGGGCCGCCAGGTCCTCCCGATAGCCGTAGCCACGCACGACCACCAGCACGTGGCGCCCCGCGAGCGGATGTCGGAGCTCAGGGAGACCGGCGCCGCCGAAGAGCAGGTCGCGCTCCTCTCGCATGTACTCGAGGGTGTTGCGGGCGAAGCCCTCGAAGCGATCGTCCACGGCTTCGCGAGCAGACTCCATGTCTCGAAGGATCGAGTGTCGGTCCTGTCGTATGCCCACCGCGAGCAAGCGATCGCCGGCGAACAGGCGATCGTCCTCCAAGCGCACCGGATCGCCCTCCCGCACCTTCTGAAGCACCAGCGACCCGACGCGGTCGACGAGGGGGATCCCCGCTTCTTCCAGGATCTTGGGTCCGAGGTTCGGGTAGCGACCGCTGATCGAGGGTGCGGCGTTGACGACGGCACCCACGCCGGCGCGAACGAGCGCCTCGGCGGCGACTCGGTCGAGGTCCTCATGGTCGATCACCGCCACGTCCCCCGGTTGTATCCGGGAGACGAGCTCCTTCGTGCGACGGTCGACCCGCGCCCTACCCCCGGCCTGGCCGCGGGGACGGGTCGTGCGGAGCCGAAGCAGCTTGGAGGCCAGCGCGTCCCTTCCCCGGCCCGGGACCGTCCCGGCCGTCCCTCGAGTGGTTCGAGGGTAGCCGAGAGCGAGGCTCAGGTAACGGCGCCGGCCTTCCCGAGCCCGGCGGTCTCCCCTCGGAACCGGTCGGCTTCGCCGAGGAGCTCCTCCGCATGGGACACGGCGCTCTCGCTCCCCGCGAGCCCGGCCAGCATCCGTGAGAGCTCCTCGGTTCGACCGGTTCCGTCGAGGAGGTCCACCGACGCGATCCCTCTCTCCTTGGTCACCCGGAAGTGCCTGTCCGCGAAGCAGGCGATCTGCGGCAGGTGGGTCACGACGAGCACCTGTCGCCCGGCCGCGAGCCGGGCGAGACGGCGTCCCACCGCCAGGCCGGCCTGGCCGCCGATGCCCGCATCGACCTCGTCGAACACCAGGGTCCCCACCTCGTCGAGATCTGCGAGGACGCTCCGGCAGGCGAGCATCACCCGGGAGAGCTCGCCGCCCGATGCCGCCTTCGCGAGCGAGCGCACCGGCTGGCCGGGGGACGGCGAGAACCACAGCTCGACGTGTTCGGCACCGCCCGGTCCTGGCTCGTCGGTCGACACCAGACGGACTTCGAACCCGGCGCCGGGCATCCCCAGCTCGTCGAGCTCCGCACGGACCGAATCCTCCAGCGGACCCGAGGCCGCTCTGCGTCCCGCGGTCACCGTGGCTGCGCGGTCACGGGTCTGCTCCGTCAAGGTCGCGACCTCGGCTTCCAGCTCCGCGATCCTGTCGTCGGCGCCCGCCAGGGTCCGGAGTCGCTCGGACGCCTCGGCCAGGAATGCCGAGACGTTGGCGTCGGACGGGCCGTACTTCCGCTGGAGCTGCTTGAGAGCCGTCATGCGTTCCCGGATCTCCTGCAGTCGTTGGGGATCGGGGAGCAGCGCCTCACCGTAGGCGCGGACGTCCCGCGCCAGCTCGGAGGTCTCCGCGGCAACGCCGCGAGCCCGCTGGGCAACCTCGACGGCGGTCGGGTCGAGCTCAGCGGCCGCCTCCAGCACGGATGCGAGCGACGCCGCCGCGTCCGCGATGCCGTGCTCACCGGTCAGCGCGTGCTCGGCCGATGATGCCTGTTCCATCAGTCGCTCGACGTGCGACAGCCGACCTTCCTCCATCGTGAGCTCCTCGGTCTCTCCGTCCCGGGGACCGATAGCCTCGATCTCGTTGACCTGATACGCGAGGAGGTCCAGCTCCCGCTCGCGCCCGCGCGCCGCCTCCAGGAGCGCCTCCAGCTCCGCGCGGCTCGCGCGCAGCCGATCGTGCTCCTCTCGGTACACGCCCAGGGCGACGAGATGCACGTCGCCCGCGAACCGATCGAGGAACGCCGTCTGGGCAGCGGGCACGAGCAACCGCTGCGTCTGTCCCTGCCCGTGGTGCTCGACGAGACCGGCACCGAGCTCGGCGAGCGCGGACGCGGTCGCGAGCTGACCGCCGATGCGCGCGGTCGATCGCCCGTCCCGGGCGATCGACCGCGCCAGGATCACCTCACCGTCCTCCGCCCACTCCCCTGCCTGCTCCGTGGCGTCGAAGCGCGCCTGCACTCGCGCCGCGCTCGCATCTTCTCGGACGAGCGAGGCCGAGCCTCGTTCGCCGAGCGCCAGCAAGAGCCCGACGGTCACCATCGTCTTGCCGGCGCCCGTCTCGCCGGTCAGCACGTTCAGACCCGGCCCCAGCTCGAGCTCGAGGTCCGCGATCACCCCGAGCCCGCTGATGTGGAGCTCCCGCAGCACGGCGCGGATGCTAACGCGGCCCCCTGACACCCACTCCCCCGACGTCCGGCGGATCCCCGGGCAGCTCGAACTTGTCCCGGACCCGGGCGAGGAACCCCGGCCCGTTCTCCTTGGACACCAACCGCGCGGGTCGCGGGGCTGCGTGGATCCGAACCCTCGAACCGACCGACAGCTCGATCCCCTCCCGGCCGTCGGCGGACACGACACCCGGTTCGTCCCCGACCACCTCGAGGACCACCACCTGCTCCGCACCGAGCACGAAGGATCGGTCGAACACCATGTGTGCGGCGATCGGGGTGAGGATCAGGCAATCGACACTGGGGCTCACGATCGGGCCGCGCGCCGAGAAGGAATACGCGGTGGATCCCGTCGGCGTCGCCACGATCACTCCGTCGGCGGAGAACGTCGTGACGTACTCGTCGTCGACATGGACCGCGAGCCTCACGAGGCGGTGGCGGGTCCACTTCTCCACCATGATCTCGTTCATCGCCCATTGCGCCGCGAACTGGTTGCCCTCGGCGGACTCCGCCATCACGGCGAGTCGTTCCTCCACACGGGCCCTGCCCGCGAGCGCACTGCGGACGAGATCCAGCGCCTCCGGGCCGGGCTCGCTCTCGGTCAGGAAGCCGAGCCGGCCGACCTTGACGCCCAGCACCGGACAGTCGGCCTCGGCCGCGACCCGCGCTGCCCGCAGGAACGTGCCGTCCCCGCCGACCGACACCACGAGGTCGGGACGGTCGGCGCGGACGTCGTCGGGACCTCTGGCGAGCCTACTCACGACGCCTTCGGCTTCGAGATCGTGCCGGAGCTTCTCGGCCGTGTCGACCGCGGTCGGTCGGCCCTGGTGCACGACGAACGCCACCCGGCTCATGAGGCCACCATGTGTCCCGCCGCCGCGATCGCGCCGTCGACGTCGAGGGAGCGCCCCTCCCCTGCCGCCCTGGCATGGAGGAGGAACTCGACGTTCCCGGCCGGACCTCGCACCGGTGACGCCAGGAGGCCCGCGGGCGCGGCTCCCGCCGCCAGGGTCGCGTCGGCGACCCCGTCGATCGTCCGTCTCCATCCCGCCGGATCTCGAACCACGCCACCGCGCTCCACCTGCTCCCGACCCACCTCGAACTGCGGCTTGATGAGGAGGACGAGATCCGCGAGGGGCTCGGCGGTGGCGACGAGGGGGCCCACGGCCAGTCGGAGCGAGATGAACGAGAGGTCAGCCGTCACGAGGGACGGTCGGTACGGGAGGAGATCGGAACGGAGTTCGCGCACGTTCGTCTTGTCCATGACCGTGACGCGATGGTCGGTCCGGAGCCCCCACGCGAGTTGGCCGTAGCCGACGTCCAGAGCGAGGACGTGTCGCGCGCCGCGCTGCAGCAGGCAGTCGGTGAATCCCCCGGTGGATGCCCCGGCATCGAGGCAGCCCCGTCCCGTGGGGTCGATCGCGAACGCGTCGAGCGCGGCGGCGAGCTTCTCGCCGCCGCGAGAGACGAACGGGCGCGCCGGCGCGCCGACAACGAGCGCCTCGTCGGTTCCCACGAGCGTGGTGCTCTTGGTTGCAGGCGCACCCCGAACGGTCACGTGACCGGCACGGACCGCCTCTTGCGCTTCCGCCTGGCTGCCGGCGAGCCCGCGGCGCACCAGCTCGGCGTCGAGGCGGCGGCGGCCCACCCTGTCGATCCCGACTACGCGGCGCTCGAGGACTTCCGACGGGATCCCGTCGTCATCCTCCGAGCAGACGTCTTCTTGCGCGAGGTGGTCGTGCGACCAGTGGTCGTGCGACCACTCGTCTTCCGTGCCGGCGACTTCCGCGAAGCCGTCTTCCGCGCAGCAGACGTCTTCCGACCTGACGCGGTCATGCCCATCGCGCGCTCCAGATCCCGCACCCTCTTGCGGAGCGAGTCGAGCTCGCCCTGCGTGGCCGCGCCCATCGAGCGCATCTGGGAGGCGACCTCCTTCCGCACCGCCTCACGGAGACGTTGCGAGAGCTGGACCAGCTCTCCGGCGGTCTTCGCCACCTGGTCCTTGGCCGCACCGGGCTCCATGTATCGCTTCGCGACATCCTGGGCCTTCGCGGGGCTCAGCTGACCGATCACGGCGTCGAATGTCTTCCGGATGTCATCGAGGACCATCTGGTCACTCCTCCTGTTTCGGGTCGCTCGTTCCAGCTTCTCAGCGTCTTCCGGCAGGATACCCCCGTCCCCCCGCACGGAACCCATCACACCAGGCCGGAGAGGTCCTCGATGACGAACGTCGGCTTCCACTGCGAGCGTTCCACGTCCTCGCGACGGGCATCGCCCGTGAGGACGAGCGCCGAGTCCCACCCGAGCCGCTCGGCGCCGGCGATGTCGGTGTCCAGTCGATCCCCGACCACGAGCGGACGCCCGCCGCCCGCCGAGTCCAGCGCGCGCTGGAAGAGCGGGGGCTCCGGCTTCCCGACGATCTCGCCGCGGGTGCCGGTCGTGGTTTCGATCGCGGCGAGGAGCGCGCCGGCGCCGGGCCAGGACTCACCCCCGGGTGCGGGGAAGGAAGCATCCGCGTTCGAGGCGACCAGGGATACACCCCGTTCCACGAGCACCGAGGCATCCTTCAACTTCGTGTAGTCGGCTCCTCGATCGAACCCCACCACGACGACGTCGACCTCGTTCGCGGAGGCATGCACGGCACGGATGCCTGCATCCGCCAGCGCCTCGAGCAACCCCTCCTCACCGACGACGAAGGCGGACCCGACGCCGCGCTCCGCGAGAAGCGTCGCCGTCGCCAGCGCCGAGGTCACGATCTCCACCGGCCTCGCGTCGACGCCGACCGAGGCGAGTCGTTCGGAGACCTGTACCGGCGTCCTGCTCGCGTTGTTGGTGACGAACGCGATCCGCTTACCCGCTTCCCGCAGGACCCGTACCGCTTCGGCCGCACCCTCGATCGGCTCGGGCCACCGATACAAGACGCCGTCCAGATCGAGCAGGATCGCGTCGTACGGGTCCGCCAGCACGCGTGTCAGGCCGACAGCCGCTCGAGGACCCTGACGTAGTCGGGGACGTCGGGCCGGAGGACGACCGCGAGCTTGGCGTGGCCCCGAGCCCGCGTGCGCTGGCCGGTGCGTTCACACGCGAGCGCCAACGCGAAGTGGGCGTAGTCATCGGAAGGGTTGAGCTGCACCTCCTTCGCGAACTCGCGACGAGCGCGAGAGGCTCGGCCGCACGCGTAGAGCGCGCGCCCGAGCGCCTCGCGGATCGACGCCTTCTCCGGCTCCAACAGCTTCGCCCGGGAGAGCAGCATCACGGCTTGATGCGGATGGCCACCCGCCAACATCGAACGGCCTCGCGCATACAGGTCGTACGCCGACTCTTCTCGAAACGACTCATTCCCCACCACTCGACGTTAGCAGCGAGGGCCGGGAAGGCAGGTCACTCGAAAGACGGGCGGTCAGGGTCCCGTCGATCCCCCCGGCGGCCTAACCCTGCTGCTCCGCCATCTTCTGCATGTTCTGGACGGCCTCGGCCGGGGTGATGTCGTTGGCCTCTGCCGAGGCGACGACCGCGCTCCAGTTGATGTTCCGATCGTCACCGTGGTTGTCTTCGGGGCTTCCGCATCCGCAGTTGGCACACATCGACGCTTCCTCCTTCATCCGTTCGGCCATCGTCCGGACCGATGAGGTGACACTTCCCCCGGAAGTCCATTGGCAAACGAAAGCGATGCCGGACGCATCGATGGGAGCCCCGAACGGAGCGCGATCAGGCCGCAGGCTGCTCGAGCTTCTTGATCCCCGTCGCTACCACCTCCGTCAGGCTCCGTGCTCCTGCTCCGCTCCGATAGAACCGCCGGACGAGGTGCCCGTGCACGAGCACGGCGTCGCCCTTCACGATCCCGTCGACGGTGCGCGCGCCGACCGTGGTATGCCACGCCGCGACCGGCAGGGGGAGGAGGCGCCTTCCCGCCTCCGGAACGGAGAGTCGGAGCTCGGTGACCTCAGCTATTGTCAAGGGGATAAGAACGCGCGCGCGCAGACTTCCCGATCTTCAAGCACGGGACGCTCACGACGTTCTCCTTTTCGTGGACGGGTATCGGAATAGGTTCACCAGGTTCACCAGGTTCACCAGGTTCACCAGGTTCACCAGGTTCACCAGGTTCACCAGGTTCACCAGGTTCACCAGGTTCACCAGTGGCCGGTGGGCGGCGAGGAGCCGGAAGCGGACACGGTCGGATTTGGAAACTTGTTGCACGCGTGCAACAAGTGCCCGCCCTTGCGTCGTCTTCGCATCCCCGGGTGGACAGCATCGGCCCGTCGTGGAAGCCGGGCACGATCGAGCGATGGGCCGAGCACGAGCAGATGATCCACGCCGCTGGCTAGTCCTCAGCATCCCCGAACAGCCCGTCCAGCGGGATCATCCCCCACTGCAGCTTTGCCCGACCTTCGGCGACCTTCGCCAGTACGCCGAACTCTTCGGCGTGTTTGCGAGCGAGCGAGTGCTGGATCTCGTCGTCTCCTCGATCCCACGCCTCGAGCGCATCGGCCAGGTTCGGGTGTCCCGAGATCGTGGCCGGATGCAGAGGACACGGCCAGAGATCCTCGAGGATCTGCTCCCGCGTCCGCTTCTTGCCGCCGCCCTGCATCTCGATGAAGAGGTCCGCTATCCGTGGGTCGCTCGTCACGACGTCGACGAAATACCGCATGGTCGGCTCGTACCCGCGTAGCTCGCCGTGATGATGAGCCGAGAGGTAGAACTTGTGCGAGTTGTTCTCCCAATGCTTCAGAGCGAAGGGTGCCTCGGTTGTGATCTGCTCCGCAGTCATGAGGCTCACGGGCTCGGGCGAGTCGGACCGAAGGAAGACAGGCAGCGTCAGATCGGCCGCCTCAAGGACGATCCGATCTTCAGCGTCGAGCCAGTACCAACGGTCCCATGCATCTGCGAGGGCCAGGTGAGCGAGCTGCTCCGACGTGTCCAAGAACCAGTCGGCCATCCCGCGGGTGATCTCGGCCTCTTCCGGCCGCGTGTCGCTGTCCATCGACGGCGCCTCCTCTCAGCGCTCCCGTTTGGGTGGGCGGGCCATCCGGTAGGGAAACACCGGAGCTTCGGGAGCTACCCTAGGCCCGCCCCAGACGATACTCGCACCCGCCGCCGAGGGAGCCATCGGCGATCTCGAAGATTCCGGTATAGACGTCGCCGCGACCGTCTCCGCGATCAACGGCTACCTGCGCGCCGACCCGGACCTCGCCGATGCCCTCCGCCCGCAGTACGTTGACTACCTGCTCGAGCAGCGGTAACGACGTCGCAGGGGTAGCCCCACCCTCTAGGTCCTCTCGCCACACTCGTAACTTGATGCTGGGAGATCCTGTCGGCGTCGTGGTGTCGCGACCGCCTGCATGGTGGCGGCGGAGGAGGCCTGGGTGGGCGAGAGTGGCTCTTCCTCGACACGCACGTCAACGAACGCTGAAGCGCGCGCCTTCTACGGCGCCATCGGCTGTAGGGAGCTCGGCTTGATGCTCATGAAGGAGCTGTGACTCAGGATGCGGACCGAAGAACTGAACGGCTCCTACTTTCGATCCTAAGCGACAATCGCGTAGTCGCTGCGCCCGTCCTGGCGGAGAAAGGGGATCTTCGGCTTACCTGTTCGGACTCGGCTACCCGCCCAGCGTCACGCCGGTGATCAAGTTCGAGTCGCGGAGCTTCCCCAGCGCCTCACGCTCGATCAGGCGAACCCGCTCGCCCGAGAGTCCGAGCACCTTCCCGGTCTCCCGCAGGGAAAGCGGCTGCCCGTTCTCGAGCCCGTAACGGAGCGCCACAACGTGGCGCTCGCGCTCGTCGAGCACCTTGTCGACAGCGCCGCCGATCTCCTCGCGGAGCAGCTGGTCCTCGACCTCAGCGAAGCCTGCCTCGGAATCGATCTCCTCGATCAGGTCGCCGAGCTCCGTGTCCTCGCCGACCGGCGACTGCAGGGAGAGCGGCTCGCGCCGCCCCATCTCCGTGAGGTCGTCGATCTCCTCGACGGTGGTGTCGTGAGCCTTCGCCAGCTCCTCGCGCGAGGGCTCACGACCCATCGACTGCGCGAACTGGGACCGCGTGCGGTTCAGCTTCCGCAGGTGGTCGTGGATGTGGACCGGCAGCCGGATCGACCGCGAGCGATCGGCGAGCGCCCGGGTGATGCCCTGACGGATCCACCAGGTCGCGTAGGTCGAGAACTTGAACCCACGGCGCCAGTCGAATAGCTCCACGGCGCGCATCAGGCCGATGTTCCCCTCCTGGAT
>Ga0136614_10001125_pt1 | contig 15259 bp, 18 predicted proteins | sample AntDrymUQ2792106_2_FD_106643 | JGI IMG/M metagenome (GOLD analysis project Ga0136614, IMG submission 106643) | Polar desert sand microbial communities from Dry Valleys, Antarctica - metaG UQ279 (21.06) | ecosystem: Environmental > Terrestrial > Soil > Desert | place: Antarctica: Dry Valley... | reverse complement strand
TCGAAGGGGGCGCGTTCGGCATCGTGGACGGGGCGGCGGAGATGTGTTCCGGGCCGTGCGCGCCGCAGCTGCGGGCCGGAGGCTCTTGGACCCCGAGCGGTGTGCCGTCGAGACTACCGCGCGGGCGCGGGAGGACGGACAAGACCTGGCCGAGCAACTGCACGGTGGTGCTGTCGAAGACCTTCAGCCTCTGAGAGGGCCATTCGGGGATCGAGGCACCAGGCGGACCGAGATCCGTCAGCAGATCTAGAAGGGGCGGCCATCGGCCCTTCTTACCGTCCGGCACTCGGGTGACCCAAGGCGCCCTGCCCGCCGCTCGCGGACCTGATAGCGAACGCCCGACCTCTGGGCTGGTGTAGTAACCGAAGAAGGGCACCGGTCTCTCGGTCGACCCGCTGGGCGGCATCCCGCAGACGTCGACTATCTGGAACGCACATTCCCGCTCACCAACGGTAATGTCCAGGCTCGGCTCAGGGCGTCATGGAGCAAGGTGCGCGAGGGAGGCGGACGGGCCGCCAAGTCCAACGGAGAGAGCGGACAGGCACGAACCGCCTGCCCGCCGTCTCCCTGAGCGCTTGCGTCGCAATCCGTTCCTGATGTCGTTCGATTCCCAGGGCTATCAGTCGTTGGGGGCCTGGGGTACCATCGCTTCCACGAAATGGTGATGCCAGAACCCTTCACCGAGGCTCGGCTGCTGACCGCGAACGAGGTCGCGGATCTGATGCGCGTGTCCAGGATGACCGTCTATCGACTGATCAAGAACGGAGAGATGCCCTCGCTCCGCGTGGGCAAGGGCTACCGCTTCCGAGAGGAAGACGTCCACGACTACCTGAGGGGGCGCTACACCGAGGCCGGTTGACGCCGGCCACCTCGAGGGCTCCCGACACGCACGAAGCCGAACCTCCGCGAAGGGGCGGGGGGGCGTGATGAACGAGCACGACCGGCTCGTCGACCGGGCCGCGCGCGAAGCGCGAACGGTCTTGTTCGTCGGCGGGCTGGATTCCGGGAAGAGCTCGATGGCGCGAGCCACGGCCGCGTACGCGTTGCACGTGGGGCGCTCCGTCGCCTACCTCGATGCCGACGTCTCGCAGAAGACCGTCGGCCCACCTGGGACGGTCGGGCTGAAGCACATCCGCGAGCCCGACGACCTGACTCACGAACGGATGCACGCGGCCGACGCGATCGGCTTCGTCGGCTCGACCTCGCCGCAGGATCACCTGCTCCCGCTCGTGGGGGCACTCGATCGCCTGAACGAGCGGGCTCACGGCGAGGGCGCCGACCTCGTCGTCGTCGACACGGGCGGCGAGGTGTCGGGGATCCGCGGCCAGCAGGTCAAGTACTACAAGGTTGACACGCTGAAGCCTGACCTCGTGGTCGCGCTGCAGCGCGGCGAGGAGCTCGAGCCGATCGTCGGCGTCGTCGAACGGTTCTTCGGCGTAGAGGTCGTCCGCCTCGGTATCCATCCCTCCGTCGTCCCCACCACGGTCGATGAGCGTATGTCCCAGCGCGAGGACTCGATGCGCCGGTACTTCGATCAGCCCCTCCAGCGGTTCCGCGTCCGCCCCACCGTGTTCATGCCGAGCCTGCCGCCCCTCTTCGACCTCTCCCAGCTCGACCGCCTCCTGGTGGGTCTCTCCGACGGCGAGGGCGGCTTCACCGGGGTCGGCTACCTGGAGCCCCTCTCGGGCAACGGAGGGCTCCGGCTGATCTCACCCGTCGCAGAGCCGCCCAAAGCGCTTAGACTGGGCTCCGTTCGTCTGGAGGAGAGCTTCCGAGCGAAGCGGGTCGACCTCCGGAACCTCTTCGGAACCGAATGACCGACTGAAAGGCGTGGATCGTTGCCGTCCCTCGTGAAGAAGCGCCGGAAGAAGATGCGCAAGAAGAAGCACAAGAAGCTGCTCAAGCGCACCCGGCACCAGCGCCTGAAGCTGGGCAAGTAGCGGCGGGGAGCATCGGCGTGCCTGCGCCGATCCATGTCCGAACCCTCGTGGTGGGACTCCTGCTGCTCTCCGCATGCGGCGCCGACACCCCACAGGGCTCGACGGCGAACTCGAGAGAGATCACCTTCGAGTCGACCGACGGCGTCACGCTCTCCGGCCGGCTTTTCGGCCCCGACGAGGGCACCGCGGGCGTCGTGCTCGCGCACATGCTCCCCTCCGACCAGAGCGCCTGGTACTTCTTCGCGAACCGATTGGGTGAGCGCGGCTACCGCGTCATGACGTTCAACTTCCGCGGCTACTGTCCGGGCGGGGAAGCCGGTTGCTCGAAGGGCGAGAAGAACGTCCCCGCGATCTGGCAGGACCTCGAGGGAGCCGTCGGATCGCTTCGGGCCGAAGGGGTCACACGATTCGCGTTGGTGGGGGCCAGCATGGGCGGGACCGCGTCGCTCATCGTCGCGGCGAACCATGGGCGGGACATCGGCGCCGTGGTCACCTTGTCCGCGCCGACCTCCGTCGAAGGGCTGGACGCGGGAGCCGACGTCCTCGCCGAGGTGAGCGCCGCGAAGCTCCTCATCGCCGGTCATGAGGACGTGGACGCGGTGCAGGCCGTGAACCTGTTCTATGGTGAGGGCCTGCCGCCGAAGCGCCCGGTGATCCTCACCACGGGCGACCACGGGACGGACATCCTCACAGGCAACCAGGCGGGGATCGCGAGCACCGAGATGATCAACTGGATCGAGCGGTATCTCCCCGTCTCGGTGAGCGGATGAGCCGTCCGATCGTCTTCCTGACGGACTACGGCCGGAGCGACGGCTTCGTCGGCATCTGTCACGGCGTCATGGCGAAGATCGCACCGGACGCGCGGGTCATCGACCTCACGCACTCGGTAGCTCGTCAGGATGTGCTCAGGGGAGCCGTGGAGCTCGCGCGCGCCGTCCCGTACATGCCGACGGACGCCGTCTACGTGGCCGTCGTGGATCCGGGCGTCGGGTCGGACCGCGGCGCGATCGCGGTGGCCGCGGGCGCGGCGCTGCTCGTCGGCCCGGACAACGGGCTCCTGTCGCTCGCCTGGGAAGAGCTCGGAGGCGTCGGGTCGGCCGTGGAGATCCAGAACCCCGAGGTCGTGCTCGCGCCCGTGTCGCGGACGTTCCACGGCAGGGACATCTTCGCGCCCGCCGCCGCCCACCTCGCGGCCGGCATGCGGCTCGAGGACCTCGGCCCCGCCGTCGACCCGGCCACCCTCGTCCGTCTGGACGTCCCGGGTCCGATGGTGGCGGTCGGTGCCGTGGGCGCCCGCGTGACGGCGACGGACGGCTACGGGAACGTGCAGCTGAACGCCACCGAGCGCGATCTGGAGGACGCCGCCGTCGCGGTCGGCAACGTCCTGGTCGTGAACGGCCGGCGCCTGCCCCGTGCGGGCACCTTCGCCGAGCTTCCCGAGCGCGAGCCCGGGCTGATCGTCGACTCGGACGGCTATCTCGCGATCGTCGTGAACCAGGGGAACGCGGCGCAGATGCTCGGCCTCGCGGCCGGCGACGTCGTCGTGATGGAGGGCCCCTAAGGAGTCGGGCTCGGCCTCGGGCTCGGAAGCTCCCCGGGACTGGTCGGGCCGGGGAAGGGACCACGATCCTGGTCCGCGAGCTGCAGCTGCCAGATGCCGGCGCCGAGGAGCAGCGAGAACAACACGATGAGCACGATCCAGGTCGGACGTCGCACGCCGGCGAGGCTATCGGCTCACCGAGCGGCGCGTCCCGCAGAGGCCAGGGCGAGCTCCGTCCGTTCCCGCATGCCGACCATCGTGGCCGCGAGCGTCTCCGGATGACCAAGCGACGGTCGGAGATCCACCTCCAGCGACACCGCGCCGTCGAATCCCGACGCAGCGAGGTCGACCAGGAACGCGTTCAGATCCAGCACGCCGTCTCCGGGCGGGAGGTGTGAGTCCCATCCCTTCCCGGCGTTGTCGGACAGGTGCACGTGCCGCAACCGATCCCCGAAGAGCCTCCGCACCTCGATCAGGTCGTGCTTCGCGACCGCCGCATGGGAGGTGTCGAGCACCAGGTGAGGCACTCCCTCCAGCTGCACGAGGTCCTGGTTCGAATGGAGCGTCACGTCCCTGCGGCCGACCCGATAGGGGAACATGTTCTCGACGGCCACGGCGATCCCCGTCCGCTGCTCGAGGCCGGGCAGGTCCTCGACGAGCCAGCGACGGAACGCGCGCTGCCAGCGGTAGGGCGGGTGCACGACCACCACCGGGATGTTCGCGTCCGCGGCCGCCTCCACGGAACGGTCGATCTTGCCGATCGGGTCCGTGCCCCAGACCTTCCTCGTCAGCAAGAGGCAGGGGGCGTGTATCGCCCCGACCGTGAGCCCGAACTCGTCGGCGAGCGCACGGATCTGCGCAGGGTCCTGGCTCTCCGGGTCCTTCGTCACCATGACCTCGACGCCACGGTAGCCGCACTCGGCCGCGAGCCGGAAGGTCCACGACAGCGGCCGCGCGAAGAAGGCGGCAGAGGAGAACAGGACGGGCGGGGAAGGCACCCTTCGATGCTACCGGCTGACCGCTCGACGGCGGTGCGTATCCTTGGCGCCCATGTGGGTCTTCCCGCTCGCCGCCGCGGTCGTGGCGTTCGCGTTCGCGGTGGCGCTCGGCCGGCGCTTCGTTCGGAGCAGGCGGATCTTCCTGGCGATGTGGTGCGGGGCGCTCGTGATGTACGGGGTCGCGTCGCTCGCGGTGGCGGGCGGCGCGGCCGTCGGCTGGAGCCGGACGCTCTTCGAGGTGTATTGGATCCTGGGCGCCGTGCTGAACGTCCCGCTGCTCGCCGCGGGTGAGGTGCATCTGCTGGGTCGCGGTCGTGTCCTCGATCTCGTCGTGTGGATGGCCCTCGCGTTCGTCTTCGCCTACACGATCGCGGTGACGCGTGGGGCGTCGGTGGATCCGGCCGCGCTCGCGGAGCAGCTGCCCTCGGGCAAGGAGGTCTTCGGCGACGGCACAGCCGCCTTCCACCTGCCGCAGCTCATCTCGATCCCCTCGTACCTGATCCTCCTCCTGGGCGCAGCGTGGTCGGCGTGGCGGATGCGCGGCCGTCCCGAGCTCCGCCACCGATCCACCGGAACGCTGCTCGTCGCGGCGGGCGCGACCATCACCGCCGCGGCGGGCTCGGCGTTCGCCGCCGTGGGGAACCTGCCGGCGTTCTCGCTGTCGCTGCTGGCGGGCGTCTCCGTGATGTTCGTCGGGTTCCTCCGGGCGACCGAGTCCCGTTCCTCTCCTCGGAAGAGCGATCTCCCCGCGCACTGATCGCGGTTGGTGATCCGGCGGGCCCCGGCGCGCGAACCAAGAGCTGACCGCGCCCTTGGGGAAGGAGGGGATGCAGACGCTCGACCGGGGACTCCCGGACGAGGCGGCCGGCGCGGACCGAGACGTGCGATCAGCACCATGATCACGATCCCAGAACCCCTTAGGAGGGATACCTTTGTCTGCATCCAATATCAGGCGAGCCGCCGCGCTCGCAGTCACCGGGGCGCTCGCCGTCGCGGCGTTCGCCGGGCTCGGCCCGGTGTCGTCCACGGCATCGAGCCACCGGGAGGCACCACTGACGTCCGCCGAGCCTCAGATCGACGCGACGGACCTGTACGCGTTCGTCCCCGAAAGCGCACCGAACAAGGTCGCGCTGGTCGGGTCGTGGATCCCGTTCGAAGAGCCGGCGGGCGGGCCCAACTTCTATCTCTGGGCCGAGCGAACGAACTACGACATCAACATCGACAACGACGGCGACGCGATCGCCGATATCAAGTACCGCTGGCGCTTCAAGACGCATCACCGGAACCCCGACTCGTTCATCTACAACAACGGGCAGGTCACGTCGCTGGACGATGAGAACCTCCTCATCTACCAGACCTACGACCTGAGAAGGATCCGGAACGGGAACACGACGCTCCTGCTGAACGACGCACCGGTCGTGCCATCCCGCGTGGGTGACGCCTCGATGCCCGGCTACAACGCCGACCTCTTCGACGCGGGCGTGCGGTCTGCCGGCAGCCGCAGGACCAGCTGGGTCGGTCAGTCCGACGACCCGTTCTTCCTCGACCTCCGCGTCTTCGACCTTCTCTATGGGGGCGACTTCTCCGAGGCCGGCGACGACACGCTGGACGGTTTCAACGTCAACACGATGGTCCTGCAGGTGCCGAAGTCGCAGCTGCGCGGACCGGACGACGGCGTGATCGGCGTCTGGACCACGGCATCGCGGCGCTCGGTCAGGATCCAGGGAAGCGATGGCTCCCTCGAGTGGAGAGGTCCGTTCGTGCAGGTCTCGCGTCTCGGCATGCCGCTGGTGAACGAGGTCGTCGTGCCGATCGGGTTCAAGGACTACTTCAACGGGTCCAACCCGCGTGGTGACGCGGCGTACCTGCCGAAGGTGAACGACCCCGAGCTCGCGCACCTGATCTCGGCCGTCTATGGGGATCTGTTCCCTGAGGTCCCTGACACGAACACGAGCAAGGACGGCGTGCAGCGGTCCGACCTGGTGAAGGTGTTCCTCACCGGGCTGCCCGGGCTGAACAGGCCGACGCACGTTCGGAAGGCCGAGATGCTCCGGCTGAACATGGACATCGCACCGTGCACCATGGACTGCTCGACCCTCGGTGCGGTCGGCATGGATAACGCCGGGTTCCCCAACGGGCGGCGTCTCACCGATGACGTCATCGACATCGCTCTCCGCGTTGTCATGGGCGTCCTGATCCCCGGTCACGACACCGACGCCGACGGCCTCGCCGACGGTGTCGGGGAGAACGACGCCGATTTCCAGGCGACGTTCCCCTACGTCGCGTACCCGCACTCCGGGTCGAACCCAGACCCGCACTGATAAAGAGCGGAAAGGGGTTCGGGCGATGCCCGAACCCCTTTCTGCTTGCTGACCGAGAAGGAGGAACGGTGGGACGACTCGCACGGGCCATGACGGTCGTCGCGATCGCGGCGGCGCTCTTCGTCGCTGGAAGCGTCGGTCTCGGCCTCGTCCGTGGAGACCGGGCGCCCGCAGGAAGGACGATGCCTCTCGAGCCTTCCTCGGTGTTCCTCGGGCCCGGCGATCCCGCATCGCTCGACCGGTCGATCGACGCTCTGCAGGAGCGGGTGAGGAGCGCTCCCGAGGACGGCCGAGGATGGGCGAGCCTCGGACTGGCGTACGTTCGGCAGGCGCGGATCACGGCGGACCCTCGGTACTACCCGAGAGCCGATGGCGCCTTGCGGCGGTCCCTGCGGATCCTGCCGGGGAACCCGGACGCTCTCCTCGGGCTCGCTGCACTCGCGGCCGCGGAGCATGACTTCGAGGCGGCCCTCACCCTCGGGACGCGAGTTCGTGATCTGAACCCCTACGACGCGAACGCCCACGGTATCGTGGGTGATGCGTTGGTCGAGCTCGGTCGATACGGGAAGGGGTTCGCCTCCTTCCAGACGATGGTCGACACGAGGCCCGACACAGCGTCGTTCGCGCGGGTCTCCTACGCGAGGGAGCTCCTCGGCGATCTGCCGGGTGCGATCCGAGCGATGCAGCAGGCTCGCGGCTACGCCGGGACGCCAGCGGATGCCGCGTGGACGAGCCACCACCTGGGCCTGTTGTATCTGAACCAGGGTCGTCTGCCCCGAGCATCGGAGATGTTCCGCGACGGGGCTCGCCTCGACCCCTCATCCGTGCAAACGCTCCTCGGTCTGTCGACGGTCGCCCTGGCCCGGAACGATCTGCCGAAGGCGGTTCGGCTGATGGAGAACGTGGTCGGACGGAGCCCGACGCCCGAGTTCGCGATCGCCCTGGGAGACCTGTCCAGGCTCAGCGGCGACGGGGCCGCGGCCGAGCGCCACTACGACCTGGCGCGGGTCGGCTTGGAGCTGCTCGTGCGAAGCGGCGCGAACGCGGACCTCGAGACGGCTCTGTTCGAGGCGGACCACGGGGATCCGGCAACGGCTCTAGCGGCCGCGGAGGCCGCGTGGACGGAGCGGCGGAGCATCCAGGCTGCCGACGCGATGGCCTGGGCCCTGCACGCGAACGGGCGAGAAGACGAGGCCGCCCGATACGCCCGCCGGGCCCGCTCGCTCGGAACGCGGGAGGGTCTCTTTTTCTATCACGCCGGGGTCATCGAGCTCGCGCGGGGCAACCACGAGGCCGGGCGCTCGCTGCTGCGGAGGGCGCTCGCGGTCGATCCGTGGTTCTCGATCCTCGGGCCACAGGATGCGAGGCGACTCCTCCGTTCCGGGAGCGCGGGATGAGACGGGCGGGGCTCCTGGCTCTGGTCGTCCTCCCCCTCGTGCTCGTCGTCGGTCCCGCAGCACTGGCGCATCCGTTGGGGAACTTCACGGTGAACCGCTACGCGGAGATCGTTCTCGCGCCCGAGCGGGTCGACGTGCACTACGTGCTGGACCTGGCCGAGATCCCCACCTTCCAGGAACAGCAACGGATCGATCTCGATGGTGACGGACTCGGAGAGGAGGAGCTCCGGGCGTGGGCCGTTCGCACCGCGGCCACGATCGTCCGGGGGACGGTCCTGGAGATCGAGGGCCGCCGGATCCCGCTTCGGGTGGAGGCGTCGACGGTGACCGAGCTCCCCGGCGAAGGCGGCCTCTCCACATTGCGACTCGAGGCAACTTTCCGGGCGCCCACGCCGGATCGCTCGGGAGTCCTGCGCTTCGAGGACCGGAACGATCCGAACCGTCTCGGCTGGCGCGAGATCTCCGCGCGAGCGACCGCGGAGATCGAGCTCGCCGGTTCGACCGTCCCCGTAGAGAGTGTGAGCGATCGGCTACGGAACTACCCCGACGATCTCCTGTCGAGCCCGCTGGCGGTGACCGACATGGAGGCGCGGTTCCGCCCGGGCGATACCCGAACCGTTCCGGAGGAGCTCGGGTCCTCCGGAGGGGGGTCCGGTCGGCCCCTCATGGAGGGTGGACGCTTCGCGGCGTTGATCGGCGAGGAAGGCCTGATGCTCATGCTGCTCGGGATGCTCGCCGCCGTCGCGTTCGGCGCCTGGCACGCGCTGCTTCCCGGTCACGGGAAGACGCTGATGGCGGCCGCGATGGTCGGATCCGGCGCTCCGGCGCGCCAGGCGATCGTCGCCGGTGTCTCGGTGGCGTCGATGCACACCGTCTCAGTGATCGCGCTCGGGCTGCTGGTGATCGGACTGGAGCACGCCTTTCGCCCGGAGGCCGTGTACCCCTGGCTCCGGCTCGTCTCCGGCGTCGTCGCCCTGGGATTGGGCCTCGTGCTCGCCCGCGGACGCTGGCGGTCCTGGCGCGCCGCGCGGTCGCGCAGCGGCATGAGCGGAAGGCATACGGAGCATGGAGGTGCCGGGCATGCACACGACCTCCCCGCCGAGGGTCTCCTCTCGCGCAGGGGGATCGTCGCCCTCGCGTTCGCGGGCGGGGTCCTGCCGTCACCGAGCGCGCTGGTCGTGATGCTCGCCGCGATCCAGCGCGGGCGTACGGCCTACGGGGTGGGGCTCGTGCTTGCATTCAGCGTGGGGCTCGCCGCGTCGCTCGTCGCCGTCGGTCTCGGCGTGATGCGGGCTCGCCGTGTCGCGGACCGTCGAGCGTGGGTCACCGTCCGGCGCGTCGTTCCCGTGTTGTCGGCGGCCGCCATCGTGGTGATCGGTCTCTACGTAGCGGGGACCGGGGCCGCCTCGCTCTAGGAGGTCCGGCGGTGCCCTGATGCCTACGCGGCCGCCTCCCAGAGGGCATCGCCGGGCTCAGTCGGCACGTCCCCTTCGACCTCCAGCGTGATCAGGACGCGGTCGAACCTCGATCGATCGAAGGGCACCTTGACCACCGTCATGCTCGGGCCTGGCACGAACGTCCCCGCGAAGACGGCGTCCACGCCGTCTGAGAGCCAGATCCCGTAGGCGAGCCCCGAGGGAGCAGGCGGCACTTCGCTGCCGACCAGGAAGAAGTGGTCGGCATCGGGTGCGGCCACCTGCGACACCGGGGCCGGGGCCTCGGGGTCGGTCCCGACGAACCGGGCGCTGTCGGCGTCGGGACGCTGCGAGTACCGCAGGGCCTGCGCGAACAGGGAGTTCTGGTTCTGTAGGCCTTCGGCCCGGAGCACCTGCGAGATGGCGAGTCCACCGGTCACGAGGACCACTGCGACGCCGGCCGCGATGCCCGCCCAGCGTCCGACGGGGGGACGCTCGTCGCGAGGTTCGAGCTCGCGATGCAGGCGGGGGAGGAGCGTCTCGGGGGGTGCGATCGGATCCGCGGCGAAGGCGAGGTCGGCCACGGTGTCGCTGAAGGCCATGAGGGTCTCTCGGCATCGCGCGCAGCCCGGCACGTGCTCGGAGAGCAATCGGTCCGCCTCCGCCGCGTCCTCGCCGGAGAGACTCCGGAGGGCATATCCCGCCATCAGCTCATCGATGCGATCGTGCTCCGCCGGATCCACCTGCGGTCCCGATCGTGATCCCGGTCGGTCCAAGCCGTCAGTCCTCCGTCTCGAGCGCGCGGCGCAGCTTGCGGAGCGCCGCGAACGTCCTGGTCTTCACGGTACCCAGTGGGATGCCGAGCTTCTCGGCGATCCGGACCTGTGTCATGCCTTCGAAATAGGCCATCTCCAGCACCTGACGCTGTTCTGCTGAGAGGTCTTCGAGCGAATCTCGGACCTCACGACGACGCCGTGCGACGAAGTCCTCGTCGACGACGCGTTCCGAAAGGTCTTCGCCCACGGCGGGCTCGAGGTTCGCCGCCCGGTCCTGCCGGGCCCGCATCCGCTCCTCCCGCCGGATCGTGTCGACAGCGCGATGGTGGACGAGCGCCAGGAAGAAGCTCCGGAACGGCCCCCGGGCCGCGTCGAACGCCTCCGGGGCCCGCCAGAGGGCGAGGAAGGCGTCGTGGACAACGTCTTGCGCCAGCAGCTGCTGGCCGGTGAGCCGGTACGCGATGCCGTACGCAGTAGGGGAGTACCGCCGATAGAGCTCGTCGAACGCCTCTCGGTCGCCTCGGGAGAGACGCCGGTGAAGCTCGAGATCCTCCCGGTCGCCGTCTCTCATGTTCCTGGCGTGCGACGCTACCATCGACCGCATGGACAGGCGCCCAATGCATCGGGTCGTCCTCTACTCCCGCCCGGGATGTCACCTCTGCGACGTTGCTCGCGAGACGATCCTTGCCCAGCGGGAGCGACTGGGATTCGAGTTCGAGGAGGTCGACATCGAGGCCGACCAGGAGCTCGAACTCGAGTACGGGATCCGGATCCCCGTGGTCGAGGTCGACGGGGAGGAGGCCTTCGAGGTCACCGTCGACGCCGCCCGGCTCGCCCGACTGGTGGGATGAGAGCCGCCGCCGGCCGCGCTCGTGCACTTGTGAACGCATCCCGGATTTCGGCTAGGCTCCCTTCTCATGAGCACGAGGGCGCATCGCTCGTGAGGGATCGGTCGATCCCCGAGGCCACGGTCGGACGGCTTCCACGGTACCTCCAGGCGCTCGGCGGGATGGCGGCGGACGGGGTCGTGGTCGCCTCTTCGGAGGAGCTGGCCGTGGCCGCCGGAGTGACCTCGGCGAAGGTCCGGAAGGACCTCTCGCACCTCGGCTCCTACGGCACGCGCGGCGTGGGCTACGACGTCGCCTACCTGATCCACCAGATCCGGCGGGAGCTCGGGCTCACACAGGACTGGGGCATCGCGATCGTCGGAATAGGGAACCTCGGACACGCCCTCGCCAACTACAAGGGCTTCGGCGATCGGGGGTTCCGCGTCGCGGCGCTCGTCGACGTCGATCCGAGCACGATCGGCGAACGGGTGGGAGACCTCGAGGTCGTCCACGTCGACACGCTCCCGGAGCTGGTGAAGGAGCGAGGCATCGCGATCGGAGTCATCGCCACGCCCGCGACGGCCGTCCAAGAGGTCGGCGATCGCATGGTCGCTGCAGGGATCAGGTCGATCCTGAACTTCGCGCCCGCCCCGCTCGTGGCGCCACCGGGCGTCTCGGTCCGTTCGGTCGATCTCGCGGTGGAGCTACAGATCCTCGCGTACTACGAGCAGCGGAAGGCCGCGTTGGCCGACGTCCGGGAGCCAGGCGGGGCGGTGGCGTTCGCTCCCACGAGGTAAGCCAGAGGGCTACTTCGCGATCGTGATCCAGAGCACGAACAGGACTGCCAGCACCATCACCCCGAGGAGGATGAACTGGATGCTTCCCTGATCGAGCAGGGGCACCTCGTGTGCTTGCGCGAGCAACACCCCGACCTCCTCTCGCATCGTCGTCACGCCGGTCCGTACCAGGGCGGGGCTGCCCCGCCGGTGAGGAAGTCCTTGCGCTTGCGCTCGGCGATGTCCAGCAGCGGCAGATGGACCGCGAACAGGATCACGGAGCCGGCGAGGAACATGTAGGAGTACTTGGGCACGCTGCCCTCGTCGTATTCGAGTGACACCGTCCAGAGCGGCCCTCCGTCCAGGAAGTGGGCTTCGGCGACGGCGAGCTCCTTCCCCTCGACGGTCGCGAAGCGAAGGTCGTCGACCGCGAAGTCGACGCCGGTGATCGCTCTCGGGTCGGTGGCCTCGATCTCGAGCTCCGCGTTGGCCTCTTCGGCGAGGAAGTCGGTCACGATGCCGGTCAACGATTGCACCTCGCCGACGTTGCTCTGTCCGGGCTCTTTCCAGGGCTCTCCCGGGTAGCTGCGGAACGCCTCATGCCGGTCGCTCGTCTCTCCCGTCGATGCGAGGAGAGGCACCCAGCTGGGCTCCGCGCCACGCGGACCGAGGTTCACGGGCGTGTCCGGACCCTGCGAGTAGAAGCCGAACGCCCACATCGCGGAGAGCAGGATCATCCATCCGGAGAAGGCGACCATCAGCACGAGGTAGCCCATCCAGCGGCCGAGGACGGCGGTCAGGATGAGGTACACGCTCCCCACGAACAGGATGAACCCCATGAGGGTCACTCCGGCGCCCTTGAGGAGGGTGCCGCAGTCGATGTTGAAGCCGAGGCAGCTCTCCACTTATGGGTCCCTCGGGTTGGGGCCGGGCGATGCGAGGGCCTTGGCGGAGGCCTCCTCGTTCACGCACACGTTCTCCTCGATCGGCACGTTCTCCGAGGAGAGATCGACGAGGTACACCACGATGTCGTTGATCTGCTGGTCGTCGAGGGCGCCCTCGAAGCGGATGCTCCACGAGGGCATCGCGTTCCGGCCTTCCGCGATGACCTGGTAGATGTCATCGATCGAGTAGATCGCCGCGTGGCCGGCGGAAGGGCCGCCGCAGACGTTCGTGAGGTCGGGCGGGAAGGCGTACGTCGCGCCCGTCTGGATGATGCCGCCGGTCAGGTCGGGGCCGTGGCAGCGGACGCATCCGACGCCCAGCTGGTTCTCCTCGGAGAACAGCAGCACCGATCGTTCGCCGCGATCGATGGCCAGTTCCTTCAGCTCGTGTTCCTGGTTCAGGTTCGTCGACGGCTCGAGGATCCAGGTCGCCGGGATCCAGAGCACGAAGAACGCCAGCATGACCACGCTCCAGCCCTGGAGCTTCTGGAGCAAGGGGGTCTCGAGGGCCGCGTCGGAAGGCCCAGGCCTCAGCGCGTCGGGGATGTCGGGACCAGTCTCGCGGGTCCGCTGCCGCAGCGCCAGCCCGGCGATGGCGGCGACCGTGATCAAGGCACCCGCGATCGCCAGCCCGATCCCGGCCGTGGTCGACAGTGCGAGCATCGCTCTCGTCCGCTCCTATCCCGGCGCCACGCAGAAGGCGCCCTGCGGCGGCTGGTCGATCGTGTCGGTGCCGCGGGACGGCCCCAGGACGACCTCGGAGGTGTCGACCATGACGCGTCCGTCGACGACCTCCATGTGGAAGCGATCCATGCCGCGGGGGGCGGGGCCGAGCGTGTACTCGCCGGCCTGGTTGTACTTCGAGCCGTGGCACGGGCACTCGAACCACTTCGACTGCCCGCAGAACGGGACCCGGCAGCCGAGGTGCACGCACCGCTGGTAGAGCGGCATGATCCCCTCGCCGGCCACTCCGGCCCTCACGTAATCGATGTCGCCCTTCGCCGTCCCGTTGTAGGGCACGATGTAGAAGCGGCCCGAGCCGACGTAGAACGGCTCACCGGAGGCGACGGCCGCCTTGATCTCGTCCAACGGGCCGGCGTCGATCAGTGCCCCGAATCCGCCCTTGAGGTTCGGCCAGAGGAACGCGATCGAGGCGCCGCCGAACTGGGCGCCGAACACCAGGAGCGACGTGATCAAGGACTTGCGGAAGAAGTCTCGACGCGACACGGCCGGCGCGCGGCTGGGCGGGGTGGGCAGGCCCGCGGCACGCGCACGGGTGGCGGCGACCGCTTCCTGCTGGCGTTGGTAGGACCGCAGCGAGATGACGAAGAACGCGATCGCGAAGATCGTGATCGCCACGAGAGACGCGATCGCGGCGATGAGCCCGGCGGAGACGGCGAGCGTCGTCATAGCTCGAAGAACACCCCTTGCGCCCACGGCCAGGTCCAGTTGAAGCCGGGGCCGCGGAAGAAGGAGCCGATGATCGTGAGGACGGCGCCGAACATGAACATCATCGTGAAGAGCGTGATCGCGACCTTCCTGTCACCGGGCCTGTTGCTCGGGTTCCGGTCGACGTAGGGCACAGCCGCCAGGCCCACGAGGATGAACGTCGGGATCGAGATCCCGGCGACCAACGGGTGGAAGTAGCGAAGCAGTTCCTGCAGGCCGAGGAAGTACCACGGTGCCTTCGACGGGTTCGGTGTGAGGTTCGCGTTGGCCAGCTCGCGGAGCGGGGCGTTCACGAAGGTGGAGAACACCACGAGCCCCACGGACAGCACGAACATCGCGACGAACTCCTCGATGAGCAGGTGGGGCCACACGTTCACGCGGTCGCCCTGTTCGCGCTCGACCCGCTGGATCCCCTCGGGTGGCACGAGCGCCAGCAGGCGGTGCTTGTCCGGAGCACCCTTCTTGGGCGTCGGGATGTTCCCGGTGGGGAGCGGCGCGGTCCTCGTCGGGGCGCTCACCGGAGCGGCAGCAACCATGGCCGCCTGGCCCTGTGCGGGGGCGGCTCCTGGGGCAGGAGCCGCGACGGCTGCCGCGGCAGCGGGCGCCTGCGCCTCCCCGTTGCCGCCGGCTGTGGCCGCGGCAGGAGCGGCTTCCTCTTCGGGGTGCGCGGTCTTGTAGGCGCGGACGGCCGCGGAGCGCGCGCGGCCCTCGGCCACCCGCTTGTCGGTGCCCGCCTCGAGCTGCTCCTTCAGGACGCGGTCGAAGACCTCCTGATCGAGCGGGGTGTCCTCGCGTGCCATCACCGGCCTCCTAGAGCGGTCCCGAGATCCCGCCGTCCTTGCGGATCCGCCAGAAGTGGACCGCGAGGAACAGCAC
>Ga0136614_10001121_pt1 | contig 15266 bp, 14 predicted proteins | sample AntDrymUQ2792106_2_FD_106643 | JGI IMG/M metagenome (GOLD analysis project Ga0136614, IMG submission 106643) | Polar desert sand microbial communities from Dry Valleys, Antarctica - metaG UQ279 (21.06) | ecosystem: Environmental > Terrestrial > Soil > Desert | place: Antarctica: Dry Valley... | reverse complement strand
GTAGACCGGGGCGCCGACTCGTGTGATAAGGACGCTCGCGCCGACCGCCGGATGCGCCGATCATCACCTACGATCACCCCCGGAGAGCCCATTTTCGGCACGGGTCGCGAGCCGATCCACGCAGATGCCAACTTCGCGAGTCGGGACGAGAGTGAAACGCGAGCAGCACGGGCACCATGGCCGATGACGGCTTGCACGCAGCCATTTTCGTCGACCTCCGAAGGGGTGACCGCCACGCCCGATCTTGAGCTGAAGCTGCCGGCCCGCGCCGAGAACGTCGCGGTCATCCGGCATGCCTTCGGCGGGTTCGCCGAGGTGCTGAGTGTCGACGAGCAGACGCTCGCCGACATCAAGCTTGCGGTGACGGAGGCGTGCACGAACGTCGTCATCCACGCCTACGAGGACGGTGAGAGGGGCGACCTCGAGGTTGACGCGAGCATCGACGACGAGCGCCTGACGGTCGTCATCCGCGACAACGGCCGTGGCATCGTCCCCCGCCCCGATTCTCCCGGCCTCGGGCTCGGACTGCCGCTGATCGCGACGCTCGCCGAGTCGCTCGAGCTCGGCAAGAACCACGGCAACCACACCGAGGTGCGGATGACATTCCGGCTCGACGAGGACCGCGCACTGCTGTGACCCTGGACCCGGAGCCCATCTTCAACCAGGCCTGGGTCGCCGTCGCGAACGGACCGCTCAGCGCGCCGGTGCTCGGTCGCGTCGTCGGCATGCTCGCCGCCCGCGCGGACTGCCCGATCGACCGGCTCGACGACGCGCTGCTCGTCGCCGACGCGGTCGCCGCGAAGGCCGCCACGTTCAGCGACGACGGGCGCATCGAGGCACAGATCGTCGCGCGCCTGGGCTCCGTCGAGCTGCAGATCGGCCCGCTGCGCGCCGGCGGCGTGAACGGCCTGATCGAGTCCGCGGCGCTGCCCGCTGTGGGTAACGTGCTCGAGCGCGTAGCGGATGAGCTCGAGCCACAGGAGGGCGCGGACGGCAGCGAGTACCTGCTGATCCGGTTGGACTTCGACGCGCAGCGGCCGCCAACGATCGACAGGATGGAGAGCGATGTCACCTGAGTTCGCGATCACCGAGCACCCGATCGACGGGGAGCGCCACGTGCTCGCGGTCCGCGGCGAGATCGACCTCTTCACGGCGCCTGAGCTCAAGCAGGTGCTGGCCGAGTCGATCGAGGCCGGGCGGATCCGCATCATCGTCGACCTCACCGACACGACGTTCCTGGACTCGACGGCGCTCGGCGTGCTGATCGGCGCGGTCAAGCGGCTGCGCTCGCGCGACGGAGCGCTGGCGATCGTCAACGTCGACGAGAACATCTCCAAGACCTTCGAGATCACCGGCCTGGATCAGATCTTCACGATCGTGCCGACGCGCGAGGAGGCGGCCGACGCCGTCGACCCGGCGCGCGACCCGACAGGCTGAGCGCGCCGCTGTCGCCGAGGCCGCCTCGCGGGTCGGCGGTAGCCATGACCTGTGTGGAGTAGCGACCTCGGCGTCTGACTGGCACCCGGGCAAGCTCTTCCCTGTCGTGCGACGGTTTGACGCTGCCACCCCCACGCGACCCGCCGGAGGAACGAACACCATGACCGACCTGCCCAGTCGCCAGCAGGCGCTCGAGGAGCGCCGCCACGAGTTCGACGTCATCGTCATCGGCGGCGGCTCGCCCGGGGAGCACTGCGCCGCCGCGCTGGCCGCCGGCGGCTTGCGAGTCGCGATCGTCGAGCGCGAGCTGCTCGGCGGCGAATGCTCCTATTGGGCCTGCATCCCGTCCAAGACGCTGCTGCGCCCCGGCGAGGCGCTCGCCGCGGCGCGCGACGCGCCGGGCGCCCGCGAGGCGGTCACCGGCGCGGTCGACGCACGCGCCGCGCTGGCCTGGCGCGACTTCGTGGTCTCGGGCTACGACGACACGGGGCAGGAGGCGTGGGCCAAGGGCGAAGGGATCGAGGTGGTGCGGGGCGAGGGGCGTCTCGCGGGCCCGCACACCGTTGCCGTGGGCGAGGCGAGCTACACCGCCCAGCACATCGTCATCGCCACGGGCTCTGACCCGGTGATCCCGCCCGTCCCCGGGCTGCGCGAGCTGCCGGACGTGTGGACGAGCCGTGAGGCCACCAGCCTCACGGAGGTGCCGCGGCGGCTGCTCGTGCTCGGCGCCGGGCCGGTCGGCGTGGAGATGGCCCAGGCGCTCGCGCGGATGGGCGCCTCGGTCGCGCTCGTGGAGGGCGGCGAGCACGTGCTCCCGCGTGAGCCGCGCGCGCTCGGCGAGGCGGTCGGCGAGGCGCTGGCCGGCGACGGTGTCGAGCTGCGCTTCGGGCAGCACGCGAGCGCGGCCCACCGCGAGGGCGGGGAGTACGTGCTGGACTTCCCCGACGGCACGGAGCTGCGCGGGGACAGCCTGCTCGTAGCCACCGGCCGGCGCCCCCGGCTCGACGGGCTGGGGCTCGAGACCGTCGGCGTGGAGGCGGGGCCGCACGGCGTCGTCGTCGACGCCCGCATGGCCGCCGGCGACGGCCTGTGGGCGATCGGCGACGTCACCGGCGTGTGGCCGCTCACCTACGTCGGCAAATACCAGGGCCGCGTGGCGGCCGCGAACATCCTCGGCCGCCCGCGGGAGGCAAGCTACGACGCCGTCCCGCGCGTCGTGTTCTGCGACCCGCAGGCAGCGGCCGTCGGGGAGGCCGACGGCGCCTTCAGCGCCACCGTGGCGCTCGCCGCGGTCTCGCGCACGGCGACCTACACGCGCGCCTACGACACGCAGCCCGGCTTCCTCACGCTTGTCTCCGACGGCGAGCGGCTGACGGGCGCGTACGCCGTCGGTCCCGAGGCGGGCGAATGGCTCCAGCAGGCGACGGTGGCGATCCGCGCGCGCGTGCCGCTGTCCGTGCTGCTCGACGTCATCCAGCCGTTCCCGACCTTCTCGGAGGCCTTCCTGCACGCCCTGCGCGACCTCGACGGTCAGACCATGGTGAAGCCGCCGGCCACGATCGCGCCGGTCGCGTAGGCCGCGCGGCCGCGGCCGGTCACCGGGGGCAGCGACGGGGGCCGCACCGCGACTTCAGCGCCGGCCCTCGCGCGCGCGCCACAGCCGCAGCAGCGGCCGGGCCACGAAGAAGACGACGAGTGCGACAGCTGCGACGCACATCAGGGTCCAGAGCATGAGCCCGAGGCTCGGCGCGACCGTGAACGACCCGCCGGAGTCGGCGCCCAGCGTGAGGGCGGCGACGGCGACCACGGTGCGTCGATCCTAGTCCTCCAGCAGCTCCAGCACCGCGTCCTCGACCGGTCCCTGGATCGCCGTCGCGTCGGGCTCGGCGCCGATCAGCTCGAGCGGGATCGTCTGGCCATCGCTGTAGCGATCGAAGACGCGCGGGTCGATGTAGGAGCTGCGCGCGACGGTCGGCGTGTTGCCGAGGTAGAAGGCGACCTCCTTGACGGCGCGCACGATCGCGCGCTTGCGCGCCCCCGCGCTCAGCCGCTGCGGCTGCGTCACCGCGAGGCCGACGGCCGCCAGCACCGTCGCGCCCCACGTGCGAAAGTCCTTGGCCGAGATGTCGCGCCCCGTCGCCGCCTTGAGGTAGGCGTTGATGTCGGGCGAGCGCACGTCGTACCAGCGCCCCCCGCGCTTGTAGGCCAGCAGCTCCTCGCCGCCGCCGCGGCGCCGCTTGAGCGTCCCGATGACGTCCGCGACCTCGGGATCGACGATCGCCTGCAGGCGGCGCTTGCTCTCCTTGGCGATGTAGTCAAAGCGGATCGTCTCGCCGTCCAGCATCACGTGGCTCTTGAGGATCGTCGCCAGGCCGTAGGTCTCGTTGCTGACCGCGTACTCCTCCGAGCCGATCCGGAAGAAGCCGCGATCGAGCAGGCGCGCGGCGCACGCGAGCACCTGCTCGCGCGACATGTCGCCGAGCGCGATGTCGTTGTCGACTACGGAGCGCAGCGCCGGCAGCGAGCGCGCGAAGGCGACCATGTCGTCGAACTTCTCCTGGTCGCGGCGCTCGCGCCAGCGCGGGTGGTAGAGGTACTGCTTGCGCCCGCGCGCGTCGATTCCCGTCGCCTGGATGTGGCCGAACGGGTCGGGCGAGATCCAGACGTCCTTCCACGCCGGCGGAATGACGAGCGAGGCGATGCGTCCGATCGCCTCGGGATCGGTGATCCGCTCGCCCACCTCGTCGCGATAGACAAAGCCCTTGCCGCAGCGCCGTCGCGCGTAGCCGGGCGCGCCGAGGTTCGAGCGGCGCAGACGCCGCTGGCGGCTGGGGGTGGCGGCGGCGGTGGCCATCGGCGCCGAGGGTTGGTACCCGGCGCCGGCCGGGCGGCTAACTCTTGCTGGCCGTCTTCTTCGCGGCCGGCTTCTTCGCCGGGGCCTTCTTGGCGGGCGCCTTCTTCTTGGTCTGCGTAGCGCCGTTGCCCTCGCGCGCCTTGACGGCGTCGAGGCTCGCCTTCAGCGCCGACATGAGATCGGGCACTTCGGCGTCATCCTCGTCGGCGGTCGGCTGGACGGCGATCTCCTTGCCCGCGGCCTTGCGCTCGACCAGGGCGAGGACCTCCTCGCGATACGTGTCGCGGTACTTGTCGGCGTCGAAGGATCCCGCCAGCGAGTCGACGAGCTGCTTGGCGATGTCGAGCTCGCGCGAGTTGACCTCGACCTCCTCGACGGCGCCGAGCTCGTCGATCGACGACGAGTCGACGACCTCGTCGGGATAGACCATCGTCGACATCGCGAGCACGTTCTCGCCCATCGGCCGCACCGCGACGAGCTGCTGCTTGGAGCGGATGACGACGTTGGCGATCGCCACGCGGCCGGTCTCGCGCATCGCCTCGAGCAGCAGCCGGTAGGGCTTTGACCCACCGGCACCGGGCGCCAGGTAGTACGGGTGGTCGAAGTAGATCGGGTCGATCTCGTCGAGCGCGACGAAGTCCTCGATCTCGATCGACTTCGTCTTCTTGGGATCGAGTGCATCGAGCTCGCCCGGCTCGATGATCACGTACTGGTCGGGCGTCAGCTCATAGCCCTTGACGATGTCCTCGTAGCGGACCTCGTCGCCGGTCGTCGGATCGACGCGCTTCTGCTGGATGCGCACGCCGGTCTCCTTGTTGAGCTGGTGAAAGCGCACCGTCTTGCGCGACACCGCGGAATACATCTTGACGGGCACGGTGACGAGCCCGAAGGAGATCGCACCGGTCCAGATCGACCTTGCCATGGACGCAGAGTACCCGCCGCGGGCGCACTGTCCTTCCGCACGCACGCTGCGTTGCACGAGCGGGTACACGGGCTGAGCATCGCATCGCAATCCGACGAACGAGGAGGACGCTCATGGCAACAGTCCGAAGCGCATCGCAGGGAATCCTGTCCGAGGAGCGCACCGAGCAGCGCCAGCACATCGTCGAGCTGCTCACGAAGGCCTACTGGATGGAGATCGAGACGGTGATGTCCTACATCGCCAACTCGACCAACCCCGACGGCGTCCGGGCTCAGGAGATCATCGCGTCGCTGCGCGCGGACATCCAGGAGGAGCTGACGCACGCGCAGCAGTTCGCCGCGCGGATCAAGGCGCTCTACGGCGTGGTCCCCGGTTCGATGAACTTCAGGCCCGAGCAGACCTTCCTGCAGCCGCCCGAGCAGCAGACCGACATCGTCCACGTCATCCGTGGCGTGATCGAGGCCGAATCGGGCGCGATCGAGCACTACAACCGGATCATCGAGGAGACCGAGGGCATCGACCCGGTGACCAACGACATGGTGATCGCCATCCTCACCGACGAGGAGGGCCACATGCGGCTCTTCGAGGGCTACCTGCGCGAGTACGAGGCACAGGGACGCGCCTGAGTCTGGCCGGCGCGGCGTGCTCAAGCGCCGCGCCGCGCGCCGCCCCTCACGCCGCCCGCAGCGCCCGGAGCATCACCGGGTCCGCCGAGGCCGTCACTGCGTCTGGGGCGGACTCGGCGGCTCGATCGGCACGTCGCGCTCGGGGTCGGGCTCGGGAACGCTCGGCGGATCGGGCGACGGCGTGGGGACCGGATCGGGCGTCGACGGCACGTCCGGGGTCTGCGGCACGATCGGCGTCGGCGGCTCGACGGGCTGGGGAACCTCGAGCACTGGAGCCGCGCGTTTGAGTGTCAGTGGCATGCCTTTGGCGCTACCCGAAGGGTGTGTCGTCCAACCGCTCGCGCAGCTCCACCAGCGAGTCGAAGACGGCATCGGCGCCGGCTTCGAGCAGCTCGTCTGCGCCGAACCCGCCGGTGCGCACGCAGAGCGTCGGCACCTTGAGCCGCTTGGCGGCCTCCACGTCCCAGCTCGAGTCGCCGATCATCACCCCGGGACCGCCGCCGACGAGCTCCAGCGCCGCCTCGATCAGGTCCGGCTCGGGCTTCGTGCGCTCTACGCTGCTCGAGTCCGTCCAGCCGTCGGCGAGCTCGCGCGCGTCGAGCAGATCCAGGAAGTGCTGGAGGTCCTCGGCCTTCGCCGACGAGGCGAGGACCACCTTGCAGCCGCGCGCCTTGAGGTCCTCGATCAGCCCGCGCGCGCCCTCGAACGGCTGCACCTCGTGGATGAGCTGCTGAAAGAGCGCATGCTCCTCCGTGCGCACGGTGTCGCCCTCCTCGCGATCGAAGCCCTCACCGGCGAGGTGGCAGACGAGCTGGTCGCCGCCCATCCCGATCGCGCGGTGGCAGCGCCACACGGGGACGGTGATGCCGTGCAGGCGAAACGCCCGATACCAGGCCAGGGCGTGCTGGTAGTTGGAGTCGACGAGGGTCCCGTCGATGTCGAGGATGGCCGCGGGGGGAGTCATCCCAGTGGCTTCGCTCTCCGGTCAGGCGCCGCGTCAGCCCAAGGCCGGACCACAGGCCGATGTACAAGCAGACGTCACGCCGATCGCGGCGTGACGGGGCTCTGCATCCCCCGTTCGCCCGCCGCGTGAACGCGTCTACGGCGCCGGCGACTACGAGCCGAGCCCGCCGGCTGCAGCCGGAGGCGCGTCGGCTGCGCTGCGCAGGCGCGAGATCGCCTGGCGGATGATGCGCGACACCTGCATCTGGCTGACGCCGATGATGGCGCCGATCTCGGCCTGCGTCATGTCCTGCTCGAAGCGCATGCGCAGGACGTCGCGCTCGCGCGGCGTCACCGTCGACATGAGCGACTGCAGCGTCGCGCGCTCCTCGGCGCGATCGAAGCCGTCCTCCTGGACGCCGATCGAGTCGGCGACGGTCGCGACGTCCTCGTCGCCACCCGCGCGCGGCGCGTCGAAGGAGACCGCGCGGTAGGCGCCGCCCGCCTGCAGCGCCTCGAGGATCTCCTCCTGGTCGACGCCGACGGCGACGCCGATCTCCTTCACCGACGGCTGGCGGCGCAGCTCGTCCGACAGCTCCCCGATCGCCCGGTCGACGCGCAGCGTCAGCTCCTGCAGGTCGCGCGGCACGCGCACCGACCACGTGCGGTCGCGGAAGTAGCGCTTGATCTCACCGAGGATCGTCGGCACGGCATAGGAGGAGAAGGCGATCTCGCGATCCGGATCGAAGCGGTCGATCGCCTTGATCAGCCCCAGCGAGGCGACCTGCAGGAGGTCGTCGAGCGGCTCGCTGGCGCGCTGGTAGCGGCGGGCGAGCTGGCGCGCGAGCGGCAGAAAGCGCTCCACCAACTGGTCGCGCGCCTGGTTGTCGCCATCGCGGTGGTAGCGGATGAAGAGGTCGCGATCCTCGCTCGAACGCTCGGGCCCGCGACCGGAGGTGGCGGACGGTTTGGCGTTCATGAGCACGGCCGGATGCCGATCCGGTACAGCGATGTCTCGTCCATGAAGCCCTCCGCACACCAACCTCGGGGCGCCAACGGTCTGGGGCGCTTGCCGCGCGCGGCGGGGACACGGCCGCGCGTAGGGCATCATACCCCAGGCCGGGCCCGTAGGAGGGCCGTATTCGATGGCCGAACCCACGAACACCACGAGCTTGCGCATCCTCGCCGCCGACGAGGACGAGGAGACGCTGCAGGCGACCGACGAGCTGCTCGCCGGCCTCGGTCACACCGTGACCGCGTATGCTGTGACGGTCAGTCAGGCGGGCGACCTGATCGCCCGCGAGGATCCCGACATCTCCGTCGTCGTCGTGCACGACGACGACGATCACGCGCTGAAGCTCATCGAGGAGATCTGCGAGTACGCGCGCGGCCCGCTGATCGTCCTGCTGGGTGTCCACGACTCGCCGTTTCTGCGCAACGCAGCGGAGCGTGGCATCGATGCCTTCGCGCGACCGCAGTTCGAGCAGGAGGTGCAGGGCGCGATCGAGCTGGCGATGAAGCGCCACGGCGACACGCTGCGCCTGACCGAGCAGGTCGAGCAGCTCGAGAGCGCGCTCGAGCGGCGCGGCACGATCGAGCGCGCGAAGGGGATCCTGATGGAGCGCCACGGCGTCGACGAGCGCCAGGCGTTCGAGCTCATGCGCCAGCAGGCGCGGCGCTCCAACCGGCGCGTGATCGAGCTCGCGCAGGCCGTCGCCGAAGGGCACTCGCTGCTGCCCAACCGCTCGGACTGACGCGCGGCGGTCCGGCAGCGTGTCCGACTCGCCGCGCGACGGCTCGGGAGCGTTCCGACGACGGATCGTCGGCGCCCTCGCCAGCGCGGTCAAGAAGTTCCAAGCCGACGAGATGCTCGATCGCGCCGCCGGGCTGACGTACTACCTGATGATGTCGCTGTTTCCGGCGCTGCTGGTCGGCGTCTCGCTGCTGGGCCTGCTCGGCGACCGGTCGCTCGTCACGAGGGCAGTCGACTACGCGCGCGACAACGGCGCGCCGGCCGAGGCGACCGACGCGCTCGAGGTCCTGCTGACGAAGACCGTCACCGCCGCCGGCGGCGCCGTCTCCGGGGCCCTCGCGCTCGGCCTCGTCATCGCCGTCTACGGCGCGGCGGGCGCGTTCGGCGCGGCGGGACGCGCGCTCAACGACGTCTACGGCGTCAAGGAGTCGCGCAGCTTCGTCCCGCACAAGCTCGCCGACATCGGCTACACGATGCTCGTCATCGCGCTGACGATCGTGGCGCTCGTGTCGGTGTTCCTCGGCGGCAGCCTCGCCGGCGACCTGTTCGGCACGATCGGCCTCGGCGACAGCGCGACGTCGGTGTGGCGCGTAGTGCGCTGGGGCGTCGCGATCGGCGCGGTGCTCGGGATCTACGCGCTGGCGTTCGCACTCGCCCCCGACATCGCCGCGCGGCGACGGCGGAGCGTCAGCCCCGGCGGGCTCGTCGGCGTCGGGATCTGGATCCTGGCGTCGGTCGGCTTCTTCTTCTACGTCGCGAACTTCGGCCGGTTCGGCGCGACCTACGGCGCGTTCGCGGGCGCGGTGATCCTGCTGCTGTGGCTGTACATCTCGAGCCTCGCCTTCCTGTTCGGCGCCGAGCTCAACAGCGTGACCGACCGCCAGGGGCGCGGGGCGGCGTCAGACCGACCGCGGGAGGCGGGTCAACCGGACGCGCCGGCGCCGGACGACCCGACGCTCGATGGCTACGGGCGCGATGTCCTCGCGGCGCCGCGCCCGGTCGATCGAAGCTAGTGGGTCTTCTCGCAACGTTTTGAGACGGCCTACTAGGACGAGTCGCCTGCCTCGATGGCCGCGCCCAGGACGACGACGAGCAGGAACCCAACGACCAGCACGACGATGAAGGCGGTGCCGATCATGCCCGAGGATCTTTCCGGCGGTGGCGAGCCCTCGGCCGTCGAGCCCACCGCCGGAGGCGTCGACCTCCTGCTCGGCCTTGCGACCGAGCGCCCACGCGATCGGCCCGCAGAGCGGGCAGAGCACGACGCTGAGGATGCCGAGCACGAGCGCCGGAGTGGCGCTCGAGACCTGCGGGCGCACAGGAAACGGCGCGTTCATGACAGGCGCACGAGCCAGACGGCGGCGAGCAGCCCGGCCAGCGCCCACGGCGCCGCCCAGTGGACCTCCAGCGGGCGCCCGCGCAGCAGCGCCAACGGCACGGCGAGCGCCAGCCCGACGGCGAGCGGCGCCAGCGGGTTGGCCGCGACGGCGGCGGCCACGTCGCCGGCGCCGAGCGCCGCGACGCCGTGCGTCAGCCCGCAGAACGGGCAGTCCAGGCCGGTCGCCGTGGAGAAGAGGCACGTGAGGCCGCTGCCGCCCGCGGCGCCGAGCACGCCGGCGGTTCCCAGCGCGAACGCGCCGCCGGTGGCCGCGCTGAGGCCGACCGCGGGCAGAAGCGGGACCTCGACGCTCATCGCGGCGGCTCGACGACGCTCACCGCGCGCCACCATCGCACAGATCCGCGCGCGAGCGCAGGGTCATCTGCTCGTCGTAGGAGCACAGCGCGCGGCGCCCGGGACAGGTCTCGCACAGCTCGCGGTGCGGCGTCGCCGTGACCGGGTATCGGCCGGCGAGCAGGCCGCCGGCGAGCGCCAGCAGCTCGGGTTCGAGCCGGTCGGCGTCGGCGGCCTCGAAGCGCGCGGCGACGGGCTGGCCCGGGCGCTCGAGAAAGGCATAGGCGACCTCGACGCGCGCGGCGCCACCGCGCAGCGCCGCGAGCGCGTAGACGCGCTGCTGGATGCCGTAGCGCTGCTCGACGTAGGCAGCGAGGTCGGTCCCCGGCTCGACGCCGTCGGTCTTGTAGTCGACGACGAGCTGCGCACCGCCGCGCTCGTGGGCGAGGACGTCGACGATGCCGGTGAGCAGGGTGTCTGCCAGCGCGACGGTGAAGCCGTGCTCGCGATGCACGGTGCGGGCGCGCTTGATCCGCTTGGCCAGCGGCGACGCGCCGAAGGCGTCCGCCAGGCGCAGCACGTCGGCGCGCTGCTCGTCGCTGAGCTCGATCCCCCAGGTCGCCGCGAGCTGCGCGACGTCGGCGTCGTCGTGCTCGAGCACGGCGTGCACGAGCGAGCCGCGGGTGCGCGCGTCAAACGCGTGCGCCGCGGCCGCCTGCGGGGCGATCGGCGGCTCGTCGGGCAGGCCGAGCACGCGCTGCAGATAGAAGCGATAGCCGCAGTCCTTCCAGGCCGACAACCGCGAGTACGACAGCGTGCGCACCGGCTCGACCGCCCCCGGCGGCTCGGGCGCGGGCGGGCGCGGCGCGGGCGGCGCCGCGACCGGCAGGCTGGCTCCGGCCGGTGCGAGCGATTCCGTGCGCAGGACCCGGCCGACCGTCGCGGGCCGGTTGACCGCGGCCCGCACCCATGCGCCGGCGCCGATCTCGATGTCCTGCAGCGGCTCGTCGTCGCCGGGCAGCGCGCGCACGTCGCCGCCGACCAGCGCGGGGCCCAGCCAGGCCAGCGGCGCTGACTTCGGCCCCTCCTGGGGCCAGTTGTCGACGGGCACGCCGCCGCTGACGATGAGCCGCTCCTGCGCACGCGTCAGGGCGACGTACATGACGCGCTCCTCCTCGCGGGCAGCGCGGTCGCGGGCGCGGGTGCGCAGGCGCTCGTAGGCGAGCGCCTTCTCGCTGGAGCCGTCGAGGCCGACGAGGCGCAGCCCGACCTCGCCCTCGGCGACGAGCAGGTCCTCGTCGCCGTCGCCGGGACGCTGGCGACCGAGGTCGGCGACGCAGACGACGGGGAACTCGAGGCCCTTCGCGGCATGGATCGACATGAGCCGCACGGCCTTGACGTCGCCCAGCTCGACGGGAGCATCGGTCTCGCGTGCCTCGGCCTCGAGCTCGGCGGTCGCGAGGTCGGCGAGGCCGCGCACGTCGCGGCCGCGGTCGCGCTCGAAGGCGGCGGCCAGGCGCAGCAGCTTGTGGACGTTCGCCAGCCGCCGCTCGCCGCCGGCGAGCGAGAGCACGTGCAGGTCATAGCCGGTCGCGTCGACGACGCGGCGCAGCAGCTCGTCGAGCGCCAGCCGCGGCGCCAGCCCGCGCTCGGCGGCGAACCGCGTCGCGAAGATGTCGAGGCGCTCGCGGTCGCCGGGCGTGAGCTGGTCGCGCAGCTCGCCCGCGTCCTGCTCGATCGCGCGCCAGGCGTTGCCTGTGCCGCCGGCGCGCGCGACGTGCGCGAGCGCATCGGACGAGAGGCCGACGAGCGGCGAGGCGAGGACGCCGTAGAGCGCGGTCTCGTCGCGCGGGTTGGCGAGCGCGGCCAGCCAGGCGCAGAGGTCGCGCACGACCTGGCGGCCCCAGTAGCCGCGACCGCCGACCGACAGCGTCAGCAGCCCCTGGTCCTCGAGCGCGCGCTCGTAGACGGGCAGGTCGCCGAGCGCGCGCAGCAGGACGACGATGTCCTCGGGGCGGTGCAGGCCGCTGTCGACGAGCTCGCGCAGGCGCTGGGCGAGCAGCCGCGCCTCGGCCTGGCGCCAGGCCTTCGTGCCCGGCCGCACCGCCCCCAGGTCGACGTCCTCCCAGCCCGCCTGGTCGGTGACGAGCAGCTCGACGAGCGGCTCGCGCGCGGGCAGCGTGACGCGCCCCTCCCGCAGCGCGACGAAGCTCTCCCCCATGCGCGGCGCGAACGCCGCGTTGATCGTGTCGAGGATCGCGCCGTGCGAGCGGAAGTTCGTCGCGAGCGTCGCGACGCGGCCGTCGGCGGCGAACCGCGCGCGCAACGTGCGAAATACGTCGACGTCGGCGTGGCGAAAGCCGTAGATCGACTGCTGCTCGTCTCCCACGAGGAACAGGTCGTCGCGGTCAAGCGCCCGGAACAAGTCCATTTGCAGGGGGTTCGAGTCCTGCAGCTCGTCGACCATGACGCGATCGAAGCGCTCGGCGTAGGAGCTGCGCAGCGCGGGCTCGTCGGCCAGCAGGTCGCGTGCGTGCAGCTCGAGGTCGTCGAAGTCCAGCGCCGCGCGGGCGCGCTTGGCCTCGGCGTAGGCGTCGGCGTAGTCGCCCAGCAGCTCGTCGAGCAGCGCCACCGCGGCGGCCGCGCGAGCGTCGCGGCAGGCGCAGGTGTAGGCCTGCAGCGCCGCGCGATATTTGTCGCAGGCCGGGGTCTTCAGCGCGTTGGCGCCCGTGCCCAGCGTCACCGTGCTCAGCTCGGGCGCGAGCTCGCCGAGCGGCGTCGCGGCGAGCAGCTCGGCGCAGCGCTCCAGGCGCTCGCGCGCAGTGTTGACGCTCTTGATCGCGCCCGCGTGCAACAGCTCGGCGGCGGCCGCGGCGCGCGCGGCCTCCAGCGGCGCGCGCAGGACGTGCGGGTCGCCGAGCCCCCGCGGGCGGGGCAGGCTCGGGCGCGTGTGGCCCGCGCTGCGCAGCGCGTCGTGGGCCATCGTGATCGCCGTGCGCAGGCGATCGGCATCGTAGGCGGCGACGAGGTCGAGCGCCGCGGCACCGTGCTCGCCGTCGAGCAGCCGCGCGAGCGCCGCCTCCCAGGCGCGGTCGCCCAGCGGCCGCGCGGCGGCCTCGTCGAGCACCGTGAACGCCGGATCGAGTCCGGCGGCGACCGCGTGGGCGCGCAGCACCCGCGTGCAGAAGCCGTGGATCGTCGAGACCCAGGCGGCCTCGGTCTCTCGCGCCGCGTCGCGGCGCCCGAGCTCGACGAAGCGCTGGCGCACACGCGCGCGCAGCTCGCCCGCCGCGCGTTCGGTGAACGTGATCGCGAGGATCCGCGCCGGACGCACGCCGTCCTCGAGCACGGAGCGCACGAAGCGCTCGACGAGCACGGACGTCTTGCCGCTGCCGGCGTTGGCCTCGAGCAGCAGCGACCCCTCGCGGCGGCGGACGGCCTCGGACTGCTCGGCGGTGAACGCGCGACCGCCGGACCCCAGCAGCGGCGTCGTGTGCACGGTCGCGCTCACGCGGCCTCGCAGCGGCAGATCGTCGGGTACATGCAGCCCTTGTCGTTGTAGGAGCAGGTGTCCGGCCGCGGCGCGAGCGCGCCGGCGCGCAGCTCGGCGAGCACGGCGAGGACGTCCTCGAGCACGCCGTCGACGATCGCCGCGAACTCGTCCGGCGGGCGGCGGTCGGTCCTGACGACCTGCAGGCCGAGATCGGCGTCCTCGCGCAGCAGGCCGCGGGCGCGCTGGTCGCGCCCGCCGATCGGCTGGTACAGCCCGCCGACCGGATTCAGGCCGAGCACGTCGCGCGCGGCGAGCATGTACAGCGCGACCTGGTACTTGCGCTTCGCGCGCCAGTTGGCCGACTCGACGGTCATGCGGCCCTTGTAGTCGTAGACGAGCGCGCTGCCGTCCGGTCCCACGTCGACGCGGTCGATGCGCCCGCTGAGCCTGATCCCGTCGCCCAGCTCGAGCGCCGGATGCTCGTCGTCGGCTCCGAACGCGACCTCGAGCGCATCCGGCACGAGCGCCGAGCCGGAGGTCGCGGCATGGTCGAGGTAGCGCAGCACGTCAGAGCGCAGGCGGTGCTCCATCGCGCGCTGACGGCTGGGGTCGCGCGACATGATGAATTCCTCGGTCCCCTCGAAGCGCTTCAGCGCCGCGACGGCGAGCTCGTGCGCGGCGGACAGCGTCGTCTCGTCGAGGCGACCGCGACCGGCGGACATCAGCCCGCGGACGACGGCCTCGAGCACCGTGTGCGTCAGCGCCCCCCGCAGCAGCGCCTCGGGGTCGGGCGTCAGGCCCTCGGGTTTGAGCATCCGCTCGACGAACCAGCGCACCGGGCAGCTCGCCCACAGCTCGATGCCCGACGCCGACCACGCCGGGCAATCGCGCATCTGCGCGACGAGCTGCTCGTCGCGCAGCGCCGCGATCGGCGCCTCGCGCCGGCGTGGGCCCCCGACGGCCTCGCCGCGCAGGCGCTCGCGCTCGCTCGGCGCGCCGCCGTCGGGCCAGCCCACCTCACCGAGCGTGCGCGTGCGCCGGCGCCGCTCGAGCTCGGGCCCGAAGAGATCGCACACGTCAGAGACGAAGAACGACCGCACCGCCGGCTCGCCGTCGTCGCCGGCCTCGTGCCACGCTAGGTACAGGCGCTCCTCGGGCCGCGAGACCGTCGCGTAGAAGAGGTAGCGCTCGGCGCCCAGCTCGTCGCGACGGCGCAGCCGCAGCCCCGAGGCGGCGGCGATCTGCTCGCGCTCGGTGTCGGCGAAGAACGGCTCGGTGCGCGGCGACGCCGGGAAGATCCCCTCCTGCAGCCCGCAGGCGAACAGGATCCGTACGCGGCGCGCGCGCAGCGACAGCGGCTCGGCGACGGTGACCAGGCCGGGCCCGGCGCGCGTGCCGACGAAGACGTCGAGGTCGTGCAGGAGCGCGGCGAGCTCGTCGGGCTCGGCGGCCAGGGCGCGATCGGTGCGCGCGAGCGTGGCGAGCTGATCGAGCGCGCTGCGCCCCGCACGCAGGACCGCGACGTCCTGCGCCTCGGTACCCGACAGCACCTGGGCGGCGCGCCGCC
>Ga0136614_10001120_pt1 | contig 15270 bp, 15 predicted proteins | sample AntDrymUQ2792106_2_FD_106643 | JGI IMG/M metagenome (GOLD analysis project Ga0136614, IMG submission 106643) | Polar desert sand microbial communities from Dry Valleys, Antarctica - metaG UQ279 (21.06) | ecosystem: Environmental > Terrestrial > Soil > Desert | place: Antarctica: Dry Valley... | reverse complement strand
CGGGACTACCGAGATCTACACCCACGTCTCGGACACCCGTCGGCGGGACACGTACTTCCGGGCCCACCCCCACGCCCGGCGCGGGCGGGGCTAGCGCCGCTTCGCGTCGCTCGCCGCTGCCGTCGCCTTCTTCTTCAACACGTCATGAACGGTCCGGGCTGCCGAGCGCAGGTCGCGCTCCTCGCTCTCCTCCTCGGCGATGTGGTCGAGCAGTGTGAGCGTGTCGCGGCTCGGCGAGCCGTTCTTCAGGCAGAGAACGGCAAGGCGGCGGACGGCCTGATTCGGGTCGGCGTTCGCGAGCTCGTGCAAGAGCGGGCGCACGCCGTTCACGAGGCCGGGGTGATCGCGGGAGAGGAGCTCCAGCGAGAGCAGGGCCGAACCGCGGCAGGCCGGGCTGTCGTCTTCGAGCCCACGGCGGAGAAGCTCGGTCTTTTGCGCGAAGCGGAGCTGCCCGATCGCGCGGTACGCGAGAGCCCGCTCGCGATAGTCGGCGCTCCGAACTGCGAACTCGAGCTCCTCGTCGACGTCCCGCCGCAGGTCGGCGAGTACGCGCGCATCGCTTACGCCGGCGGCCTTCGCGGCCGCCTCCGCGAGAGTCAACTCGGGACGGGCGCGCCGCCCCGGACCTCAGAGGCCGGGCGGCTCGGCGGGCCCACATACTGCGCGGAAGGCCGGAAGAGCCGGCCGGTGCGCTTCTGCTCGAGGATGTGCGCTGACCAGCCGGCAACGCGCGAGCAAGCGAACATCGCGGGGGCGAGCGGCGGCGGGATCTCTGCGCTGTCGAGCACGACCGCCGAGTAGTACTCGACATTCGTCGCGAGCACGCGGTCGGGCGAGCGCTCCTGGAGCGCCTTGAGGGCGACCTGTTCGAGCTCCTCGGCGACCTCGACGTTGGGCGCCCCGAGCTCCTTCGCCACGCGCTTGAGCAGGCGAGAGCGCGGGTCTTCGGCCCGGTAGATGCGGTGGCCGAAGCCCATGATCCGCTTGTGGCTCGCGAGCGCGTCCCGCACCCACTGCTCTGCGTCGCCCGTCGCCGCGACCTCCTCGAGCATCGGCTTCACATAGGCGGGAGCGCCGCCATGCAGCGGCCCCGAGAGCGCGCCGACGGCCGAGGACAAGGCCGCGCCGCAATCGGCCCCGGTCGAGGCAACGACGCGTGCGGTGAACGTCGACGCGTTGAGCCCGTGCTCGGCCGTGCAGATCCAGTACGTGTCAATTGCCTTGACGTGCTTGGGGTCGGCCTCGCCGCGCCAGCGAAGCAGGAAGCGTTCGGCGGCGGTCGTTCCCCCAGCGACCACGTCGTCGGGGGCAGGTTCGCGCCCATCGGCGAATGCCGCCGAGCGGGCGGCGATCTCCATCATCAGCGCCGAGAGGCGGCCGAGATCCTCACGGGCCTGCTCGTCGGAGATCTCGCTGAGCTTGCCGAGCTTCCACTGACCGGCGAGGCGCCCGGTTTCCGCCTGGAGGTCGGCAGGCGCATGCCCCGTCAGGCGCGCGGGCTCGTACGGTTCCGGGTCGGGCATTCTCGAGCCGAGGTCGTCGTCGACCAAGAGCCCCCAGACGTTCTCGTAGGGGTGATGCCCTACCAACTCCTCGATGTCGACGCCGCGATAGCGAAGCTGCCCGCCCTCGCGGTCCGGCTCTGCGATCTCGGTCTCGACCGCCACCACGCCCTCCAGACCTGCCTTGAAGTCGTTCATTGGGCGGGAAATCTACCCGGACCTCGGCCCGCGAACCCTCGGTAGAGTGCCCCGCCGTGGCGCATCGTGTGACTCTCATTCCGGGCGACGGCACCGGGCCCGAGATCGCCGATGCGACCCGCCGCGTGATCGATGCGAGCGGGGCCGAGATCGAATGGGACGTCCAGCAGTCGGGCGAGGACGTCATGGACGAGCACGGAGGCAACCCGCTTCCGGATCACGTCCTCGAGTCGATCGAGCAGAATCGCGTCGCGCTGAAGGGCCCGATCACGACACCGGTCGGGACGGGCTTTCGCTCCGTCAACGTCGCGCTCAGAAAGACGCTCGACCTCTATGGGCAGGTCCGTCCGTGCAAGTCCTACCCCGGCGTGCGCTCGCGCTACGAGAGCGTCGATCTCGTCATCGTCCGCGAGAACACCGAGGATCTCTACGCTGGCATCGAGTTCGAGCAAGGCTCGGCCGAGGTGCTCGAGCTGATCAAGTGGCTCGAGGCCCGTGGTGGCCGAGTCCGGCCAGACTCGGGTATCTCGATCAAGCCGCTGTCCATCTCGGGGACGCGCCGGATCGTCGAGTTCGCGTTCGACTACGCGCGCCGCAACGGCCGCCGTAAGGTGACGGCCGTCCACAAGGCGAACATCATGAAGTTCTCGGACGGACTCTTCCTGAACGTCGCGCGTGAAGTCGCAGCGGAAAACGGCGACGTTGAGTTCGAGGATCGCATCGTGGACAACCTCTCGATGCAGCTCGTCCAGCGGCCCGAGGAGTACGACGTGCTCGTCTGCCCGAACCTGTACGGAGACATCGTCTCGGATCTGGCGGCGGGCCTCGTCGGCGGGCTTGGCCTGGCTCCGGGCGGGAACTTCGGCACAAACGCCGCAGTCTTCGAGCCGACGCACGGCTCCGCGCCGAAATACACCGGCCAGAACAAGGTCAACCCGATGGCGATGATGCTCTCCGGCGTGATGATGCTCCGGCACCTGGAGGAGCGGGCGGCGGCCGACCGCGTCGAGTCTGCAATCGCGGCGGTGATCAACGAGGGACGCAGCGTCACTTACGACATGAAGCCGGCCCGCGACGACCCGACGGCAGTCGGGACGAGCCAGGTTGCGGACGCGATCATCGACGGGATGGGAGCTCGGGTTTGAGACGAAGGATCACTGTCGTCGGAGCCGGGAACGTCGGAGCGACGGCCGCCCAGGAGATCGCGCGGCGCGACTACGCCGACGTCGTCCTCGTGGATATCAAGGAGGGCCTTCCTCAGGGCAAGGCCCTCGACCTGAACCAGGCGGGGCCGGTCCTCGGTTACGAGCCGAACCTGCGCGGCGCGAACGACTACGACGAGACGGCCGACTCGGACATCGTCGTGATCACGGCGGGCCTTCCACGCAGGCCCGGGATGAGCCGCGACGATCTCGTGGCGACGAACGAGCAGATCGTCGGGTCGGTCACCCGCGAGGCAGTCGAGCGCTCGCCCGACGCGATCCTCGTTGTGGTCTCGAATCCGCTCGACGCGATGTGTCACGTCGCAAAGGACGCTTCAGGGTGGCCGAGGGAGCGCGTAGTCGGGATGGCGGGAATCCTCGACACCGCGCGCTTCCGAACGTTTATCGCGTGGGAGACCGGCGCGTCGGCGAAGGACGTGACGGCCATGGTGCTGGGCGGCCATGGCGACCAGATGGTGCCCGTCGTTTCCGCGACGACCGTAGGCGGAGTCCCGCTTCGCGAGCTCGCCTCCGAGGAGCGGATTGACGCGATGGTCGAGCGGACCCGCAAGGGCGGCGGCGAGATCGTCGAGCTGCTCGGGACGTCCGCGTGGTACGCACCGGGTGCGGCGGCCGCGGAGATGGTCGACGCGATCGCCCTCGATCAGAAGCGAGTCCTCCCCTGCACGGCCTACCTCGAGGGCGAGTACGGGATCGACGGTCTCTACATCGGAGTGCCAGTGAAGCTCGGCGCGTCCGGCGTCGAGGCGATCATCGAGCTGGACCTGACCGACGAGGAGCGCGCGGAACTCAGCGGATCGGCCGACGCTGTTCGCGAGGTCGTGGCAGTTCTCGGGCGCACCACCTAGCGGGACCCGCACAATAGTCTCGTGAAGCGCCTCGTCGGGGTCGCCGCCGTGCTCGCGATCGCGGCAGCCGTCCTCTTCCTCGTCCCGTCGGATCACTACCTCTTCGTGCCGGACCCTGCCCGGCCGGTCGATCCGCTCGTCCGCGTGCCCGACGAGCGGGCCGACGGTGGGAAGGAGGGCGGCGTCTACATGGTCGACATCCTCGTCCGCAAGGCCAACCTCCTCGAGCGGCTCTTCCCCAGCCTCGAGGACGGGGCGACGCTGGTTCCGGGAGAGCAGTTCAACCCAACCGGAACGAGCGACACGCAGCGCCGCCGCGAGAGCCTGAACCAGATGTCGCGCTCGCAGGAGATCGCCGTCACGGTCGCCCTCCGCAACCTCGGGTACGACGTCGAGGTGGACGAGCAGGGTGCCGAAGTCGCTTCGGTCATCCCGGACACCCCGGCCGAGGGGAACCTCGAGGCCGGCGACGTGATCGTGGAGGCGCGCGGCCGCGCGGTTCGCACCCGCGATGAGCTGCTCCAAATCATGGAGCCCGTCCGCCCTGGGCAGCAGGTGACCCTCGAGTTGCTCCGCGGCGAGAAGCGCACCCCGGTTCGGCTTGGGACACGCGCCGCGGAGGACGACCCGAAGCGGGCCGTCTTCGGAATCGTGGTCGTGCAGGCGGCTGAGTTCCGCTTTCCGATCGACATCGAGATCGACGCGGGCGACATCGGCGGTCCCTCGGCCGGCCTCGCCTTTGCCCTCGACGTGGTCGACGAGGTCGGCGAGGACGTCGACCGCGGCCGGCGCATCGCCGTCACCGGGACGCTCGACCTGGACGGCGCGGTCGGGCCGATCGGAGGAATCAAGCAGAAGACGATCGGCGCGCGGCAGGCGGACGCCGACCTGTTCCTCGTGCCGGACGACAACGCCGCCGAGGCGAGGCGCCATGCGAACGGCCTGCGCATCGTGGCAGTCTCGACGTTCCGGGAAGCGTTGTCTCATTTGACGACAGACTAGTTGTCGCGTCGGACGACGCCGAGTTTTCCCGGCTGACACTCCGCGCAAACTGCGTGTTTTTCGTCTTTCAGCGGGGTGGCCTCACCGGGAGTTCGGACCTATGATCCGCGTCTTGTCTAGTGGATGCAAGAAAGCCGGGACATGACCAGTGAGCGCAGGAAAGCGACCTGCGACGACTGCTTTTTCCGCCGCGCGGAGCTCTGCGCCATCGCAGGGAACGTCCCCTGCCCGACCTTCCGCTCGGCCGCTCCACGCACTAACAGGCTCCGGACGCCGAGCCCGCAGCGCCTGCGCGCACGAGCCCTCGCCGGCCGGGCGTGACCGCTACGCGGCGACCGCCGCGGCCTCGTGCACGAGCCGGCCCAGACGGGCGATCCCCTCGCCGATCTCGGTCGCGGACGCGTAGCTGAAGGCGAGCCGGACCGACTCCTCGCCACCCGGCCCGAGGTAGAAGTCGGAGCCACGCACGAACGTGACGTCCCGCTCGCTCGCCCGCGCGAGCAACGAGCCAGTGTCGACCCCGACAGGGAGATCGAGCCAGAGGAAGTAGCCCCCCTCGGGCTCGTTCCAGCGGGCGCCCTCGGGTAGCTCCCGAGAGAGAGCCGCGAGCATCGCGTCCCGCCGGATCCGCAGGGCGTCCGTGACTCGCGCCAGGTTGGGCTCGAAGCGGCCGGCCGCGACGAACTCGAAGAGCGCCGCCTCCACGAAGATCGCCGGCGAGACGTAGCTCGTGAGGACGAGCGTTTCGATCGCGGGTACGAGCCCCTCCGGGAGGATCACGTAGCCGGTCCGGATCCCGGGCGCAACCGTCTTCGAGAACGAGGAGAGGAAGAGCACGCCGTCGCCACCCGCAAGCTCGAAGAGCTGCGGGAGGCTCTCGCCCTCGAAGCGCAGAAGCCCGTAGGGGTCGTCCTCGAACAAGACGGCGCCGCGCTCGCGCACCAGGCCGAGGAGACGCTCCCGGCTCGAGCGGGAGAGCGTACGGCCGCTCGGATTCTGAAAGGTGGGGATCGTGTAGACGACGTCGCCCGCCCGGAGAAACCCCTCGAGCGCGTCGATGTCGAGTCCGTCTTCGGCCAGCTCTACCTCCCGCGTCTCGACCTCGAGCGCGCGCAGGATCTGAAGGGAGCGGTCGTAGCAGGGAGCCTCGACGAAGAAGCGGGCACCCTGCTTGGCGTAGTGCTTCGCGACGAACTGGAATCCTTGAAGCGACCCGTTCGTGACGACGACGCGCGAGGGCTCGACGCCGTGACGCTCCGCGATCCAGGCACGCAAAGGCGGGTAGCCGCCCGGCGGGCCGTAGTTCAGCGCCGTCGCACCGTCGCGCTCGAGCGCGCGCTGGGCGCAGGCGCCGAACTCCGCGATCGGCAGAAGATCGGGGCCGGGGATCCCGCGCGCGAAGGAGATGGGCGCCACGTGCTCGAGTCTAAGCGCGCGCGCCGACGGTCTCGGAGACGAGCCGGGCGACCTCGGTCGGGTTCGTGCCGACGCGGACCCCGTGCTCCTCGAGCGCTTCCTTCTTGGCCTGAGCGGTACCCGCAGTGCCAGAGATGATCGCGCCCGCATGGCCCATCGTCTTGCCTGGCGGGGCGGTGAAACCGGCGATGTAGGCGACGACCGGCTTCGACATGCGCTCGGAGATGAACGCGGCCGCTTTCTCCTCCTCGGCCCCTCCGAACTCGCCGACCATGACCACCACCTCGGTCTCCGGGTCGGCCTCGAACCGTTCGAGGACGTCGATGAACGAAGAGCCGACGACCGGATCGCCCCCGATACCCACGATAGTGGACTGCCCCACGCCGAGGCGTGTCAGCTCGTGCCCGATCTGATACGTGAGCGTGCCGGATCTGGAAACGAGGCCGACGGCTCCCTCACTGAAGATCTCGGCCGGGATGATCCCGACGTTCGCCTGGCCCGGTGAGAGCGCGCCTGGGCAGTTGGGCCCGATCATCGCGATCCCGCGCGGGCGAATGTAGTTGTAGACCCGCAGCATGTCGTGAGCCGGGATCCCCTCGGTAATGCAGATGACCGTGCCGATCCCGGCGTCGACCGCCTCGTAGATCGCGTCCGCCGCGAAGGGGGCCGGCACGAAGACCATCGCGGTGTTCGCGTCTGTCTCGGCGACCGCGGCGCGCACCGAGTCGAAGACCGGGATCCCGTTCACGTCCTGCCCGCCCTTCCCGGGCGTGACGCCTGCGACGACGTTCGTCCCGTAGTCACGGTTCCGCGTCGCATGGAACGTGCCCTCACGCCCGGTGATCCCCTGGACGACGAGGCGCGTGTCGGTGTCGACGAGGATCGCCATCAGGCCGCGGACCCCGCGAGCTCGACGGCACGCTCGGCCGCCGAGAGCATCGTCTCCTCCACGTGGAGGTTCGCGGGCGCGGCCTCGGCCAGCATCCGGCGCCCTTCCTCCGCGTTCGTCCCGTCGAGGCGAACGACGATCGGCTGGCGGATCTCCATCCGGCCGAGCGCCTCGAGGATCCCGCGCGCGACCTCGTCCCCGCGCGTGATCCCCCCGAAGATGTTGAAGAGGATGCTCCGGACTTGCGGGTCAGCCGTGATCACCTCGAGCGCGTCGACGACGCCCTCCGCGTCGCCCCCGCCGCCGAGGTCGCAGAAGTTCGCCGCCCGCCCGCCCGCCTGCGCGACCATGTCGAGGGTGGACATGACGAGACCCGCGCCGTTGCCGAGGATCCCGACCTCGCCGTCGAGCTTCACGTAGGTCACGCCCTTCTCCCGCGCCGCCCGCTCCTCCGCCGGGTAGGCGTCGAGATCCCGCATCTCGGCGACCTCCGGGTGGCGGTAGAGGGCGTTGTCGTCGACCGTGAACTTCGAGTCGAGCACCCGGACCTCGCCCTCCGGCGTGACGATCAGCGGGTTCACCTCGCAGAGCACCGCGTCACAGGCGACGAACACCTCGTAGAGCTTCGCGACGAGGGCGATCACCTGTTTCTGTTCGCCCCGGTCGGTGATTCCGGCCGCGAAGCAGAGCCAGCGCGCCTGGAAAGGCTGGAAGCCGGCCAGGGGGTCGATGTGGAGCCGGGCCAGCGCGTCCGGACTCTGCTCGGCCACCTCCTCGATGTCGACTCCGCCCTGCGTAGTCAGCATGAAGAGCGGCTTCTTCTCGCCCCGATCGAACGTGACCGAGAGGTAGTACTCCTTCGCGATCTCCGAGGCCCGCTCGATCCAGAGCTTGCGGACGACGTGGCCACGGATGTCGAGCCCCAGGATCTCGCCCGCACGCTCCTCGGCCTCCTCGGGGCTCTCGGCGAGCTTGATCCCGCCCGCCTTGCCCCGCCCGCCGGTCAGCACCTGAGCCTTCATGACGACCTGGCCGCCGAGCTCCTCGCCGGCGCGGCGGGCCTCCGCGGGCGAGGTCGCGAGCCGTCCCTCGGACACCGGGATCCCGAACCGCTTGAAGAGCTCCTTGCCCTGGTATTCGTAGAGATCCACGGCGGGCGAGTCTATCCCGCACGGCTAGAGTCGAGACCCGATGGACGCGATCGTCGTCGACGCGCTTCGGAAGACCTACGCAGGCGACGTCCGCGCCCTCGACAGCGTCAGCTTCGCCGTCCGCGAGGGGGAGATCTTCGGGCTCCTCGGACCGAACGGAGCGGGCAAGTCCACGACGGTCCGCGTGCTCGTGACCCTCACGGAGCCGGACGCTGGACGGGCCGAGGTTGCGGGCCACGACGTCCTCCGTGAGCCGGGCGCCGTCCGGCAGGCGATCGGCTACGTCCCGCAGCAGTCGGGAGTCGACCGCGAGGCGACCGGGCGCGAGAACCTCATCCTGCAGGGCCGCGTGCATGGGATGCGGGGCGAGAGCTTGCAGCGCCGCGCCGCCGAGCTCCTCGAGAGGCTCGGTCTCGCGGATGCGGCCGACCGGATCGTTCGCACCTACTCGGGCGGGATGAAGCGGAGGCTCGACATCGGGCTCGGCCTCATCCACCGCCCGAGCGTCCTCTTCCTGGACGAGCCGACGACGGGCCTCGACCCGCAGGCCCGCGCCGGGATGTGGAAGGAACTGGAACGGCTCGCCGAGCGAGAGAGTTTGACCGTGCTCCTGACGACGCACTACCTGGAGGAGGCCGACCAGCTGGCCGACCGCCTGGCGATCGTCAGCCGTGGTCGCGTCGTGGCCGAGGGAACGCCGGAGGCGCTGAAACGCGAGCTGCGCGGCGACGCGGTCACGCTCGAGCTCGACGACGGGCGGTGCGAAGACGCAGAGCGGACCGTTCGTGCTCTCGCGGAGGTACACGAGGCCGCGAGCGACGGGTCGACACTTCGCGCGCGAGTCGAGAACGGCGGCCGCGCCGTGCCCGGGATCCTGGCCGCCCTCGAGGCCGGCGGCATCCCGGTCGCATCCGTGACGGTCTCCCGGCCTTCGCTCGACGACGTCTACCTCGCCGTCACGGGGCGCGACTTCAAAAGCGAGGACGAGAGCGGCATCCTGGAGGGGGCGGCGGCGCGATGACGACCGCGTTCGAGCACACCTGGTTCATGTTCGTCCGTCACATGCGGAACTTGATCCGGCAACCGATCTGGATCGCCATCCTGCTCGTCCAGCCGTTCTTCTGGCTCCTGCTCTACAGCCAGCTCTTCCGCCGGATCACGGAGCTTCCAGGCTTCGAGACCGACAACTACGTCCAGTTCCTCATGCCCGGGATCGTCGTCATGACGGCGTTCTTCACCGGGACCTGGAACGGGATGTCGATGATCAACGATCTCGACCGGGGCGTGATCGAGCGCTTCCTGGCGACGCCCGCCCGGCGGAGCTCGCTCGTCCTCGGCCACATCGCCCAGGCCGCCGGGAACTCGATGCTCCAGGCGCTGATCGTGCTCGGGATCGGCTTCCTGCTTGGCGCGCGGGTCGCCGGGGGGCCCGTCGGCTGGATCGTCATCCTCCTCGTCGCCGCGCTCGTCTGCGCGTGCTTCTCGGGCATCTCACATGCGATCGCCCTCCTCGCCCGGCGCGAGGAGACGATGATCGCCGTCTCGAACTTCATCGGCCTGCCGCTCCTCTTCCTCTCCTCGACCCTGATCGCCGAAGAGCTCATGCCCGGTTGGATGCGCTGGGGGGCACGCTTCAACCCGGTCGAGTGGGGCGTCGTTGCGTCCCGCGAGACGGTCACGAAGGGAACGGACTGGGGCCGCGTCGGCCTCTACCTCGCGCTCCTCGCGGGGGCCGCGAGCGCCACCGCCGCGTTCGCGACCTGGTCGTTTCGCGCGTATCGGCGCACGCTCTAGACTGGCGCGCACCTCTTCAGAAAGGAGCCACGATGTCGAGCCTGAACGACGACGAGATCCGCACCGAGGGAGCATCCGCTCAGGGCGGGCAGACGATGGGCGACGAGGATCAGAACGACCAGGACGTCGACGCGGACGATTCCGACTCCTCCGACTCTGACTCCTCCGACTCCGACTCCGACTCCTCCGACTCCGACTCGTCGGACGCGGACACGGACTCCGTCGACCCCAGCTAGGGGGAAAAGCGCGCTCTTGCGCGCGCTCGAGCCGCTTTCAGAAGAGGAGTTTCTCGCCTCCTACTGGGAGCGGCGCCCGTTCGTCGCGGCACGCGGCGAGGCGGGGCGCTTCGACGACCTCCTCTCGGAGGCGGACGTCGAGCGCATCGTCTGTGCGACGGGAGTCCGGTACCCGGCCTTCCGCCTCGTCCGGGAGGACGCGAAGCTCGACCCGGTCGACTACACGGTCGACCTCCCGTGGCGGCCGAGCCCCTTCACGGGCACCATCGACCTAGACCGGGTGCTCGCGGAGTGGGAGGCGGGCGCGACGATCGTCCTCCAGGGCCTGCACCTCCACTGGCCGCCTCTCTCCGAATTCTGCCGGGAGCTCGAGCAGGCGCTCGGGCACCCCGCCCAGGCCAACGCGTACTACTCGCCGCGCTCCGCGCAGGGCCTCCCTATTCACCACGACACGCACGAGGTGTTCTCGCTCCAGGTCGCCGGCGAGAAGCGCTGGCTCGTCTACGAGCCGGTGCTCGAGCTCCCCTTGAAAGATCAGCGCTACCGCTCGGAGCTCGGCGCCCCAGGCGAGCCGGTCCTCGACGTGACGCTTCGGCCGGGCGACGCGCTCTACCTTCCGCGCGGCTGGCTGCACCAGGCCATGACGTCGGCCTCGGACGCGCTCCACATCACGGTCGGCGTCAACGTCTGGACGTGGCTCGACGCCGTCAGGGCCGCGCTCGAGACCTGCGCCGACGACGTGGAGTTCCGGCGCGCGGTTCAGCCAGGCGCCACGGACGTCCCAGCCCGGCTCCTCGCGCGCCTCAACGAGCAGCTCGGCCCCGAGGACGTCCGCCGGCGGCAGCGCAGGCGGCTCCTGCGCTCGCGGCGGCCGGTCCGCGAGGGACAGATCCGCTCGCTGCGAGCACTGGAAAGCCTGACCATCGACACACCGGTGGAGCGGCGCCGGACGGTCTTCGCCGAGCTGGCCGAGAAGGACGGCGCGGTGAGCCTGGCCTTCGAGGGAAAGCAGGTGGTCGTCCCCGCGCACGCGCGCGAGGAGCTCGAAGCAGCGGCTGCGGAAGACGGTCGGTTTCGCCCCCGCGACCTGCCGGGTGAGCTTGACGAGGCCGGCAGGCTTGTCCTCGTCCGGCGCCTGGTGCGAGAGGGATTTTTGCGCGTCAGCGATTGACGACGCGGTGCGCCGTCACCCGGTGGCACTGCGCACGCTCGAGAGCGGAGGCCGAGCAGGTGAGCTGGGCAGGCTCATCGGCGAGCTCGCTCCGCACGTCGACCTCGTGGAGCTCGCCCGAGGCGGGGATGAGAAACCGGATCGTCCAGGCGCCGACGTCCGTCCGCTCCGCGCTCTCGAGCCGAACCTCGTCGATCCCCGTGAGCCCGCTGGCCTCCCGCGTGTGCCGCTCCGCGGCCTGGACGCCGAACCCGTGACAGGAGCGGCCCCGATAATGCTCGAGCTCGATCCGCCCGGCGAGATACTCGTCGAGGAGGCTCCAGACGTCGGGGCGCCCGACCCGGCCGAAGAAAAGGCCCTCAGGCAGGCAGACGAGATTTCCCGCGAAGCGGTCGCCGCCGACGTGCGTGGACTGCCAGACCCAGTCGGGATCGGCCGCCGCGACCAGCTCGTCGTAGAGCGGTCGGCCGTACTTCGCGCAGCACCGGTCGCGCTTGCCGTGCGTGCAGACGACGAGGAGCGGGTGATCGAGCGGCTCGCCGACCGCTTGCCCGCCGGCCAGCGCGGCCGCGAGGTCGAGCTCGACGAGCTCGAGGTACGACTCGACCTCGAATCGAAAGAAGCGAGCGTCGCGTTCGGTCGATCGGCCGAAGAAGACGGAGAAGGTCGTAACGTCCCGCCGGTCTGGTCGCCGGACGAAGAGGAGGCGCGAGTTCGGCAGCGCACGCAGCTGAGCCCTCAGGTGGCGTTTGACTTCGTCCGGTAGCCCGCTTCCGGCCACGGGGTCGCGGCCCCAGAGGTGGCGGTACTCGACGAGGACCCAGTGATCGACCCGGCTCGCGGTCGCCACGAGCGGCTCACCGCGTTCCTGCGACAGATCGGCGCAGAGCGCCTTAGCACGCTGGAGAGTGCGCGACGCGGCGGCGGCGATTTCAGCCATCCAGCCAAGATACCCCTGCTGTAAGGCGCTCCTTACAGCTCAGCCGACGTCGTCTGAGTCTCGCGCCCGGTCGCCGTTCGCGTCACGACGCAGATGACCTGACCCATCTCGACCGCGTCGCCAGGGCCGACCGAGAGCTGGGTCACCAGGCCGCCCTGGTGCGCCTTGATCTCGTTCTCCATCTTCATCGCCTCGACGGTGCAGATCACGCGCCCCGCCTCGACCTCCTCCCCCTCCGCCACGTCCATGGCGAGCACCGTCCCTTGCATGGGGCTGACGACCGCCTCCCTGGCCTCGCCGTGGGCGAGACCGCCACCACCAGCGTCCGCGCGCTCCCGGCGTCGCCGAGCGAGCTCCGCGTGAGGTGGCTCGGGGTCGACCAGCGTGACCTCGTAGCGGCGCCCCTCAAGCTCCACGTCGACCGTGCTGGCACGGCCAAGGCGCTGTCCGTCCGGAGGCCGCGCTATCTTCGTTGTCTTATGAGACAACTGATCCGCCTTCTGCGCCAACTCCTCGGACTCGACCAGCCCGTGGCACGTCTCGCCCGCGATGAAGCAGGCGTGCGAGAGAAGGGCGCGGTGGAACGGGATGAGCGTCGAGACCCCTTCGACGACGTACTCGTCCAAAGCGCGCAGCATCCGGCGCCTGGCGCTCTCACGATCGGCATCCCACACGCAGAGCTTGGCGACCATGGGGTCGTAGAGCGCGACGACCTGCGATCCTGCCGTGACCCCGGAGTCGACCCGCACGCCAGGCCCCCCGGGCTCGCGATAAGCCGTGATCGTCCCCGGAGTCGGGAGAAATCCCCTCGACGGGTCCTCGGCGTTGATCCGGCATTCGATCGCATGCCCACGGAACACGATCCCGTCCTGGGCGTGGGTAAGCGGCTCGCCCGCTGCGATGCGGATCTGCTCGCGCACGAGGTCGACGCCGGTCACGAGCTCGGTGATCGTGTGCTCGACCTGGACCCGGGTATTCATCTCGAGGAAGAAGTAGTTACCGCCGCGATCCATGAGGCCTTCGATCGTGCCGGCGCTTCGGTAGCCGACCGCACGGGCCGCGTCGAGCGCGATCCGACCGATCCGTTCGCGAAGCTCGGGGGTGACGGCCGGGGAAGGCGTCTCCTCGACGATCTTCTGATGCCGCCGCTGGATCGTGCAGTCCCGCTCACCGAGGTGGATCGCGTTGCCATGTGCGTCCGCCAGCACCTGCACCTCGACGTGGCGCGGGTCTTCGATCAGCTTCTCGACGTAGACGGTCGAATCGGAGAAGTAGGCCTCGCCCTCGCGGCGAGCCGAGGCGAGCGCGCGTTCGGCTTCCTCCGGAGAGCGAACGACCTTGAGCCCCTTCCCGCCGCCGCCGGCGGATGCCTTGACGGCAAGGGGCCACCCGTACTCGTCACCGAGGCGGACGAGCTCCACGGCCGATTCGAGCGGGGCGGTCGTCCCTGGGATAACGGGCACGCCTGCGTCCGCCATGAGGCGCCGCGCGGCGAGCTTAGAGCCCATCAGCTCTATCGCCTCCGGCGGCGGGCCGATCCAGACCAGCCGGGCGTCCTCGCACGCCCTGGCAAAGGCTGCGTTCTCGGCCAGAAACCCATAACCCGGGTGGATCGCCTCCGCCCCGGCCTGGCGGGCAGCGCCGAGGATGCGCTCGGCGTTCAGGTAGCTCTCGGCCGGCGCCCCCGGGCCGATGAGGAAGGCTTCGTCCGCGGCGCGCACGTGCAAGGACGCCCGGTCCGCCTCCGAGTAGACCGCAACGGAAGCGATCCCAAGCTCACGAAGCGTGCGAACGATCCGAATCGCGATCTCACCGCGGTTCGCGACGAGAACCTTGGTGAAGGGCGGTCGGCTCGACATTCCGCCGTATTCTGTCCGGCGTGAGCTTCCCGAACCAGCTCACGGTGGCCCGGACGATTGCCGTGCCGGCCGTGATCCTCCTCTTCGCCTGGGACTTCCCCGACCACGACTACTGGGCGACCGCCGTCTTCACCGTGGCGATGGCGACCGACTGGCTCGATGGGTGGTGGGCGCGACGCCTCGGCCAGTCCTCGGATCTCGGCCGCCTCCTCGATCCGATCGCGGACAAGATGCTCGTCCTGGCGGCGCTGATCATGCTCGTGGGCCGGGTGCTCCCCGGCTGGATGGTCGCGGCGATCGTGGTTCGGGAGTTTCTCGTCTCGGCGCTCCGCCTGGCCGCCCTCGAGCGAGGGGTGGTCATGAGCGCGCGCGACCTCGGAAAGCTCAAGACCTGGTCACAAGCGGTGGCGGCCGCCCTGGGCGGCCTTGCCGCCGGCGGCGCCGTCGCAGACGACGTGGCCTGGGGTGCCTGCTTCGTTGCGCTTCTCCTCACCTGGATTTCCGGACTCGACTACGCACGCCTCGCTCCGCGCGTCCTTCGTGGTCGGCAGCCTGCGTAGCTTCGAACGTTCGGATCGCGACGCGGTCGTCGAGCTGTCGCGCATCGCGATCGCGCGGCCGGAGCTCCAGGTCGGCAATCCCGTCTGGACGACAGGCGACGAGCTCGAGGGTGAGATCGCGGACTGGGATCCTCCGCCGGAAGAGACGCTGCTCGTAGTCGAGGACAATGGGGCGGTCGTCGGGCTCGGAGGGTTCGAGCTCCCCCACGGCTTCAGACACGCGGAGCTCTTCGGCCCGTTGGTGGCGGCCGAGGTGCGTGGGCACCGGCTTGGGACTCAGCTGCTCGAGACATCGATCGAGCAGGCGCGCGGCAGCGGGGCCGACTCGCTGCTGGGCTCGGTCGGGACGCGAAACGCGGCAGGAAGAATTCTCCTCGAACGGGCCGGTTTTCGCGCGCGCGGGCGGCCGCAGGCGACCTTCCGCTTGACGCCGGGCGAGCACCGTCCGCTCGAACAGGCGCCTGAAGGGTTCGCGATCCGG
>Ga0136614_10001119_pt1 | contig 15274 bp, 14 predicted proteins | sample AntDrymUQ2792106_2_FD_106643 | JGI IMG/M metagenome (GOLD analysis project Ga0136614, IMG submission 106643) | Polar desert sand microbial communities from Dry Valleys, Antarctica - metaG UQ279 (21.06) | ecosystem: Environmental > Terrestrial > Soil > Desert | place: Antarctica: Dry Valley... | reverse complement strand
CCGCCATTGACGATTAACTCATCGGCTCTGGCCGCCGGCGCGACGAACAGCGCGAAGGCAGCAAACACTAAAGTGGCAAGCAAGTATTTTCTCAAGGACGACATGGTAATTTTCTCCTTGTGCGGTGGAGGCGAAGACACTCGTGTGAGCCGGGGTGCGGTCACAACTCAAGGGAATACGTCAGAGCCGGAAAGCGACGCCGGGGCAGAGGCCTCAGACTTAACGGCAGTAACATTGTTTCCTCATTCCTTGAAGGTCAGGCCGTGCTAATAGTCTTTGCCGACTTCATCCGATAATTACCCGGTGCGGGTCTCATCCTTTTCCGTCCGGGAAGCGCAAGGCCGCCCGACCGCCGATTACCGAATCAAAAACTTAAAGACCATTAGCGCAGGTATTTACTAGGAGGATGGCTAGGAGAGAGCGTGCGAGGCAAGTGCGGCTTCTCTGCAAGGCCAGCCGGTGAATTCTGCTGAGGCGCAGCACTATATATGCAAAGGGGGGAAGCGTCAATACCTGCAAAACATGGGAGTGCGCCAACTGTAAAGTGGCAACAAATTAGCTCGGCAGTCGCCCTCAGCGCCGCTCTTTTGAGGTGCCAATTTGTGGGCGCTGCCTACTCACCTTCAGCTTTGAACCCGATTCGCCGGCGGGGTTTGTCCGGGGGAGCCATGAGCTTTCTCAGAGCCGTGAAGACTACTTTGAAATTCTCGTCATGACCGGTCAGCTTTTGTTCGAGCGCGGAGAGCTTCCGGTTCAACTCTTCGTGCGAAAGCAGCATCTCGCGCAGCTTCACAAAGGCGCGCATGATCGCGATGTTGACTTGCACGGCGCGCCTGCTGCGAAGCACGCTGGACAGCATGGCGACGCCTTAGTTCGGTGAAGGCGTCGGGGCGGAACCTGACGTTTCGTTTTGATGCGATCACAAATTGTGATCGCATCGCTTCTGCTTCTTCCGCCGAAAGTTGAAACATGAAATCTTCGGGGAAGCGGTCAATATTCCGTTTAACCGCTTGAAGTAAGGCGCGCGCCTCTACTTGATAGAGTTCCGCCAAATCGAAATCGAGCATCACTTTCTGCTCGCGGATCACGTAGATTCTGCGCTCAATCAACTGAGCCGGCACAGGGAGTTGATTAGGCGTTGGTGAGATTTTCTTTGTCGGCATGTCGTTTTAGCTCCTTATATTCAACGCCCTGCCAGCGTGAGGCTGTGTGCGAGATTTATAGTTTGATCTCGCCTTCGGCTCTGCCGAAGTTGATCTTGGTCCCCACGCCGAGCGTGACGCTCCGATTCGGCTCGACATCGCGCACATCGCCGCCCGCAGTGGTCGCGACCCACTTCTCGCCGGTCAAGTTCTTTAACCCCCAGACGCCTTCATTCGCCGGGTGACGCGCGACGGCGGCGACGGGTTGCGAGAAGTCGTAGAGTCGGTTGTCATCGACGTGATGCGGGAAGATTTCTGTGTCGTGGTTGAGCATCACTACTCCTTTGCCGATCCGGATGCGCGGTGGCAGGACGAGTTGCGCGGCGCATGACCAGCACAGTCCGGGGTTGCCGGCGGCGGCTTTCAGCTTAACGGCGTCATAGAAGTTTTCGAGCGAGCAATACGAGCAGTAAAAAATTGCGTCGCGCAGGCGGACCATCGCTTCGCGCCACTCGCTTTCGCGGACGCGCCCGTGTTCAGGGTCGCTGAGGCCGGCGGTGAAAGCGCGCGTGAAGAGGTCGCGCAAAAACTGCGGGTAGATGCGCCAGAAAGCGAGCGCGTTATCGTGGATGCCGGGGACGGGGCGGTTCGATTCGTCGTGCGGGTCGAAGATGAAGACGGGTTCCGTGCCGTAGAGTTTATTCATCGCCGGGAGGTCGAGACATTTGATCTCAGTCTCCTTCCGCCCTTCGAGCGGGTGATGAACCACCAGCATGTAGAAGGTCAGCACAGCGAGCGAGAACAAATCGGTCTGCGTACTCGGCACAGCCTCGCCGCGCACTACTTCGGGGGCCATAAAGCGGGGCGTGCCTAAAACGCCGAGCGTGCCCGCGCCGTCAACGGCGACATTGTCGCAATCGCAGATCAGCACGTCGCCCGTGTCGGGATCGAAGAAGGCGTTGCCGAAAGAGATGTCGCGATAGCAGAAGCCTTGCGAATGGAGTAGCAGATAATTATGCGCGAGATTGAAGCCGGCGGTAGCGAGCGCGCGGAAGGTCGGTTCGATGCGACGCTTCATCAAATCAACGATATTTTTGAAACGCGGCGGACGCAGGCGCATCACGTAGCCGAAGCCCTGCACACTCTCTTCGACTGCGAGTTCGATGGGCCACAGGAAATGCTCGCTCGGCGAGCCACGCCGCACGAGCAATTCAATTGCCGCGCGTTGTTCGGGCGTCGCCATCTGTGGGAAAAACCACTTGAGCGCGATTGCCTCGCCGCCGAGGGTCGCCTTGTAAACCTCGCCCTGTCCGCCCGCGCCGAGCAGCTTTTCGGCGGTGCATTGCATTCCTGATGGCTCAGTGCGAACCGTCTGGCCTTCTCTCAGAACTTGCTCCATAAATTACCTCTCGGCTGTTGTTCGGGAAATGGCTCAAACGCTGGAGAGAGCCACAGATGCACACAGATGAACACGGAGCAAGGCAACTTCAAATCTGTGTCCATCCGTGTTCATCTGTGGCTAATGCTTCCCACCTATCTCCCACAATTGAACCGCTACCGTCATCTTCACAAACGGTTGTTCCGGCTCTCGACGCGCGCGCCGTAATCCGCCGCCCACGGGGCCACGTGATTCTCCGTTAGATCGCAGTCTTCGACGTTGACCGCGCCGCCCGCTTCGACGCTAACGCCGACGTGGCCGTTTTCGTTGATGCGGCAATTGCGCGCGACGCCGACGCCGCCTGCCTCCACGCGCAGGCCCGATTCACGATTGTCGAAAATGTCGCACGCTTCCAAATTCGCCCGCCCGGCGTCGCGCACGACCACGCCTGACGCCCGCCCTTGATGAATCTGACACTCGTGCAGGCGCACGTTCCCGCCGCTGGTGGCGGCGACTTCCGCTTCCGCGTGTCGGTAGATGTTGCACTCTTCGATGGTTGCTTGTCCGTTACGATGAACGAAGACGCCGGTGTTCTGCCCTTCGTGAACGCGGCAGCGTCGCAACGTCGCCGCGCCTTGATCGCTGACGCCGACTCCCGTCGAAGCGTTCGCGTAGATGTCACAATCCTCAATCGTGTTTGCCGCCCCATTCCAGACGACGATGCCGGCGGCTCTGCCATGATGAACATGACAATTGGTGACGCTCGTTCGCGCGCCGCCGGTCAAGGCCACGCCGACGTTCGAGTTCTCGAAGATGTCGCACGCTTCGACGACGCCACGCGCCCGGTCGAAGACGTAGATGCCGGAGTCAACACCGTGATGAACGCGGCAGCGGCGGATCACCGGCTCGGCGGTCGGGCCGTGAATGGCGATGCAAGAGAGCGAGTCGGAACTGATGTCGCAATTTTGGAGCAGCAATCGTCCGTGCCGGATGTCCACGGCGAAGAAACCCTCGCCGCCGATGCCGCCCCGCAATGCTTGTCCGCGCAAAGTCAGATTACTCACGGTCGCCGCGTCGGCGCGCATCGAGAGGCAACTCGAACGAGTGGCGCGCACGACGATCTCTTCGAGCGCGCCTTCGCCGACGATCTCAATTGGCTTGTCGATTATCATCTCTTCGTGATAGACGCCGGGACGCACACGCACCCGTGCGCCTGCCGCCGCTCGCTTGAGCGCGTCGTTAAGCGTCAGGAAGTCGCCGCTCCCATCAGCCGCGATCATAAAAGTCTCGCGCGCCGGCGTCGCCGCACGGTGTGTCGCTCTCTGCGTCGCGTGGGCTGTGGCCGGAAACGTCGAAGATGCGCGCGCGGTCGGGGGCGTGGAGTTAAGTATCGACGCGCGCGAAGCCGGGGCCGGCGCGTTGCGTTTAAGGTTCGAGGCGTCAGTCGTGCGTGGAGCGTGTGCCGTTGCCCGCTCGTCTGAGGCTTCGAGCGCGTCGAGTTCGGCGGGCGAGATCGCGCCGAGCGCGAGCGCCCAAGTATGCACCGCCCAGCGCGCGGCCCGCTCTTCCATCGCTACTTCATCGTGTAGGCGTTGCGCGAGACGCTTGAGCAGAACAGGGCGGGGCACGGTGGCGTTGCCGGCGGAGAGCAGTTCGGCCGGGACGCGCTCCTCAAGGGCGGTCGTCAGCACGGCAATTTCCCGGCGGTGCGCGGGAAAGTAATCGCGCATTAAGGCTTCGCAGCGGCGCACCTCGCGTGTCAGCGCGTGCCCGTAACGCCCGATGATCTTAAGCAGTTTTTGCCGGGGCAGGTTGTTCATGCAGATTGGCGAGCGTTGCTGCGGGCGCGGCGTCCGACGGAGCCGCGCCGGTCGGTGAAAGTTTCGCCGCGAGCGCGTCCGTGCGGACGATGAAGGCGAGCGTGCAGTCGTCGCCGCTGCCCGCCGCCGTGGCTTCTTCGAGCCAGCCTTTGATGTTGCGGTTGACGGAATCAAAGCCGTCGGCGCGCATCATTTCTAACAAGTCAGTCCCGACTTTGTGAAAACCGGCGGTGTCGGAAAACGAATTCGCGTAGCCGTCGGTCGTCAACAAAATCAACGCGGGCGGCGGATCGCTGTGCGGCAGCACGGCGAAGCGGAAATCGGCGGCGGCATTTTCCAGACAGAGCGAAGTCGTTTCGTTCGCCAGCAATCTGGCGTCTTCCGGCAGCGGCTGTGTGACTGTGCCCGCGTCGGAGACGTTCAGGATTTCGCCGTCGCCGAGCTGCAGGTAGAGCGCAAACGAAGGAGTGAGCGCGACCACAAGCAGCGTTGCGCCGTAAGCGAGAAAGGGATTGGCCTCGACGAGAGAACGTGCGCGAGCGCCGTCCTTTTCGACGAGCCGCGCGAACTCGGACTCCTGCAAAGGTTCTTGTCGCAGGTCGGCTTCGACGGCGTCGCGCCAACGCTTAACCAACTCGGCAGGCAGACGCCGGCGCGTCTCCTCCGCAAACTTCTTAACGTCTTCAACGCCGCGCGCAAGGTTGAGCGTTTCGTTCAACAACGCGGCGGCGAGGTGGACGGCGAAGCGCGAGCCGCGATGGCTGCGGAAACATTTGTTGCTGCCATGGCCGTCGGAGACACTCAGGATGACGGGGGCGCGGACGCTCGACGCGCGCAGTTGCAAGAGCGCGTCTTGATTCGGAATCCCCGCGCGCAGGTGCGAAGCGCCAGGGACGGTCTCGCCTGCGACGCGCCACTCAATTAAACTCGCTAGTTCCTGCCGTTGAGCGGCTGTGGCGTGCGCTCCTTCACTCCTCTGCGCTCCAAGTTCCTGCGCCGCAAGTTGGGCCGTGCCCGTTTCATTCGCAGTGGGCGGTGTCTCCGTTGCGCTCGCCGCCGCTGTTCTCGGCGTTGCGGCAGGCTGCTCCCTCGTGGCGTCGTTCATATCGCGCGCCTTTTCTACCACACATCGTCAATCGACTTTTGATTACTAGCCGGATCATTGTCTGGCGCATTAGCAATCGCAGACGGCGCGCCCGTCGCTTGGCCTCCGGGAGTGCTGGCGGCGCTCGATGGGTCGGCGACAGCGGGTTGCGCGCTCGGCACAGGCACGCCGACGGGCGTTCCGGCGGCGGCTGGCGAAGCGTCCGGGTGATCTGTGCCACCAGCAGCGGGCGACGACGCAGATTTCAGCACGGCGGTCGAAGCCCATTTGATGTGCTTGACGAGTGCTTCGGGCGAGTTCGCCGCGAGCGGTTTCATCTCCGGGTGCGCGATAAACTTTTGCAGCGTCTCCGCGTCGGCATCCTGCCCGATGGCGATGGCGATCCGCACCGCCTTCTTGCCCCACGGCTGGTCCAGTAAATCTTTCAAACCTTTCTCGAAATCATCGGTCGGCTGCCCGTCGGAGATCAGCACCAGCACCGGCGGCAGTGCGCGATCAGACATCGGCGGCATCTTGAGTTGTTCGGCGACAAGCGACAGAGCCTTGCCCATGTCCGTCTCGCCTTCAGCCGGGATGTCGTTCCAAGCGAAGTCGGCGACGGGCGTCGGCTGCGAGATGTGCCACTGCGCGCCGTCGGAGAATTTGACCGCGCGCACGAGAACTTGCGCGTTCGGGTTGTCGTCGGCGACTTTCCGCATGTGCGGAACGGCTTCGCGGATTGCGTTGTTGAGCGCTTGGATTTTGCCGTCCTGCTGCATCGAGCCGGAAGCGTCGGCAATCCAGATGAAGTGCAAAGGGCGTGAAGCGAGTTCGCCGCCGGGTCGTCTGCTCATAGTCGAATCTCCTCCTCAAACGAGTTCGGTAAAGACCGCCTTGATGGTTGCAGGGGAAGCCGCAAAGATACACCAGCGGGAGCGAAGTGCGAAGCCGGAAGATTGGAAACATTAAGCAGTGGCTCAACGGGGAGAACAAAGGAGCGGTGCGGATAGACGCGGAGCAGAGGATTCTACTGCCTACATCCGCGCTCATCCGCGCAAATCTGCGGCTGATCTCTCCGGCTTGAGCCGCTTGTAATAGTTATGACAACGTAAACGTCGAATCTGCATAATCGCGCGCTCTTACTCAATGACTACTCTTTGCGGTCAATCGGTGCGCGGGTCGTTGATGCTTGGCTGCGCCTGCTCCTCGCGCAGAACAGAAACGATTGCCGGCACGGCGAAGACCGCGCCGATGATTAAAGCGGTAATCAACAACAGGCCAAGCAAGCAACCGCGCAATGTCAAACCGCGCCGCGATGATTTCTGTAACGGGAAAGGTTGCTGCGAACCGACGGGAACACTGGCCGCGTTTGCTGTCGAAGAACGCTTTGTCCGGGTTGGTTGCGGCGCGGAGACTATCGGCGCTGGCGGTTTTTGGGCGGCAGGCATAGGTCGCGGCGCATTAGCGAGGGGGCGCGGCGGCCGGTTTGGCTGTGGCGTAACGGGCGGAAGAGGCGACGAGTTCGACGATGGAAACTTCGACGAAGGCTTTGGCGGCGCGGCAAACGTCTCGCCCGGCGGGGTGGTTTGAGTCGAGCGCAGCGCGGAACCTTGCGCGCCGCCCGCATGATCAATTAGCGCTCGCTTGGCGAACTCTGCCTCTGACAGCACGCCGACCGCGACCGCCCACGAATCCACCGCCCAGTGTGCGGCTTCCGGCGTGTAGGCGAGATGGTCTTGCAACCGCTTGGCGAGCCGGGCGAGCAGGACGTTGCGCGGCACGGACAAGCCCGCCGCCAGTAAATCCGCCGCGACTCTTTCTTCGAGCGCGCCGACGAGGACATTGATCTCGCGGCGGTGCGCGCCGCACAGATCGCGTAGCAAGCCTTCGAGTCGCTTCGGCGTCTCGCAAATCTCGCGACCATGTTTCGCGATGATGCGCGCCAGCGTGTGGCGTGGCACAGCGTTCATGCTGATGCGTGATGTCGTGAATCAGCTTTTTATCGCCCGGCCAGCGCGAGGCTCTGCACGCGCGCGACGATCTCATTCAGATTCACATCAATCGATTCTTTCTTTGCGCGGTCGAAGAGTTCAACCGCGCCGTCGCCGATCTTCTTGCCGACAGTGACGCGATAGGGAATGCCGATCAGGTCTGCGTCTTTGAACTTAACGCCGGCGCGCTCGTCGCGGTCGTCGAGCAAGACTTGAAGGCCGGCGCGTTGCAACTCGGAATAGAGTTTTTCGCCCGCTGCGAGCATCTCGGATTGTTTTGTGTTAGTGACGGTGATGATCGCATCGAAGGGCGCGATTGATGTGGGCCAGATGATGCCGTCGGCGTCGTGATGGAGTTCGATGGCGGCGGCCATGATGCGTTCGACGCCGATGCCGTAGCTGCCCATCACGATGGGGACTTCCTTGCCGTCTTGCGTCAGCACGCGCGCACCCATCGACTCGGAGTATTTGGTTCCCAGCTTAAAGATGTGGCCGACTTCGAGCGCTTTGAAAATTTCGAGCATCCCCGCTTCGCAATTCGGGCAACTCTCGCCCGAAGCAACGGTGCGGAGATCGGCCCACTGATCTACGGGGATGTCGCGCGCGACATCGACACCGCGCAAGTGAAAATCGTCTTTGTTCGCGCCGGTCGTCATGCCGCGCCGGTTCTGCAAAGCGTGGTCGGCGATGATGCGAAGCTCAGGCCAAACTTTGGTATCTCGTACTTCAGGAGGCATAAATCCGGTGATCTGGTTTTCAAGGTTTTTTACCTTCTCCTTTGCGCCGACAGCACCGAGACTTCCTGCGCTTGCTCCTAATAGCTCTCGAATCTCTTCTGGATGTGCTGGACGAATTTCAGGAACCCCAAGAGCATCTGTGAGCTTCGTCTCATGTAGTTGGTGATCGCCGCGCAACAACGCGAGAACAGGCTGCGGCTTGTTTGATACTTTATGACCTTCAAACCCCATCGGCACTTCATAGCCTGATTTTGTCGGAATCACATAAACCAGCGTCTTGATCTGGCGGTCGGCAGCCGCGCCGCCGGGAAACGTGGTCAAGTCTTCAATCGTGCGAACGCCCGGCGTGGGAAACTCTTCGGGGGCATTGGTCCCCAACGTGCCGGTGTCGTTTGAGATCGGCGCTAAATGAGATGTGGCTTTCTCAAGGTTGGCCGCATAGCCGCAACGCTCGCAGGTCGCGATCAAATCCTCGCCCGCATCGGTTTTGACCATGAATTCGTTGGAGGCCGAGCCGCCCATTGCGCCGGAGGAGGCTTCGACGATGGCGAACTTGAGACCGCAGCGAGTGAAGATGCGGATGTAGGCTTCATGCTGATCATTGAAAGACTTGTCTAAACCCGCGCGATCTACGTCGAACGAGTAGGCGTCTTTCATAATGAACTGGCGGACGCGCAGCACGCCGGATTTCGGGCGCGCTTCGTCGCGGAATTTAGTTTGAATTTGATACCAAACTTGCGGCAGTTGCTTGTATGAGCGCAGTTCGTGGCGCGCAATTGAGGTAAACACTTCCTCGTGTGTCATGCCGAGGCAGAGGTCTGCGCCTTTGCGGTCTTTGAGACGAAACATGTTGTCGCCCATCACGGCCCAGCGTCCCGTCTCTTCCCAAATCCCGCGCGGGTTCAAGGCAGGCAGGAAAAATTCTTGCCCGCCGATTGATTCCATCTCTTCGCGCACGATCTTCATAATCTTCTGCATGACGAGCCAAGAGAGCGGCAGGTATGAATAAATGCCGGCGGCGAGTTGGCGCACCATGCCGGCGCGCAAGAGCAAGCGATGAGAGACGACTTCGGCATCAGCCGGGTTTTCGCGGAGCGTGGGGATAAAAAATTGTGACCAGCGCATGTTCGATTTGGTCTCCTTCAATATGTGAAAACTGCTGTGACGAATGAGCCGCCATTCTCACTCAGGCGTAGTGCGAAGCGCAATGTGCCAACAAAGTAGGCTTGGCGGGAAAGAATTAACCGCAGAGGACACGGAGGGACACAGAGGAAACGATGAAGGATGAATGCAGAATGATGAATGGAAGACAGTTATCGCCGGAGTTGAGCGGCGCGCCATCAGTATCATCTTGAGGAATCACGCCGATGGCACGTCCGCTCTAATAACGAAATCGCTTGACACGAACACCTCAGATTGCTTGTGGTGTGCGCCGTTGAAGCGAGAGACGCACATCGAAAACAGTTCCGCGTGTTCGGATTACTTCAAGATCAGCCGTACATGGCGGCAGCCCGCTTCTGTACCTCTTCGGGGGCGACATCCTCCTTATGGGTTGCGATATACCACACATGCCCGAAGGGGTCTTCCAACTTGCCGGCCCGGTCGCCGTAGAATTTATCCTCCACCGGTTCCACTGCTTTCGCACCGGCGGCGACGGCTTGGCTGAACAGTGTGTCCACGTCCGCAACGTAGAGATGAATAGTTACCGGCGAGCCGCCGAATGCCTGCGGGCTGCGAAAGCCCATATCCGGGAACTCATCGGCGAGCATGATTGGGGCTTCGCCGATCTTTATTTCTGCGTGACCGATCTTGCCACTCGGATCAGCAATCCGCATCGTCTCCATGGCCCCAAACGCCTGCTTGTAAAAGTCAATGGCGCTCGCCGCCCCATTGACGCACAAGTAGGGAGTTGCGCCCTTGTAACCTTCCGGGATGGGATTCGTTTTTTCAGACATACACCTTCTCCTTTTCAATTTGCCATTCGTTTGCTCAAAAGAGCGGAGAGAAGTTTATATCACAGATCGGTTGCTGCTGCAAGATATTGTTTCACACATGCAACAACTTAAAAACCAGTGTGCAGCTTTTCTTCAGCGTTCATTGTTCCGCCTTCATCCTTCGCTGCTCTGTGGCCTCTGTGCCTTCGCGTCCTCTGTGTTAAAAATGCGCGCGGCATTCGTTTGAGGATCGTTGTCGATAGCCGCGATAAAAATTATGAGCCAAAAATTTCGCGTCAGTTTCAACAGCCCGCAGAGTGGTTTCATGTCCGTCGGCCTGCGCGCGGGCGAGCAAAAATTCGTCGCCGCTGTCGCGCACAAACCTTACGACTCGCTGCGCGATCTGCTCGTCGCGCTCACCACATTGTTGACGAGTGACGGCGAACATGTTGTGAAGTGGAACTGCGAGCCGGACGAGTTGGACTTCAATTTAACGGCGGATGCAGAGCGCGTCCGGCTTGATGTCGTGCATTACCTCAGCCATCGCCGGAGTCGTAGGACAAGCCAACAAGTCTTTACCATCGCCGGCACGAAGCTCGATATCTGCGGCGTGTTCTGGAAAGCCTTGCGCGAACTACACCGGGACATTGAGACGGACGATTTCGCGGGCAACTGGCGGCGTGCGTTTCCCGAAACGGAGATGCAGGATTTGACGAAGGCCATCCGCGCCCGCAAGCATGAGATGAAGTTGGGAACAAGGCAGCAGGGATGATAAACCTACTTCGATCTCACCTGACGATTGCCAACGTCATGGTTTACGTATTCTTGCTCGTCGCCAACACGCTCGGCGGTGCTTACGCTTTCTATGGCTTGGATGCAGAAGCGTTTGGCCTGTTGACGCAGTTCGGCCTGCTTTACGTCGTCGGATACTGGCTGTTGAATGACAGCCAAAAACGAAATTTCAAGCTGCCGTATTGCCCGGGCTTAATTTTGTCCATCACGTGGCCGATCCTTTTGCCTTATTACCTCTTCAAAACGCGCGGCGGCAAAGCCTTCTTGACGATCTTGATTTTTGCCGGCGCATACATTCTAACAACCGCGCTCGGAGCGGTAATTGCGGCCATCTTCATCGGCCCGCAATTCGACTGAGACGCGCGAGGCGGGCTTCGTTGCATCGCCGCAATGCGTCATGTAACATCGCCGGCTTAGTAGCAAATCAACCGCATTCGAGTTTAGACAATCACACCCACTGCCGGAGGATAAAGACATGAACGACCGACGTAACGCGCCGCTCGCCGCAGTTGATCCGTTGATTAGCCGGGCCATCGACGATGAAGTGAGACGACAAGCTGAGGGCTTAGAGTTGATCGCTTCGGAGAATTTCGTCAGCGAGGCCGTATTGGAGGCGATGGGTTCGGTCTTCACCAACAAGTATGCCGAAGGCTATCCGAAGAAACGTTACTATGGCGGCTGCGAGTTTACAGATGTGGTGGAACAGGCGGCGATTGATCGCGCGAAAGAGTTGTTCGGCGCGGCGCACGCCAATGTTCAGGCGCACAGTGGCGCACAGGCCAACATGTCTGTTTATCTCGCTGCGATCAATTACGGCGATACGATCCTCGGCATGAATCTCTCGCACGGTGGGCATCTCACGCACGGCCACCCGATGAACTTTTCGGGCATTAGCTACAAAGTCGCCGACTACGGCGTGTCGCCGGAGACAGAGCAGATCAATTACGACGATCTGCAACGCCGCGCCGAAGAGTCTCGTCCACAGATGATCGTCTGCGGCGCGTCCGCTTACCCGCGCATTATCGATTTCGCGCGTATCGGCGAGATTGCCCGTAGTGTCGGCGCGAAAGTAATGGCCGACATCGCGCACATCGCCGGGCCGGTCGTCGCCGGATTGCATCCCTCGCCCGTGCCGCACGCCGATTACGTGACGACGACGACGCACAAAACTCTGCGCGGCCCGCGCGGCGGTTTGATTATGTGCAAGGAAAAATACGCCAAAGAGATCGACAAGAAACTTTTCCCCGGTGTGCAGGGTGGCCCGTTGGTTCACATCATCGCGGCCAAAGCTGTTGCCTTCGGCGAGGCGTTGCGAGAAGATTTCAAAGAGTATCAAAGGCAGATTCTGAAGAACGCCAAAGCGCTCGCGGCTGAATTGCAAGCGCAAGGTTTTCGCCTCGTCTCCGGCGGAACAGACAATCATTTGATACTGGTTGACGTGTTCATGGGCGGCAAAGGCGTCACCGGCAAAGTCGCCGAAAAAGCTCTTGAAGCTGCGAATATCACAGTCAACAAAAACACGATCCCCTTCGACACCAACTCGCCCTTCGTCGCCTCCGGCATCCGCATCGGCACGCCTGCCCTGACCACGCGCGGCATGGGCGAAGAAGAGATGCGCTCAATTGCCCGCCTCATCGCCGCTGTGCTGCACGAGCCGGAGTCAGAAGAAGTCAGAACACAGGTCAAACAATCCGTTGCCGAACTCGCAGCTAAATTTCCGCTGTATCCAAAACGACTGAAGCAGCACGTGCTGGAGACAGGAGCGATGAGCGCGGACTGAACCACATCTTTGCTGTATGATGCGTGGGGCGAAACACAGAAAGGAATATCCTCATGACGAATGAAGAAATGCAAAAGACGATGCAGTTCATCCTCGAACAGCAGGCGCAATTCGCTATCAACATTCAGAAACTTGAGGAGGAGCAAACCAAAGCCGCCGCGCGCATGACGCAAATTGAGGGCGCGATTGTGAGCGTTGTCAGCCTGATCGGCAAGCTGACGACCGCGCAAGAACAACTCGCAGAAGCGCAGAAACAAGCCGGTACGAAAATCGCCGAACTTGCTGAAGCGCAGAAGCAGACCGACGAGCAGTTGAGGCACACTGACGGGCGTTTAAGCGTGCTCATCAACATGGTAGAGCGTTACTTCAGCGACCGGCGCAACGGGCAAAATCCAGAGAACGCTAAATAGTTCCTGCTTTGACAAGCATGAAAAATAAAACAAGCCCTCTTCTGATCGGGTTGCTGTTGATCAGGGTTACGTCGAGCATTGCGTGTGCTGCTCAAACAACAAGCCCGCCGAAAGTAAGTGGCACGCCAGCGTCAAATCAGGTCAGGGTAATTGATGAATCTTCGGCCTCAACGGAGTGGAACAGATACTATCTCAGCGATACGCCCTCCCTCAGCCTCATCTTACCGAGCGAGCCAGAGCAAACAATGCACAATTCCGGCGCACCGGAAATGACGCGCGTCCATGTCTCTAACACTAGATCGGGAGTTTACGGTGTGGCTTATCTGAATGATCTGCCAGCAGCAGCTAGGCTTTCCACAGAGAGCGGGAATGAATTTTTATTCAATATGTTCATCAAGCCCATTGCCGTGAGCTTCCAGCGCATCGCGCAAACGAACAATGGCAGCTTGAAACCTCGAATGTTGGAGCAGCGGAAAGCAATCGTTAGCGGCATCGAGGGCCTCGATCAAGATTTTTCCCTCGGCGCTTTTACAGAGCGCGCACGGATGCTTCGCGGCGGTCAGACTGGTATCTGCGTGGTCGCTATTTGGAAACAAGATACTTCATCAATAGATCAAACCGCCGCCTTCTTTGATTCAGTCAAAGTCGTGAATAGGGCGGAAACGAACGTCTCCACACAGTAGAGATGAAAACAATCTTCGGGAGCGAAGAAGTTATCACGCGCTCGCGTCTTGATTAAGAGGAAACATAATGAAATATCTCGCTGTGCAGCTAATCTTTGCTCTGTTCACCTCGACTATTACTTTCAGTCCCGCTGTCGCCCAAGGTAAGCGCAAAGTTGAGGGAAATCCACCGCCTCCCGTAGTCGTTACTGTGCCACCTACCCCGGTCGCGCCAACTGATGATCCGTCGGCTCCGGCGGGTTGGAAGCAATTTCTTTTGGGCGGGAATTCCTTTAGCGTCGTGCTTCCGAAAGCCCCTCAAGTGGAGACCGAGCGCAAAGATTTGGGTGGCGGCGTCAACCTGACCGTCAACACTTATAGCGTCGATGTCGCTGAAGGGGTATATGTTTTTGTCTATGTCCCTGATTTTCCGTTCATCGCCGAGCGCGTGGCCCCGTCAGTGTTAGAGTCGTTTTACTCAGGCGTGTGGGAGGGCTTCGCCGAGGGAACTCGCGAAGAGATCGCAAAGAGTGGAGCGCTGTTCGAGTTGAAGCAGGGAGAGCAGCACGATTCGACACTCGGCGGCTTGAAAGGGCGCGAGCAGGATTTTACGCTCGGCCCACTCAGCGGACGTGCGCGGGCGACAGCAACCGGGCGGCGCGTGTTTCTCGCAATGTCCATGTGGTCGCCAGACATGCCGGCGGCGGAACGCGAAATCATATTCAATTCATTTAGGATCAGCTCTTCGCCCGCCGTCAAAGCGCGAGGCAAGTAACCTCACGATGGAAACAATCTTCGGGCGCGACGGATTGATCGCGCGCTCGCATCCTGATTATGAGTACCGCGCCGGTCAAGTGCAGATGGCCGAAGCGGTGCTGCGCGCGTTTGAGGAGCGGAAGCATCTGTTGGTCGAAGCGGGGACGGGGACGGGGAAGACACTGGCGTATCTCGTGCCGGCGATTGCGGCGGCAGTGGAGCGGCGCGAGCGCGTGATTGTTTCGACGGGGACGAAGAATCTGCAAGAGCAGTTGATGGAGAAGGACATTCCGTTTCTGCAAAAAGTGTTGCCGAAGAAATTCACCGCCGCGTACATGAAGGGGCGGACGAACTACGCTTGTTTGCACCGCATCAAGCGGGCCGAGAGCCAAGCCATTCTCGATGGCTTAGACGACATCGATCACTTTGAAGAGGTGCGTCAGTGGGCGAGGGAATCGGCAGTGGGTGATCGCGCGGAGTTGGTGGGATTGCCGGAATATCTCTCATTCTGGCGGCACATCGACGCGCGCTCGGAGATTTGTCTGGGACAAAAATGCGCGGATTACGACGCTTGTTTTATTACGCGGATGCGGCAGCGAGCGCAGGATGCTGACATCGTGATCGTCAATCATCATCTCTTCTTCGCCGATCTTGCTTTGCGCGGCGGCGAGTACGGCCAAGTGCTGCCGGATTATTCGGCGGTGATTTTCGACGAGGCGCATCACATCGAGGACGTGGCGGCGGAGTACTTCGGGGCGCAGGTGTCGAATTATCAGGTGGAAGATTTG
>Ga0136614_10001117_pt1 | contig 15280 bp, 13 predicted proteins | sample AntDrymUQ2792106_2_FD_106643 | JGI IMG/M metagenome (GOLD analysis project Ga0136614, IMG submission 106643) | Polar desert sand microbial communities from Dry Valleys, Antarctica - metaG UQ279 (21.06) | ecosystem: Environmental > Terrestrial > Soil > Desert | place: Antarctica: Dry Valley... | reverse complement strand
GTAGGGGTCGTCGAGGACGGCCTCCATGCGCTCCTGGTCGGTGACCATGTACGGGGAGATGTAGCCCTTGTCGAAGAGCATGCCCTCGGTGAACTCGAGGTCCATGCCGAAGGTCTGACCCTCTTCGACGTTGACGACGCCGTCCTTGCCGACCTTCTCGATGGCGTCGGCGATGACGTCGCCGATCTCCTCGTCCCCGGCGGAGATCGTCGCGACGCGAGCGATCTGATCCTTGCCGGCGACGTCCTTGGACTGGCGAGCGATATTCGCGACGACTTCCTCGACCGCGCGCTCGATGCCACGCTTGAGGGCGAGCGGGTTGGCGCCGGCCGTGACGTTCTTCAGGCCCGAGCGCACGATCTGCTGCGCGAGCACCGTGGCCGTCGTCGTGCCGTCGCCGGCGACGTCGTTGGTCGCCGTGGCGACCTCGCGGACGAGCTGGGCGCCCTGGTTCTGGAAGACGTCCTCGACCTCGATCTCACGGGCGATGGTGACGCCGTCGTTCGTGATCGTGGGAGCGCCGAACTTCTTGTCGAGGACGACGTAGCGGCCCTTGGGGCCGAGCGTCACCTTGACGGCGTTGGCGACCGCGTCGACGCCGGCCTGCAGCGCGTTGCGGGCTTCAACGTCATACATCAGTTCCTTATGAGGCATAAGTTCTAATCTCCTGACTAAAGGATCTTGGCGAGAACGTCGGACTCGCGGAGCACGAGGAGCTCCTCGCCGTCGACCTTGATTTCCGTGCCGCCGTACTTCGAGTAGAGGACTTCGTCGCCCTCGGCCACGTCAAGCGGGATGCGCTTGTCGCCGTCTTCGTCGAACTTGCCGTCGCCGACGGCGATGACCTTGCCCTTCTGCGGCTTCTCCTTCGCGGTATCAGGAAGGACGAGTCCACTCGCGGTGGTCTCCTCCTCCTCGATTGCCCGCACGATGAGCCGGTCGCCCAGGGGCTTGAGCTTCATGTGTGTGACCTCCAAGGATCTTCGAATCGATTTTGGCACTCGCACGGTCAGAGTGCCAACGTGGGCACGACTCTAGCGCACTTGGCACTCGCGGTGGAAGAGTGCCAACGAGGTCTTTACATCCTGCTCATCTGCCCGGCCCGCGGGCGTGCGGCACCGGCGATCCGATCGGCCGTGCGAGGCCCGATGTCGCGCCGCGCTGCGCGCTGTCGGCGCCGCGGCGCTAGCGGCGGGGCTGTCGGCGGGCTGTCCGGGCGCCGTGGTTGCTCGAACGCGCTCGGCGCAACCCTGGCAGGTCCCTTTCGCCAGAAGCCATGCGGACGCGCCCGCAGGCAGACCAGCGTCGGTCCGGCCCCCCTTCCGCGACGCCGTTCGCAGCACCCGCCGCGCAGGACCGACCTTCGAGACCACCACCACCACCAGCGAGCCGAGCCCGGCCGGCCGGCCGGACGAACCCCGCTCCGGCGTGAACGCTAGTTCTGCGCCCCGCCGATGCCGTGCATCCGCTCTGACATCGTGGGCGGGTTCTCGACGATCTGGCTGAAGCGCACGACGGTGACGGTGTCCTCGAGGCCGACGTCACGCCCGTAGATCTGCTCGAGGAAGTGGATCATCTCCTCGGTGCGGCGAAACTCGGGATTGTCGTGCTCGATGTCGCGCGGCGAGAGCTCCTTGACGCGCTTGACCTCGACGGTGTCGATGACGGCCATGAAGACCTTCTCGCGAGGCGAGTGCTGGTAGCCGATCGTCACGAGCACGGCTTGGTTCTTGCGGTACTTGTGCGACTTGTCGCCGAGCCGGATCGTGGCCGTCTTGCGGCCCCGCTTGAGCTGGTCGGCGAAGATCGTCGAGTAGAAGTTGAGAACCTGCACGGTGGCGCAGACTACAAGCCCTGTTGCAAACGCGACAGCGCGGCACGCACCATGTCACGCTCGCCGGCGTATGTGAGCGTCCTGACGGCCTCCGCTGCGGGCACCCATCGGGCGTGCTCGACCTCGTGATCGTGGTCGTCGACATCGCCCGAGACGTAGCGCAGCAGAAAGAACTCGACGACCTTCGCGATCCGCTTGCCGCCGCGCTGATACCAGTAGCGCACCTCGCCGAGCGAGCCGACGACCTCGGCCTCGACGCCGGCCTCCTCGCGCACCTCGCGCAGCGCGGCCTGCACGGGCGACTCAACGCCGTTGGGGTGGCCCTTGGGCAGTGCGAGCACGCGCGAGCCATCGGCGGCGCGGCGCGTCGGCACGATCACGACGATCTCCCGATCGGCGTTGACGACGACGCCGCCGGCGGAGAATTCGGTGCCTGCCATCAGTAGACGTAGCGCTCCAGGGCCGCCGGGTCGTGGACGGTCACGCGCCCGCGCCCCTGGGTCACGACGCCGGCGCGTTCGAGCACCGCGAGAAAGCGGCTGGCGGACTCGCGCGAGGAGCCGGCGAGCTGGGCGACGTCGGACTGCGTCACGGTCACGAGCACGTCGCGCTGGCCCGCGCCCTCCGCCTGGGCCTGGAGGACGAGCTGGCGGAGCACGCCCGCCACCCGGCTCTGCACGGTCTGAAAGGACTGGCGCGCGATGCGCTCGTTGGCCTCGCGCAGCCGCCGGCCCAGCGAGATCACGAGCTTGACGGCGATGTCGGAGTGCTCGCGCAGCAGCCGCCGCATGTCGGCGCCGAGCACGGCGATCGCATCGACCGGGTCGAGCGTCTCGATCGTCGCCGAGCGGCGCTCGTCGTCGAACATCGCCAGCTCGCCGAAGATGTCGCCCGGGCCGAAGTGCGCGAGCGTCAGCGTGCGCCCGTCGCCGTGCTCGCGCACGGCGCGCGCGTGGCCGCTGCGGACGATGTAGCACGTGTCGCTCTGGTCGCCCTCGCGAAAGATGACGTGCCCGGCGTCGAAGGTGCGCGGCACGGTCACCGCGGCGACCTGGGTGAGCTCCTTCGGGCCCAGCGTCTCGAAGACCGGGACCTGCGAGAGCAGCTCGATCGCATCTTGCTCTCGCGTCCCCATACTGTGAGCAATAGCACACAAGTTCTGGTCGCGGGGAGCATCCGCGCTGCTGCGCCTGGCGACGCGCGGCTCGCGCGGCGGCGATCCGCGTGAGCCGCCGCCCCCGTATCAGGCCGGATCAAGCGCCCCCTCGCGGCGCCGGCGGCGGCCGCCGCGGACGCCGACTGCGACCGCGGCCCCGAGCAGGGTGGCCGGGACGAGGACCGCCAGTGCGATCAGCAGGATGCCCGCGAGGACCTCGAGCACGCGCAGCGCGTCGCCGGCCGCATCGCCGGGTGTCCAGTCCCCCCCGGCGCCTATGCCGGTGCTCTCGCCCGTGGCGCGGACGGTGAGATCCACCCGCGCCAGATCGGCCCGGCGGCGCAGGGAAGCGAGCTGGCCCTTGAAAGCGCTGATCTGGCTGCCGACGCTGCGCAGCTGCGCCTTGAGGCTGTCGATCTTCGCCTGGGTCGTCGCACGCGCGAGAGCGCGCAGCAGGCCGCGGCGCCCGGCGCGGGCGTCGGTCAGGCGGTCCTGAGCCGACGTGAACGAGCCCGTGATGTCCTGCAGGCCCTGGCTGCGATCGGTCACGTGACCGAGCTTCGCCAGCGCGGCGAGCGCGCGGTCCAGGCGGTCGGTGGGGATTCGCAGGTCGTACGTCGCCTCGCCGCCGCTGGCATCGCTCTCTCCGACCTGGGCGCTGGCGACGATGCCGTCGAAGCGGGCGACCGTTGCGTTCACGGCGGCCGTCGTCTCGTCGAAGTCGTCCTGTGGCGTCTCGAGCGCGATCGACGCGCTGCGCTGCACCTTGCGCGCAGCCTGCGTCGGAGCGACGGCGGGGGCGGGCTTCGCCGGGGTGAACGGGGTCCCCGGGGGCACCGGCTTGGCCGAGGGGCTCGCGGACCGGTCGGCGCGGGCGCCGCCGCTGGAGGCACTGGCGCCGCTGGAGGCACCGGCCGCCTCGTCGCGCTCGATGGCGCGAGCGGCGGGCGACTCCGGCTCGGTCTGAACGGCCGAGGAGTCGAGGCTGTTCGCCGCCTCGCCGCTTCCGCCGCCGTCGGTGCTGCCGAGCACGACGACGAGCGCCACGAGCACCGCCGCGAGCGATCCCACGGCGGGCAGCAGCAGCCAGCGTCGCCCGGGCCGACCCACGCGCGCCGGCGGCTGGCGCGACGCGGGGAAGCCCTCGCTGACCTCGTGCTCGAGGCGGGCAGCGAAGGCCGGGCTCATCTGCGGTGCGGTGGCGCGGATGTCGAGCACGAGCTCCTCGACCTCGCGCAGCTCATACTCGACGGGCGCGCCCGCGAGCGCGCGGTCGATCGCCTCGAGGTCGTGCTCCTGCTCCGGGGTCAGGGTGTCACGCGGGCGCATTGCAGGCCTCCCTCAGCTTCGCGACGGCCCGATGCAGTCGGGTTCCGGCGTTGGTTTCGCTTGTGCCGAGCACGGCAGCGAGCTCGGCGTTGGTCAGCCCGCCGTGGAACTTCAGCGCGACGAGCTCGCGATCGCGCGGCGGGAGGTCCGCCAGCGCGGCGCGTACGGTCGTGCGCCGGACGGCGAGATCGGCCTCCTCCTCGGGCGCCGGCGCGCCCTCGTCGGGCAGCTCACCGATGAGCGGAGCGCTGCGCCTGCGGCGGCGTAGCTCGTCGAGCGCGGCGTTGCGCGCGATGCCGAACAGCCAGCCACGCTGGCTGCCGCGCCCGGCATCGAAGCTGGCGCGGAGCCGGTAGGCGCGCTCGAAGGCAAGCGCCGTGACATCCTCGGCGGCGGCGTCGTCACCGAGCAGCGTTCGTACATACGCGTAAAGGTCGCGCGCGCTGTCGCGGTACAGCGCATCGAAGCTCCCAGTTGACGTGTTTATGGGTGTTGCCATGCTCAGAGCTGCGCTCATGCGACTACTACGACGCCGCAGGGAGATCATCACGCTGTTCGTGCTGCTCGTGGCACCGGTCGCCGCGGCGCAGGCCGCGCAGGCCGCCGACGACACGCGCGAGGTTTGGGCGACCGTCAACGTCTGCGACACCGAGCACGCCCCGAACACGATCGGGATCCGCGCGTCGATGCCGGGCTCGCGCAGCGGGGCCGAGGTGCGCTGGATGCGCTTCGTCGTCGAGTACTACGCGCAGGCCGACGAGCGCTGGCACCGCCTCGCCGCCGGTGGTGACTCGGGCCTTCTGCGCGTCGGCAAGGGGCGCCTGCCGCGCCAGTTCGGGCGCTCGCTGCGCATCGAGCCGACGGCCGGCAAGTCGGTGCTCCTGCGCGGTCGCGTCTTCTTTCAGTGGCGCACGGAGGGCGGCGAGATCCTCGAGCGGGCGAGCGCCCGCACGCGCAAGGGCCGTCGCTCCAACGCCGGCGCGGACCCGCCCGGCTACTCCGCCTCGATCTGCACGATCAACCCGGACAAGTGAACAGGCGCGGGTCGTTGGAGATGACGCCCGTGACGCCCATCAGCTCGAGGCGGTCGATCTGCTCGAGGTCGTCGACCGTCCAGGCGTAGAGCTCGCCGCCGGCGCAGCGGATCGCGTCGCCCAGGCGCGGCGTGACGAGCCGCCAGTGCACCGTGAGGGCATCGATCTCGCCGCGGCGGATGCGGTTGGCGGCGACGCCCGGCAGCGCCCGGCGCACGTACGCCAGGACGGCCAACGCGGGAACGAAGGTGAACGGGTTCTGCAGCGGGTTGCGATGCATCCGCGGCAGCGTCCAGCTGATCGCGATCTGCGGGTGGCGCCGGCGCAGGTGCTCGAGCGAGGACTCCTCGGTTGTCGAGATCAGCACGCGGTGGGCGAGGCCGTGCTCGTGCAGCGCCGCGACGACGCGCTCCTCGTAGCCGCTCGTCTTGAGGTCGACGAGCAGCTCGACGCCGTCGTAGACGGCGTCGGCGAAGTGCGCGAGGCCCTCCTGGAGCGTGTGCGGGGTGCGCGTCGCGGCATCCTCCCAGTCGTGTGCGAGCAGCAGCTCGCCGCTGCCGTTCTCGTGCTCGGAGAGGACGTCGAACTCGATCATGTCGACCTCGTGATCGAGCGCCGCGGCGAAGGACCCGAACGTGTTTCCCGGGGCGATGTGGCCGGCGCCCTGGTGGCCGACACGGCGCAGCGGGCCGTGCTCGCGCCGCGCGCGCGTCACCGCTGGCACCCCCCCGCACCAGTACGTGAGCCGGTTGTCGTCGCCCTGGCCGCGGCTGCGGATCGGGGCGCCGCAGCGCGGGCACGGGCGCCCGGCCCGGGCGTAGATGACGCGATGTACGTCCTGCATCCCGTCCAGCGCGGACTGCTGCATCCCCGGCCTGGTCGCGCGGAGGATCGCGCGCACCTCGTCGTAGCTGACACTGCCGGCGGGGCGCCACGGGTCGATCGCGGCGGCGAAGCAGCCCTCGCACTTCCACAGGTTGCCGATGCCGGCAACCGTGCGCTGGTCGAGCAGGGCGTCGCCGATCGGCCGGTTGGCGTCGTCGGCGCGCAGGCGCCGGAGGATTCCCTGCTCGTCGAGCTCGTCGGCGAGGATGTCGGGCCCGAGCATCGCCAGGCGACGATCGAAGCGCGTCCGCGACTGCGTCAGCAGCTCGAGCACGGGGCCGTCGAACTGGACGACCTCGCCCTCCTGCGTGCGCAGGACGAGCCAGGCGCGGCGCTGCGCGCGCCGCCAGCGCTGACCGGGACGGTAGGTCGCCCAGGAGCCCGTCATGCGCAGGTGCGAGTGGATCGCGAGGTCGCCCTCGAAGCGCACGAAGAGGTGCTTGCCGTGCGCGTCGACGCGGGTGACGGCACGGCCGGCGAGCTTCTGCGGCCAGCGCTCGCCACGCAGGCACGGGTGGGGATGCGCGATCTCCGGCACCCGCCCCTCGACGAGCGGGCGGATTCGTCGCGCCGCGTAGTGGATCGTGTCGCCCTCGGGCATCCGATGAGCCTAGAAGCAGCGGTTGGCGACCGGGCGCACCGAGCGCGGCGCATCCGCGTCACCATCCCGGGCGAGATGCACGCGCTCGCCCGCATCGTCGGCGCCGCCCACCTGCAGCGCGACGCGGTCGTCGGTGACGTCGCGGTCGCCGGTGTGCCGGCGACGCTCGTGCGGCCGGCGAGCGCTGGCGAGGTCGCCGCGGTCGTCGCCTGGTGCTACGCGCACGACATCGCGATCGTGCCCGTCGGCGGGCGCAGCGGTCTCGCCGGCGGCGCGGCCGTGCTGGACGCAGACGCCGTCGGCGTCTCGCTCGCGCGCCTGGACTCGATCCGCTCCTTCGACCCCGGGTTGTGGCGCATGCACGCCGAGGCCGGCGTCGCCACGGCGACGATCGCCCGGCGCGCGCGCGAGAACGGCCTGCTCTTCCCGCCCGACCCCGGGGCGCCCGAGCAGTCGCAGCTCGGCGGCACGATCGCGACGAACGCCGGCGGGCCGCACGCGTTCAAGTACGGCGTCACGGGCGATTGGGTGACGGGCGTCGAGGCCGTGCTCGCGCCGGGCGAGCTCGTACGCGTCGGCGGGCCGGTGCGCAAGGACGTCGCGGGCTACGACCTGCGGGCGCTGCTGACCGGGTCGGAGGGAACGCTGGGGATCATCACGGCGGCGTGGCTGCGGCTGACGCCGGCGCCCGAGGCGCAGCTGACCGTCGTCGCCGCCTACGCCGACGCGGCCGCAGGCTGCGCCGCGATCCTGCGCGTGCTGGCCAGCGGCGTCGTCCCGGCGGCGCTGGAGTTCTTCGACGAGGGCGCGATCGGCGTCGCGGGCGCGGCGTTCCCGCTCGGCGCGCTGGGCGGCTTCGTCGTCGTCGCGGAGGCCGATGGCTCCGCGGCCGAGGCCGCCCGCGTGCGCGACGAGCTGCGCGAGGCGCTCGCTCCGCAGGCCGTCGCGCTGCACTGCCCCGATGGCGCGGCGCGGGCCGTCTGGCGCTGGCGCGACGGCGTCTCGCTGGCGGTCGCCGCGGCGCGCGGGGCGAAGCTGTCGGAGGACCTCGCCGTGCCCGTCGACCGGCTCGAGGAGGCGATCGCGCAGACGCTGCGCATCGGCGCCCGCCACGACCTCGAGGCCTGCTCGTGGGGTCACGCCGGCGACGGCAACGTCCATGCCAGCTTCCTGCTGGATCCCGGCGACGCGGTCCAGCGCGCGCGCGCCGACGAGGCCGCGCAGGAGCTGTTCGAGCTCGCGTGGCGGCTCGACGGCACGGTCACCGGCGAGCACGGGATCGGCGTGCTCAAGCGCGGTCAGCTGCGGCGGCAGTGGGCGCCCGCCGCCGTCGCCGCGCAGCGCGCGATCAAGGCCGCGCTGGATCCGAAGGGACTGCTGAACCCGGGCAAGAAGCTGCCGTGACCCGCGCCGCCAGCGCGCATCTGGTCTGGCCGGAGGCCGCGCGGCGGACCGGCCTGCCAGGCCGTCTCACCGGGCGGCCTCAACGTTGGACGAACGGAGCGTTCACATCGCGCGGCCGACGGACATCCACGGAGGTCGTGTCGAAGGCCTACCACCGCTGGGGCACCGACAGCGTGCAGCGCTTCGAGGGGATGTTCGTCTTCGCCGTCGCCGAGATCGCGTCCGGCCGCCTCGTGCTCGCGCGCGACCGTCTCGCGATCAAGCCGCTGTACCTCGCCGACCTCGCCGGCGGCAGGCTGCGCTTCGCCTCGACGCCAGCGCGCCCGCCTGGACGCGGGCGCGCCCTCGGGCCTCAGCGCGCCCGGCTGGACGCGCGGCCTGCCCCTACAGGCCGACGGCGTCCTTGCCCTTGTCGACCAGCTCGTAGTGCGTGATCGCCCACATCGCCACGCCGGCGGCCACGAGCCCGCCGATCGTGATCGCCGCCGAGCTGGCCGGGTGGCGCTTGGCGTGCGCCCACGCCGCCCGCGCCTTGCGCTTGAAGCTCTCGAAGAGGCGCTCGGCGAAGCGAAACTCCGTCGACCAGATCCAGAGGCCCAGCAGGACCGGCGGGATCGTCAGCGGGCCGGGCAGGATCGCCAGCGCGAACCCGAGCGCGATGAACAGCAGCCCGGCCGCGAAGACGCCGACCCGGTAGGCCTGCCCCAGGCCGGGCTTGGAGCGGATCCTGTCGCGCAGGCCGCCCCGCGGAACCTCGGCAGGCTGCGGCAGGGCGTCGTCGGCGTCCGGCGACGATGTCCGGCGTGATCGTTGGATCGCGGGATCGGTGTTGCTGGAGGCTATGAGGTCGCCCTACCCATGCGCGGTGAACGGATATCGCAGATGGCGCCTGGACGGTGCATCAGCGCGCGACCGGCCTGAGCAGCGCGTCGCGGCGTGAGGCGAGTGCGTCGGTGGGGGAGATGATGCGCAGTGACGGCACACCGAAGGCTACGGTGGCGGGCGGTGTCGCGATGCAAGGCATGCGCGCCATCCTGCCGTGATCGCCGCCGTCGAACAACCCACTACTGTCCCGCACGTGCCCACCGACATCGCCTCTACCGCCCGCGAGCTGCTCGACGCGCTCGGCAGCAACAGCTGGACCGACGGGCGCGCCGACCGCCTCATCCAGACGCTCGGCGAGTCGATCGGGCGTGCCTCGCCGGACGCCTCGCGCCGGGCCATGGCGACGCTCGCCTCCGGGCTGAACTCGCTCGATCCCGAGCCCGCGGGCGTCGCCTCGCGCGTGGTCGGCGCGATGATCGAGGCGGGTCACGACCCGCGTCCGGCGCGACCCGCGATGCTCGGCGCCCTGCAGCAGACGCTGCCGGTGTGCGCCGACATCGCCGACGAGGCGCGCGCGGAGGTCGGCGAGCCGCCTGAGCACCTCGACGAGGACGGCGCCGAGGCGTGGCTTTCGGAGCGCAGCGCGGAGGCGCTCAACGAGGTGGCCGGGCGCAGGCCGGCCGCGGCAACCGCGTGGCAGCGCCTGCACGAGGTCTGGCCGGGCGCGATCGCGCTGTTCTCGGTCGACCCCGAGGCGCGCGCCGAGGCGCAGGAGCTCGCGCCGATCGCCGAGCGCATCGAGGATGTCCACGAGGCCGCGGGCTGGCTGCGCGCGATGCTGACCGTGCTGCACGACGAGCCCTACGTCGCGATCGAGCCCGCGACGCGAACCGCCGTCAGCGGCCGGATGAGCGGCATCGTGGAGAACTTCCAGCTCTGCACGCTGCTGATGGACGAGTTCCCGCGCGACGAGCCGCGCGTCTCCAAGGCCGCCGTCGCGGTCGCCCGCGGCGCGGGTCCGCAGCAGATCGACGAGACCGTCACCGGCGTCTGGAACCTCTTCACCTACGAGGCGCTGCGGCCCGGCGGCGAGCTGCCCGATCCGGCCGACATGTCACTCAGCCACACGTGGATCTGGAACGAGGGCATGCCCGCCGACATCCCGGTGCTCGACGGCCACCGCGTGATCCTGCTCGGGCCGGCGTCCTACACCCGGCAGTGGCAGGCGCAGCGGATGTTCCTCAAGCTGCCCGCGCGGCTGACCGCCGACCTGCTGGGCGAGGACGCCGTCGCACAGTGGCTGGCGAAGATCGAGGCGGCGGCCGGCGCGCCTCCCGCCTGAGCGCGCCGGCGCTCACTCCTGCGGCGCGTAGCGGCTGTGCAGCATGAGGTCGTTGCCGTCGGGATCGGTGAACAGGGCCATGTGGCACACGCCGGTGTCGAACGTCTCGCCGGCGAACTCGACGCCTTTGGCCTCGAGCTCCGCGCGCGCCGCCGCGACGTCGTCGACGTGCAGCGCGAGGTGGCCGTTCTTCTGCGGTCCGAACGGCATGCCGAACTTCTCCGGCTCCCAGATGCCACAGCACGTGGCGCCCACCCAGACCTCGAAGCGGGAGTGGTCGTCGGGTCGCAGGCCGAGCGTGTCGACGTAGAACGCGCGCGAGCGCTCGGCATCCTGCGACGGGATGGCCACGAAGTCGAGCTTGCTGATCATCGCTGTCTCCTCTTCGACGTGATGGGTGTGCGACCAGCGTGACAGCCATTGCGGCCAGGAGCTGTCCTCGGTGAGCGATCGCCGTAGCGGCGGGCCCGCAGCGGCGTCCGGCGACGCAGTCCGGCCCGCCCTACGCGCTCAACGTGAGCTTGGTCGGCCCCGCGCGGAAGCCGAGCTCGATCAGCATGGCCTCCAGCGGCGAGCCGACCACCGGCTCGCCGTCGACGCGCTCGAGCGACAGCTTGCGCCCGCGGCCGCCGGTGATGAACTGCGCGAGCGCCTCGAAGGACGCGTGCAGGCGCGGATCGCCGGCGCCGACGAGCGTCACGATTCCGCGGCCGCCCTTCTCGACGTAGAGTACGGGCTCGGCGCCGGCGAGTACGACATAGGCGCCGCGCACGCGCGCCGCGCGCCGCGACGGCGGGTCCTCGTCGCCGCGCCGCGGCCACGGCAGGCCGGCGCCGTAGGGCTGCGCCGGATCGGTCGCGGCCAGCACGAGCGGCGGCGACTCCTCGACGGCCTTCTGCGCGCGCAGCCGCTCGACCGCGCCGGGCAGCGCGAACTGCGCGCCGCCGAGGCCCTCGACGAAGTAGCCGCGGCGACAGACGCCGAGCGTCTCGAGCTGCGACAGCGCGTCGTAGAGGATCGAGAAGCCGCCGGGGATCCCCTCGGCGAGCACCTGCTCGCGCGTGACGATGCCGTAGCGCTCGAGCAGCAGCTCGGCCAGCGTGCGCCGCTGATCGGGCCCACCCACCCGCTCGGGCTCACTGCGGAAGATCGTGTCGGTCAGCGCCCAGCGTCCCTGGACGGTGGGTTGTGATCCTGACCGGCGCGTGCCGAAGCGGCGCGTGCCGTGGCGCGGCCCGCTCGCTCGAGCGCGGGCAAGGGTCAGGCGCGGCGCGCGCAGCGGCGCGAACGCGTCGTTGGTCACCTCGCCCGCCCAGACGAGATCCCACAGCGCCTCCTGCACCTGCTCGGGCTCCAGCGCGACATCGGCGAGCAGGTCGGTGAAGAAGCACGGCGCGGCGAGCAGGCGGTCGCGCACGAGGTCGTGCTCGGCCTCGACGGGCAGGCTCGATCGCGCCGGCGGCGCCACCCGCCCGACCGCCTCGGCGTCGTCGCGGAAGTACAGCGCGACGCGGCCGGTCGACCGGCCCAGCGTTCCCGCGCCGACCCAGACGACCTCGCCCGACGCGCAGAGCTGGTCCAGCCACGTCGGCGAGTAGGCGCCGAGGCGGCGCGGCAGCACGTCGCGCTCCCACACCTCGGCGGGCAGCGCGAGCCCCTGCAGCGGCACGAGCACCTCGCGCAGCCGGTCGATCCCGGCGCCGGCGGCGGGATGACGGTCGACGCCCTGCCAGGACGGCAGGAACGCCGCCAGCGCGCGCTGGTCGGCGGGCTCGATCTCCTTGCGCAGCGCGGCCAGCGACGCGCGCCGCAGGCGGCGCAGGACCTCGGTGTCACACCACTCCGGCTCGCCCGGGCGGCCGCCCGGTCGTAGCTCCCCGCGCACGATCTCGCCGTCGCGCTCCAAGCGCTCGAGCACCGCCTCGACCGCGCCAGCACCGAGCGCGTAGCGCGCGCGCAGCTCGCCGGTCGTGAAGGGCACGTGGGTGCGCGCATAGCGGGCGGCGAGCTTGCTCAGCGCGTCGGGCACGTCGGCGAGAAACGCCTCGGGCAGCCCGCCGGGCGGGACGGCGCCGAGCGCGTCGCGGTACATGCCCGCGTCGTCGGCGGCGATCCAGCGCGGCTGCCCGCCGATCCGCAGCGAGATCGCGCGGCGCTCGGCGACGAGCGTCGCGATCATCGCGTCGGCGTCGATTCCGGTCAGCACGCGGTCGTGCACCTCGGCCGTCGTGAGGTCGCCGAGGCGTCGCAGCACGTCGGCCAGCGCGTCGCGCGTATCGGCGCGGGTGCGGTCGCAGCGGTGCTGCAGGTCCGCCTCGACCATGTCCAGCGCGCCGGGGTCGATCAGCTCGCGCAGCTCCTCTTGGCCGAGCAGCTCGCGCAGCAGGTCGCGGTCCAGGGAGAGCGCGGCGGCGCGGCGCTCGGCGTTGGGCTGATCGCCCTCGTACATGTACGTCGCGACGTAGTCGAACAGCAGCGACGAGGCGAACGGCGACGCGGTCGGGGTCTCGACCTCGACGAGCGTCAGCTCGCGCGAGTGCAGGCCGCGCAGCAGCTCCTCCAGGCCCGGCACGTCGAGCACGTCGCGCAGGCACTCGCGGTAGGTCTCGAGGATGATCGGGAAGTCGGGATAGCGCTTGGCCACCTCCAGCAGTGAGTGCGACTTCAGCCGCTGCTGCCACAACGGCGTGCGCTTGCCCGGGTAGGCGCGCGGGATCAGCAGCGCGCGGCCGGCGTTCTCCCTGAAGCGGGCACCGAACAAGGCGCTCGAGGCGAGCTCGGCGACGACGGCCTCCTGCACCTCGTCGGGCTCGACCATGACCAACTCGGCGCCCGGCGCCTCGTCGGCGTCGGGCAGGTGGACGATGATCCCGTCGTCGGACCAGATCGCGTCGGACTCCAGGCCATAGCGCTCGCGGATGCGGCGCGAGAGGGCGAGTCCCCAGGCGGCGTGCACGCGTCCGCCGTAGGGCGACAGCACGCACAGGCGCCAGTCGCCGATCTCGTCGCGGAAGCGCTCGACGACGATCGTGCGGTCCGAGGGCAGCACGCGGGTGGCGACCTGCTGCTCGCGCAGGAACGCCAGCAGGTTCTTCGCCGCGAACCCGTCGAGGTCGTAGTCGGCCTGCAGCGTCGCGGCGTCCTGCTCCACCGCCCAGCGGCTGAACGCACCGATCGCCTTGCCCAGCTCCTTGGGGCGCCCGACGCCGTCGCCCTTCCAGAACGGCACGGCGCCGGGCGCGCCCGGCGCCGGGGTCACGACGACGCGGTCGCGGCCGATCTCCTCGATGCGCCAGGTCGATGCGCCGAGCAGGAAGGTCTGGCCCGCGCGCGCCTCGTAGACCATCTCCTCATCGAGCTCGCCGACGCGGCGGCCGTCGGGCAGCACGACGCCGAACAGGCCGCGGTCGGGGATCGTGCCGGCGTTCGTGATCGCCAGCTGGCGCGCGCCCTTGCGCGCGCGGATCGTCCCGCCGACGCGGTCCCAGACGATGCGCGCGCGCAGCTCAGCGAACTCCTGCGACGGATAGCGACCGTCGAGCATGTCGAGCACGTTCTCCAGCAGCGAACGCGACAACTCGGCGTAGGAGTGCGTGCGCGTGACCAGCGCGTGCAGGTCGTCGACAGCGAGTGGATCGTCGTCCTCCCGGCTGGCCGCGATCGAGACGATCTGCTGGGCGAGCACGTCGAGGGCGTTGCGCGGCACGACCGTCGGCTCGATCTCGCCGCCGCGCATGAGCTTGCAGACGACCGCGCACTCGAGCAGGTCGGCGCGGAACTTCGGGAAGATCCGCCCCTTCGAGATGTCGCCGACGTTGTGGCCGGCGCGGCCGATCCGCTGCAGCCCGCGGGCGACGGACTTCGGCGACTCGACCTGCAGGACGAGGTCGACGGCGCCCATGTCGATGCCGAGCTCCAGCGATGAGGTCGCCACGAGGCAGGGCAGCTCACCGGCCTTGAGCATCTCCTCGACGACGAGCCGCTCCTCCCGCGCGAGCGAGCCGTGGTGGGCGCGCGCGATGTCGCGCGGTGCGCCGCCGTCGGGCAGGTCGGCGTTGGCGAGCTCGTTGAGGCGCAGCGCGAGACGCTCGGCGCCGCGCCGGGCGTTGACGAAGACGATCGTCGAGCGGTGCTGCTGCACGAGCCGGAGGATCTCGGGGTAGATCGCGGGCCAGATCGAGCGCCGCGTGGCCTCGTTGCTGGTTCCGGTCAGCGGGTCGAGTGGATCGACGGCGTCAGCACCGACGTGTTGGTCGAGCTCGACCATCGACTCGACCGGCACGTGGATCTGCAGGTCCAGCGGCTTGCGCACGCCGGCGTCGACGATCGTGCACGTCCGCCGCGGGCCGACCATGAAGCGCCCGACCTCCTCGAGCGGGTTCTGCGTCGCCGACAGGCCGATCCGCTGCGGCTCACGGCCGTTCTCCTGCAGCGCGGCGAGGCGCTCGAGCGTCAGCGCCAGGTGCGAGCCGCGCTTCGTCGCGGCGACGGCATGGATCTCGTCGACGATCACCGCCTCGACGTTCCTGAGGATCTCGCGCGCGCCGCTGGAGAGCATGAGGTACAGCGACTCCGGCGTCGTGATGAGGATGTCGGGCGGCTGGCGGCGCATCGCGGCGCGGTCGCGCTGCGGGGTGTCACCGGTGCGCACGCCGACGGTCAGGTCCGCGCCGATGCCGCGCAGCGGCGCGCGCAGATTGCGGTCGATGTCGTAGGCGAGCGCCTTCAGCGGCGAGACGTAGACCAGGCGGGTGTGACCGTCGACGTTCGGCTCGCGCGCGAGCCGATCCAGCGCCCACAGAAACGCCGCCAGCGTCTTGCCTGATCCGGTCGGGGCGGAGATCAGCGTGTGCTCGCCCGTGGCGATCGC
>Ga0136614_10001116_pt1 | contig 15281 bp, 12 predicted proteins | sample AntDrymUQ2792106_2_FD_106643 | JGI IMG/M metagenome (GOLD analysis project Ga0136614, IMG submission 106643) | Polar desert sand microbial communities from Dry Valleys, Antarctica - metaG UQ279 (21.06) | ecosystem: Environmental > Terrestrial > Soil > Desert | place: Antarctica: Dry Valley... | reverse complement strand
TCGCCAAGAGCCAGCTTGATGACCCTCGTCTCGCTGGCGTCTCCGAGCGGTGTCGAGGTGCCATGGGCGTTGATGTAGTCGATCTCGTCCACGTTGACCCCGGCATCGGCAAGCGCCATGCGCATCGCGCGCGCCGGGTTGTCGCCGGTCGGATCCGGCTCGGTGACGTGCCGCGCGTCGGATGAGAGCCCGTAGCCGAGCAGCTCGGCATAGATCCGCGCGCCGCGCGCCCGGGCGCGCTCGAGCTCCTCGAGGACGACGACGCCGCCCGCCTCGCCCATGACGAATCCGTCCCGGCCGGCGTCGAAAGGCCGGCTCGCCTCCTCGGGAGCGTCATTTCGGCGGGAGAGCGCCCGCATGGCGCTGAAGCCGGCGATTCCGACCCGCGTGATTCCGGCCTCCGTCCCGCCGGCGAGCATCGTGTCCGCCCGGCCGAGCCGGATGGCGTCCGCCGCCTCGCCGATCGCCATGTTCGACGCTGCACAGGCCGTGCACTGTGACGAGAGCGGCCCGCGGGTACCGAGGTACATCGAAACCCAGCCGGCACCCATGTTCGGGATGATCTGGGGGATCGAGAACGGATTAACGCGATCTGGGCCTCGCGCGATCAACGTGTCGTAGCAGTCCTGGAACGCCTTCAACCCTCCGATTCCCGTGGCGATCGAGGCGCCGATCCGGTCGGCGTCGCGCTCGATCTCGAGACCCGCGTCGTCACGGGCCTGGATCGCCGCCGCCACGATCATCTGCGCGAACCGGTCCATTCGCCGTGCCTGCTTCTTCTCGATCCAGTTTGCCGGATCGAACTCCTTCAGCTCACAGGCGAAGCGGACGGTGTATTCGCTCGCGTCGAACTGCTTGATGTCGGCGGCCCCGGACTTGCCGGCGAGCAGATTGGTCCACGTCTCCTCGACGCTGTTTCCGAGCGGCGTCAGTGCGCCGACGCCGGTGATCACGACTCTCCTGCGTCCGTTCATGCTCACGCCGCTCACATGCCCAGTCCGCCGTCGACCAGCAGCACCTCGCCGGTCACGAACGAAGCCTCGTCCGAGCAGAGGAACCTGACCGCACCGGCGACGTCCTCGGGTTCCCCGAGCCGTCCGAGCGGTGTGTTCGCGAGCATGGCAGTCTGCAGCTCCTCGGGCAGCTCGTTCGTGAGCCGGGTTGCGACGTAGCCCGGGGCGACCACGTTGGCCCGTACGCCGCGGCTGCCGAGCTCCCGCGCGAGCGCCTTCGTGAAGCCGATGATCCCGGCCTTGGAGGCCGAATAGTTCGTCTGGCCCGGGTTTCCGTGGAGCCCCACGATGCTCGAGATGTTGACGATCGCCCCGCCTCTCCGCTTCATCATCCCGCGCGCGGCAGCGCGGCAGGTGTTGAACGTCCCGCCGAGATTGGTGTCGAGGACGACGTCCCAATCCTCGTCCGACATGCGAGCGAGCAACCCGTCCCGCGTGACGCCGGCATTGTTCACGAGGATGTCGATCTCCCCTGCCTCCTCCACGAGTCGGCGCGCCTCATCCGGCTTCGAGACATCAGCCTGCACCGCCCGCCCGCCGAGCTCGGAAGCGACGGCCTCCGCCTCGTCGGCGCCCGAGCGGTAGCCGAGGACCACGGACGCACCGGCGCCGGCGAGCTCGGCGGCGATCGCCTTTCCGATCCCGCGTGAGCCACCGGTCACCAGGGCCGTGCGGCCTTCGAGGGAGCAGAACGGGGTCATCGCCTAGATGGACTCTTCGACCTTGTTCAGGTCGGCGAGATTGTTCACGGAGACGGCCTTCACGGTCTTGTCGATGCGCTTCAGCAGACCGGAGAGGACGTTACCGGGGCCGACTTCGACAAACGTCCTTGCGCCGTCCTTGATCAGGCCTCTCGCGGCCTGGGTGAACCTGACGGGAGCAGTGATCTGGTCCACGAGCAGCCCGGCCATCCGCTGCGCCGGCTCGATTCGCGCAGACACGGTCGACATGAACGGCGCGACGGGGTCGCGGAAACGGGCGCGTTCGACCGCCGGCCTCAGGATCTCCGCCGCCTTGGCCACGAGCGGGCTGTGGAAGGCGCCCGAGACCATGAGCTTCACCGCCCGTCTGGCGCCGAGCTCGTTCGCCTTGCCGATCAGCTCGTCGACGGCATCCTCCTCGCCGGAAACCACGATCTGGCCGGGGCAGTTGTAGTTCGCGGGCCACACGCCCTCGATCTGCGCGCAGAGCTCCTCCACGACGGCGTCGTCGAGACCGAGGACCGCAGCCATTGCCCCGTCGCTCTCCCGGGCGGCCTCGGCCATCGCAAGACCGCGCTCGCGCACGAGGCCGATTGCCTCACCGGTGTCGAGGGAGTTGGCGGCCGCAATCGCGGCGAACTCTCCCACCGAGTGGCCGACGACGTAGTCCGGCGCGAGGCCGCGTGATCGCAGCGCCGCGAGCACAGCGAGACTCGTGGCGACGAGAGCCGGCTGCTGCACCTCGGTCTGCACGAGATCCTCGAGCGGCGCCTCGAAGCAGAGCTGCCTCAGGTCGAGCCCGGAGGCCTCGCTCCCGAGCCGATAAACCTCCATCGCCTCGGGGACGGCCTCCGCGATCTCGCGTCCCATCCCCTGCTCCAGCGACCCCTGGCCGGGGAAGCAAAACGCGATCTTGCTCATGCACCTCTCCCGTTCGCCGTCCATTCCATCAAGGCCGACCCCCATGTCAGTCCTGCCCCCATCCCCGTCATCAGCACGAGCGACCCGTCCTTGAGCCGCCCATCGGTCTGGGCGTCGGCGAGCGCGAGCGGAATAGAGCCGGAGGAAGTGTTCCCGTACTTCTCGACGTTCACAACGACGCGATCCTCCGCGATTCCGAGCTTTTTCGCAGCATGCTCGATGATCCGCACGTTCGCCTGGTGCGGGACGTATACGTCGATATCGGCGATCCCGACCCCGCAGCGTTCCATGAGCTTCTCCGCCGACGAGACGAGGACGCGCGTTGCGAACTTGAACACCTCGGGCCCGTTCATCTTCGCGAAGTGGAGCTCCTGGGCGACCGTCTCGGCCGTGGCCGGCTGCCGAGATCCGCCCGCCGGCATGTTGAGGTGGACACCGCCCGCCCCATCCGCCCCGAGCTCGAAGCCGAGGAAGCCGCGGCCGCCGTTCCGCCCCAGAACGACGGCGCCGGCGCCGTCTCCGAAGAGCACGCAGGTGCTGCGATCGTTCCAGTTCACGATCTTCGAGAGGACATCCCCGCCGACCACGAGGGCGCGCTCGGAAAGCCCGGCGCTCATCATTCCGTAGGCCTGCGCGAGTGCGTACATGAAGCCCGTGCAGCCGGCGGACAGGTCATAGGCAGCCGCATCGGTCGCCCCGAGCCTGTCGGCGACAAGTGCTCCAGTGGACGGAAAGGCCATGTCGGCCGTGACGGTGGCGACGATGATCAGGTCGATGTCCGAAGGGGCGAGGCCCGCCTGCTCGATCGCCTGCCGGGCGGCCGGGTAGGCGAGATCCGACATCGCCTCGTCCGGGGCCGCAACACGCCGCTCGCGGATCCCCGTTCGCTCGACGATCCACTCGTCCGACGTCTCGACCATCTTCGCGAGCTCGGAGTTCGACATGACCCGCTCGGGGACGTAGCACCCAAGCCCCGTGATCGTGATCGGGGTGCCGTTCGTCGTGCCGATCATCGTTCGACGGCGAAGGTCAGGGTGCCGCGCGCCGCGAGCGCGCCGTCGACTGTGGCCGTCGCCTTGCCGCGGCCGATCGGGCCACGCACGCGCTCGAGCTCGCAGGTCAGCTCCAGCTCGTCGCCGGGCTCGACCACCCGTTTGAAACGGACGGCGTCGATGCCCGCGAACAGGGCGAGCTTGCCTCGATTCTCCTCTTCCGAAAGGACTGCGACGGCACCCGCCTGCGCCATGGCCTCGACGATCAGCACCCCGGGCATGATCGGCCGCCCGGGAAAGTGGCCGGACAAGTACCACTCGTCCGGCCGCACGCGCTTTCGAGCCACGACGCGCTCGCCCGGGCGTAGGTCGACGACCTCGTCGAGGAGCAGGAAGGGGTCGCGGTGAGGCAGGATCGCCTCGATCTGTTCGCGCGTCAGGGAGGCCACGTGCGGGATGAGTCTAGTGATGGAGAGACGGCTCGCGATTCGCTGCGGCCCGAGTACGTGGTGCCGCTCCTGGAGGGTCGTTTCGGGCGTCCCTACACCTTCCTGGAGCGGACCGAATCGACCCAGCGGGAGCTCCCCGCCGATGCTCCCGAGGGAGCAGTCGTCGCGGCGGACGAGCAGACGGCGGGCCGAGGACGCCTCGGCCGACCCTGGCTCGCCGAGCCGCAAACCAGCCTGCTCTTCTCGCTGAATCTTCGGCCCGTCGTGGAGACCCCTCGCCTGCCCGAGCTCTCGATCCTTGCCGGGCACGCGGTCGCAGGGGGAATCTGGCAGGTCACCGGCCTCAGGCCAGGGATCAAGCCCCCGAACGATCTGCTCGTCGAGGGCCGCAAGCTCGCAGGGATCCTCGCGGAGGCCCGTGACGGCCGCGTCGTCCTCGGGATCGGGATCAACGTCAACACGGCTCCGGAAGACCTCCCGCGTGAGGTAGACGCCGAGCCGACGTCGCTCTTCGCCGAGCTCGGCGCCCCCGTCGACCGGGCGCCGCTACTCGCGGCGATCCTCCTGGAACTGGAGCGGCGCTACGACCGCTGGGTGGAGGGCTAGCGCGGGATCAGCGAAGACGTGTGCGCAGGCCCACGTTCGCAGCTGCGTCCTCGGCGAAGGCTTCCAGCCGCGTGAACGGGCGGTCGAGGATGACCGTGAAGACGCCGGCCCTCGGGCGCGAGATCGTCGTCGCGGCGCCGTCGGCCACGAATGTCACTCGTGCGGGCTCCGACAGCGAGACGCGCAGCGGGCGCTTGTTCACGACCTTCAGGATCGGCGCGACCCGGTCGATTCGAACCGGCGTCGCCTGCGTGACCGGGCCGCTCGAGTCCGTGACCGTCAACGACACGGAGTAGATCCCATCCCGCACGCCGCCCGGCCAGCTCAGCGCCTGCAGCCCGGCCGGCACGAGCGCGTCGAAGACCGAGGCGACGTCCGTCGCCCCGCGCCTGACTGTGAGCCGCGCGAGAGCCGGCACCGAGAGGCTGAACGACGCCGTCAGCGAGTCGGAGCGGCCGTCGCCGTTCGGTGAGATCGCCGCAGGGACGACCCCGAAGCCCGAGAGCGTCCGGCTCAGAACGAGCTGCGTTGTCGCCGTCACCTCTTGCCCGCGAGCCCCTCGTGCGAGCACCGTGATCCTGTAGCGGCCGTCGGGGTAGCCCGCGCCGTTCCAGGTGAACGTGTTTCGGCCGGCCGGCTTCGATCCCGACTGCAGTGTCCCAAGGGGGCCGCCCTGTTCGTTCTGAAGGTCGACGCGGACCGTCGCGGGCGCGTTCAACTCGTACGCGATCACCGTCGAGTCCGTACGGCCGTCACCATTCGGGGTGAACCCGGCCGGCTCCGCCGCCAGGCCGTCGATCACCGCGGGTGCGGCAGCCGTGCCGAGCGTCCCCGACGCGGGCCTGACGCTCGGGCCCGCTGCGATCCGCCAGCGATAGCCTGGCAGGGAGGCGAAGCGCGAGTCCCAGGTCCACTGCACCGCCGCTCCGAACCCGGAGCCGGTTGCAACGGCCTTGCCTGCCGGATCCGACACCGTCACGGTCCAGGGCATCAGCACGGACAGCCGCGCCGAGAAGCTGACGAACTGGCCCAGACCGCCCTCGACCTCGGGCGTGTACAGCTTCGGAAGCCCGAGGCCGGCAGCCGCTCTGGCAATCCCGCCCAAACCGCTGTACAGCCGACTGCCGGGACAGGTCGTGTAGCCCGTGTCGCGATGGCCGGAGACGCCGCGGAGCCACAGGGCCGTGCCCTTCCGGTACTTGGAGTTGCCACGCGAGATCAGCGTCGCGGACGACAGAGGGTCAACGTGCGCGACGTCCATCCGCCAGGAGATGAGTCGAACCAGCGCGTCACGGGCAGCCGTCGAAAGCGTCGTCCCGTCGTAGCTCCCGAGCAGCGCGATTCCGACCGAGCCGGCATTGAACCCGCCCGCATGCGCGCCGATGACGTTCCGCTCGAGCCCGCCATACCGGCCCTCGAAGACCTGGCCGAAGCGGTCAACGAGAAAGTTGTAGCCGACGTCATCCCACCCGTTTCCCCTCACGTGGTACGTGTAGACCGCGCGGACGATCGCCGCGGACTGTGCAGGGGTCGCCGGCCCTGCGCCCGCAGTGTGGTGCACGATCGCGGCCGTCAGCGATTTCGCGTACTCGGGATTGTCACGCCGGATGCGCTCGTTTGCGCCCCACGCCTTCCGGGTGATGATCGCCGGGCTGCCGGTCATCTGGAGGCTGCGCTCGAGCGACGTCTCTTCAGGACTCCAGACGTAGTGCGCCCGAAGTCGCACGACGCGGCCGCGCACCTTGACCTCGAGCTGGTTCGCGGATCCCGTCCACCAGGGACTCCCGATTCGCCAGCCCCGGGACCGGCGAGCTTCGTCCGTCCCGCGGTCCGGCAGATCCTCCGGCTCGGCTTCGGCGGCGCGCCACGGGCTCCAGCTGCCATCGCCCCGAACGCGGAACTGCACCCGCCCCGGCCCCTTCCAGTGGAGGCCGAGAAGGTTGAAGCGCTGGGGCGGCTCGGGGGCGGCAAGCGTTCTCTGGCCGCCCACCGGGAGCTCCCGGGTGACGAGCGTGACGTCGGCCCAGGCGGAAGCCGGGAAGGCAAACGCGACGAGTGTGGCGGCAAAGAGCTTCATCGACCCCGGCCTAGGGTCGCAGCGTCGTCTGGTTGCCGCAAGGGTCTTGATAGCATCCTTACACCGTGAAAAGCCGCGTTCTGCGGGCAGTTTTGGCCGCATTGACCATCGCGGTGTTCGTTCCTGCGGTCGCCACGGCGGCTCCCTCTCAGTCGCGCGTCCTCGCAGTCGAGTTCGACAACGACGTGAATCCGGTCACGGCCGGCTACGTCATCGACCAGATCGAGCGGGCCAACGAGGAGCATTACCAAGCCGTCGTGATCCTCCTCGACACCCCGGGCGGACTCGCGAGCGCGATGAAGGACATCTACGAGGCGGAGCTCGCCTCCGGGATCCCGGTGGTCGTCTACGTCTCGCCCGAAGGTGCGCGCGCCGCCTCCGCCGGCGTCTGGATCGGCCAGGCCGCAGACATCCTCGCAATGGCGCCGCAGACCAACATGGGCTCCTCGACTCCCATCAGCGTGGGCGGCGAGGACATTCAAAAGGATCTTCGGAACAAGGTCGTGAACGATGCCGTCGCGTCGCTCAAAGCGTTGATGCGCGAGCACGGACGAGACGCAACCTGGGCGGACGAGACCGTCCGTGAAGGCAAGAGCCTCCCGGCACGCGAGGCGCTCGACCGTGATGTCATCGACGTGATCGCCCCGGACCTTCCCACGCTCCTCAACCTGATCGACGGGAGGGAGACCAAGCCGAAGATGCTCACGCTCGCCACGGCCGGTGCAGAGATCGAGCGTGTGGAGATGTCGATCTGGAAGCGCATCCTCGACACGCTGATCGATCCCAATCTGATCGTGATCCTCATGTCGCTCGGCGTACTCGGGCTCACGATCGAGCTCTGGAACCCCGGACTGATCCTCCCGGGAACGGTTGGCGCGATCTCACTCGTCATCGGTCTCTTCGGCCTGCAGATCCTGCCTGTCAGCTGGGCCGGAGTGCTGCTCATGCTCCTCGCCGCCGGATTCTTCATGGCCGAGCTGTTCGTCACGAGCCACGGAGCGCTCGCACTCGCCGGCGCCGTCGCCTTCGTGGTCGGCTCGCTGATGCTCTTCGACCCGGCGGGTGAGTCCTACCAGGTGTCACTGACAGTCGCCCTCACCATGGGCGGCACGATGGCGCTGATGGCCGGACTCGTCATCGCCAAGCTCGTCCAGGTGCGGCGTGCGGAGGTCGTCACCGGCCAGGAGGAGCTTGTCGGCCAGCTGGGGGTCGTCCGCCAGGCCGTCGATCCCGTCGGCCTCGTGTTCGTCCACGGCGAGCTCTGGCGCGCGAAGACCTCCGGGGTTGCCATTCAACCGGGCGCGCGTGTCCGAATCGAGGGCCTCGACGACGCCCTGACGCTCACCGTGGCGCCTGCGTAGAATTCGGCTGTGCCCGTACTCATCGCGCTTGCGGTCGTCGCAGTCCTCTTCATCCTGCTGCTGTCGGCATCGGTTCGGGTCGCACGCGAGTACGAGCGGGGCGTCATCTTCCGGCTCGGCCGACTCAAGTCGCCGCCGAAGGGCCCGGGCCTCTTCCTGCTGATTCCGATCATCGACAAGATGGTCCGGGTCGACCTGCGCACCGTGACGCTGAACGTCCCGCCGCAGGAGGTGATCACGAAGGACAACGTCCCGGTCCGCGTGAACGCGGTTGCCTACTTCCGGATCATCGACCCCGAGAAGGCGATCGTGCAGATCGAGAACTTCATGGTCGCGACGTCGCAGATCTCGCAGACCACGCTCCGGAGCGTCCTCGGCCAGCACATGCTCGACGAGCTCCTCTCCGAGCGGGACAAGATCAACGAGATCCTCCAGCGAATCATCGACGAGTCCACCTCGCCCTGGGGCGTCAAGGTCTCGATCGTCGAGGTCAAGGACGTCGAGATCCCGGGCGGTATGCAGCGGGCGATGGCACGCCAGGCCGAGGCCGAGCGCGAGCGCCGCGCGAAGGTCATCGCGGCTGAAGGTGAGTTCCAGGCCTCGGAGCAGCTGAAGAACGCGGCGCTGGTCCTCGCGGAGAACCCGATGTCGCTCCAGCTCCGCTTCTTGCAGACGATGCTCGAGATCAGCTCCGAGCGCTCCTCGACGATCATCCTTCCGCTCCCGATCGAGCTCTTCAAGCCGTTCATAGAAGCCCGCTCGGGCGACAGCTCGACCTGACCGACTTCCGCGTAGACCCTTTGACGGGTCGCGGAGTGGTGTTCGCGCCTGGTCGCGGAGCGCGCCCCGGAGCGTGGCTGCCCCCGCCGGAGGAGGTGACGCCCGAGGAGCTCGAGCGCTGTCCTTTCTGCGCAGGCCGGGAGGACCGCACGCCGCCCGAGACGCTTCGGATCGGGGATCCGTGGAAAGTCCGGGTCGTCCCGAATCTCTATCCGGCCTTCGAGCGCCAGGAGGTCGTGATCCACTCGCCTGACCATGTCCGCTGCTTTGCCGATCTCGGCGAGAAGCAGATCGAATCGCTCGCCGAAGCCTGGCAAAACCGCATCGGCGCGGCTGCTGCCGAAGGGTTCGGCTATGTGCATGCCTTGATCAACGAAGGGCGTCTCGCAGGTTCGAGCCTCCCCCACAGCCACTCGCAGCTCGTCGTGCTGCAGGAAGTCCCGCCGCCCGTAGCTGCGGAGAGCCGCGGGGTACTCGACGAGTTGCTTCGCCATGACAACCTGCGCGTGCTCGAGCGGCACGGTGCGATCGCCGTGGTCCACCACGCGGGTGCGTCACCCTACGAAAGCCTCATCCTCGGGGGGACCCTCGCCGGCCTGCTCGGCGCACTTCGCGAACTCGTTGCTCGCGTTCGCCGGGCCGAAGGGCCGTTCGCGTGGAACGCATGGCTTCACGCCACAGAGCCCGAGCACCTGCACTTCGTCCCGCGCCTCACCGCGCTCGCGGGAGTGGAACTCGGCGCAGGGCTCTTCGTGAACGCAGTACCGCCCGAGCAGGCGGCAGAGAAGCTCAGGGGCTAGGGACCAGAAATTTCAGGGTGCTGCCGCTCGCGAAAGCGGCGGGCCGCCTCGATCGCTGCGCCGAGGTTGAGACCCATGTCCTTGGCCTGCTTGATGAGCATCACGGTCTCGACAGCGTCCATGTCGTAGATCCGCTGCTTCCGGCCCTTCGTGGGGATCTGCGCCTTGTTCGTCCAGTAGTCGAGCTGCATCTTCGAGATGCCCGCCATCTGGCAGACCTGGCCGAGATAGAGCTCAACCTTGCCGAGATGCTCGGCAAGATTGATGGGCTCGAGCAGGTCAGCTTGTGTGCTTGGGGACATACGACACCTTCGTTCGATTCGGATTTACCTGGATATATAGCGCGGGAAGTACCCCTTGACTAGGGTGAATCGTCGTAAATCGGCGTGAATGTAATCGTCGCGCGGGCCGCGAGAGGCTACTCGTCGGGCGCTGGAATCGCTTCGCCGGCGGGAGCCTCGACCGCCTCCGACTCCGCCTCCGACTCGACGACCGGGGCCAGCGCCGAGACGCGCTCACTCTCGCGCAGCCGCATGACGATCACGCCCTGAGTCGAGCGGCCCGCTCGCCGGATTCCGTCGACGGGCATACGGATGACGGTGCCGCCCGTGGAGATCAACATGACCTGGTAGCCCTCGCGCACCACCCGGGCGCCGGCCAGCTGTCCTCTGGCCTCCGTCAGCTGCACCGTCTTGACCCCGAGTCCGCCGCGACCCTTGACGGGATACTCGTCGACCCTGGTCCGCTTTCCATAGCCGTTCTCGGTCACGACGAGGAGGTCGGAGCTGATCTCTGCCCGGGCGATCTCGATCACCGCGTCGCCTTTCCGGAGCTTCATCCCCCGAACCCCGCCGGTCGCGCGTCCCATCGGCCGGGCCTCCTTTTCATGGAAGCGGATCGCCTGCCCCTTGCAGGACACCATGAGGATGTCGTCGTCACCGTCGGTGTGCACGACGCCGACCAGCTCGTCCTTGTCCCGCAGATTGATGGCGATGATCCCGTCGGCTTTCAGCGGGGTGTTGTAGTCCTTGAACCTGGACTTCTTGACGATGCCGTTCTTCGTCGCGAGGACGAGGTACTCCGCCTCGCTGAAATCACGGGTAGCGATGACCGCCTTCGTCGTCTCGCCCTGTTGGTACGGCAGGAAGTTCGGAATCGCTCGGCCCTTGGCCTGGCGAGTGCCGAGCGGCAGCTCATGCACCTTCAGGCGGTAGATCTTGCCGGCCGTGGTGAAGAACAGGAGGTAGTCGTGGGTCGAGGCGACGAAGAGGTGCTCGATGTAGTCGTCGTCCTTGAGATCCATGCCCATGACGCCGATCCCGCCGCGGCGCTGCTCGCGATAGGTCGTGACCGGGAGGCGTTTGATGTACCCGGACCGCGTGATCGCAATGACCATGTCCTCCTCGGCGATCAGATCCTCGAGCTCGAACTCGCCCTCGGCCGCCATGATCTCCGTGCGGCGGTCGTCGCTCTTCGCGTAGATCGACTTGATCTCCAGGATCTCTTCTCGAATCAGCCCGTCGACTCTCGCCTCGTCACCGAGGATCGTGCGGAGCTCGGCGATCAGCTCCCGGAGGTCGCCGAACTCGTCCTCGATTCGCTTCCGCTCGAGGCCGGTGAGGCGCTGAAGCCGGAGGTCGAGGATCGCCTGCGCCTGGATCTCGCTCAGCTCGAACTCGCGCTGGAGGCCCTTGCGCGCCTCATCCGGGTCCGCGGAGCCGCGGATCAGGGCGATGACCGCGTCGAGGTTGTCGAGCGCTACGAGGTAGCCCTGCAGGACATGCGCCCGGGCCTCTGCCTTGCGGAGCTCGAACTTCGACCGGCGAGTGATGACCTCCCGTTGGAAGTCGAGGTAGTGCTGGAGCATGTCCCGGAGTGACAGCGTCTTCGGCACACCGTCGACGAGCGCGACCGCGTTGAAGCCGAAGGTTGATTGGAGCGCCGTATGCTTGAAGAGCTTGTTGAGCGCGACCTGCGGGATCGCGTCCCGCTTGAGCTCGATCTGAATGCGCATACCCGACCGGTCCGAGTGGTCGGCGAGATCCGAGATCTCGGTCAGGACCTTGTCGTTGACGAGATCGGCCATCTTCTTGATCACGCCGACGTCGCCGCCCTTCTTCACCCCGTAGGGAAGCTCGGTGACGATGATTGCGGACTTGCCGCCGCGCAGCTCCTCGATGTGCGCGCGGGCGCGCATGACGATGCGCCCTCTGCCCGAGCGGTAGGCCTCGCGAATACCCTCGCGGCCGAGGATGATCCCGCCCGTCGGGAAGTCGGGGCCCTTGATGTGCCGCGTCAGCCTCTCGACGTCGATCTGCGGCTCGTCGATCAGCGCCACGACGGCGTCGATCACCTCACTGAGGTTGTGCGGCGCGATGTTCGTCGCCATGCCGACGGCGATGCCGGCGGAGCCGTTGACGAGAAGGTTCGGGAACCGGGCGGGGAGGACGGTCGGCTCGCGGCGAGACTCGTCGTAGTTCGGCTGGAAGTCGACGGTGTCCGCGTCGATGTCGCGGAGCAGTTCCGTCGCGATCCGCGAGAGCCGCGACTCGGTGTAGCGCATCGCCGCGGCGGGGTAGTCGTCGATGTTCCCGAAGTTGCCCTGCCCGTCCACGAGCGGATAACGCATCGAAAACGGTTGCGCGAGCCGGACGAGCGTGTCGTAGATCGCGGAGTCGCCGTGGGGGTGGTAGGAGCCCATGACCTCGCCGACGATTCGCGCGGACTTCTTGAACGGGCGGTTGGGTTGCATGCCGGACTCGTGCATCCCGTAGAGGACGCGCCGGTGCACCGGCTTGAGTCCGTCGCGCACGTCCGGCAGGGCGCGCGAGACGATCACGCTCATCGCGTAGTCGAGGAAGCTCGAGCGGAGCTCCTGCTCGATGTCCCGCGACTCGATGCGGCCCGCGCCGAGCGGTTCGAGGTCAGACACGGTCAGACATCGAGGAATCGGACGTTGCCGGCGTTCTGCTCGATGAAGAGCCTGCGCGGCTCGACCTGATCGCCCATGAGCATCGAGAAGGCGAGATCGGCCGCAGCAGCGTCCTCGACCTCCACTCGGATCAGCATCCGGTTCGCCGGGTTCATCGTCGTGTCCCAGAGATCCTCTGCGTCCATCTCGCCGAGACCCTTGAAGCGGCCGACGTCGATGCCGTCCTTCGCCAGATCGAGCGCCTGGTGCCGTAGCTGCTCGAAGGTTTCCGCCCGACGGAACTTTCTCCCGAGCTCGATCCGGAACGGCGGAAGACCTACGAGCTCTACCAGGCGTGCGTAGGACTTGGCGAGACTGGCGTAGTGGGGTGCGGCCAGGAGTTCGACGGGCACGGTGACATGGCTTGCGGCGCTGGTCTCCTTCTCGATCAGCTTGACCCGGAAATCCTCCGCGGTCGTCTCGACGAGGTCGAGTTCGTAGCCGTTGGCGTCGAGGCCGTTCAGGGCCTGCGGAAGGTCGGCCCCCGCGTCTGCGCCTTCGATCAGTCTGTGCTCGATCAGGAAGTTGACCGTCGGCGCCCCGTAGTCGGCGCGCAGCCGCGAAGCCCAGCCCTCGAACTCCGTCAGGGCGCTCGTGAAACGCTTGTAGCGGGCTTCCGTGAGCTTGGAAGTCGTGCCCGAGCGATCGGTGGCGTCCATGTCCTTGACGCGCTCGCGAACGAGAAGGTCCTCGAACTGCGACTCCTTCTCGACGTAGACCTCCTGATTTCCGATCTTCACGCGGTAGAGCGGCGCGGCGGCGATGTAGACGAAGTTGCCCTCGACCAGTTCCGGCATCTGCCTGAAGAGGAATGTGAGGATCAGCGTCCGGATATGCGCACCGTCGACGTCGGCGTCGGTCATCACGATCACACGGTGGTACCGGAGCTTCTCGATGTCGAACTCGTCGCCGATACCGGTGCCGATCGCGGTGATCATCGCCTGGATCTCCACGTTCGAAAGCACCTTGTTGATGCGGTTCTTCTCCGAATTGATGACCTTGCCGCGCAGCGGCAAGATCGCCTGGTTCACCCGGTTTCGGGCTTCGACGGCGGAGCCGCCGGCCGAGTTTCCCTCGACGAGGAAGAGCTCGGCGGACTCGGGATCGCTGATCTGGCAGTCGGCGAGCTTGCCCGGAAGCGCGGAGCTCTCCAGCGCACTCTTACGGCTCAGCTGGCGCGCTTTCCGCGCGGCCTGGCGCGCGTTCCGTGCCGTCACCGCCTTCGTGACGATCTGCTTCGCGTCGTTCGGGTTCTCCTCGAGGAACTCGGCAAGCCGCTGGTTCACGGTCTGCTCGACGAGGCTCCTGACCCACGGGTTCCCGAGCTTCGTCTTCGTCTGCCCCTCGAACTGCGGGTCGCGGAGCTTCACGGAGATGACTGCGGCTAGGCCCTCTCGGACGTCCTCGCCCTCGAGATTCTCCTCCTTCTCCTTCAAGAGGCCCTTCTCGCGTGCGTACTTGTTCAGCGTCCCGGTCAGCGCGGCCTTGAAACCGGAGAGGTGCGCACCACCTTCGGTCGTGTTGATGTTGTTCGCGAACGAGAAGACGGACTCGACGTACGAGCCGTTCCACTGCATCGCCACCTCGACCGCACCGTTCTCCATCTCGCCGTCGAAGAAGACGATGTTCTTGTGAATCGGCTCTTTCGCGCTGTTCACGTAGGCGACGAAATCCCTGATGCCGCCCTCGTAGTAGAACTCGTGCCGCTCTTCGCCCTCTCGCTCGTCCGTGAGGACGATGCGCAGGCTGCGGGTCAGAAACGCGGTCTCGCGCAGGCGCTGGACGAGCGTCTCGGTCGACCAGACGAACTCGTCCTCGTCGAAGATCTCGAGATCCGGTAGGAAGGTGATCGTCGTCCCGGTGCTCCGTCTGTCGCTCTTGCCGACGATCTTGAGATCGGTGACCGGCTCTCCCCGGGCGAACTCCTGCTGGTGGACGTTGCCGCCGCGGTGGATCTCCAGCTTCAGCCATTCGGAGAGCGCATTCACGACGGAGACACCGACTCCGTGCAGGCCTCCGGAGACCTTGTAGCCATCGCCGCCGAACTTTCCGCCGGCGTGGAGCTTCGTCAGCACGACGGTCGCGGCCGGCAGGCCCTGCTCGGCCATGATGTCGACCGGGATCCCCGAGCCATTGTCGGAAACGGTCACTGAGTTGTCGGGATGAAGCGTGACCTCGATGCGGTCGGCCCGACCGGCGAGAGCCTCGTCGACCGAGTTGTCCACAACCTCGTAGACGAGATGGTGGAGGCCGCGCGCGCCGGTGGAGCCGATGTACATGCCTGGGCGGAGCCGGACCGGCTCGAGCCCCTCGAGGACCGTGATGTCCTTTGCGGTGTAAGCTGCCTCAGTCAAAGAAAAAAGCCCTGCTAACGGGACGTTTTAGGGCTGACGGCAGTCTATCAGACGGAACGGTCGTCAGGCCGCTTGGCAAGGCTCGCCGCAGCTGCTTTTGCAACGATTTTGCGCAGGTTCTCGTCCGAGATCGTCGCCGCGAGCTCGTCTCCCGCCTGGAGGTGCTGTTCCGTCACGTTCGGAGCGCGGGTCGGCACGGCGTGCGATTCCGGCGCGGCGGGCTCGGGCAGCCGGCCGGGGGCAAACCGAAGACGCT
>Ga0136614_10001115_pt1 | contig 15281 bp, 11 predicted proteins | sample AntDrymUQ2792106_2_FD_106643 | JGI IMG/M metagenome (GOLD analysis project Ga0136614, IMG submission 106643) | Polar desert sand microbial communities from Dry Valleys, Antarctica - metaG UQ279 (21.06) | ecosystem: Environmental > Terrestrial > Soil > Desert | place: Antarctica: Dry Valley... | reverse complement strand
CGGCCGCGCCACCACCTCGCTGACCGCACCCAGCACGAGCTCCGCACCGCTCGGCTCGGGCCGCGGCATCCAGAGGTCCTCGGGCATCGTGCGCGGCGTCGCGGAGACGTCGAGGATGACCTGTCCGATGTCGACCGCGCCGATCCCGTCGACCATCGCCTGGTGCGACTTGGTGACCACCGCGAACCGGTTGCGGGACAGCCCCTCGACGAGGGTCATCTCCCACAGCGGGCGGGTGTGGTCGAGTGGGCGCGACATGAGCCGCGCGGCGAGCTCGAGGAGCTGCCCCTCGCTGCCCGGCTTCGACAGCGCGGAGCGGCGCACGTGGTAGGTGATGTCGAAGTCCACGTCGTCGATCCACACCGGGCGGGCGAACCACCCCGGCACCTCACGCACCTTCTGCCGGTAGCGCGGCACCAGCCCGATGCGCTGCTCGACCAGCTCGACGAGCCGGTCGTAGTCGAACCCCGACCGCGGCCGTCGGAACAGCGACACCGCACCGACGTGCATCGGTGTGGTGGCCTCTTCCAGGTAGAGGAACGACGCGTCCAGCGCCGACAACCGGTCGGACATGGTCGAGATCCTGACACGTCCGGGACCTGACATCCTTCTCCGGTGCCGATCACGCCCGGCGAGGAGCCCAGTCCGAAGGACCGGTTCATCACGGTCTACGGCCGCAAACCGGTGCTGGAAGCGCTCGCGAACCCCACGCTGGCCGTCGACAAGGTGCTCGTCGCCCAGGGCTCCCGCGGGGTTGACGACATCCTCGACGCGGCCGCCGCGCGGGACGTCGCGGTGCAATGGGCGTCGGCCCAGCGGGTGAAGGTGCTCGCGGGCAACGGGCGCCACGACCAGGGGGTGCTCGCCGACGTCGTCGCTCCCCGGATGCGGACGCTGACGGCAGCCCTGCGGGAGGACCTCGGCCGCCGGGGTACGGGCGTACTCGTGGTCGACCGGATCACCAACCCCGCGAACGTCGGCATGATCCTGCGCACCGCGACCGCTGCCGGGATGCACGGCGTGGTGCTGCCGCGGCGCGGCGTCCCCTCGATCGACCCGCTCGTGGTCAAGGCCTCGGCAGGCGTGGCGTTCGCCGCCCCGGTGCTGCGGGATGCCACCGCCGAGCAGGCGTGCCGCGCGCTCGTCGGCGCGGGCTTCGCGGTGTTGGGGCTGTCCGGCTCGGCGCGCGGGGCAGCCTCGCTGTACGGGGCGCCTGCGCCGGACCGGGTGGCCTACGTGCTGGGCAACGAGACGGCCGGCGTGTCCCGGGAGGTCGCCCGGGAGGTGACCGGCTGGGTGTCGATCCCGATGGCGGGCGGCGTCGAGTCGCTCAACGTCGCGAGCGCTGCCGCCGTGGTGTGCTTCGAGTGGGCGCGACAGCGGGCCGACCGCCGTTCGTGAGTTGTCCCCAGGTCGACGCGGATCTGTTGGATACGGCCTCGCGACCGCCGACGCCCCGGCATACTCCTGCGCACCGGTTCGGCGCCCTCCGCGGGCCCTCCTCCCGATCCGGTGCAGCTGCCCGGCCCGAGCCGGGACCGACCACGACGGTGCCTCGGCCCCACCGTCGTGAACGGCGCTGCGCCGACCGGCACCCGGAGGGCCCGATGACCAGCAGCACCGCCGCCGCACCCGCCGCCGCACCACCGCCGCGCCGTCCCATCCTGCGGCCGCTCGCCGACGTCCTGCCCGGCCGGACACCACCGGTCGAGTCCGCCCGACCCGATCCGACGCCGCCACCCCCGCCGGACCCGCACGTGCAGGCGATGGCGGAGCGGGTGCTGCGCGGTGCGGTCGAGATCGTCGGGGGCCTGCGGCCGCCGCGGCAACTCGCGACCGTGCTGCGTCCCGCCTTGCTCGAGTACCTCGTCGGCCTCCGCGGCGCCCACCTCGCCCCGCGGCTGTGCAGCGTGCGCGCACAGCAGCCCGTCGGCGGCGTGGTGGAGGCCGTCGCGGTCGTCGCGCTGCGCACCGGCGTGCGGGCCGTCTGCGCGCGGTTCGAGCGCCCGCCGGGGTCGGCGAGGTGGCGGTGCACCGCCTTGCACGTCACGCTCACGCAGCGCGACGTGCGCCCCGTGCGGTGATCAGGAGCGGGCGGCCGTCGTCGGCGCGCCGTGGCAGCGCTTGTACTTGCGACCCGACCCGCACGGGCACGGGGCGTTCCGGGAGGTCTGCTGCCCGCCGGCGACGGTCGATGCGGCGGCCGACGCACCGTTGCCCCCGGTGGCCGCGCGACCGCTGACTCTCGTGCCGCCGTCCTCGGTGGGTCCGCTGTAGCTCAGCGGTCTGGCAGCGGGGGCTTCCAGGCCCTTGGCCCGCAGCGCCGCCGGCACGGGCTTCGGCGTGGCCGCGAGCTGCGGCGCGGCAGGCGCGGCCACCGGCGCCGCGGGTACCGCGGGCTCGGCGACCTGCACCTGCAGGTTGAACAGGAAGCCGACCGACTCCTCCTTCAACGCGTCGCGCATCGCGCCGAACATGTCGAAGCCCTCGCGCTGGTACTCCACGAGCGGATCGCGCTGCGCCAAGGCGCGCAGCCCGATGCCTTCCTTGAGGTAGTCCATCTCGTAGAGGTGCTCGCGCCACCTGCGGTCCAGCACCGAGAGGACGACGCGGCGCTCGAGGTCCCGCATCGCGTCCGGGCCCGCCTTCTCCGTCAGCTCGGCCTCGCGGCGGGCGTAGGCCTGCCGCGCGTCGGCGAGCACGGCCTCCAGGAGCACCTCGCGGGTGAGGTCGCCGGCATCGTCGGCGATGGCGGGGTGCTGTACCCCCACGGGGTAGAGCGTCTTCAGCGCCGTCCACAGCCCGTCGAGGTCCCAGTCCTCGGCATAGCCGTTCTCGGTCGCGCCGTCGACGTAGGCGGTGATCACATCGACGATCATCAGCTGCACCTGGTCGCGGAGGTCCTCGCCCTCGAGCACGCGCCGCCGCTCGGCGTAGATGACCTTGCGCTGCAGGTTCATGACCTCGTCGTACTTGAGGACGTTCTTGCGGATCTCCATGTTCTGCTGCTCCACCTGCGTCTGCGCCGACAGGATCGCCTTGGAGACCATCTTCGCCTCGATGGGGACGTCGTCCTCCATCTTCAGCGACGTCATGATCCGCTCGACGAACGGGCCGTTGAACCGCACCATCAGCTCGTCTCGCAGGGAGAGGTAGAACCGCGACTCGCCGGGGTCGCCCTGCCGGCCGGAGCGGCCGCGGAGCTGGTTGTCGATGCGCCGGGAGTCATGCCGCTCGGTGCCGAGGACGTACAGCCCGCCGGCCTGGATGACCTCCTCGGACTCCGTCTTGACCTCCGAACGGGCGCCGGAGAGCGCCGTGTCCCAGGCCGCCTCGTACTCCTCGGGGGTGTCCACCGGGTCGAGCCCCCTCGCGCGGAGCTGCGCGTCGGCGATGAAGTCGGGGTTGCCGCCGAGCATGATGTCGGTTCCGCGGCCTGCCATGTTGGTGGCGACGGTGACCGTGCCGCGGCGGCCGGCCTCGGCGATGACCGACGCCTCCTTCTCGTGCTGCTTCGCGTTGAGCACCGAGTGCGGGATGCCCGCCTTCTCGAGCGCCTTCGACAGGTACTCGGAGCGCTCGACGCTCGCGGTGCCCACCAGCACCGGCTGGCCGCTGCGGCGCCGCTCGGCGATGTCGGCGACGACCGCCGCGAACTTGGCCTCCTCATGCTTGTACACGAGGTCGCCGCGGTCAGCCCGGATCATCTCCCGGTTCGTGGGGATGGTGACGACGCCCAGTTTGTAGGTCTGGTGCAGCTCCGCCGCCTCGGTCTGCGCCGTGCCCGTCATGCCGGCGAGCTTCTCGTAGAGCCGGAAATAGTTCTGCAGGGTGATCGTGGCCAGCGTCTGGTTCTCGGCCTTGACCTCCACCTTCTCCTTGGCCTCGATGGCCTGGTGCATGCCCTCGTTGTAGCGCCTGCCAGCGAGGACGCGGCCCGTGAACTCGTCGACGATGAGGACCTCCCCGCCGCGGACGATGTAGTCCTTGTCGCGGGTGTAGAGCTCCTTCACCTTCAGCGCGTTGTTGAGGTAGCCGACGAGCGGGCTGTTCGCCGCTTCGTAGAGGTTGTCGATGCCGAGCTGGTCCTCGACGAACTCGACGCCCTCTTCCGACACCCCCACGGTGCGCTTGCGCTCGTCGACCTCGTAGTGGACGTCACGGCGCATCAGCGGCGCGAGCCGGGCGAACTCGCCGTACCAGCGCGACGACTGGTCGGCCGGACCGGAGATGATCAGCGGCGTGCGTGCCTCGTCGATGAGGATCGAGTCGACCTCGTCGACGATCGCATACTGGTGGCCGCGCTGGACGCAGTCGGCGATGGTCCACGCCATGTTGTCGCGCAGGTAGTCGAAGCCGAACTCGTTGTTCGTGCCGTAGGTGATGTCCGCCGCGTAGGCCTCGCGGCGCTGGTCCGGCCGCATCTGCGACAGGATCACGCCGACCTCGAGGCCGAGGAACCGGTGCACGCGGCCCATCCACTCGGCGTCGCGCTTGGCCAGGTAGTCGTTGACGGTGACGACGTGGACGCCCTTGCCCGTCAGCGCGTTGAGGTAGGCGGGCAGCACGGAGGTCAGGGTCTTGCCCTCACCGGTGCGCATCTCGGCCACGTTGGCCAGGTGCAGCGCCGCACCGCCCATGAGCTGGACGTCGAAGTGGCGCTGACCGAGCGTGCGCCTCGCCGCCTCGCGGGCGACGGCGAACGCCTCGGGCAGCAGGTCGTCGAGCGACTCGCCCCCGGTGTGGCGGCTCCGGAACTCCTCGGTCTTGGCCCGCAGCTCGGCGTCGGCGAGTGTGGCGACGTCGGTCTCCAGGCCGTTGATGTGGTCGGCGATGACGCGCAGCCTGCGCACCAGCTTGTGCTCGCCGGCACGGAGCAGTCGGGACAGGACCATCCGGGAAGACCTCACTCACGATCGTCAGCACGAACTTCGGCGGCTCGGCGGACGAGCCGGGCCCCCGTAACCGGCACCCATCGTAGGCGCAGCCGACGGCCGTGGCATCGCCGCTGGTAGGAAAGCCCGGGACGTCGCGAATGGGGCATTGGCCTCGTCCGATGAGGCCAATGCCCCGTCGGGGAGCACAGCCAGGGGTGAAGCCGGGTCAGACGAGCCGGATGACGCCGTAGTCGAAGCCCCTGCGGCGGTACACCACGCTGGGCCGACCGGTGTCGGCGCAGGCGAACAGGTAGAAGTCGTGGCCGACCAGCTCCATCTCGTAGAGAGCCTGATCGACGGTCATCGGTTCGGCCGAGTGCGCCTTCTCGCGCACGATCTGGCCCGGGCCGTCCACGTCGGTGGACTCCCCGCGCTGCCCGGGGATGTACGGGTCGTGTTCGTCGGGCGGGTCGAGCAGGCGGGTCGCGGCGTGCCGGCCGTTGCCGGTGTCCGCGACGAGGGACGCGGCGAGCGGCGCGGTCGCCTCGGCAACGGAGGTGGGCTGGCGGCGTCCGTGGTGCACTTTGCGGCGATCGCTGCTGCGGCGCAGCCGGGCCTCGAGCTTGGCCACCGCGGAGTCGAGCGCGGCGTAGAAGTCGGGCCCGCGGGCCTCGGCTCGCACCACCGGACCCTTGCCCTTGCCGGTGATCTCGACCCGCTGACAGACCTTGGACTGCCTCGGGTTCTTCTCGTGGAACAGTTCGATGTCGTAGCGGATGACCTTGCTGTCGTACCGCTCGACGCGCGCCATCTTGTCGGTGACGTGCACCCGATAGTGCTCGGGCACCTCGACGTTGCGACCTTTCACGACTATGTCCACTAGGGCGACCTCCCTGGCGTTCTCCAGCGTCAGCTGGTGGGGAACTGGAGTGGCGCCCGGGTCGCTGGGAAACCCTCGGATCAGGGGGCTCGCGCGACCGCAGGCGCCAGGGTCATCGGCTCTGCTCGCCTCCTTCCGGTCCCGAAGGTTTTCGCTGTCACACGACGCTAGCCGCACCGGGGCGGGCTTGCCAGGCCTGCTGCGGCGACGGCCACGATCGCGTGCACCTCGACGCCCGATCGCCGCAGCGCCGCGGTGCAGGCAGCGGCCGTCGCGCCGGTCGTGAGGACGTCGTCGACGAGCACGACGGGGCAGCCGCGCGGTGGTCTCGCGCCGGGACGCGGCAACACCCGCCCGGCGAGGTTGCGCCGCCGCGCGGGGGCGCTCAGCCCGACCGAGTCGGCGACCCCGCGGCCCATCCGCAGCGCGGGCGCGACGGCGGTGCGGCATCCACCGGCGGCGAGCGCGGCAGCCGTGCGGTCCGCCAGGGCCTCGACGTGCTGCCCACCGCGGCGCACCGCGGCCGCGCGGCGCGACGGCACGGGGACGAGCCACACCCGACCGTGGCGGTCCGCGACCCCCGGCAGCCCGGCGACCGCCGCGGCCAGCGCCACGCCCAGCGGGGCGGCCAGCCCGCGCCTGCCCCGCTCCTTGAACGCCAGCAGCGCTGCGCGCACCGGTCCGGCGTAGCGGCCCAGCGCGTACGCGGGCGGCCCGTCGGCCAGCTCGCCGGGATGCACCCGCGCGGCGGGACCGAGCAGCGCGGCGCACGAGGCACACCACAGCGCGCCCGGCTGCCCGCACCCGGCACACGGCGTGGGCAACAGCAGGTCGAGCAGCGCCCTCATCCCTGCGATGCTGCCGGGCCACACCGACGGGCGCGCCCGGCCGTCCCCATCCGTGCGCGCATCCACACCCCGGCGCAGCAGGGCTGGCGGCCCCCGGCGCAGCCGTGGTAGGAGGTCCAGCCTCAGCCCGGGTAGAGGGGCACGGCGCCGGGCCCGATCCCGCCGAGCAGCGGCTCCCAGACCTCCTGGCCCTGCGAGTAGGTCCACAAGCCGTTCACGTCGGAGACGATGACCTCGCGACCGGGCGCGGCGACGAGCCCGGTGAGCGGCGCGGTGAGGTTGGTGGTGGACACCGCCCGGTACACGACGCCGTCGACGGAGACCTCCGCCACCTGCGGGCCGGGATCCGCCGAGGCGACCATGAGCAGGTCCGAGCGGGCCCAGTCCACACTCACCGCGGAGGTGATGGTGCCGGGGTGCAGCACGCGCGGGCGCCGGATGCTGACCTCGCCGGACCTGCTGACCACCGTGGCCACGACCAGCTGCCCGCCCACCACCGCCGCCACGCGCACCCCGTCGCGCGACAGCCGCAGCTCCGTGATCGGTCCGAGCTCGGCGAGCTCCGCGGCGTTCACCTGGTAGGTCGCCGGGGGGCCGGAGTCGGACAGTGCGACTCCGGCGACCGTGCTGCCGTTGATGACCGTCCAGACCTCGGAGCCGGACGGGCGCCATGTCGGGCGGGTCATCGACGCCGCGTCGAGGGCGACGGGGGTGAGACCGTCACCCGTGTCACCGACGAGCAGTTGCGGACCGCCTCCCTGGCGGGCCGCCACCGTCGCCAACCGCCGGCCCTCCGGGCTGGAGCGGGCGGCGGTGAGCACCTGCAGCCCGCCCGAGCCCGCGGCGCCGGGCAGCGGCACCCCGAAGAGGCTGCGCAGCCGTCCGCCCGAGACGACCAGGCCCTCGACGTCCGGGCGGGGACCGCTCGCGGCCATGAAGGCTGTGATGTCGGCCGGCCGCCAGTCCGGCTTGCCGGGCACCAGGGGCTCACCGTCAGCAAGGAGCTCGAACGGCGGGCGCACCAGCCCCGCCAGGGTGCTGACGAGCTGCGCCGCGGCGAGCCTGCGCTCCTGCTCGCCGACCGCAGCCATCCCGGCGAGGTCGATGACGGTCCGGCCGTCGGCCCGGACGAGAGCGTTGGACCGGGGGTGGGTCTGGAGTGGGAACGCGGAGACGACGGCGTCGGCGAGCGCGACGGACGGGCCGCCCAGCAACGCGTCGAGCGCGCGGCCCGCCAGAGTGTCGTCGGGCTGGCCGGGCACCCAGCGCACGTCGGGTACGAGCGTCCCACCGGCCGGGTCGAGGAACCAGGCGTTCACATTGCGGTAGTTCTGTTGGAAGGCGGTGCTCTCGACGATGACCCCGGGCCGCGGGTTCGTGATCCGCCACTCGCCGTCCTCCCGCACCAGGTCCAGCATCATGGTCGACAGTTCCGCGTCGGCGATGAAGCTCCCGCCCGCGGCCAGTGTGCCGATCTCCACGGCCCGCACCACGACGCTGCTGGTGTCCGGGTCGGGCGGGCTGGCGGCCCGCGGCGTGGTGTCCGGGAAGTCCTCGACCACGGTGAGGCTCGCGTCGTCATCCCACGTCTCGGCGGCTTCCTCGGTGAGGAACGCGCGCGCCGCGGCGTGGCCGTTCGCCGGGCTACCGGTCGCCTCGATGAAGTCCCGCACCAGGCGGAACGGGTTCGCGCCGGGGGACGGGCCCGCGGGCGGCGCGATCTGCGGGCCGGCGGGAACCGAACGCAGCACCCGCACGTCGGAACTCTCCGGCACGGTGGCGCACCCTGTCACGAGCAGGGCGGTCACGAGCAGGGCGGCGAGCACCGCGAGCACCCAGCGGGTCACGGTGCCGCCCCCGCACGTCGGCGCGCCACCGGGGCAACCTCGAGCGGCAGCGGGCTGCCGGTCAACTCGGTACCGCGGCGGCGCGGCACGGTCAGCCGGAACGCGGCGCCGCGACCCGGCTCGCCCACCGCCTGCAGCCACCCGCCGTGCAGCCGCGCATCCTCCAGGCTGATCGACAACCCGAGCCCCGTGCCTCCCGTGCGCCGGTTGCGCGACGGGTCCGCGCGCCAGAACCGGGTGAACACCAGCTCGGCCTCTCCCGGCCGCAGCCCGATGCCGGAGTCCTGCACGAGCACGGCGACAGCGCCCTCGTCCGCCGCGAGGCTCACCCGCACCGGCTCCTGTTCGCCGTGGTCCAGCGCGTTGGCCAGCAGGTTGCGGACGATGCGTTCCACGCGCCGCGGGTCGATCTCGGCGAGCACCTCGCCGGGCGGCAGGTCGAGCTCGACGCCCGTGCCGGCGCGCTCGGCCAGCGCGCGGACCGATTCCGCCGCGCGCGCCACCGTGTCCCGCACGTCGACGGTCTCGGCCTGCAGCTCGGCGACACCCGCGTCGAGCCGGGAGATCTCCAGGAGGTCGGCGAGCAGCGACTCGAACCGATCGAGCTCGAGCACCAGCAGCTCCGAGGAACGACGCAGCCCGACGCTCAGTTCGCCGCGCGACTCGTGAATGAGGTCCGCGGCCATGCGCACGGTCGTGAGCGGCGTGCGCAGCTCGTGGGAGACGTCGGAGGTGAAGCGCCTGCTCAGCGCGCCGAACTCCTCCAGCTGCCGGATCTGGCGCTGGATGCTCGCGGCCATCGCGTTGAACGAGGTGCCCAGCCGCGCCATGTCGTCCTCGCCGACAACCGCGATCCGTTCCTCCAGCCGTCCGTTGGCGAACCGCTCGGCCACCTCGGCGGCCTGCCGGACCGGGGCCACCACCTGACGGGTCACGAGACTCGCGATCCCCGCGATGAGCAGCAGCAGCACCAGGCCACCGACGACCAGGGTGGACTGCACCAGGCTGAGCGTGCGCTGCTCCGCGGTGAGCGGGAAGAGCAGGTAGAGCTGCAGGCTCCGGCCGGCGCTGCCGACCGGGATGCCGACCGCGAGCACGGTCACCGCGGCCGAGTCGCGCTGCACGGTGGTGATCTTGTGCGCCAGGCTCCCGCCCTCGACGGCGATCCGAAGCCCGGCGGGCACGTCCTCCTGCGGGCCGACGCTCTGCCCGGTCCCGACGACCCCCGTCGGTGCACCGCCGTCGATCAGGACGGGTTCGAACGCGCCCGCCGACGCGCTGGTCATGTCCTCCCCGCCGGTGCTGGTGAGCCGGTCGACGGCAGTGGTGAGCCGGCTGGTGAGCGACGCGGCCGACGGATCCACCGAGCTGAGCTCGAACTCCACCACGGTCTGGCTGTTCTCCGCCTGCAGCACCGCGGCATCGATCTTGGACTCGATCAACCTGCCCGCGATCTGCGTCTGCAGCACCACGCCGAGCACGAGCACCACCGTCGAGGACAGCACCACCGTGCTCGTGACCACCCGCAGCTGCAGCGACCGGCGCCACGCGGTCGCGCCCTGTGCCGTGAGATCTCGCGCCAGCTCGACCGGCCGGCCCGCCGCCCGCCGGGCGCTCCCTGCCCGGTCGGGCACGGTGGGCCGGCCGGCGGTCACGGTGGGCCGGCCTTGTACCCCACGCCGCGCACGGTGAGCACCACCTCGGGGTGCTCGGGGTCGCGCTCCACCTTGGACCGCAGCCGCTGCACGTGCACGTTCACCAGCCGGGTGTCCGCGGCGTGCCGGTAGCCCCACACCTGCTCGAGCAGCACCTCGCGGGTGAAGACCTGCCGCGGCCTCCGGGCGAGCGCGACGAGCAGGTCGAACTCCAGCGGCGTCAGCGAGATCGACCTGCCGTCACGGCTCACCTGGTGGCCGGGGACGTCGATCGTGATGTCGTCGATGGCGAGCCGCTCGGCGGGCTCGGACTCGGTGCGCCGCAGCCGCGCCCGCACCCGCGCGACGAGCTCCTTCGGCTTGAACGGCTTCATCACGTAGTCGTCGGCGCCGGACTCCAGGCCGAGCACCACGTCGACGGTGTCGGTCTTCGCGGTGAGCATCACGATCGGGAGGCCGGACTCGGCCCGAATCGCCTTGCAGACGTCGATGCCGTTCATGCCGGGCAGCATGAGGTCGAGCAGTACCAGGTCGGGCCGCAGCTCACGCACGGCGGGCAGCGCCCGTGCCCCGTCGCCCACGACGGCGGTGTCGAAACCCTCGCCGCGCAGCACGATGGTCAGCATCTCCGCGAGCGCAGGGTCGTCGTCGACCACCAGGACACGAGGTTTCATGAGCACCATGGTGACACCCCTCGCGGTCCAGGCCGTCCGAGGCCTCACTCGTCGTTTCGCCGGTCACGCGATCCCGTGGGCGAGCACGGCCGCGGCGAGATCCTCGGCCCCGTCCCCGTCGACGACGTGCCACGGTGCGACCCACTGGCGCGCGGCGAGCTGCTCGTACACGGCGGCGCAGCGCTGCTGCAGCCCGGCGTCGGACTCGTAGGCGTCCTGCACGCGCGCCGCGTCCGCCGCCGCCCGCCCGGCGGCGCGCGCCGCGGCGACGCTCACCGGTACGCGCAGCAGCACCTGCAGATCGGGCACCGGCAGCGCGAACCGGCCCATCTCCAGGGCGTGCACCCACGCGACGAACGCCCCGTCGACGTCCTGGTGCAGCCGTGCCGCGCCGTAGGCGGCGTTGGAGGCGACGTAGCGGTCGCACAGCACGACATCGTGGCGCTCGGTCGCGGCGCGGAGCTCCGCGGCGGCCGCGCGGCGGTCCAGCGCGAACAGCGTCGCCATGCCGTGCACGGAGGCGGCGAGGTCGCCCATGCGGCCGTACAGCGCGTCACGGGCGAGCGCGGCGTGCACGTCGGCGTCGTAGCGGGGGAACGCCAGCCCGGTGACGCTCACTCCCGCGTCGCGCAACCGGGCGGTGAGGCCGTCGGCCAGGGTGCGCTTGCCCGCGCCGTCGAGCCCCTCGATCACCACCAGGCGTCCCACGCGGCGTCACGCTAGACCGTCGGTCCCCGGCGCGGAGAGTCGCCGCGGCACGACTCGGTACCGGTAGTACGGCGACTTGAAGGCACCCTCGACGTCGACGCCGATGCACTCCGCAGCAGCCCTCGTGAGTGGCGTTGCGAGCCCTGGCTCGCAACGCCACTCACGAGGGGGTGGTGGCCTCGGGGGTCTGTAGGCGCGAGTGGCGCGCGCCGTAGAGGAAGTACACGACCAGGCCGATCGCCAGCCAGATGCCGAACCGGACCCAGGTGAACGCCGTGAGGCTGAGCATCAACCAGAGGCACGCGAGGACCGCGGCGATCGGCACCCACGGCACGAACGGCACCCGGAACCCGCGCGGCAGGTCGGGGCGGGTCCGGCGCAGCACGATGATGCCGATCGACACCAGCACGAACGCGAAGAGCGTACCCACGTTCACCAGCTCGGCGAGGGTGCCGAAGTCCACGAGCGCGGCGAGCACCGCGACGACCACCCCGACCCCGACGGTGATCCGTACCGGGGTGCCGTGGCTCCCGGTGGCGGACAGCCCGCGGGGGATCAGGTTGTCGCGCGACATCGCGTGCAGCACCCGCGTCTGGCCCAGCAGCAGCACCATCACCACGGTGGTCAGGCCTGCGAGGGCACCGACCGAGATCACCCCGGCCGCCCAGTCCACCCCGTTCGCGGCGAACGCCGTCGCAAGCGTCGACTCCCCCGCCTCGGTCGTGGCCAGCTCGGTGAAGGGCTGCATCCCGGTGAGCACCAGCGCGACGGCGACGTAGAGCACGGTGACGATCGCGAGAGCGCCGAAGATCCCTCGGGGCATGTCGCGCTGCGGGTTGCGGGTCTCCTCGGCCGTGGTAGCGATGATGTCGAACCCGATGAACGCGAAGAACACGATCGACGCGCCGGCGAACAGGCCGAACACGCCGTACGTGCTGGTCTCCCCGCCGAGCAGGAGCGACAGCAGCGACTGGTCGAGCCCGCCGGCGGCCTCGCTGCCCTCGGCGGCCGGCGGGATGAACGGCGTGTAGTTCTCGGTGTTGACGTACCCGAAGCCGACGACGATCACGAGCAGCACCACGGCGACCTTGATCGCGGTGATCACCTGGCTGACCCGCGACGACAGCTTCGTCCCGAGCACCAGCAGGACCGTCAGAGCTGCGACGAGCGCTGCGGCGCCCCAGTCGGCGGTGAGCGGGCCGAGGCCGAACGTGGTCGAGATGCCCAGCCCGGTCAGTCCGATCACCTCGGCGAGGTAGGTCGACCAGCTCTTGGCGACCACCGCGGCGGCGAGTGAGAACTCGAGCACCAGGTCCCAGCCGATGATCCAGGCGATGAGCTCGCCGAACGTCGCGTAGGAGTAGGTGTACGCGCTGCCTGCCACCGGGACCGTCGACGCGAACTCGGTGTAGCAGAGCGCCGCGAGCGCGCAGGCGATGGCCGCGAAAACGAAGGACAGCGACACGGCGGGCCCGGCGATGTCCCCCGCCGTGCTGGCGGCGAGGGTGAAGATGCCTGCGCCGACGCAGACGGCGACGCCGAAGACGATGAGGTCCCAGGCGCCGAGGTCCCTGCGGAGCCGGGACCTCGGCTCGTCGGTGTCCGCAATGGACTGCTCGATCGACTTGGTGCGCCACAGCCCGCTGTTCGCCACCGTTATCACCTCCTGGTCGACGAGGGAGCCCGCCCGTCAGTCCACGACGGCCGGGGACCGGTCCAGGTCCGGCTCGAGGTAGATCATCCGGGCCGCCGGAACGGCCGAGCGCACCCGCGCCTCGGCCTCGTCGATCGCCCGCGCGATGTCGGCGGTCGGCAGCGAACCCGCGCACGCGATCTTGGCGGCCACCAGCAGCTCCTCCGGGCCGACGTACTGGGTCTTCACGTGGATCACCCGGTCCACCGCCCCGCCGACGAGCGCCTCGCGGATCGTGCGGAGCTCGGCGGGGCCTGCCCCCTCACCGATGAGCAGGCTCTTCATCTCGATGATGAGGATGATCGCGATCACGCCGAGCAGCAGTCCGATGCAGACCGTGCCGATGCCGTCCCACACCGGGTTTTCCGTCAGCACCGAGAGTCCCACCCCGGCCAGGGCGAACACCAGTCCGAGCAGCGCCCCGGCATCCTCCAGCAGGACCACCGGGAGCTCCGGGGTCTTGGCCTGGCGGACGAACTGCACCCAGGTCGCCCCGCCCTTGACCTTCCGGGACTCGACGATGGCGGTGTAGAAGCTGTAGCACTCCAGCGCGATCGCCACCAGCAGGATGATCACCGCGACATAGGCCGTGGTCAGCGGCTCGGGCTCCTGGATCTTATGGATGCCCTCGTAGAGGGCGAACACCGAGCCGAGGCTGAACAGCACGAGCGCCACGACGAACGAGTAGAAGTAGCGGTTGCGGCCGTAGCCGAAGGGATGCTCGGCGCTCGCCTCGCGCTTCGCGCTGCGCATGCCGATGAGCAGCAGCCCCTGGTTCGAGGTGTCGGCGACCGAGTGCACGGCCTCGGCGATCATCGACGAGGAGCCCGTGACGAGGAACCCGACGAACTTCGCGACCGCGATCCCGGCGTTGGCGAACAACGCCGCGAGGATCGCCTTCGTCCCACCCTCTGCTGACACAGGTCGCAGCCTACGGGTCGCTCAGCACGTCGGTCGGGACGTCGCGCGGAACAGCTGCAGCCCGCCGCCGCCGGGGCACACTGTCACGTCCGGGTCCGACGCCGCCAGCCACACGCAGGCGCCGCGGCGCACCGGTAGTGAGCGCCCGTCCGCGGCGGTGAGGTACCCGTCGCCGTCCGTGCAGAGCAGGATCTGCGGCCCGCCGCAGGCCAGCCCGACGGGCAGGGTGTCATCAGCCGGCCAGTCCAGGCGGGAGAGCCGGAACTCCAGCGCCGGGGTCGGGTAGGAGGTTTCCCGCGGGCCGCAGCGCTCACCGCGCAGGACCGGCAGCTCCCCGCGGGTGAAGTCGAGGACGCGCACCAGCTCCGGGACGTCGACGTGCTTGGGCGTCAGCCCGCCGCGCAGCACGTTGTCGGAGTTGGCCATGATCTCGACGGCCGTGCCGCGCAGATAGGTGTGCAGGCTCCCGGCGGGGATGTAGAGCGCCTCCCCTGGCGCGAGAACGATGTGCTCGAGCAGCGCGGCCCCGAGCACACCGACGTCGTGGGGATGCACCTCGGCCAGCGCCAGCACGGTCCGGCACTCCGTGGCGAACGGCCCGCCCGCCCGCACCAGCGCCACGCAGGCGTCGAGCACCGGGGGCAGCAGCGCGTCGATCGCGGGCTGCGGCAGCGTGATCCACGTCGTGAACAGCGCGCGCAGCCCGTCGGCGTCCGGCTGCCCGGCGAGGAGCTCCCGGTAGGGCACGAGCCCGGGCGCTCCCCGCTCACCGGTCGCCAGCGCGGTGAGCAGCTCGACGGAGCGCGCCGGGTTGCGGAAGCCCGCGAGCGCGGCGAACTCGGTGAGCGCGCACACGAGCTCCGGCTTGTGGTGCGGATCGGAGTAGTTGCGCTCCGGCGCGCCGAGCGGGATGCCGAGCGCCTCCTCGCGGGCGAAGCCCGCCGCGGCCTGCTGCGCGGACGGGTGCGCCTGCAGGCTCAGCGCCTCGTCGGCCGCGAGCACCTTGAGCAGGAACGGCAGCCGGCTTCCCCACTGCGCCGCACACCAGGCTCCGAGCTGGTGTACCGGGTCGGCCAGCACCGCGTCGAGCAGCGTGCCGCCGCCCTCGAGCAGCGACGGGGCGCCGGGGTGCGCGCCCAGCCACAGCTCGGCCTGCGGATGCGGTGCGGGTACCGCGG
>Ga0136614_10001114_pt1 | contig 15282 bp, 17 predicted proteins | sample AntDrymUQ2792106_2_FD_106643 | JGI IMG/M metagenome (GOLD analysis project Ga0136614, IMG submission 106643) | Polar desert sand microbial communities from Dry Valleys, Antarctica - metaG UQ279 (21.06) | ecosystem: Environmental > Terrestrial > Soil > Desert | place: Antarctica: Dry Valley... | reverse complement strand
GCGCAGGATCTCGACGGCCGAGCCGGCGAGTACGGTGTCGTCGAGCCTGACGTGGGGCTTGGCAACCCTCACCTTTACGGCTTCGACCACGGGATGTTCGCCGAGCGTGCCCGCGGCGATCCTCTGTGCCAGGGTCTCGATAAGTTGCACGGGCGGACCCTGGACGATCTCGCGCGCCATACGGTGGACCTCACCATAGTCCACGGTCTTCGTCAGGTCGTCAGAGGTCCCTGCGGGCCGCAGGTCGAGGTGCAGCTCGACGCTTACGACGAAAGGCTGGCCAAGCTCATGCTCGGCCTGCAGGGTTCCGTGGCGGCCGTGAAAGACCATGTCAGCAAGGAGTATGCGATCCTCGCTCATCGCCTCTTTTCGCTCCCTTCCATCCGAATCAGTATGCCAGACGTAAGAACTGGTATGCCATAATGCGGTCAGTGAGAAGGATCGGCTGTAGTAAAATCTCGGGCTACTCGACCACGACCTAGATCGGACACAAGGACCATGTCTTCGATCCGACGCGTTGCACGAGCCGGGCTACCAACCTCCCATGGCGGCTTCGGGATGTTCGTCTACGAGGCGGAGGACCGCAAGGAGCACGTGGCGCTAACCACCGGTTTCGAGCCTGGAATCGTTGGCGAAGACGAGGCGATCCTGGTCCGACTGCACTCTGAGTATCTGACCGGAGACGTCTTCGGCTCGCGGCGCTGCGATTGCGGTGAGCAGCTCGAAGAGAGCATGAGGCTCCTGCGCGAGCAGGGGCGCGGCGTTCTCCTCTACCTGAGGCAGGAGGGACGCGGCGTCAGGCTCGCTAACAAGATCTCCGCCTACGCGCTCCAGGAGGAGGGACTCGACACCGTACAGGCGAGCCTGGCCCTTGGCCTGCCAGAGGACGCGCGCGACTACCGCGTCGCCGCCGAGATGCTCCACGACCTCGGCGTACACCGCGCGGCCTTGCTGACGAACAACCCGGCCAAGATCGAAGGCCTCAGAACCCACGGCATCGAGGTCGTTGAGCGCCTGCCGGTCCAGGTCGAACCTAACCCGTTCAACCTCAGGTACCTGCGGACGAAGAAAGAGAAGATGGGGCAACTCTTCTCTACCTCCGTTTTGCCAGGAGGAGTCTCTGACGAGCGGCCAGACGGTTGCCCGGCTAACGGGGCATCGTGATAGGAGAGGAACAGCATCCTTCGGTCGGCGGAGAGGCGAAGACGCGGCCTTCCGTCACCGTGAGCTACGCGCAGACGCTCGACGGGCGCGTGGCGACAGCGACGGGGGAGTCCAAGTGGATCAGCTGCCCCGACTCCTTGCGCTTCGCCCACGAGATGCGCGCCGGTCACGACGCCGTCCTCGTCGGCGCAGGCACGGTCTGCAGCGACGATCCCAGTCTGACGGTTCGCCACGTCCCAGGCACGAGCCCCCTGCGCGTGGTCGTCGACAGTTCCCTGCGTACGCCCCCTGACGCCGCAGTGCTCGCGGACGGCGCGGCCTCGGGAACGGTGCTCGCAGTTACGGACCGCGCGCCGGCAACACACCGCGAAAGAGCCGTCTCTTTGGGCGCCACCGTCATGAACTTGCCTTCCGACCTCGACGGTCGTGTGGACCTCGCGGCTCTGCTTGGCGAGTTGGTAGCGATAGGCATCGGGTCGGTAATGGTCGAGGGAGGGGCCACCTTGATCACGGGCTTCTTCAAGGCCGGGTTGGTGGATCGCCTCGCCGTGTGCGTCGCACCCAAGATCCTGGGTAACGGCATAGAAGCTATCGGCGACCTCGGTATCCGCGACCTGTCACGGTCTCTCACCCTCGCCGACGCCGCGGTGGAACCTTACGGGGTGGATCTTATCCTCAGCGGACGCATCGAATACCCTGATGGAGTCCCTGATCGCGGCTGAACTGAAGGCCAAGGCCCTCTGGTTTACGGCCCCGCGTACCGCTTCGCTCCGCGCGGAGACGGTGCCCCCTCCCGGACCGGGCGAGGTTCGCGTCGAGACCATCGCCTCGGCCGTCAGCGCGGGCACAGAGATGCTGGTCTACCACGGCGAGGTACCGCAGGATCTCCGATTGGACCTGCCCACCTTCGCAGGGAGCTATGAATTCCCGATCAAATACGGCTACGCCGCAGCAGGACGTATCCTCGACACGGGTCCTGGCGTCGAACACCTCTCTCCAGGAGATCCCGTCTTCGTCCACCATCCACACCAGGATGTCTTCGTCGTCCCCGCACGGATGCCCGCGCGACTCCCCGACGACCTCGACCCACTGCTCGGCGTATTCAGCGCCAACCTCGAGACCGCCCTGAACATCGTCCACGACACGCCCGTGCGACTCGGTGAGACGGCCTTGATCTTCGGCCAGGGCGTCGTCGGCCTCCTTGTGGCCCTGCTCTTGAAGCGTGCCGGCGCGGGACCGGTACTCGTGGTCGACCCTCTAGAGGAACGACGCAGACTGGCGCTCGCCGCGGGCGCGGACGGCGCGTTCGGGCCGGGGGGGGTGAAGGAACGGGTCACAGAGATCACGGACGGACGGGGGGCTGACGTGGCGGTCGAGACCAGTGGGTCCGGGGCTGCTTTGCAGAGCGCGATAGATGCCGTGGCGACCGAGGGAACGGTCGTCGTGGCTTCGTGGTACGGCATCAAGCCCGTCACGCTCGATCTCGGGGGACATTTCCACCGGGGAAGGGTGAGGCTCAGATCCTCGCAAGTCGGTCTCTTGAATCCGGAGCTTGCGCCACGCTGGGACCGGGCCAGGCGTATGGACGCGGTTCTCGGCCTGCTGAGCCGGCTGAAGTTGAGGGAGCTTATCTCCCACCGCTTCCCTTTCAAAAGAGCCTCTGAGGCTTATCTGCTCCTCGACGAGAGACCGGGAGAGGCGCTGCAGGTAATCTTTACCTACGAGGGAATCCAGGGAGGCCGGGATGTATGAGATCTACGTCGCCGCGAGGTTCGAGGCTGCGCACAGGCTCGTCGGAGACTTCGGGCCTGCAGTTAGGACGCACGGACACACCTACAGGATGGAGGTGATCCTACGCGGCCAGCATCTCAGAGACGAGGGCACGCTCTACGATATCGGGGAACTGGGCCAGGCTGTAGAGGGGCTGGCTGACTCCATGCACTACAGGGACTTGAACGAGGTTCCCGGCCTGGCGGAAGTCAACACGACGGCCGAGGCGGTGGCCGCCTACTGTTGGGAGAAGCTGGCGCAACCCCTCCGCGGCGAGGGACTCGACTCGCTTACCGTGCGCATCTGGGAGTCCCCCGACGCCTACGCAGCCCGCGAAGACGGGCTGGACTGACGGGTTCTCCTGCACGTCGCTTTCATCACGGTGGGGGACACGGACCGCAAGACCGGCGGCTACCTGTACAACGGGCGTGTGATCTCCGGCCTGCGCCCGAGGGGTTTGGAGATCGAAGAGGTCGTGGCCGGCGGGACCTCGCCCGACGAGCAACGAAAGGCCGCTCCACGACTCGGCTCCACGTTCGACCCTTTGAGGTTCGACACGATAGTAGTCGACGCCCTCGCACGTATCGCGGTCGCCCCGCACCTGGACCGCTGGCAGGCCTTCCGGCCTGTTGTGGCGCTGGTCCACGAACTGCCGAGCGTCGCCGGCGGCGGGCCAGGGTCCGAGACCGTAGCCCGCGAACGAGACTACGAGGAGCCCCTCCTGCGCGCGGACCGGCTCGTCGCCGTGAGCGACCACGGAGGGGACGTACTCTTAGGCCGGGGCGTCTCTCCCAGCCTTATCCATGTCGTGCCGCCTGGCTTCGACAGAGTTCCGGCGGGCGATGGATCTCCCGTTCGGAGAGGCGGTCCCGCGCGCGCCCTCTGCGTCGCACAGTGGGTACCGCGCAAGGGGATACTGACCCTTGTCGAAGCCTGGACGCTGCACGAGCGTAAGGGAGCGGTGCTCGAGCTGATCGGGGAGACGAATGCAGATCCCGATTACGAGATGCGGGTCAGGGCCGGCATCGAAGCTGCGCCATGCGGTTCCATCGTCGTATCGGGGTGCGTGGACGACGCGACGCTCGGTGCCGCCTACGCTTCGGCGGACGTTTTCACGTTGCCCTCCCGCTACGAAGGTTACGGGATCGTCTACGCTGAGGCGCTCGCGTTCGGCTTGCCCGTAATCGCCTGCGACGCAGGGCCGGTGCCGGACCTGGTCGGTAGGGAGGCCGCTGTGCTGATTCGACCGGATGACAGGGACGATCTCTCGGCGGCCCTGGATCTCCTGCTCGGGAATCCTGCACTCAGGGCAAAGATGTCCGACGCCGCCGGCCGTCGCTCCTCGCGCCTGCCTCGGTGGGAGGAGACTGTCGCAGGCTTCGAAGCTGTTCTGAGAACCGCGGTCGAGAGCAGGAAGTCGGGGCCGATGTAGAATCTCCCCGTGGACCGCAGGGACCTCCGAGAGCAGAACCGAGCGTCGTGGAACGCTGTTGTTGGTGCCCACAGCAGTCATCGCGGGGATCTCTCGCGGTTCCTCAGTGAGGGCGGCAATACGCTTTTCGAGGAGGAGCGAGATCTTCTCGGTGAGCTCGAAGGAAGATCCCTCGTCCACCTCCAGTGCAACTCAGGGGGCGACTCGATAAGCCTAGCGAGACTCGGCGCGACAGTAACGGGAGTGGACATAAGTGACGAAGCCGTCTCCTCAGCCCGAGATCTCGCGGAGAGAACTAGCATACGGGCCACCTTCGAGCGCGCCGACGTGTACGACTGGCTGGAGGAAGCGTCACGCGAAGGCAGGCGCTTCGACGTCGCCTTCGCCTCCTACGGTGTCATCTGCTGGCTGCCCGATCTCGGACGCTGGGCCGGGGATATCGCCGACATCCTGAACCCCGGCGGGCGCTTTGTGCTGGTGGACTTCCATCCTGCGGCCGATATCTTCGACAAAGCCTGGAACCACGTCCACGACTATCCTTCCGGCGGAGAACCGCTACTCCTCGATGAAGGCGTCGGCGACTACGTGGCCGCGTCAGGCGGAGGTCTCACCCCTGCCGGGTTCGTCGATGGGGTTCGAGATTTCGAGAACCCAGAAGGCTGTCATCTGTTTCGATGGGGACTCGGCGAGGTGGTTACGGCGTTGGCCAAAGCGGGACTGAGGATCACGGCCCTCGAAGAGTACCCTTACGCGAACGGGGAAAGGAAGTTCGCCGGGATGCGCGAGCTACGGGGTAAACGAATGATCTCGCCCGAACACGTCCCAAAGGTCCCCTTGATGTACGGCATCCGTGCGGAGAGAGGTTAGCGGCCGGCGACTTTCAGCATTTCAGCCGGTCAGCACTTCAGCATTTCAGCTTTATTGGGGAGCGGCTTGCGTTCGTTTTGCCCTGCAGTAGATAAGGGCCCGCATCGTTTGCCACGCAGCTTGGTTGCGTGTGGGGCCCTCGCTGGCAGACACTTGCTGACATGCTGACTGGCTGACAAGCCGCCGCAGGCGGCGTGCTGACATGCTGACCTGCTGTCACGGCGAGAAGAAGAACGCTAGGGCGGCGATAACGTAGACGCCGCAGAGCATAGCGCCTTCGAGCCAGTTGGACTTGCCGTCGAGGGCGATGAAGCCTGTTACGACAACAGCGGCCCCGAGGGCGCCGAGCTCCAGGGGAGTGAAGATCAGGCGCAGGGGGCTGCCGAGGAAAGGTCCGAGGAAGACGAGGATGGGGGTGACGAGCAGGGCGACCTGGATGGAGGAGCCGAGAGAGATGCCCATCGAGAAGTCCATATTGTTCTTGTAGGCGATCTGGACTCCCACGACGTGTTCGGCGATGTTGCCCACTATCGGGACGATGATGACTCCGACGAAGAGCTCGGAGATCCCGTACTCCTCAGTCAGGGGCTCTATGGCTCCGACGAACGCCTCAGAGACGTAGGCGACGGCCGCCGTCGCCACGAACAGCAGCACCAGCGAAGCCGTTCTACCGAACGGGGCGTGTCCCTCGCTCTGTGCACCGCCTCCGGGGCTGCGGAGGATGTAGATCAGGTACAAGATGTAGAGCACGAACATCACCACGGCCACCTCGATGCTCAGGGTGGTCGGACCCGAACCGGGGTTGGTGGCGGCGAATATGGTCGGCAGGGAGAGCGCGGCGGCCACGATGGCCAGCATCGAGGCGTTGATGCCGGCGATCTCGGCCGAGAAGCTCTGGATGCCGTTTTTCAGGCCTCCGATGAGGAGGCTCGCCCCTAGCACGAGCAATACGTTACCGATGATCGAACCGATGATCGAAGCCTTAACCACGGTCGTGAGTCCTGCAGAGAGGGCGAAGATGGTTATTATGAGCTCCGCGGCGTTGCCGAAGGTGGCGTTGAGGATGCCGCCGATGCGCGGGCCTGAGTGATGGCCGAGGCTTTCTGTAGCCTGACCGAGGACCCACGCCAGGCCGATCAGGGCCAGAGCAGTTGCGGCGAAGATCAGGATCGTAGGGGCGTGCAGAAGCTCCGCAACCACCACGGCCACTGTGAGCGCTGCCGTTGCTCCGTAGGCTATCTTGCCGAACACTACGGCTCCCTCCAGGATCTCCCACAGATAAACATGACGAGTATCTTATAAGATGAACGGGTCGAAAGTAACGACTTCTGGAGAGTAGCCTTTGATCGACTACCACCTGCACGTCATAGCCCACGGCGACCGTCCGATGACCGTTGAGAACATACTGAAGTACTGCGAGGTCGCCAGGGCGAGGGGCGTCAGCCAGATGGGCATCACCGAGCACGACCGCTACCTCGAAGAGATAGACCTCGCCGCATTTCAGAAGGCCCGCGAGCTCTCACGCGATGTGGAACTGCGGCTCGGGATCGAGATTGACTTCGTACCAGGCTCCGAGGAGCGCATGGACAACGACGCCACGGCCCTCCCCTACGATTACATCATCGGCAGCGTGCACAGGGTGGATAACGAGGAGGTGGACAGGGCCACGGATCAGAGGATCTACGATAGGTACGAGACCTACGACCTCTACGCAGCGTACTACGAGAACGTCCGTAAGGCCGTGCTCTCCGGGCGTTTCGAGATCCTCGGTCACCCTGACCTCATAAAGATCTTCCGTCACTTTCCGGACAGGGACATCACACCGATCCTGGAGGACACCGCTGACGCCGTCGCCGAGTCCGGCGTAGTCGTCGATGTAAACGCCGCAGGCCTCAGGAAGCCCATAGGCGAGGTCTATCCTGCCAGAGCCTTCCTCCAGATGTTCCACAAGAGAGGTGTCCCTATCGTCCTCTCCTCGGATGCCCACGCCCCGGATCAGGTCGCAATGGGCTACGACACGAGTCTCGCGCTCGTGCACGAAGTAGGCTACCGTGAGGTCGCCACCTTCAGGAACCGCGAGCGGGGAACCCTCCTACTGTGAAAGCCGGTCAGCACTTCAGTACTTCAGCTGGTTAGCATTTCAGCGTGTAGTACCCTATCCCTGTGCGCGGGAGGGACGCTTAAAGATCCTTCCACGCCTCAAGACACAGCCACTAACTGGCCGAAGTGTTGAGAGCCGCGAAGCGGCGTGCTGAAATGCTAACAAGCGAAGCCCGAAGGGCGTAGCGTGCTGAAATGCTGAAGTGCTGAAATGACCGAAGAGATCTTCCTGAAAGACTCTTACACTAAGGAGTTCGAAGCCCGCGTCGTAAAGCTAGAAGGCCGTGAGGTGATACTGGACAGGACCGCCTTTTATCCTGGCGGTGGAGGCCAACCGCCGGACAAGGGGTCCCTTGGCATTGGTCCCATCAGGGCGATGGTCGTAGACGCGAGGCGAGAGGGTGGAGAGGTAGTCCACGTCACGGACAAAGCCATCCCTGATACCGTGCGGGATCTGAAGGGCGCGCTGGAATGGGGGCGGCGGTTCGCCTACATGCGATACCACACGGCGTTGCATGTCCTCTCGGGTGTGATCTGGCGCAACTTCGACGCCAGGGTCACGGGCGGCCAGATGCGCGCTGACCGCGCCAGGATGGACTTCTCTTTTCCCGGCGAGTGGACCGCCGAAGTCGTCGGTGAGATCGAACGCCTGACTAACGAGGCTCTCGCCCAAGAACGTCCGGTAAGAGTCTACGAGTTGGAGCGCGAAAAAGCCCTCGCGAATCCCGACCTCATCCGTACCCAGGTCAATCTGGTGCCCGAGCGGGTGCAGCATATTCGGATCGTGGAGATACAAGGCCTCGACACGCAGGCCGACGGAGGGACCCACGTCGCTAACACGGGCGAAGTTGGGAGCATGGAGATCACGGGCCACAAGAGCAAGGGTCGCCAGAACAAACGAATAGAGTTCGTGCTCCGATGAAAGTCTGGAAGATCGTTGTCGTCCTCGCCCTCTTCCTTGCCGGCTGCGATGGTACGCAGGCCGACCCTGACACACAATCGCAGAAAACCCCGCAGGCTTCCAAGAGCGCGAACGCCGGCTGTGGTAACGGAGCCGACACTGCTGGGACAGGGGAGAAGACCCCCGAGCTTTCCACCGTGACTATCTACGCTTCATGTGGCGAGGAGGTAAGGGTCCGGGTCGAGATCGCCGACAGCCCGGTGGGACGGTACATCGGGCTCAGGGGGCGGGAGAGCATGCCCGAAGATCAAGGTATGCTCTTTGTCTACGCCGAAGAGGCTCCACGTACCTTCACGATGGCAAATACTCTCACACCGCTCTCTATTGCCTTTATCGACTCGGAGAGGCGCATCGTAGACATCCAGGATATGAAGCCCCTTGACGATGAACCGCCTGGCTACGACTCTGCCGAGCCCGCCCAGTACGCTCTCGAAGTAAACCAGGGCTTCTTCGAGAAAAGTGGCGTGAAGGTAGGGGACAGCGTGGAGTTGCCGAGATAGGCCGGCGTGATGCGGGCTCACCCTTCCGGCTCCTCCCATTCGAGGTATCCACCACCCACCCACGATCCACCAGCGTCCCTCCGCTATCCGGGCTCCTATCTCCTCGAACATTCCAGGGTCGCTCTTCTCGACCCACTCGTAGAAGGCCGCCGAGCTCGCCCTAAAGAGGAAGACTTCGTACTCCTCCAGGCGTTCGAGGGCCGAGCGGAAGGTAGACTTCACCTCCCGAAATCCCTCTTGCCACTGCCAGAGCCAGACAGGGTCGATGTGCGCGTTCCCGATCATATGCAGCGTCTTTTTCTTCACTTCCCTACGTGGCCTCCCGACCCGTTGTAGAACGGTTCGAACCAGGAATTGAAGTACACGCCAAGCTGGCGCCTCGCGTCATTCAACCCGGCGCCGGGGATGAGATCGGGCGGTCCGTGCCCGAACGTCACAACGTCGAAGTCCATCGCGAGCAGCCTGTCGAGCGAGGTCGACCAATCGTCGAGGTTCGAGCGTATCCTTGGATGGAACCCGCCCCAGAGCGCATCGCCCGCGATCAAGACCCTCGATCCCTCTATCTCCGCCCAGAAAGTTACCGACCCTGGACTGTGCCCCGGGGTGTGGATCACATGAAACCGGTATCCGCCCGCCGGAAACTCGTCCCCGTCTTCGAGGAGGCCGTTTACCTCGGCGGGTGGGAACGGGCGATCGTAGAGGAACGATGCGGTCAGGTCAGGATCCCCGGTCTCGACCTGTTCCCTGTCTGCTGCGTGGACGAACAATCTGGCATCGCTCTCCTCGCGGATCTGCGCCATCGCGGAGAGGTGATCCCAGTGGCCGTGGGTGGCTATGACTCTACTTACGTCTCCTGGTTCGTACCCAAGACGCCGCAGGTTCCTCTTGAGCGCGGGGTAGCCCTCGCTGCCACCGCAGTCGATTAGCACGGGTTCGTCCCCGGTGATGAGGTAGGCGTTGGCGTCCCACGGATGGGAGATCTCCCCGCCCGACACCAGGTTGAGCCGCCCGATCAGACGAACCATCTCACGTCTCCTCTCTCCACTCCCTTACGCGCCGTGAAGTGGGACCCGCTCTCTACCGTAAGGGAACCGCCGTATTGTGGTCGTTACGTCGGTGCATGCTCTGCTATTGCAGTCTGAGGTTGTGTTGGTGCATGATCTCCTCCATCCGTTCCCAATGGAAGGTCATACCGTACCGGCCGGCCAGCTCTTCGAGGCGGGGTATGTCCGGCGGGCCGCAGGCAGAGAGGATCTCCGCCAGCCCTTCGAAATACCGCTCGAATCCAGCAGGGGAGAAGATCTCGACGACCCTCGCAGGCTTCGGACCAGGGTTCCAGAAGGCGTGAACGACCCCCGGGGCTTCAACACGTAACTGCCCGCCGGGGCCCTGTAGACCTCTTCGTCGACCACGACCCCGATCTCCCCCTCGAGTACGTAGGAGATCTCATCCTCGTGTGCGTGTGGGGCGGAGCCGCGAGTATTCCAGACTCGAGCGGATGTTCGCCTATCGCGAAGGCTCCGCCGTTCTCCTCCCCATAGAGCTTGCCTACGAACCCGACACCACCACCCAGGATCACAGCACCTTCGTCAGGGGCTATCATCACACGCTCTCTGGCCAACATCCGCGTACCTCCTATTCTTGTTCTACACGCACCTTCGAGTCCCGACGCAGTTACTCTGTACCCCTCCAATCCCTAAGCTGGCTAGCTCTCACCTGGCGCTCTCATCCGCCGCCGGCCGCGTGGCTCCTACGACGGCCTCAACCTCGCTTGCGCAGCGCTTCGGCCACTCGAAAGGGATCCGAGGCGACGACGGAGGCTGCGTAGAGCTCCATCGCTCCCATGTCCGAGGTACGGTTGGCTGGATCTCCGCGGTCCACGATGTAGACGACCGTCGGGAAGCCTGTCCAGTCCTCCTGCGTGGGACCGAGCGGGGGCATGTAGAAGGCGACGTTGAAGGCGCGGACACCGAGGTCCCCGACGTAGCCCTGCAACAGGGCGCCGACCGCCCGGCTAAGGGATTCGTCACCGGGCTCGCTCCCGATCACGACCAGCTCCTTCTCCTTGATTGGGGAGAGGCTCGCGAACGCGCGGACGCCTTCTAGCGGAATGCCGAGGCCGAGAGAAGCGTGGACGCGGGTGAGATCTTCGAAGTAACCGGAGCCGTGTTCTCGTTTGTAGGCCGAAGCGTTGCGGCGGAGGCGTTCGACCTTGGGGTAGTGGGAGCCTCGGGTTGCGGTGACCTGTGCGTGGCCGTGGATGATGGAGCCGCCGGCCCGCCAGAGACAGTTCCACATCAGGAAGGGGTAGCGAGCCTCCTTGTCGGCTTCGAGGGCCTTGTGGCCCCATTCTAGGCCGACGGAGACGTAGCCAGCGACCTTCTCGGGGGTGAGGTGGAGGGGGTTGTGGTCGTCGAAGACGATGACGCCGTGGAAGCCGTCGTACTTGGCGACGTTCGAGGCCGTAATCGCGTGCTCGCCCTCGACGCGGCCGAAGACGTCCGCAGGGGTGCCTTCTTTCGGGTGGCAGAAAGGATCGTCCTCGGTCGCTGCTATCTCGCGGTCGAGGTCGAGGCTGACGGCGGTATCGAGTGGACGGGAGGCGCGTAACCCATTGAAGAGCGTGCCTTCCAGGGTGATGCGATTCGTGACCTTCACGATGCGCTGGGCGGTAACGTGGTCCACCGAGCCGAAGGACTTCTCGATCCAGGCGTGCATCGCCTCCGGCGGGTCGAGGCGTCCCGTCGTCGTCGAGACGTCGAAGATGCGGTTTGCGAGGGCGCGGTCTTCCGGGTAGAGGTCGGAGATCAAGACCTGAAGGTCCGTTATCTTGCGCTCTGTCGCCATCCGCTATCTGGTCTGCCCTCCGGCTGACTTCAGGCCGGCGTAGAGGCTCTCGCGGTCGATCATACGCTCCACGTGACCCTCGACTCTCAGATTCAGGCTCGCGACCTCGTGGGCGAAGTGGACGGCCTCTGGCCAGTCCTTGCCGTCGAGGTGGGCCATGAGTAAGGTCGACCAGAAGGCGTCGCGGGCGCCTGTGACGTTCAAGATCTTTACCTTCGGCAATGGGCCGACGCGCTCCACGTTACCGCTGTCCGAGACGGTGACGACGCCGCCCGAACGGGTGAGGATGACAATCTTCGCGCCGAGGTTGTGGAACTCGCTGATGGCCATCTCCTCAAGCGTCTCCTCGTCCGTGTTGAAGTCGAAGAGGCGGCGGGCGTCCTCGAGTGAAGGCTTGGCTACCACCGCCGAGATGCCCCCGAGCTTGGAGACGTAGACCGCGATGTTGGCCAGCGACCCCCCAGATACCGCCTGAAGGTCGACGCATTACTCAGCGTATCGGTCTTCTCGACGGAGATGAAATCGATGACCATCTCCCCGATGGTCAAGACGTCGAGGGGTTCTGTCTCGGGCGCCATAGCCATCCAGTCTAATTAACCTTCCGGTCCCGCGTCCACCCTCGAAGGTGGGATTAGGAACACTGCAAAGCCATAGGGACGGCCTGGTGGTCGTGATCTTGAGCTAGCCGCAGATACCTTCGCGCCTCAATGCCTCGCGCAGGGCGCCGAGCATGCGGGTGAGTTCCCTCTGGTCTTCCTCGTCCAACTCCGCGAACAGCTCGGCCACCGCGGCGCGGTGTTGGTCGTAGATCGTGTCCATGGTCCGCACGCCCCGCCCGGTCATCTCTATGACGGTGGCCCGCCGGTCTGTGGGGTGGGGTTTCCGCCTGACCAACGCTTCTTCTTCCAACGCGTCGACCAACGCCGTGACGTTGCGCCTGGTAACCCCGAGCTCGTCGCTTATGCTGCTCATGATCTGGGGCCCGTTGCAATGCAGAGCCCCAAGCAACCGCATCCTGGCGTACGTCATCCCCCCGTCCTGCAAACGCGACCTGACCCATTTCATGTACAACGGCCCGAAAGCGGCGAACTCGTCGACGAGCCGCAGCGATGATCCCTCAGCTACCGATTCCCGATTCACAGCACCCACGACCCGCCTCGTACACGTTCCATCCTACCAACTCCTCATGCACATCTTACTGTTGACGTATATTGTTGTCAATGTTAATGTGTATATATACATGATAATCGTAAGCCGAAGGTTTTCGGCGCTGCTGAAGGAGTGGGTAGAGGGTGGAGACGAGGGGTATCCTGGTGGTTGGGAGGCTGACTGGGATGGATCGGCCGGTGGCTTAGGTGGGCAGTGGGACCCGCACCCTGGCTGGTGACCGGCGGAGCGTTGCCGGGTTCGCTGGCACGGGCGTGTTGCTCGTGGCGCTTGGGGCGGCCGTCTGGGGGACGGACACGGTCCTGCGCGCCCCTCTCAGCGCCGCCTTTACGCCCGTGCTGCTCGTGCTAGGCGAGCATCTGGTACTCGCCCTTTACGCTGTGCCCGCCGTCGTGTTGGGATGGCGGGAGATATCGACACTGGATGCTCCGCGTTGGGGTGCTCTGATCGTCGTCGGGTGGGGCGGGTCAGCGGTGGCCACCATCCTGTTTACAACGGGCCTGTTCGCGGCTTTCGAAGCCGGCGCGGGGTCGGTGAACACAGTGTTGCTTCTGCAGCAGACCCAGCCCCTTTTCGCCATCACCGCGGCGGCCGTGGTGCTTGGGGAGAGGTTGACAGCAATCTACGCTCCTATCTTCGCCGTCGCCGCCTTCGGAGCCTATTTGCTGGCTTTTGGGGATCTGATCGGGGAGCCTGGCGGTCTCCTCTCGCCGTTCACCCAGGTCGGGCGGGCACGGCTCGAGTTCGCGCTCGCCGCCCTAGGGGCGGCCGCCCTGTGGGGTACCTCGACGGCGATGGGCCGCTACCTCGGAGGGCGGCTCTCTTTCCCGACGCTCACGGGCGCCCGCTTCCTCACAGCGCTTCCTTTGCTTCTCGTGTGGGCCGCCGTCGCTGTCCCTGACGCAGCAGGGAGTTTCTCGGGAGGACTGGCCGAACCGCAGGTCGCGCGCAACCTGGTGCTGCTCGCAGTGTTTCCGGGGTTGCTGGGTCTGCTTGTCTACTACAGAGGTTTGAGGAGCACGCCAGCCAGCTACGCGACGCTCGCCGAGCTCGCCTACCCGGCTACCGGCGTCACCCTCAACTGGCTGTTGCTCGGAGAACCGCTCACAGTAGCGCAGGGCGTTGGGGTGGTTTTAGTAGTAGGGGCGATAGTGGCGATGAACCGCGTCAAGTCCGGTGTGCGCCAGCGGGGCGTGCGTGTAGAGCGTTTGTCTGAGGAGGGTTAGATCTCGAAGAGCATAACTGTAGGAAGAGTCGATATTACCGCCCTGACGGATATAGAGGGTGCGTTTTTCAGGCTGGACCAGATCTTCCCCGGCGTCATGGAGGATCAGTGGGAGCCTTACCTGCACCGATACCCCTGGGCTTTCGCGGACCGCGAGACCCTGCGCGGGCGCGTCGGGTCTTACGTGTTGCGTTCCCCCGAGGGCACGGTTCTTGTAGACACGGGCGTCGGTCCGCAGGCCACGGGGGCCGGCGGCAAGCTGCTCGTGGAGCTCGAGAATGCCGGAGTTCGCCCTGAGGGCGTCGACACAGTGTTCCTGACCCACCTGCACGGCGACCATCTCGGCTGGAGCGTGAAACCGGACGGCGAGCCCGTCTTCCCGGAGGCCCGCTACGTTACGCAGGCCGCGGAATGGGAGATCTCCGCGCCGTATCTCGGGCCCGCCGTCGCCGCGCTCGATGATCTCGGTGTCCTCGAGCTGCTCGATGGTGAGGAGCCGGTCGGTGAGGAGCTTACGGCCATACCGACCCCAGGTCACTCGCCAGGGCACAGCAGCCTGCTCGTCTCCTCCGGCGGGGAGCAGGCTCTCGTCTCGGGCGACGCCATCGTGCACCCGGCGCAGGCGACTGAGCCTACATGGAACGTCCACTTCGACATGGACAAGGAGCAGGCCGCCCGCACCCGCGAGATGTTGCTGGCGTGGCTCGAGGCCGACGGCATCACCGTAGCGGCAGGCCACATCCCCGGTTCCGGCTTCGGGCGCGTCGTGCGTGATGAGGAAGAGCCGGAACGCCGCTACTGGATGACGCTGGATACTGCACAGGAAGCGGAGGATCTTTCCGGCACCGACGTGTTCAGAGGAGGTAGATCTTGAGAAGCAAGGGAGACACCGCAGCGCACTTGGGACACGGCATTGGCAACGACAGCCCGCCGATCACACCGGTGTCCTCGCAGGCCTCTGAGAGCGAGGAATGGACCTGGATGGTCGCCGAGGACCCGGCCTTCTATCTTTCGAAGCCAGGGAGAGCGGAAAGCACGGGCGTGTAGCGCGGGCGTAAGGCGCAGGCGTATAGCGCGTGGCTGCGCTCACAGAGCGTGGCCGCAATGGCGGTATAGACTCAGGGTGATGCGAGCTTTCTAGAGCAGGAGCGGTCTTGGATAATTCGAACGGCGGTATGGGAGGCAAGACGGTCCTCATCACGGGCGGCACCTCCGGTATCGGGAAGGCGACGGCGGTGGCACTGGCGGC
>Ga0136614_10001111_pt1 | contig 15321 bp, 13 predicted proteins | sample AntDrymUQ2792106_2_FD_106643 | JGI IMG/M metagenome (GOLD analysis project Ga0136614, IMG submission 106643) | Polar desert sand microbial communities from Dry Valleys, Antarctica - metaG UQ279 (21.06) | ecosystem: Environmental > Terrestrial > Soil > Desert | place: Antarctica: Dry Valley... | reverse complement strand
GGTCGCCGCCATCATGCACTTTGCTGCCTATGCCTATGTGGGCGAGTCCATGGCGGAGCCGGGTAAATATTTTACCAATAACGTAGTCGGTTCGATCAATCTGCTGCAAGCGGCGCATTCCGCCGGCGTTCGTCACATGGTGTTCTCGTCCACCTGCGCCACGTACGGCCTCCCGAACCAAGTGCCTATCGATGAGGACCAACCGCAGCGTCCCATCAACCCCTACGGCGAGTCCAAGCTGTTCACTGAGCGTGCGCTCTATTGGTATGGGCAAGCGCATGGGCTAGCCTGGGCCACGCTTCGATATTTCAATGCGGCCGGGGCGGACCCCGGGCGCGAGATCGGCGAGGAACACGATCCCGAAACCCATCTTGTGCCATCGGCGATTCAAGCCGTGCTAGGGGGCCGGGCACACGTCGAGATCTACGGCGCCGACTATTCCACAGCCGACGGCACGGCTATCCGAGATTACATCCACGTCACCGATCTCGCCGCGGCCCACGTCGCCGCGCTCGATTATTTGCTGGCCGGAGGCTCAAGCGTCGCACTCAACCTAGGCACTGGTACCGGGCATTCGGTACGGGAGGTTATCGCCATGGTAGAGCGTGTGAGCGGGTGCGCCGTGCCGGCACACATCGGCGCTCGGCGCCCAGGCGACCCGCCGGCGCTGGTCGCTAATCCGTCCGGAGCCATGCAAGTACTGAACTGGACTCCGGTTTACTCGTCACTTTCAAGCATCGTTGAGACGGCTTGGGCTTGGCACGCGGAGCGCCACTGCGCCTCCACCGCGACCGGATGACGCTATCACGTTTTCGCTTAAGGATTAACGATGGATACGACGATTGCCTTTCGCGCGGGAGGACTGGCGTCTTCTGAGCGCGTATCCACAACGGAGGTCGAGCACGGCTCCCTCATATCCCAGAGGGTGCAGACCGCCGGGAAATTTCTCTACGTGGGGGACGAGAAGCTCTGGGTAAAAGGGACTACCTATGGGACCTTCCGTCCCGATCCCGAAGGCGTGCCATATCCCGAACCCGGAGCGGTGGATAAGGACTTCGCATGATGCGCGCCAACGATATTAATGTTGTCCGGACCTATACGGTACCACCCCGGTCCCTTCTGGACACCGAGGCGCGACACGGCCTGCGCGTGATGGTGGGGTTGGCTTGGGAACAGCACATCGCGTTTCTTGACGACTGGCGGCGCGCGCGCGGCGCCGTACTGGGGGCCGATGCTGCGCGGGCGGCCGAGGTGCTGGGGTGGTCGTCCCGGCATTCTGCGCTGGATACGATCGTAGAAACGGCTTGGTGGTGGTGGCACTCGAGCAAGCCAAACCGAATAACGGCCCGGGAGCAGGAGATCGAGTCCGTAAGGGTGGAAAATGGATAGCCAGATCGCCATGCTCGAAGAAGCCACGCCCGCCACCGGCAACGCAAACCCGACGAGCTATCCGACGACGGAGTACACGGAGGAGTACCGGGGTCATGTCTGACGTTCAGCAACGCGGCCACACGCTCACTATCGTGATCCCGGCCCTCGACGAAGAGGAGGCCATCGGCGACACGATCGATCGCTGTCTCGACGCTCGCGCGCACATTCTTCAAACGAGCGCAGTCGAGGAAGTTGAGATCATCGTCGTGAGCGACGGCTCGACCGATCGGACTGAGGAGATCGCGCGGAGCTACGAGGAGGTGACGGTCCTCGCGTTCGAGCGCAACCGCGGCTACGGCGCAGCGATCATGTGCGGCTTCGAGCAAGGCCGGGGTGACCTCGTCGGCTTTCTGGACGCCGACGGCACCTGCGATCCCAGGGTCTTCGCCAATCTCTGCCGCGCGCTTGATGAGGAGGGCGCCGACGTGGCGCTCGGCTCGAGGATGGGGCCGGGAAGCGAGATGCCCCGGCTTCGGGCCGCGGGCAACCTCATGTTCGCCTGGATCCTCGGTCTTCTCAGCTGGCGGCAGGTCAAGGACACCGCTAGCGGCATGCGGGTGATCCGACGCGCCTGCCTGCCTGACCTTTACCCGCTTCCCGAAGGACTGCACTTCACGCCGGCGATGAGCGCGCGCGTCCTTTTGGAGGACAAGCTAAAGCTGGTTGAGATCGCGATGCCGTACGCCGAGCGCGTAGGTCGCTCGAAGCTCTCGGTGCTGCACGATGGAGTCCGTTTCTTGACCGTGATCGTGCAGGCGGCCGTGACCTATCGCCCGGCGCGGCCGCTCCTAATCGGCGCCTGCGTGTTGGCGTTGCTCGGCCTCGCATCCGGGATCGGTCCGCTGGCCTTATACGTCCGGTCCGGACACCTCGAGGAGTGGATGATTTACCGTATCCTCCTGACGTCCCTGTTCGCTACGCTCGCCTCTCTTTTGATGTGCGCGGCCGTGGTGGCGGATCGGATCGCAGCGACCGCGCACTACCGCCCGTTCGACGCCCGCGGTGTCACTGGCCTGGTCGCCAGAGCCTTCACGCGACGGGCGCGCCTCATCGGGGGCACCGTACTGCTGGCGGGCGCCGTGCTCGTAGCCTGGCCGGGCATCGTCCAGTACCAGAGCACGGGACAGGTCGACATGCACTGGTCGCGCGCCGTGGCGGCGACGCTCTTGGTCGCGCTGGCCGCCGTCCTGGCCGTGACAACGTTTCTACTGAACATGATGGATCTCATGCACGTACAGCGGACCCGGAACGCGGGTATCAAGCCGCCCGATCGGGTCCGTCGGGCGAGGAAATCGGCAATGGTGAGATCGCTGGCGGAGATCGAGAGATGAAGGTCTTCATTACCGGATCGAGTGGACTGATCGGCTCGGAGCTCGTCGAGCACTTCGGCAGTCGAGCCCACTCCGTCGTAGGGATCGACAACAACATGCGGGCCGACTTCTTCGGTCCCGAAGGCGACACCCGGTGGAACCTGCGGCGGCTCTGCCAGACGACACCGAACTTCCGACCGCACGAGGTCGACGTTCGCGACCTCGAGACCGTCGAGCGTGTGTTCCGCGACGAGGGACCGTTCGATTTGATCGTCCACTGTGCGGCGCAACCGAGCCACGATCTCGCGGCCCGACAGCCCCTCACCGACTTCCAAGTCAACGCGACCGGCACCCTGAACGTTCTGGAGACGACGCGGCAGTGGAGCCCCGAGGCGATCTTCGTCCACATGTCGACCAACAAAGTCTACGGCGACGCCCCCAACGAGCTGCCGCTGACGGAGCTTCCGGAGCGATGGGACTATGCCCGGGAAGAGGACTTCGAGGGCATCACCGAGGTGATGCGGATCGACGCCTCGAAGCACTCGATCTTTGGTGCCAGCAAGGTGGCTGCCGACGTCATGGTTCAGGAGTATGGGCGCTACTTCGGAATGCGTACCACCAGCCTCCGGTGCGGCTGCCTGACCGGTCCCAACCACTCTGGCGTCGAGCTGCATGGATTCCTGTCGTACCTCGTCAAGGTCCAGCTCCAGGGGAATACGTACCGGATCTACGGTTACCAGGGCAAGCAAGTCCGCGACAACATCCACAGCCACGACGTCGCTACAGCGATCGAGGCGATCTACCGCAATCCGGGCGTCGGCGAGATCTTCAATCTGGGTGGAGGCAGAGCCAACTCCTGCTCGATCCTCGAGGCCTTCGGGCGCGTGGCCCAGCTCACCGGAAAGAAGATGCGCTACGAGTACGTGGAGAAGCCGCGCAAGGGGGACCACATCTGCTACATCAGCAACCTCGCGCGGATCCGGGGCCGCTACCCCGAGTGGACTATCACGCGATCGCTCGATGACATCTTGGGCGACATCGTCGACGCCTGGCAGAAGCGTCTGGAGAACGCTCAAGTCCCGTGAATCCCGCCGCCCTATCGACGCCCGAGATGCTCGCTCTGCGTGAGAGCCACCGGGAGCACTACTGGCGCACGCGGGATCCGATCTGCGACGACCGGTCGCTCTGGCGTGCGCAGACCTTCCGCCACTTCGTCCACCTCATGCCCGGCCAGAGCATCCTCGAGCTGGGCTGCGGACAGGGCCTCTTCACGAGGCAGCTCTTCGCTGTCTCGCGGGGTGAGAACCCGATTACCGTCGTGACGTTCGCCTCCGACGGCGTTCGACCTTCGGAGGTTCCGAAAGAGGTCGACTTTGTCGCCGTATCGTCGCTGCCCGGCAAGCTGGCGGGGCGGCAGTTCGACTTCATCGTGGCCATGGATCTCCTCGACCGCCGTAGCTGCGCGGAGATCCTCACGCTCGTGTACGAGTTGCTGGCGCCGGGCGGACACGTCGTGTTCTATGAGAGCAACCCGTGCAACGTGGTGCTGAGACTCCGGCGATGGGCGGGACGCCTCCTCGGGAACCGAGACCCCCGCTGGCTCTTGAGCCGATCCGAGCTCTACGAGCTGATCTCGGAGATCGGGTTCATCCGGATCTCGGCGGTGTTCAACGACTTCGTGTACCGGCCGCTCACGCGATCCATGGTCTGGTTGCTGCGCAACCTGTCCATCCTGCTCGAGAACGCCCCTGGGATCCGGACCCTCGCGGGATCGATCGTGGTCCACGCGCAGAAGCCACCCGCGATTCCACACCTGAGGGTGTCGCTGTGCGAGCACAAGGGGCTGCGGAGCAGCGTCTCGGTGGTGATCCCGTGCTACAACGAGGAGATGAACATCGGACCTCTCGTGACGGGCCTGCGAGAGCTGTTCGGCGAGTACCTCTACGAGATCATTCCGGTGGACGACAATAGCACCGACGCGACCCGCGAGGTGATCCAGAGCCTTGCGGCCGCGGATCCGATGGTCAAGCCAGTGCTGCGCGATCCGCCCAACGGCGTGGGCCGGGCGCTGGCGGACGGCTATCGCGCCGCGACGGGTCGGTGGATCCTATCGATGGACTGCGACTTCCAGCACCTTCTTCCCGAAGTGCGTGATCTCTTTGACGCCGCCGCAGAGGGGTACGACGTCGTCGTTGGCAGCCGCTTCTCGCGTCACAGCGTGCTGCTGAACTACCCGTTCCAGAAGATCGTCGCCAACCGCGGATTTCACCTCCTGGCGCGGCTCGTCCTGCTGCGGCGCTTCCGCGATCTGACTAACAACCTGAAGCTGATGCGGCGAGAGGTCGTCGATCGGCTCCAGCTGACCCAGCCAGGATTTGCCGTGAATGCCGAGACCGGATTCCAGCCCCTCTGGATGGGCTATCGGATCAAGGAGATCCCCATCTCGTGGATCAACCGGACGCCCGGCATGGGCACCTCGTCCTTCCGTCTGGCGAGGGTAGGAGGCGGATACTGGCGCGTCCTGTTCCGGCTCTGGCTGAGGGCCGTGTTCGGGATCGGACCGTACCGGTCCCTGGAGCGCCTTGGCGCGCATCCGGCGCCACGGTAGGCGGGGGGTTTTGACGTGAGCCGTGGGCCGGGCTCAGACGCCCCGGAGATGAGATCGGCAGCTCCCCCTCACGCGGTCGCCCCGGTCACCACCGGTCGGGCGCGCCTCCTGCTCGCCGCGCTCGCGGTCCTGGCCGTGGGCACGCTGCTCCGCGTCGGGCTTGTCGATCGGTACGGTCTATGGGCCGATGAGTTCTTCTCGCTGGCCATCGCGACGGGCCACAGCCTGGAGCATCCGGCCAGTGAGGCCAACCCCGCCCTGGGAGACTACGTGGAGGCGGCGCAAGCCCTCCCGCCCTCAGCCTACGCCCGTTACCTGCGCCATGACACGCCCCCGGCCAGTCTCTCGCGCGTGGTCCGGGCGGTGCTCCTATCCGACGCGAGCCCACCCTTCTACTACCTTCTGCTCGACGGCTGGACGCGCGCGTTCGGCACCAGCGACGCGGCGCTACGCCTCTTCTCGGTCCTTTGGTGGCCAACCTGCTTTCCGGTCCTGTGGTCGCTGGCCGGTAAGCTCGGCGGCCGGAGCGCGGCCCTACCGACGTGCATCCTGTTCGCGCTCTCGCCCGTGTGCGTGTTCTACTCGACCGAAGGGCGGATGTACTCGCTGCTCCTCTTCTGGGTTCTCGCCACTATCCGCCTCACGCTCGCGCTCTGGGAGCAGGGAACGTCGCCTGGCAGGCTCCTGCTCTGGGTCACGACCGGCGCCTGCGGATTGCTGACGCACTACTTCTTCCTCTTCGTTTGGGGTGCGGTTGTCCTGTGGCTGCTCGTCCACCCGGGACGGGCCGGGCGCAGGGTCCCCCTTGCGGGCGCCCTCCTCACGCTGGTGTTGATACTTCCGTGGTACGTCCTCCTGCCACTGAACCTCTCGAGTTGGCGGGTGACGGGCTACTGGCTGACGATGCGCCCGTCGGGTTACGACCCGATCGCGACGGCTCTGAGGCTGCCCTGGTCCTTCCTTTCGGTCCGCTGGTTCTGGGGCGTCGCTGCTGTCTGGGACTGGATCAACGCCGTTGTCCTCACCGTTCTGGCCGTCGTGAGCGGGTGGACACTCTCCCACGCCCTATTCTCGGTGCCGCGCCAGTTGCTCTGGCTCTGGCTGCTCGGCCCCTGCCTCGGCCTCGTTGTAGTCGACCTCCTACTGGGAACCTACGTGACGGCGATTCCGCGCTACGCGCTCGCAGCAATGCCCGCGGCGCTCCTCCTCGTCGGCCTCAGTCTCGGCCACCTGCGCCCGACCCTGCGGGCGGTGCTCCTCGCGCCTCTCGTGCTCGTGCACGCGGTGGGCGTCGGTCACCTGTACGGGATGGAGGCCCGGAACTTCGAGGACTATCGCGCAGTGGGGAAGCTACTCGCAGAACAGACCGGGGCCTCGGACGTGGTGATCGTACACTCGATTCCGTCCGGCGTGACGGGCGTGGCCCGCTACATGGAAGAGAGCCGCGCGTCGGGGACCGGCGTCGGTTACGCCTCGTGGGTCGGTCAGCTCGGCCAGCGCCGCGTGCCCGATGACCTGGAGGCGCTGGCGGCCGGCCATAAGCGGATCCTCGTGGTGGAGACGCACGCCGTCGGGGAGCCGGCTCCAGAGCGGGACTGGCTCCTCGAGAACGCGAGGCTCGTCGAAGAGAGGCGGATCCACGGGACGACCATCCACTACTTCACCCCGCGCGACACGGCCGTCTTCTTCGGCGCGCAGCCGTCCGCCGGCTCGACCAACGCGTCGCCAACCAAGTTACCGGATAGGCAAGACACGGGGCAGGTCCGGGTCCGATAGGGCAACAATCAATTCAACAATGTGGCGACCGCGATGGCCAGTCGGCCAGCTCAGGAACAATGCGCAGGCGCTGGAGCCTGCCGCCGCTTCTCGGGATGGGCTTGCCTGTGAGAGGCCCGGGGAGGCGTTCCCACGCGCCGTCGTTCTGGGGGTGTGGGCGCTGGCGCTAGGCGGGGCTCTGCTCCTGGTTCTCTGGTATGGCTCCAACATTCCCTCTTGGGACGACTGGGACATAGTCCCGACCCTGATAGGGCATCAGCCGATCACCGCCGAGTGGCTCTGGTCGCAGCATGACGAGCACCGGATCCCGGTGCCCCGCCTGGTGATGCTCGCCGTCTACAAGCTGGCAGGCACCGACTTTCGCGGTGCCATGGCGTTCAACGTGCTGTCCATGGGGGCCCTGGCTTTAGCCTGCATATGGCTCAGCGTGCGAGTAAGAGGCGCGTGGAGCTACGGCGACGCTTTCTATCCGCTGCTCCTCCTGAACTGGGGGCAGGCAGTGAATTTCCTCTGGGGCTGGTCGCTCCAGTATCACCTCGCGACCGTCCTGACGGGCGGAGCTCTGCTCCTGATGCTCTGTTCGACGGACATGAAGGCGTCGCTCGCGGCCGGCGGCTGTGTGCTGCTGCTGGCGTTGAGCGGGGCGCACGGGGTGGCTCTGGTTCCCTTCTTGGCCATGCCGCTAGCCCTGGTAGTGATCCGTCCTCCGGTCGGGTCGACGACGCCGCGCGGGCTACGCCTCGCCCTCGGGGGTGTGGTGGTGGCGCTGTTCGCGGTAGCCGCCGTACAGGTGCTTACGTTCGAGCCGGTTCCGTACCACCCGAAGAACCAGGGCCTCGTCTCTATCGCTCGCTCCAGCTTCCAGTTCCTCGCGGCCGGGCTTGGCCCGGTGGGCGAGGCGTGGTGGCCGTTGTCGGGCTGGATCACAGCGAGCGTCCTGATCGCCACCCTGACCTTGCTGATCTACCAGTTGGCGCGGCGCGGAACGGAGCGACGAGGGCAAGTCCTACTCGTCTTCCTGGCAGCCCACCTCGCGCTCGCGCTCGCCATCGGGTGGGGTCGGCCTATAATTGAGCCCCGCTACGTCACGCTGGCAGTCCCCGTATGGTGCGGCTTCTACCTGATCTGGGACATCTGCGCACCCCCGCAGCTCAGGCCGTGGAGCAGAGGGCTGTTGCTCCTGCTCGTATGCGCCACGCTGTGGTGGAACACTCAGGCCGGGCACGAATACGCGGCCCGCTTGCGGGGGGCCTTGGGGTCCTTAGAGCAGGAGATGCAGGCGGGGGTGCCTCCGCACCGGCTCATCCAGCGCTGGAACCATTGGCTCCATCCGCATCAGGAGATCGTCGCCGACTACCTGCCGATGCTGCGGGGCGCTGGCGTGGGCGCCTTCTCCCATCTCAGCGAGGATCCGATCTTTGAAGAGATTCCGGTCCCGCTCTCGCCGGTGGCGTTCGAGGGCGTGGAGTGGGGCGCCGCGACCCACACCGCGACCATCACCCACTCCCGGCCGTGGCTGTCCTTCGAGCTGGACCACACGCGCCACTTGCAAGGCATCCGGATGAAGTTCGTCTACCACCACAAGGAAGTGCTGGCCCCCTACGTCTCGATCTGGTGGGCGGGGGAGAGCGAGGACTTCACCCCGGACCGCTGGTACAAGATCTCTCCCAAGGGTGATCGGGCGCACTGGGTGCGGGGGTCATGGATGCGACGGCAGGACTCCGAGACGACCATGGTCGCGTTCATGGACGAAGAGGTGGCCAAGCTGCGGGTCGAGCCTCCTTTCTCCATCGGGGCAACTATCTCCATCGAGGCAACGTTTCGGTTGACTGAGCTGACGCTGCTGACGACGCTGCAGGCCGTGCCGCTAGGCGGGATGGGTCGTCCCACGCGATAGATAGCCTGGAGTGATGGCCAGCAACGGAGATCGAATGCCTGAGCACGTCGGACCACGGCAAGGATGGTACGACCGGTGAGAAGCATGATGACGCGGTGGGTAGCTCCCGGGCCGAGGATGCCGGACGTTCTTTTCCCGGCGCTCCTGTTCTGCTTCACGCTGCTGCTCTGGCTGCCTCGGTTCGACGGCCCGATCGATCTGCGGTACGACGCGGGGGTGTATTATATCCTAGGCACGTCGCTGGCGCAGGGCAATGGGTACCGGTTGCTCAACGAACCGGGAAATATCCAGGCCATTCAGTACCCTCCACTGCTCCCGGCTCTGGTCGCCGCACACCAGTGGGTGCTGGGAACCGAAGACCACCACGTCGTTGGCCAAGCGCTCCGATACACATTCTTTCTCTTCTCCGGACTCTTCGTTATCGCTGCCTATGCCATGGCCCGTCGCTTTGTGACGGCGCCATACGCCTTCCTCGTCGGGTCATTATCTTGCTTCTACTTGTTCACCTTCTTCCTTTCCGATCTTCTGTTTGCCGAGCTTCCATTCTGCCTCACGACGACAGTCTTCGTCCTCTGGAATAGGAAGACTGAACGCCGGAGCGACGTCGCCATCACTGCGCTACTCGGAGCGGCATCCTACCTCTTGCGGACGGCCGGAGTCGCACTGCTGGTGGCTTGGGTGGGCGAGAGCCTTCTTAGCCGGCACTGGAGGCAAGCCGCGCTGCGCGCGGCGCTCTCGCTGCTTCCAATCGTCGCGTGGCACGGGTACGTCGCCCACGTAACCTCCAGCGACTCATACGCCAACCCCGCGTACGAGTATCAACGGGCGCCCTACCAGTTCAACAACGTCAGTTACGCGGAGAACATTCTACTTGTCGATCCGTTTCATCCCGAACGAGGCTTCGTGTCGCCATCGGTGATCAGTGATCGAGTCGTCGAAAATCTCGTTGGTATGCCCTTCGGCCTGGGCGAGCGTGTGTCCGCACACCAGGAGTACTGGGCCTGGATACTGCTGGATCTGGGTCTCGACCGCCCACTTGCCTTCAAGTTGGTCCAAGTTCCCATCACCCTCCTCGGGTGGCTCGTCATAGCTGGGGTCGGCCTGCTGTTCTTGCGCCGCGAATGGCTCGTACCCCTCTACGTCGGGGGTTCGGTGGTCTTGATCAGCCTCATGCCGTGGCCTGGGCAGTTCAACCGCTACATGACACCGCTGATACCGTTTTTCGGTTTGGGGCTGATCCAGTTGCTTTTGTACGCCAGGGCCTCCGCTCGACGTGGCTCGAGGAGCTTGCGCTTCCTTACCGCGACGCTCGGCGCCGTGGTGGTTGGGTCGGTCCTAGGTATTCAGCTGTTCACCGCAGGAAAAACGTTCACGCTAAACCACAACGAAACATATTACGCGCGGAAGCATCGGAGCGATCATCGGCTTTTCTTCTACAATGAGTCTTGGGTCTCGTTCGACATGTCGATCGCCTGGCTCAAAGATCGACTACAGCCGGATGACGTCGTGGTAACCGCCGCCCCTCATCTGGTGCATCTGGAGACAGGCGTGAAGGCAATCCTGCCCCCGATGAAGGCCTCGGTCGAGGCGCAGCAGCTCCTCGAATCGGTACCAGTCGACTACGTGATCATTGACGAGTTCACGTTTGAGCCCACGCAGCGATACCTGCATCCCGTGATCGAAGCCAATCCCCAGCGCTGGGATCTGATCTACACGGTCCCAGGAACCCGCACGCGGATCTATCGGCGTGCCGATCGGCGCGGCGCCGGAGTAACGGAACATTCGTGAGACGCCGGTGGGTTTTTGCGACGCTGTCAGCTGCCGCGCTCGTTGGCTGCTTCGTCGGCTCGTACTCTGAGGCTCACGACACGAGCAGAAGGGGAAGAGGGCGGACCGGGATGCCGATCGCCGACTCGCACCCCCGGACCTACTACGTGAGCACGAAGGGACAAGACGAGCGAACTGGCACGTCCGTCGAGGAGGCTTGGCGGACGCTCGCGCCGATCAACCGCAGGGCGTTTAACCCTGGTGACCGGGTCCTTCTCGAAGGGGGTGCGACCTTCCATGGCAGCATCGAGCTCGGCGCGGACGATTGTGGAACTCAGTCGAAACCGGTAGTCTTCTCGTCATGGGGGACGGGTCGGGCCACCGTCCACGCCGGGAACGACAAGGCGTTCGAGGCGTACAACTGCGCCGGCCTGGAGCTTCGCAACCTCCGCTTCCAGGGTTCTGGGGCCGCCACTAACTCAGGTTCAGGCGTTGGGTTCTGGATGGATTTGCCTAACGGCGTGAAGCTCGAGCACATCCATATCGACCAGGTCGAGATCTCGGGATTCGGCAGCGTGGGGCTCTATATCGGCTCCAACGGCTCCGGCCACAGTGGATACCGTGACGTCCGCATCACGCACGTCGATGTCCACCGCAACGGTCGCGACGGGTTGCTCACATGGGGCGAATACACCAACTCGGCCGATGCGCCATACTCGCACGCGAACTTCTACGTTGGTCACTCCAAGTTCCATCACAATGCGGGTCGGCCGAACCAGAACGAGGGGAACGGCCTGTATCTCAAGGATGTCGATGGCGCCACGATCGAGTACTGCGAGGCATACGAGAACGGCGCAATCGGTGGCTTGCTGGGCGGAGGCGGTCCCGTGGGCATCTGGGTCCTGCAGTCGAACGACGTTACCATCCAGTTCAACGAGTCGCACCACAACCACAGCGCAGGCGCGTACGACGGGGGGGGCTTCGATCTCGACGGGGGCGTGACCCAAGCTTTGTTGCAGTACAACTACTCCCACGAGAACGACGGGCCAGGCTACCAGGTGGTGGGCGCGGCCTGGGGCCGTCCCTCCCGCGACAACACCATCCGCTATAACATCAGCGAGAACGACGCGCGCAGGCACCACGGCGCGATTACCATCTGGTCCGATGCTGCCCGTCCAGTGGCCGCCACCGATTTCTACAACAACACGGTGTTCCTGGGTGGCGAGGGTGATGTCTCGGGGGTGAAGCAGGAAGGTGGTCCTGTCTCGCGCGTCCGCTTCTTCAACAACATTTTTCTTGTTCGCGGCGACCACCCCTTGGTTGTGGCCACCAACCCTGCCGGATTCGCCTTTCGCGGGAACGCCTACCACGCGCCGGATGGGCGATTTCGCGTCGTCTGGGGCGGTATGACCTACGACACTCTGTCCCGGTGGCGGGCTTCGGGCCAGGAGAGGCTCGACGGGAGCGACGTCGGACACGAGCTTGACCCGGCGCTGTCTGATCCGGGAAATGGCTCTACCCTCGGAGATCCGACGAGTCTTCCGACGCCTAAGGCCTACGAGCTCCGACCAGGCTCGCCGCTGATCGACGCCGGTCTGAATCCGAGGGTGCTCTTTAGCGTGGACCCCGGCAGGCGGGATTTCTTGGGCAACGAGATCCCGCAGGGGAACGCCTACGATGTGGGAGCGCACGAGCGACACACGGACGGGCGCTGAGGAACGCGCCCGCGACTCAGCCAGTGTACCGCGGCCAGATTTGGCAGATCACGCTCGGCCTCGCCGTGTCCGCCCTGCTGCTGTGGTGGGTGCTGAGAGGGACCTCGCTCGCGGAGGTCGCCGTCGAGTTGCAGCGCGCGGCCCCCGGGCCCATCCTCCTCGGCGTCGTGCTCTGCACCACCTGTTTCGGCCTCCGCGTCTTTCGCTGGCAGGTCCTGCTGCGTGCCCACGATGGAGCGGCGCTTCCGGCCGGGGCACTCTGGCACGCCATCGCCATAGGCTTCATGGCGAACAATGTGCTCCCGCTTCGGGCGGGCGAGCTGGTGCGGGTCTACGCGGCCCATCGCCTCGCCGCCGCGGGCTTTACCGCGGCGCTCGCCTCGATTGCGGCCGAACGGCTCTTCGACGGCTTCACCGTGATCCTCTTGCTTGCAGTTGGACTGTTTTGGGCCGGGCTACCCCAAGAGACCCAAGTGGCCGGCGTGACCCTGGGGCACGCGATAACGCTCGCCGGCCTGGTGGTGTTGGCCGTATCGGTCGCGGCGGGCTGTTTCGTTGCCTGGCCCGCGCGGGGGGAGCATGTCATCCGGGCGCTACTCCCTGCGGGACGGCTCGCGGATCGGCTGGCGGGGATGCTAGCCGGCCTCCACCACGGGCTCTCCGCCCTACGTTCGCCCGCGCGGATCTTAGCCGTGACGATCTGGTCGCTCTTGATCTGGACGCTCAATGCGCTGTCGTTCTACGTCATGTACCCGGCGTTCGCCATAGACATGAGTTACGCAGGCACCCTGCTCATGCAGGGCCTCCTGATGATCGGGATCTCGGTCCCCTCCACGCCCGGATATCTCGGGGCCTTCGAGGCCCCGATCCGGCTTACGCTGGGATTCTATGGCGTCCCGGCGGCCGTGGCTGCGAGCTACGCCCTGACCTACCACTTCACCACCTTTCTCCCAATCACCCTTCTAGGTTTCTGGTCGCTCTCCCGCACCGGGCTGGGCCTGGTGGCGTTGCGCCGGGGTGAGCCATGAGTGTGCTTGGCATAGGATCCCTGGATCCGCCGCACCGTCTAATCCCGCACCCAGCCCTCGACCAGGCGGCTCGGGACATAGGAGTCTCGGTCAGGGGCGGGTGGCGGCGGCCGGTCAAGGCAGCGTGGCAGACGCGCACGATATCGAGGAGCAGGACCCTGCGGTTGGTCGGTTTCGAACCCGGGGACACGCTGGTCGCCCGCCTCGAAAACGGCCGGCTGATCCTCGAGATTCGGCGATCGCTTTGCCCGGCTTCCGCAGGGCAGGAGCCTCGTGTCCGAATTGCTGACCGAGCGCCGGCGAGAGGCCGAACGGGAAGAAGGCCGGTGAAGGCGGTGCTCGACGCCTCGGCCCTGCTCGCCTATTTGCAAGATGAGCCGGGAAGCGAGACCATCGAGCCTATGTTGGATGAGTACTGTCCACGTCACGCGCTGACACTGATCTGCAAGGCCCAGCGTTCTCGCCCTGTCGAGGCGCGGGCGACCAGTCCGTCGCTTCTCGATGAAGCAAACTAAGCTGCGATTCCTGGTCCATGGGCTGCTTGCCCTGTTTCTGCTCGTTGGGACGCAGGGCGCGGCTTTGCACGCGCTTTCGCATCTTGAGGATGGAAAGGCCGGCACGAGCCAGGGCGATACCCCTGAACGCTCGGTCTGTCATCAGTGCCTGGGCTACCATAACCTGGGCGGCGCGCTCAAGTCCGACCCACCCGCGCTTGACGCCCTTGAAATCGATCGCCTCTTTTCGGCCGTCATACCGGGCAGCGTCTTAGTCCGCTGCCGCCTTCACTACCAGATACGCGCGCCGCCACGCCTCGCTTGATCTGAAACAAACACCGCGCGGGTCCGAAGGGGCCTGCGCCCGTTGGTTTTAGCTAGCGAGGAATCGGCATGTACAATCGCATGTTCTTGGCGCTGGGCCTAGCCAGCCTGCCCGGCGTCGTTCAACCTGCAACGGCAGGACAGTCGGAATTGGAACAAATCCGCGCTGAAATGCGGGAGATAAGACGGGCCTACGAGACCCGCATCGAAGCCTTGGAAAATCGAATCGAGGAGTTGGAGGGTCGCCCAGAGACTGCGGCTGCGGAGACGGCTGCGCCTGCGGAGACGCCTCCGCCTGCGGAGACCGCCGAACCTGCACAGGCGTCTGCCCCGACTGCCGCCAATGCCTTCAACCCGGCCATTTCCCTGATCATCGAGGGTACTTACACGCACGCGCCGGACGGGACACGTTTGTTGCCAGGGTTTTTTTCGGCCGAGGAGATCGGCCCCGAAAAGCGGGGTTTCAGCCTGGCCGAAAGCGAGCTGGCTTTAAGTGCCTCGATCGATCCCTACCTCTATGGTTTCGCCGCGATTGCACTGGAACCGGACGGAGAGGTCGCCATAGAGGAGGCCTACTTTCAGACCCTGGGGCTGGGTCATTGCCAAGGGCGGCCGTTTTTTCACGGCCATCGGTTACCTGAATGAGATCCACCAGCACGCCTGGGATTTCTTCGATGCCCCCATCGCCTATCAGGCCTTGCTTGGCACCGAGGCCACCGGCAATCACGGCGAGGACGGCGTGCAACTGCGTTGGGTGGCGCCTACCGAGACATTCCTTGAGCTCGGCGCTGAGCTGGGGCGCGGCAAGGACTTCCCGTCCAACGACCGCAACAAGAACGGCATCGGCGCGGCCGGCCTGTTCGCTCATTTGGGCGGAGACATCGGCGTGAGCCACAGCTACCGCACGGGCATCTCCTGGTTAGGCGCCTGGCCCAAGGGCCGCGAATCGCCCGCCACCGATCTCGACGATG
>Ga0136614_10001110_pt1 | contig 15322 bp, 19 predicted proteins | sample AntDrymUQ2792106_2_FD_106643 | JGI IMG/M metagenome (GOLD analysis project Ga0136614, IMG submission 106643) | Polar desert sand microbial communities from Dry Valleys, Antarctica - metaG UQ279 (21.06) | ecosystem: Environmental > Terrestrial > Soil > Desert | place: Antarctica: Dry Valley... | reverse complement strand
GAGCTCGCGCCGGCGGCGGCGATCGGCGGCACCGACGCGCTCGACGCGCGGGTCACGCAGATCGAGACCGGACACGAGCCCGCCCCGCCCCCGGTGTCCGCTCGTGCGATCGCCCTGAGCGTGGGCGGAGCCGCCGCGTTGCTCTCGTCGTTCCTGGTGGCGCTGTACGCCTTCGGCGGGCCGGCCGCGCTCGCCCGACTCTGCAACGGGAGCGCCTGAGGGCTTGACGACCCGATCGTTGGCTACTACCGTAGCGTAGTAGATGAGCGCGCGCGGGCGAACTGCCGACCAGCCGGCACCGGTGCGACACCCGATCTTCGCCCGCGGCTACGCCCGCATCGCCGCCGCACGCAAGAGCACGTGATCGGAACCGCACGACGTCCATCATGAGGAGGAACCATGACCACTCTCAGGCTGCTCGGCTCGGCCGGCTGTGCGTTGATGATGCCCGCCGGACTGGCGTACCTCGCGGTCGTCGGCTCCCGGATGACCCGAAGGGTGGAGACAGGTGACCGCACTCCATGAACGGCCGGCGATCGCTCGGAGTGGCGGCGGGATTGGGCGTCCTCGGAGCCGGCGTGATCCGGCTCGTCCGGGTGCTGCCGCTGGCGCAGGACGAGCCGCTCGAGGAGGGCGGCGGCACGAAGAAGGGCGAGAAGAAGGACTTCAAGAAGAAGGGCAGCGGCCCGCGCACCCGGCGGAAGAAGGAGAAGAAGGGCAAGTAGCCGCGGTCGCGTCCCCCCGGCTCCGGTGGCTGGCGGGGTTGTCGGTCGCGGGCGTGGCGGCCGGCCTGACCTGGTACCTGCTCGCGAGACGGCGGGCACGACGCGATCCGGGCGGAGCACCGCTGGTCGCTCGAGTCCTGCTGAGCGCCATCGACCTCCGGCGCCGACCGTCGCGGGACAGCCACGTGGGCGTCACCGAAGCCCGCCGGGCGCTCGCGGCCTGGCGCCGACCACGTCCTCCTCGGGCGCTGCCGTTCGTGACCGTCAAGCGCACGAATCCCCGACTCGGCACGTTCGGGCACTGGTGGGTCGAGGTCGACGGCGTCGAGAGCTACGGCTGGTGGCCGAGCCGCTGTCCCCTCCGGCTCCGCCACTTCGTGTTCGGCGGGAGGGGCGCGCTGAACGGGACAAGCGGCGCATGCTCGGGAGGAAGCGCCTCACGCGATCCCCACCACCTCGAGTCGGCGGAGCACGAGTTCCATCCCCTGCTCACCGTGCGCAAGAGCGACCGTCGGGTGCGGGCGGAGATCCGATCGTTCGCGTCGGCATACGACGCCGGCTGGCACTGGTCCACGAAGCGGGCGACCGACGACTGCCGAACGTTCCAGGTCCGGCTGCTGCACGCGGTCGGGCTGGCGGAGCCATCCGAGCACGAGGCGACGCGGGGGCGCGGTTGCCCGTTCCTCGGGCTCTTCGGCAACCGAACCCGTCAGCTGGCGTGAGATCGCGCCCCCGATGAGCGCTGCAGCACCGACCCGACTCTCTCTCGTTGTGGTCTGGGTCGGCGCGGCGGTGGTCCTCGGTTCGCTTCTGTTCGTCGCGCAATCCGCCGAAGGCGCCCTCGACGACCCCGATCAGGCCCATCAGCGACCCGGCTTCCTCGACGAGGGGGACCTCCCGGCTGCGGCTCCGGACCTTCCCGGCGACGCGTTGGAGGGCGGTCGGCCGGCCGTCGTCTTCTTCGAACGGCCCCGCCGCCTCGAGACACTGTGCGACGCGCTCGCCGACGATGACCTCGACCGTCGAGCCGAGCTCGTGGTGATTGTCTCCGGCGAAGACGGCGAATGTGCCGGCGCGCGGTTGGTGGACGATCCGAACGACGAGCTCGCGGCGACGTTCGGCCTGCGGGAACCGAACGACGGCGGGCCGCCGGTGGGCTACGCCGTCGTGGACTCCGACGGTCGGGTGCGTTATCGCACGCTCGACCCGCACGCCGCCGACGACCTCGAAGAGGTCACGACGATCGTGACGGCCGTCCCGTGAGCACGCCGGGTATCAGGGAAACCCGGGAGTCACTGCGGCTGTGTGCGTGGTGTCTCGTGGCAATCGGCGCCGAAATCGGCTTCTACCTCTCCTATCGCGGTCACGACGCCCGCTACCACTGGTTCACCCACTTCTTCGTCGGCGGTTCCGTCGCGCTCCTGGTGATGGCGGGTGTGACACTCCGCACGCGCCGCCCCGTCCCGTTGCCCTTGCTGTGGATCCTTCTCGCCCACGCCTTTGCCATGATCCCGGACTTCCTCTTCGTCGGCGGGCGCGTCCACGAACGGTGGATGGATCTCTTTCTCGGGCATCTCAGCAGCCATTACGTTCCCGGGAGGAACCTGACGTGGTACGTCGTGTTCCTCGGCTGTTTGGCCACGTACCTGGCTGCGCTGGACCACGGACGTACCAAGGCGGCGGCATGACCAAGGCAGCGCTGATCGGCCTCGCGGCAGCACTGAGTGTGGCCGCGAGCAGCTGCGGCGGTGAGGATCAGGCGGACACCGCGGCCACCGAGCCCGGAATTCACCACGTCCACGGCCTTGGCATCGATCCTGCTGACGGCGACCTCTACGCGGCCACCCACTACGGACTCTTCCGGGTTCCGACAGATGGAGAGGCGCAGAGGGTCGGCGACAGCTTCCAGGACACCATGGGGTTCACGGTCGTGGGGCCGGGACGGTTCCTCGGCAGCGGGCATCCCGACCTCCAGGACCCGGAACTGCCGCCCCTCCTGGGTCTGATCGAGAGTGGCAACGGCGGCCGGACCTGGGAGCCGATCTCGCTGTTGGGCGAGGCCGACTTCCACGCGCTCGTGTTCCGGCACGGCCTCGTGTACGGGTACGACGCGACCAACGAACGGTTCATGGTGAGCGCCGACCACCAGTCGTGGGAGACGCGTTCCCAACCGCCGAGCGTCGTGTCGTTCGCCGTCGATCCCGAGAACGCCGAGCGCGTCCTCGCGGCGACCTCGTCCGGGTTGCTCGCGAGCGACGACGGGGGACGAACGTGGGACCCCGTCTCGGCACCTCCGCTGGCCTTCCTCAGCTGGGCCGACGACGGATCGCTGGCGGCGGCCGGCGCCGACGAGACGATTTACGTGAGCTCTGACGGCGGGTTGAACTGGGCCGCAACCGGGAGATTGCCCGGCCTGCCCGAAGCCCTGCTCGCGATCGACGGCCGGACGATGATCGCCGCGGTCCAGGAACGCGGGCTGTACGACTCCACCGACGGCGGCCGCAGCTGGCACCTCCGCTATCGGGACGAGCCGACGTAGCCATGGAGCTGACCCTCGAGGAGCTGGCCGAGCGGACCGGGGAGAGCCTCGACCATCTCGAGCAGTGGCGCGCCGCGGGCCTGCTCGGCGACCGCTCGGTCTTCGGCCCTGAGGACGTCGAGCGGGTTCGGCTCGTCGGCTTCCTCGTGCACCGCGGCTTCGATGTCGAGGCGATCGCCCGAGCCGACGCAGAGCACGGCGGGCTCCTCGAGCGGTTCCTCACGCTGCTGTACCCGTCCGGTCGCGTCCCGGTCGACTCGATGGACGAGATCGTCGCGAGGACGGATCTCGACCCCGACCTCGTCCGCCGCGTCTGGCACGCCGCCGGGCTCGACGAGGACCGCGACCCGGCCGGTGACGACGACGTCGACATGCTGCGTGCCCTCGCGACCGCGGTCGAGGTCGGGCTGCCGGAGTCGGCCGTACTCCAGATGGTGCGGGTCTACGCCGACTCCCTCCGCCGCGTGGCGGAAGCGGAGGTGCGCCTCTTCCACTTCTACGTCCACGAACGGCTCCGCACGGAAGGGCTCGAGGGCGAGCAGCTCGACGAGCTCACGCACGCCGCCGGCGAGCGGTTGCTGGAGATCGCCGATCCGGCGGTCCTCTACTTTCATCGCAAGGGCTGGGCCAGCGCGATGCGTGACGACCTCGCGCTCCATGTCGCCCAGGAGGGCGGGGACGCGCCGGTGCCCGACGTCCCGGGGACCCTGTCCGCGGCAGTGGTGTTCGTCGATCTCCACCGGTTCACCCCGCTCACGGAGGCGATGGGCGACGTCGCCGCCGCCGAGGTCGTCGAGCGGTTCTCCGACATCGTTCGCACCGCGATCGGACACTGGCACGGCCGGGTTGTCAAGCAGATCGGCGACGCGTTCATGCTCGTCTTCTTCGAGCCTCGGGCGGCGATCTCCTGCACGCTCGAGATCGAGCGCCGAGCCGTCGACGAGCCGCAGTTCCTCGCGGTGCGCTCGGGAGCCCACTGGGGCGACGTCCTCTACCGCGAAGGCGACTACGTCGGGACGACAGTCAACGTCGCCGCCCGGCTCGAGCAGGCTGCCGGACCGCACCAGTTCCTCGTGACCGGCGACATGCGGCGAGCGGCCGCGGACGCTCCGGAGGCCGAGTTCGCGCCACTCGGAACCCGCAGCTTCAAGGGCCTCGTCGACGACATCGAGATCTTCGAAGCCCAGCACAGCTCCGACCCGAGCCGGGAGAAGCTCGCCGATCCGGTGTGTGGCATAGAGCTCGCGCCCGAGGAAGTGGCGGCGCGCCTCGAGTTCGGCGGTGGAACGCAGTCCTTCTGCTCGTCCGAGTGTCTCCAGATCTTCGTCGCCAACCCCGATAGTTACTCAACGACGCAGTGATCTCCTCCGAGGCGCAAGCGGCCTCACTCCTCCGCGCTGGGCTCGTGCACCGAGGCCGGGTGCTCGCCTGGCTCACGATCGGATGGAACGCGGTCGAAGGCGTCGCCGGCATCGCGTCGGGTCTGGCGGCAGGCTCGATCGCCCTGATCGGCTTCGGGATCGATTCCTACGTGGAGGTCTTCGCCGGGACCGTGATCCTCTGGCGGCTCCGACAGGAGCGCCATGCGAAGTCGGTCTCTGACGCCGCGGAACGGCGAGCGGTGCAGCTCATCGCCGTCACGTTCCTGCTGCTCGCGGTAGGGGTCGGGACCGAGTCCGTCCGCAGGCTGCTCGCCGGCGCGGTGGCCGAGGAGAGTGCCTTCGGAATCGGCCTCGCGGTTGTGTCTCTCATCGCCATGCCGCTGCTCGCCCGGGCCAAGCGGCGGGTCGGCGAGCAACTCGAGAGCCGAGCCGTGCAGGCAGATGCAACCGAAACCATGCTCTGCGTCTGGCTCTCCGCCATCCTCCTGGTCGGGCTGGGCGCCAACGCGCTGTTCGGGTGGTGGTGGGCGGACCCGGTCGCCGCGCTCGGGATCGTCTACATCGCCGGCCGCGAGGGCATCGAGCACTGGCGGACGGACCAGCTCGACGACTGCTGCTAGCCGGGGGGCGGTGGCGTGTGCCCGAGGTCACGGGTCCACCGGTTGCTCTACCCGTATATCCGTGCGACCATACGGATATGAGGAAATCAGCGACCTCACTGCTCGATCACGAGCATCCCGTCGATCAGCGGCGCGTGGCCCAAACCCGTCGTCGGGGTCTCGGCTCGGAGGACGCCGCCCGGCTGACCGGTCTGCTGACCCTCCTGGCGGACCCGGTCCGGGTGCGCATCCTCTATGCGCTCGAGCTCGTGGACGAGCTCTGCGTGGGCGACCTCGCGCTCGCGCTCGAAGTCAGCGAAGACGCGGTCGGCTATGGCCTACGGCTCCTGCGCACCGCCGGTCTGGTCCAGACTCGCAAGGACGGCCGCGTCGTCTTCTACCGGCTCGCCGACAGCTTTCCCGAGCCGCTGCTGGAGCACTGCTTGCGTGAGCTCATGCACCTGAGCCTGCTCGCGACCCGTTCCCCGAAAGAGGCCCGATGAGCAAGGTTGAAACCTGCGGTCACGCAGTTCACGCGGACACCGCCGAATCGCACGCGCCGCGTGCTGGACACGACGGCGCCGGTCACGACGCGCACGGCGGGCACGGCGACCACGTCGCGCAGTTCCGCCGCCTCTTCTGGTGGAACCTGCTCCTGGCCGTCCCGGTCGTCCTCTTCAGCGAGATGTTCTCCGATCTGCTCGGCTACGGACTGCCGGCCGGTACCGCGTGGATCTCACCGGTGCTCGGGACCGTCATCTTCGTCTTCGGCGGTTGGCCGTTCCTGAGCGGCGCGGTGAGCGAGGTGCGCGCCCGGCAGCCCGGGATGATGCTGCTCATCGGGCTGGCCATCACGGTGGCATTCACGGCCAGCCTGGCCACCAGCCTGGGCGTCGGCGACCTCGACCTCGACTTCTGGTGGGAGCTCGCGCTCCTGATCGTGATCATGCTGCTCGGTCACTGGCTCGAGATGAAGGCCATCGGCCAGGCCCAGGGCGCGCTGGCGGCACTCGCCGAGTTGCTCCCCGACGACGCCGAGCGGGTGACGAGCAGCGGTGACGTCGAGACCGTCCCCATCAGCGCGCTCGCGCCGGGCGACGTCGTGCTGGTGCGCTCGGGCGGCCGCGTGCCCGCCGACGGCGAGATCGTGGAAGGCGACGCCGAGCTCGACGAGTCGATGGTCACCGGCGAGTCGCGCCCGGTCCCGAAGACCGTCGGTGACCGGGTCGTCGCCGGCACCGTCTCGACCGACTCGGCCATCCGGGTTCGGGTCGGCGCGGTCGGCGACGACACCGCCCTCGCCGGGATCCAACGGCTCGTGGCGGAGGCGCAGGAGTCAAAGTCCCGGGCGCAGGCGCTCGCCGACCGCGCCGCCGCGCTGCTCTTCTACGTTGCGACCGCCAGCGGCATCGCCACCTTCGTCACCTGGCTGGCGATCGGCGACGCCGGCGACGCGGTCGAGCGGACCGTCACGGTCCTGGTGATCGCCTGCCCCCATGCGCTCGGGTTGGCCATCCCCCTCGTGATCGCGATCTCGACCGCCCTCTCCGCCCGGGCCGGCATCCTGGTCAAGGACCGGTTGGCGCTCGAGCGCATGCGCCTGGCGGACACCGTGCTCTTCGACAAGACGGGCACGCTGACCAAGGGCTCCCACGTCGTCACCGCCATCGCGGTGAGCGGCGAAGACAGCGGGATCTCCGGGGAGGCCGAGTTGTTGGCGCTCGCCGGCGCGGTCGAGTCCGACAGCGAGCATCCGCTGGCCCGGGCCATCGTGACCGCGGCCCGCGAGCGGGGCGAGCTGGCCAAGGCCCACGACTTCCGCTCGATCACCGGCCGGGGCGTCGAGGCAACGATCGACGGCGAGGCGGTCGCGGTGGGAGGACCGGCGCTGCTCCGTGAGCGGGGGCTCGACGAGCCGCAGAATCTTCACGACCACGTCCAGGAATGGAAGCAGCGAGGGGCGTCGGTGCTGTACGTCGTGCGCAGGAACAAGATCGTGGGCGCGCTCGCGCTCGAGGACGAGATCCGGCCGGAGTCGAGAGAGGCAATCGACTCGCTCCACCAGCTCGGTGTCCGGGTGGTCATGATCACCGGGGACGCCAAGCAGGTGGCCGACAGCGTGGGGTCGCAGCTGGGCGTCGACGAGGTCTTCGCCGAGGTGCTGCCCGAAGACAAGGACAAGGCGGTCGTCGAGCTGCAGGAGCGGGGACTGACCGTGGCGATGGTCGGGGACGGGGTCAACGACGCCCCCGCCCTCGCCCGGGCCGATGTCGGGATCGCGATCGGCGCCGGCACCGATGTCGCCATCGAGTCCGCCGGCGTCGTGCTGGCGTCGTCGGACCCGCGCGCCGTCCTCGGTGTCATCCGGCTCTCGCGAGCGAGCTACACGAAGATGGTCCAGAACCTCGTGTGGGGCGCGGGCTACAACGTCTTCGCCATCCCGCTGGCCGCGGGGGTTCTCGCGTGGGGGGGCTTCACGCTGGCGCCTGCGGTCGGCGCCATCCTGATGAGCCTCTCGACCGTCGTGGTCGCGCTCAACGCCCAGCTCCTGCGCCGGCTCGACCTGCGGCCCGAGCCGTTGGTTGACGAGGCCTGACGATGCCGGAGATGTCGACGATCGAGCGAGGCTTCTGCCGCAGCGCGGCCTGGCGCTGGTTCGCGCGGGAGGCGGTGCTGCCCTGGGCGCTCCAGCGCGAGGAGCTCCACGGCGACGTGCTGGAGATCGGCGGGGGCAGCGGCGCGATGGCGGCGGAGCTGCTGCGCAAGTTCCCTGACGTGCGCCTCAGCGTCACCGACTATGACGAGGCGATGATCGAGACCGCCCGCGGGCGGCTGCACCAGTTCGGCGAGACGGTCACGGTACGGCAAGCCGATGCGACGCAGCTGCCCTTCGACAACGCCTCCTTCGACACCGTCGTCTCGTTCATCATGCTGCACCACGTCATCGACTGGGAGGCCGCGATCGCCGACGCAATCCGCGTGCTCCGGCCGGGCGGCCGGCTCATCGGCTACGACCTGCTCGCCAATCGGCCCATGGAGCTCCTCCACCGGGCCGAGGGCTCGCGCCACCGCATGATGCGCATGGACGAGTTGCGTCGCGAGTTGCGCCGGCTTCCTGTGCTCGGCGCGGTCGGCCGCAGCCTCGGCGGGCTCACCGTACGGTTCGCGCTCGAGAAGCGGGAGAGGGGTCAGTAGACGGTGTCTGAGACGAAGGCGGAGCCTCGCGAAATCGACCTCGTGGTGTCCGGTATGACGTGCGGTTCGTGCGCGAACCGGGTCGAGCACGCCCTCGCTCGCCAGGAGGGCGTGGTCGAGGCGGGGGTGAACTTCGCCACCGGCCGGGCGCGGGTGCGGTTCGACCCCGAGGCCGTGACGCTCGACGAGCTGGCCGCCGCCGCCGACCATGCCGGCTACTCCATCGCGCCCGCCGGCGACCGCGCCGAAGGCGCCGACGACGACGAGGAGGCACGGTCCCAGCGAGGATGGCTGCGACGGGTCGTCGTGGCCTGGCCGCTGGGCCTGACGGTCCTGATCCTCTCGCTGGTGGCGATGGAGGAGACCTGGGCCCGGTGGACGATCGCGGCGCTGGCCGCCCCGGTCCAGTTCGTTGTGGCCTGGCCCTTCCTGCGGGTCGCGGCGGAACGGGCCCGGCACTTCAGCGCCAACATGGACACCCTCATCGCGCTGGGCACGCTGGCCGCGTTCGTCTACTCGACCTACGAGCTGTTCGGCGGGGGCGACCTCTACTACGACACCGCCGCGATCATCATCGCCTTCTTGGTCCTGGGCCGGTATCTCGAGGCTCGGGCCAAGGGACGGGCGTCGAGCGCCATCCGACAGCTGCTCGAGCTGGGCGCCAAGGAGGCGCGCGTGATCGTCGACGGCGAGGAACGCACGGTCCCCGTCGACGAGGTCCAGGTCGACGACCTGCTGCGGGTCCGGCCGGGCGAGAAGATCCCGGTCGACGGCGAGGTCGTCGACGGCCTGTCGGCGGTCGACGAGTCGATGCTCACCGGCGAGTCGGTGCCGGTCGACAAGCATCCCGGCGACCGGGTCGCGGGCGCCACGATCAACCGGCAGGGAGTGCTCACGGTGCGGGCGGCGGCGGTCGGCGCCGACACCGCGCTCGCGCACATCGTGCGGCTGGTGCAGGAGGCGCAGGCCTCGAAGGCGCCGGTCCAGCGCCTCGCCGATCGCATCTCCGGGGTGTTCGTGCCCGTCGTGATCGCGATCGCGATCCTGACCTTCGGCGGCTGGTGGTTCCTCGCCGGCGACCCGTCCGGCGGGCTCGTGGCCGCGGTCGCGGTGCTCATCATCGCTTGTCCGTGTGCGCTCGGCCTCGCCACACCCACGGCGATCATGGTCGGGACAGGCCGGGGCGCGTCGATGGGTGTGCTCATCAAGGGCGGGGAGGTGCTCGAGCGCTCCAAGCGCATCGACACCGTCGTCTTCGACAAGACCGGCACGCTGACCCGTGGTGAGATGACCCTGACCGACGTCTCCCCAGCACCGGGTACCGACGAACGCGACCTCCTTGCCCGGGCGGCGGCGGTGGAGGACGCCTCCGAGCATCCGGTGGGTCGGGCCGTCGTCGACAGCGCCCGTGACCGGGGGATCGCGATCGCCGGGGTCGACGACTTCGAGGCCGTGGCCGGTCACGGCGTGCGCGCCGGCGTGGACGGCGTGATCGTGCACGTCGGGCGACGCAAGCTGATGGCCGAGGCGGGCCTGGCCATCCCGGGCGTGCTCGAGGACACGGCCGACCAGCTCGAAAGCGAGGGCAAGACCGCGATCTTCGCGGGCTGGGACGGCGAGGCTCGGGGCGTGCTCGGCGTGGCCGACACGCTCAAGGACGAGGCCGCCGCCGCGGTGGACGAGCTGCGGACGATGGGAGTGGGCGTCGCCATGATCACCGGCGACAACCGTCGCACCGCCGACGCCATCGCCGCCCAGGTGGGCATCGACCAGGTGCTGGCCGAGGTGCTGCCCGAGGACAAGGTCAGCGAGGTACGTCGACTGCAAGGCGAGGGCCGGGTCGTCGCCATGGTCGGCGACGGGGTCAACGACGCGCCCGCCCTCGTGCAGGCCGACCTGGGCATCGCCATCGGGACCGGCACCGACGTCGCCATCGAGTCCTCGGACATCACACTGCTCGCCGACGACCTGCATGGCGTCGCGACCGCCATCCGGCTGTCGCGCCGTACGTTCCGGACGATCCTCCAGAACCTCGGCTGGGCGTTCGGCTACAACGTGGCTGCCATCCCGCTGGCGGCGCTCGGGCTCCTCAATCCGATCATCGCCGGCGCCGCCATGGCCTTCTCCAGCGTCTCGGTGGTCGCCAACAGCCTGCGCCTCTACCGCTTCCGGCGCCGTTGACCAGGAGAGGCGAGCCCTGAGGTGAACCGGGCCTCACTCGATCGAGCGCGCGAACTCGGCGCCCGGGAGGACGGCCTGGCAGTGGTCACCACCACGCGGGCGGACGGGTCGGCTCCCGGCTCGGTCGTGAACGCGGGAGTGCTCGATCATCCGGTGACCGGCGAACCGGTCGTCGGCTTCGTCATCCGAGGTGGAGCCAAGAAGCTCGCGAACCTGCGGGTGCGGCCGCGGGCCACGGTCGTGTTCCGATCGGGCTGGGAGTGGGTGGCCGTCGAAGGCGACGCCGATCTCGCCGGTCCCGACGATCCCCTCGAAGGCGTCGAGTCCGGCCCGGTCCTCCCGCTGCTGCGCGAGATCTATGCCGCCGCCGTCGGGGGCACCGCCGACGACTGGGCCGGGATGGACGCGGAGATGGAAGCCGAGCGCCACACGGCCGCCCTGGTCCGCCCCACCCGCGTCTACTCCAACCCCCGGGGGGAATACTTCGCTACACTAAATAGTTGAGCGAAGTGATGACCGAGACGGACGCCGCCGCCCTTCCCGAACGACTGCGGCTGGTCGTGACGCGGCTGGCCCGCCGGCTGCGCCAGCAGGCCGAGGCGCCGATCTCGCCTACCCAATCGGCGGCCTTGGCCACGATCGAGCGGCGCGGTCCGTTGACCCTGGGCGAGTTGGCCGAGATCGAGCGGGTGCAACCCCCGACCATCACCGCCGCGGTGGGACGGCTCGAGGAGCAGGGCCTGGTGGCGCGCCAACGCGATCCCGACGACCTGCGGGTCGCCCGCGTGCAGGTCACCACGGCGGGCCGAAGGCTGTTGAAGGAGACACGCTCGCGCACGAGCGCGTACCTCGAGCGCCGCGTCGGTGAGCTCTCCGGCCGTGACCGCGCCACGCTCGAGCGGGCCGCGGCCATCCTCGAGCGTCTGCTGGAGGACCAGTGAGGCGACGGCTGCGGCGGGTGACACGCCGCACGTTCCGCTCGATGAGCGTCAGGAACTTCCGCCTCTACTTCGTCGGCCAGTTCGTGTCGGCGACCGGCACCTGGATGCAGTCGATCGCGCAGATGTGGCTGGTCCTGCAGATGACCGGCAGTGGCGTCGCGCTCGGTGTCACCACCGCGCTCCAGTTCACGCCGATGCTGCTCGCGGGCGCGTGGGGAGGGGTCGTCGCCGACCGCGTCGACAAACGCCGGCTGTTGGTGGCGACCCAGGCCCTCAGCGCCGGGCTCGCGGTGCTCCTGGCCGCGATCACTGCGTTCGGCGTCGTCGAGCTGTGGATGATCTACGCGCTCGCCCTTCTGCTCGGTTGCGTGACCGCCCTCGACAACCCGGCGCGGCGCGCCTTCGTCGTCGAGATGGTCGGCGCCGATCACATCTCGAACGCGGTCAGCCTGAGCAGCGCCCTGTTCACCGCCGCGCGCGTCTTCGGCCCGGCTCTGGCCGGGGTCGTCATCGCAATCGCCGGGGTCTCGTGGTGCTTCCTCGCCAACGCGGGCTCGTACCTCGCGGCCATCGTCGCGTTCCTTCTCATGCGGCGCCGGGAGTTCTTCGCAGTCGACCGGGTTCCGCGCGCCCCGGGCCAGCTGCGGGCGGGCCTGCGCTACGCGTGGTCGACGCCCGCGCTGCGCCTCCCCCTGGTGATGACCGCGGTCATCGGAACGCTCGCGTTCAACGCCCAAGTGGTGCTGGCGCTGCTGGCCCGAGAGACCTTCGGCGGAGACGCGGGCACGTTCGGCGCCCTCTACGCCTTCCTGAGCATCGGGGCCGTAGTCGGTGCCCTGGTGGCCGCTCACCAGCGGGCCGCGACCCAACGATTCCTCGTGCTCGCGGCCGCCGCCTACGGCGTGTTCCTGACCGCGGCCGCGGGCGCGCCCACCCTCGGCATCGAGCTGGCAGTGCTGGTGCCGGCGGGCGCGGCCGGCGTCGCGTTCGTGGCCATGGCCAACGGGGTCCTCCAGACCCACACCGAGCCCGCGATGCGGGGCCGGGTCATGGCCCTCTTCTCGGTCGCGTTCCTCGGCAGCACCCCGATCGGGGGGCCGATCGTCGGCTGGGTGTCGCAGGTGGCCGGGCCGCGGGCGGGCCTCGCTCTGGGCGGGATCGCCACCCTCGCGGCCGCGGCGGCGGCGACGTGGGTGGTCAGGCGGCGAGCAGTCGACCGCCGGCTGCCTGAGCCGGCGTGCGCGGAAGCGGCCTGAGCCGCCCGGTCACCCCACGGTCCAGGCAACGTCGGGAGGCCAGACCGCGGCGCAGCGGGGACAGCCCCCGCCGTCGGTCAGGTTGACGGTGCCGACGAGCCGGTGGCCAGACATGCTCGCGGCCCGGACGACCTCCTCGTCGACGCCCCGCAGCATGAGCTTCGCCCGCCGGAACATCTCGAACCGGCCGCGTTCGTCGACCGTGCCCCAGCTCAGGTACAGGAACCGGTCGCCCCGCTTGCCCTGCACATCGGGGCCCCGGAAGTCGAGCCCGCCATCGTTGCGAAGGGGCTCGATCGTCAGCTCCCACGTCGCCCCGGGCGCGTCGCCGGGGACGAGCTCCACGACCTCGCGGCGCCGCTGCACCCCGACGTGCACGTTCTCGTAGAGCAGGCCGTCGGCGCGCCCGCGATCGTCGAAGGTTCGGCCCGGGAGGTCCACACCCACGATCCGGACGTCCACGAAGCCAGCCTACGGGCAACTGCTGGCCTACGATCAGAGAGGTCGCCAAGGAGGACGCATGGCCGACAAATCCCCGCACAAGGCGAACGACAAGAAGAAGGGCAAGTCGCTGCAGGAGAAGCGGATGGCCAAGAAGCAGAAGCGCTCCGAGCGCGAGGCCGCCGACCGAGCCCGCGACCGCGTCGAGGGCACCTGACGCCCTGAGGCCAGATCGGCTCTGGTCGAGCGGCTGAGCCTGGTCGGTGTGATCCTGCTCGTCGCGGGGCGGCGCTGTTCCTGATCGCGCACGCCGACCACGTGCAGCGGCTGGTGATCCTCGTCAGCGGGGCGCGCGGGCGACGCCCGTACCCGGTGAGCGGCTACAAAGTAGCCGGCACCTCAGCCCCCATTCGGCGCGCGGGCGGCGCAGACCCAACCGAGCTCGTAGGTGCTGACATCGATGGCGGTGAACCCCACCGCGGCGAGGCGCGACCCCAAGCCGTCGGGATCAATGGGGTGATAGATGTCGCCCTCGTGAAAGGCGCGTAAGTCCTCGCTGCCGACGCCGTCGGCCGCGACGAATACTCCGCCGGCGCACAGCACCCTGACCAGCTCGGCGAAGATGCGGTTCTGCGCCTCGTCACCCGGAACGTGGTGCAGCATGTTGAACGATGCTGCGCCGGTGAACCGGCCGTCGGGCAGGTCGAGAGCGGTTGCGTCCCCTTCGACCACATCTACGTTCGTACCGGCAAGTCGCTCGGCGAGCGCGGCGGCGAGCGTCGGGTCCAGCTCCACGGCCGTCAGTCGATCGGCGCGGGTGCGCAGCACGTCGGTGGTGAAGCCCGGCCCGGGCCCGACCTCCACGACGTCGTCGCCAAGGTCCAGATCGCGCAGCGCCGCCGGGAGGACCATCTCCTCGACGATCTGTCGCCACTCGGGGCTCGAGCAGAAGTCGAGATGCGCGGCGTTCATCGCACAAACCTAAGTCGCCGAACCCGCGACCGCGCAAGACCCGCAGGGTGCAGTTGAACCACGGTCGTGACGACGACGCGGCCGATGGCGACGATGGCGATCGCGCTCGGGGCGTTTGCGGCGTGTAGCGGGGGTGGGGCAGCAGCGGGAGCGCGGCGCCGGATAATGCCTGTGATCTCCTTACAACCGCGGAGGTCGAAGAACTCCTGGGGGAGCCCCACGAATGGGCCTGCGGAAGACACTGATCGTTCGGGAGGCACCTACTGCCGGTGGGCGTCCGAGGACAGTGGCGTCGACCTCGGCGCGTCCGACGAGGACGAACGAGAGCCGTACTACGTCAGCGTCGAAGACGAGACCGGCGCCCTCGCGGTTCAGGGCTTCGAGTCGGGCAAGACCACCCTCGACGAGGACGAGGAGGAACGGGACATCGACGTCGTGGACAACCTCGGCGACGATGCCTACTTCCGGGACCACGGCCTGAGCGTGCGGCACGGCGATCGCGTCTTCTCGACCAACGCCTCTGGAAACGACGGGCACCCACTGTCCAACCGCGACAAGCGGGAGATCGAGCGTCGGGCCGCCGACATCATCATCGGGAAGTTGGGCGAGCCTGAAAACGAATCGGTCGCGGAGAAGGCGGCGGAGTGCGCCCACACCCGTCGCTGCTCCGGGACGCGATACCACGCCTGCGATCTGCTGGAAGAGTCGGAGGTCGCCCGCATCACGAGCTTCGCGGTGGAGAACGTCGACGGTACGGCGAGACCGGCCGGCAGCGAGACGGCCGCGGTCTGCGAGTACTACCTCGACAACCCCGATGATTCGCTCGAGACCGGCAGTCGGGCTCGCTGGCCGCGTGTACCTGAGGTTCGAGCCCGATCCCGAAGCGGCGGCCGAGGAGTATCGCCGCCTCTTGAGCGAATACCCGGAAACGCAGATGAACGGGACCCGGAGCTGGGCGACGACGCCTTCTTCGAGGAGAACTTCGGCGAGGTGTGGGTACTGAAGAACGACACCCTGCTCTCGGTCTCCTACGAGCTCGACATCGATCTTCCTCCGGAAGCACCCGCGATCTAAGCCACCGCGATCGAAAT
>Ga0136614_10001109_pt1 | contig 15326 bp, 16 predicted proteins | sample AntDrymUQ2792106_2_FD_106643 | JGI IMG/M metagenome (GOLD analysis project Ga0136614, IMG submission 106643) | Polar desert sand microbial communities from Dry Valleys, Antarctica - metaG UQ279 (21.06) | ecosystem: Environmental > Terrestrial > Soil > Desert | place: Antarctica: Dry Valley... | reverse complement strand
TGGCGCGGCCAGCCGTTGGTCTCCCGCCAAGCCGTCGTGTCGCTGATCGGCGCGACCACCTCGACCGCCGGCCTGAAGGTCTACGCCCAACTCGACGAGAACGCCTACAAGCGCGGTGTCAGGCTCTCAAACTCCGCGCTGGCCGCGGTCAACCTACACCCCGACGACTTCCACGGCGAATGGAACTACCTCATCAAACCCACCAAATGATGATTGACGCTTCCTTACGGCGGACACGAGGAGAAGCCAACGCCAGCGCACGCCGGCGACGCTACGACGCGAGCGGGTCATCGCGACCGGACGGGGCCCCTTCGTCACAGGACCGCGCGTGGTTCTTCACACGTACCGACACGAACGCCGCCGCCGGCCACCGACACGACCAGCGCCAGCGGCCGCGACCGCCGCTCCTACACCTCGCTGACGATCTCCTCGAACGCCAGGCGGTCGGCCCGCGCCACCCACTCGTCGGGCGACAGCGACTGCGGATCGCGCCGCGGCTTGGCCGGATAGCCGAACGCCAGCACCGTCGCGACGGTCTCGTCGGCGCCGTGACCGATCGCCGCGCGCAGGCGCTCGGCGTCGCCGATCCCGTTCGGGCAGGAGCCGATCGCGTCGTTGGACGCCGTCAGCATCATGTTCTGCGCCGCGCGGCCGGCATCGAACGCCGTCGGCCCCTTCGCGCCCACGACGATCGCCACGACGAGCGCCGCGCCGCGCACGTTGTCGCCGGCGTACACGCACAACGCGACCTCGTCGCGCACGCCGGCGTCGCGGACGACCACGAAGCGCCGCGCCTGGCGGTTCTTCGACGACCCGGCGACGCGCCCGGCCTCGAGGATGCGCCGCTCGGCGTCGGGCTCCAGCGGGCGCGGGTCGTACTCGCGCACCTCGCGCTTGCTTGCGACGGCCAGGTAGACGTCCATGACCGGGAGACTACGTGTTCAAGCTGGTGGGCCTTCTAGACGCGCGGGCGCTCGTCGATGCGCGCGATCCACGCCGCCAGGCGCGGGTGATCCTCGCCGATCGGCTGATCCTCGCCGAGCCGCTGATAGCCGGCCAGGACGCGGTGAAAGAGCTCGTCGTCGGCGGGATCGCGCCACGCCGCGTACTTCAGAAACGGGTAGGCCGCGCAGTCGGCGGCGGAGAAGGCGTCGCCGATCAGGTACTCGCGCCCCTCGAGCATCCCCTCGAAGCGATCGAGCGCGGCCTGCATCTGCCCCGCCAGCTCGTCGATGCGCGCCACGGCGGGCAGATCGCGCCCGATCTCCGCCTCGATCGCGTTGGGCGCAACCTTCCAGACGCCGTTGAACCAGTCGATGAAGTGGATCATCCGCGCGCGGCCGGCCGCATCGGGGGGATAGAGCGGCGGCGACGGCACCCGCTCCTCGAGCACGCGCACGATCTGCATCGAGTCGAACACCACCGAGCCGTCGTCGAACTCGACGACCGGCACGAGCGGCTGCCCCGACACGCGCTCGACGAGCGAGCGGTCGCCGTAGTCGATCCAGACGGACTCCACCTCGAGCCCCTTGTGCGCCAGCGCGAGCGCGACGCGCTCGACGTTCGTCGAAAACGGCGCACGGTACAGGCGGATCACGTGGCCGGCCCCTCCTCGGTCAGCGCGCGGTACAGGGCGTTGGCCTTGACGCCGGTCAGCGACGCGACGACAGAGCTCGCCGCGCGCGGCTTGGCGCCCGCCGCGACGAGCTTTCGCAGCGCGTCGAGCGCCGGCGCGAGCTCGGGCTCGGCGGCCGGTGCACCGCCGATCACGAGCACGACCTCGCCGCGCGGGCGCGCCGCCTCGTAGCGCGCGGCGAGCTCGCCCGCGCTGCCGCGCACGACCTCCTCGTGGAGCTTCGTCAGCTCGCGGCAGACCGCGACCGGCCGCTGCGGATCCAGCGCCGCCAGCACCGCCAGCGATGCGGCCACGCGGTTGGGAGACTCAAAGGCGACGATCGTCTCGGGCGCGCGCAGCATCGTCGTCAGCTCGCCGCGCTTGCGCGGCAGGTAGCCGACGAAGCGCCAGACGTCGGCGGGCAGCGCGCTGGCGACGAGCGCCGAGACCGCGGCGCTGGGCCCCGGCAGCACCTCGACGGCCAGCCCGGCGCCGACGCACGCGCGCACCAGCACGAAGCCCGGGTCGCTGACCAGCGGCGTGCCGGCGTCGGACACGAGCGCGACGACATCGCCCTTCTGCATGCGTTCGACGAGCGCCGTCGCCCGCGCGCGCTCGTTGTGCTCGTGGTAGCTGACGAGCGTCGCCGAGACGCCGTAGCGCTCGAGCAGCACGCGCGTGCGGCGCGTGTCCTCGCAGGCCACGACGTCGGCCTCACGCAGCGCGCTGAGCACGCGCAGGGTGACGTCCTCGAGGTTGCCGATCGGGGTGGGGCAGACGATGAGGCGGCCGGGGATCACAGCATCAGATCACAGCAGAACGACTACCCGGCAGCCCCAAGGCCGTCGAGCGCGAGGATCGCTGCGCCGAGCATCCCCGACTCGGCGCCGAAGCGGGCGGCGACGATCCGCACGTGTTCCTTGGAGGGCGACAGCGCCCGCTGCATGACCACCTCGCGCGCCGGCTCGAGCAGCAGCTCGCCGGCCGCGATCACGCCGCCGCCGATCACGACGACCTCCGGGTTGAGCATGTTCACGAGGTTGGCGATGCCGACGCCGAGCCAGCGGCCGATCGCGGCGACCGCGGCGATCGCGGCGGCGTCCCCGTCATGGGCAAGCTCGGTCACCAGCGGGCCGCTGATCTGGCGCCCGCCCGTCTGCGCCTGGCCGAGGGCCGAGCGCGGATGCTGCTCGGCGATGCGCCGCGCCTCGCGCGCCAGCGCCGTCCCCGACACCATCGCCTCCAGGCAGCCGCGGTTGGGACAGTTGCCGTTGCAGCGCGGGCCGTTGGCCTGCACGACCATGTGCCCGAGCTCGGCGCCGGCGCCGAGGCTGCCGCGCTGCAGCGCGCCGCCGACGACGAGCCCGCCGCCGATGCCGGTCCCGATCGTCAGCAGCGCTGCATCGCTGGCTCCGCGCGCGGCGCCGAAGCGCCACTCGGCGAGCATCGCGGTGTTCGCGTCGTTGTCGACGAACACCGGCAGCCCGATCTGCTCGGCGACGAGATCGCGGAACGGGACGCCGGCGAGCGGCAGGTGCGTCGACATGACCGCGATGCCCCTGCGCTGGTCGATCAGGCAGGGGATGCCGATGCCGACCGCGTCGACGGTGCCCGATCCGCCCTCGATCGCGTCACGCACCTCGCCGACCGCGGAGACGACCCGTTCGATCACCGCGTGGTGGTCGGGCGCGCGCGCCGGGCGCGTCGCACGGTGGTGGACGTTCAACTCCGAGTTGACCGCGCCGGCCAGGAGCTTCGTGCCACCGAGGTCGACCCCGATCACGCAGCCGGTCGACACGATCGGCCACCATACAGGGCGCGATGGCCGCACCCGAGGACCCCGAGGAGCCCGAGGGGCGCCCTGAATATCGCGTGTATCGCTCGCGCAAGCCGCTGCTCCCGCGGCGCGGCGGCCGTGACGGCGACGACCTGCAGCGCCTGCGCGCCGACGCGCAGCAGCCGCCCCAGCCCGAGCCCGACCCCGACGGGCGGCGTGGTCTCTTGCGCGGGGGCCGCCGCCGCGGCCCGCGCGCTCGCAAGCCGATCGGCGGCTGGCGGATCGCGCGCTGGCTCGTGCTCGCCGTGCTGACGTGGATCGCGCTGTCGGCCGTCGTCTTTCTCGTCAGCGCACAGATCCAGCAGGCCAAGGTGGCGGATGCCAACCAGCATCTCGGCGGCGCCGGCTACCCGCTGACGTCGCCGAACAACATCCTCGTCCTGGGCTCCGACGTGCGCACCAAGGCGACCGCCGAGCCGGGCGCGCAGACGTCGGGCAACGGCCGCTCGGACTCGATCCTGCTGCTGCGCGTCGGCGGCGGCGCGAACAGCCGCATGGCGATCGCGCGCGACACGATCGTCGACATCCCCGGCTCGGGGCGCCAGAAGATCAACGCCGCCTACTCGATCGGCGGCGCGGCGCTCGCCGTGCGGACGATCGAGCGCTTCACCGGCGTCGACGTCAACCACGTGATGATCGTCAGCTTCGAGGACTTCCCGAACCTTATCGACGCCATGGGCGGCATCACGTACCGCGGCAGCTGCGTCGTGTCGCGCATCAACGGCGGCTTCAAGAACGGCGGCTACACGCTGCGGCTGCCGTCCGGCAAGACGCACATCGACGGAAAGCAGGCGCTGGCGCTCGCCCGCACCCGCAAGAACGACTGCAACAGCGAGGAGAACGACCTCACGCGGGCGCGCCGCCAGCAGAAGATCGTCGGCGCGATGAAGCGCCGGCTGCTGTCGCCGATGGCGTTCGTGCGCCTGCCGCTGATCTCGTGGAACATCCCCAAGGCGCTGCGCTCGGACATGAGCGGCCCGACGCTGCTCGGCGTCTTCGGCGCGCTGTCGGTCGTCGGCACACCGCAGACCGAGGTTCTCGGAACCCCGTCGGGGCAGATCTCGCAGGACGTCAAGCGGGCGAAGGTGCGGCGGTTTCTGAAGGGCTGACGGGGCCGCCGGGCCGCGCGTCGGCGAGCGCGCCGCCATGCCGGCCGGCGCGCGTCAGGTCTGCGGCTTGGAGGAGCCCTTCGCGTCCGACGACGAGCTCTTCGTCTCGCCCTTCCCCGCCGCGGGCTTCTGCTCGGCCTTGGACTCGGAGGACGACGCCGCCGAGTCGGTCTTCTTCGCGTCGTCGCCCTTCTTCGCATCGTCGCTCTTCTTCTCGGAGGCCGTCGTCTCGGCGTTCTCGCGGGCGCGCTTCTTCGTCCCGTAGTCGGTGTTGTAGAAGCCCTTGCCCTTGAAGTGCACCGCGATCGGGTGAAAGACGCGCTGCAGCGGCACCCCCGTCTCGGGATCCTCGGCGAGCGGCGGGTCGGTCATCTTCTGCATGACCTCGAGGATCGTTCCGTCGGGGCGTCGGTACTCGTAGAAAGGCACGGGCGACCCATTATCTAGCATGGCTCCCCGATGCCAGAGCCGCCGAGCCCTCCCGCTGACGCGGCGACCATGGAGAAGATCGTCGCGCTGTGCAAGCGGCGCGGCTTCGTGTTCGCCTCCTCGGAGATCTACGGCGGCCTCGGCTCGACGTATGACTACGGCCACTACGGGGTCCTGCTGAAGACGAACGTCAAGAACGAGTGGTGGCGCGCGATGGTCCAGGAGCGCGACGACATCGTCGCCCTCGACAGCGCGATCCTGCAGCACCCGCGCACGTGGGAGGCCTCGGGCCACCTCGCCGGCTTCACCGACCCGATGGTCGACTGCCGCACGTGCGGCCAGCGCTTTCGCGCCGACCACCTGCCCGACCTGCAGTGCCCGCAGAAGCCCTCCAAGCCACCCGGCGACGGGCCGAACTGCGACCTCACCGAGGCGCGCGACTTCAACCTCATGTTCGAGACGACGATGGGTCCGGTGAAGGACTCCGGCGCGACCGTCTACCTGCGCCCGGAGACCGCGCAGGGAATCTTCGTGAACTTCAAGAACGTGTTGCAATTCTCCCGGAAGAAGCCGCCGTTCGGGATCGCCCAGGTCGGCAAGTCGTTTCGCAACGAGATCACGCCGGGCAACTTCGTCTTTCGCACGCGCGAGTTCGAGCAGATGGAGATGGAGTTCTTCGTCCCGCCCGACGAGGCGCCGCGCTGGTATGACTTCTGGAAGGGAGCGCGCTACGACTGGTACGTCGAGCTCGGCATCCGCGAGGACCACCTGCGCCTGCGCGAGCACGATTCCGACGAGCTGTCGCACTACTCCAGCGCCACGGCCGACGTCGAGTACCTCTTCCCGATGGGATGGTCAGAGCTCGAGGGAATCGCCAACCGCGGCGACTTCGACCTCAAGCAGCACACGGAGTTCTCCGGCCAGAAGCTCGAGTACTTCGACGGGCAGACCGGCGAGCGCTACGTCCCGCACGTCGTCGAGCCCGCCGCCGGCGCCGACCGCGCGATGCTGGCGTTCCTCGTCGACGCCTACGACGAGGACGAGATCGGCGGCGAGCAGCGCACCGTGCTCAAGCTGCACCCGCGCCTGGCGCCGGTGAAGGTGGCCGTCCTGCCGCACCTGCGCAAGGACGGGCTGCCCGAGGCCGCCCAGGAGATCTACGCCGCGCTGCGCGGGCGGATGCAGAGCGAGTACGACGAGGGCGGCTCGATCGGCAAGCGCTACCGCCGCCAGGACGAGATCGGCACGCCGTACTGCGTCACCGTCGACCACCAGTCCCGCGAGGACGGCACCGTCACGCTGCGCGACCGCGACACGCTCGAGCAGGAGCGCGTGACGATCGACGGGCTGGCCCACGACCTGGCGGCGCGCCTGGCGCGGGAGTGGCGCTCGCCGAAGGGCACCGGCGCCCAAGCCTGAGCACCGCCGGTTGATCGCAATGCTCGGCGTACCGAGCCCGGAGGTCTCGATGTCCCTGCCACGCCTGCTCGCCCTGTCGCTCCTGTTCGCTCTCGTCGTTCCAGCGCTCGCCGAGGCCCAGGACGCGGACCTGCGCCGCAAGGTGACCGTCAGGGGCCACAGCTCCGCGCTCGTCGCCCACGATGCCGCTCGGCTGACACTCGGCGTCTCGGCAACCCGCCCCACCGCCGCGGCGGCGCTACGGGCCGCGGCGCTCCAGATGCAGCGCGTGCTCGGCGCGACACGGGCCGCCGGTGTCGCGCCGGACGACATCCGCACGCAGAACATCTCGCTCAACAAGCTCGTCACCCGGCTGAAGGGCGGGCGTACGAGGAGCCGCGGCTACCGCGCGACGCAGCGCAGCGCGGTCGTCGTGCGAGACATCGCGCGCACGGGCGTCGTCGTCGACCGCGCCGTCGGGGCAGGGGCCACACGCGTCTCGGGCCCCGAGTTCTTCGTTTCGAACGCGTCGCGCTCCTATCGGGACGCGCTGGCGTTGGCGTTCGACGACGCGAAGGCCGAGGCGCAGGTCCTCGCCGACCGTGCGGGCGCCCGGCTCGGGGCGGTGCTGAGCCTCGAGGAGACGACGCAGGCCGAGCCGATCCCGCCGCCGGCGGCGAGCCCGGCAACCGGCGCCGACGCGCCCCCGCGCACGCCCCCTCCGGTGCAGCCGAGTGAGTCGCGGCTGGACGCGCCGGTCGTCGTCGTGTTCGAGCTCGTGGGCTGACCGAGCGCGGCGCTGGTCCGGCGCGAGCGCCTCTCCCGCCGGCCACGCTCCGCTACCGTGCTGGCCAACCAGCCAGCCCACCGCCCGCCCGACCCCAGGAGTCCTCATGGCCGTGACCGTTCCACCGGCGACGGAGCAGATCGACTACGCCGATCTCTACGCCCGCTGGGAGCGCGGCAACTGGTCGGCGACGGAGATCGACCTCACGCAGGACCGCATCGACTGGCACGAGAAGTTCACGCCCGAGATGCGCCGCGGCGCGCTGTGGCTCTACACGCTGTTCTTCCATGGCGAGGACTCCGTCGCCGGCAACCTCGCGCCGTACATCGAGGCCGTCCCGCTGGAGGAGCAGAAGTACTTTCTCGCCACGCAGCAGGTCGACGAGGCCCGCCATGCCGTCTTCTTTCATCGCTTCATGCACGAGGTCGTCGGCGTCGGCGACGGGTCGCTCGGCGACGGGCTGCGGTCCACCGAAAGCGAGCTGAACTGGGGTCATCGCAAGACCTTCGGGCGGCTGGACCGGATGGCCGACGAGCTGCGCAAGGACCAGTCGCCGCGCATGCTCGCCAGGGCGATCACGATGTACCACGTCGTCGTCGAGGGAACGCTCGCCCAGCCCGGCCCAGCACATCATCGAGACCTCGCTGGAACGCCTGGACCTGCTGCCCGGCTTCCGCGAGGGGATGCGCAACGTCGCGATCGACGAGCAGCGCCACATCGCCTTCGGCGTCAAGCTGCTGGCCGACCTCTATCAGGCGGATCCGCAGGGCACGCAGGACGCGATCGTCGACCTCATCCGCGAGGTCCTGCAGTACACGCTCAGCGTGCCGATCCCGCCCAACTGGGACGAGAGCTACACGACGTGCTTCGGCTACACCCTGGAGGACCTCTACGAGGAGGGCGCGCGGGCCAACGAGGCGCGTCTGCGGGCGGTCGGCCTGCCGCTCGACGACATCGCCCACTTCCCGTTTCCGATGGACGTCACGCCGCGCGAGCGCGGCCGTCGTGCGCTGGCGCTGCTGCGCGCTGGGCTGCTCGGCGAGGGCAACGGCGCGATCGGCCGTGATCCCGAGACGGTGCGGGTCTTCTTCGACCTGCTGGCGCGCAACGTGCGCGGCCACGAGGTGCCGCACGGCACGACGATCCAGTGGGAGTTCCCCGACATGGAGCCGTGGTACCTGCTGCTCGAGGGCGACCGCAAGACGGCGCACCAGGGTCGCGTCGCCCAGCCGACCGTGCGCCTGAAGCTGCGCTACGACGACTTCGGCGAGCTCGTCTCCGAGCGCGCCCAGCCGCACTGGCTGGTGCTGCGCGGACGGATGCGGCCGCGGGGCGATCCGCGCGTGCTGCTCAAGCTCCAGCGGCTGTTTCACTGACGCCGCGGGTAATGTCTCGGCGCAGATGATGCGCCAGGGCCCAATCCCCCGCTTCGCGCACGGCGTGATCGAGTACGTCGCGGGCGTGCTGCTGATCGCCGCGCCGTTTCTGTTCGGCTTCGACGCCGCCGCCGCTGTCGCGCTGTCGGTCGTCGCCGGCGTCGTCCTGCTCGCCGTCGCCGCGAGCACCGAGGGCCCGAGCTCGTTGGTCAGCTCGATCCCGGTCTCCGTTCACCTGCTGCTGGACTTCGTGCTCGCCGCGGTGCTGATCGCGGCGCCGTTTCTGTTCGGCTTCAGCGACGAGAGCGCCCCGACGGCGTTCTTCCTCGTCCTCGGCGTGGCGCACCTGCTCGTGACGATCGGCACGCAGTTCAAGGGGCCGCGCGCACCGGCCGCCGACGAGCCGCTGCGCTGAGCGCGCGCGCCGGCGCTCCGCTTCAGCTCACCGCTGCGGGAGGCCGATCCAGGCTCCGTCGCCGCCTGCGCAGCTGCGCCCGCACCAGTTCGCCGTACATCCCCGAGTGGACCTTCACGACGATGTTCGTGGCGTCCGGAAGGGAGGTGGTCAGCTGCCGCTCGCCGTAGAAGATCCGCGCCTTGTCGACGAGCTCGCCATCGACCCGCAGCCGGGCCCGGTTGAGCATCACGAGCTTCTTGTCGAACTCGAGCTCGAGGTCGTGGCCGTCGTGGCTGATGCCGTAGCGCTTCGTCATCGGCGAGAGGTGAGCTTGCACCGGGTTCCTCGTTTCCAGCTCGAAGGGTCGATTCGCTGCGCACGGTGTGGCGTGGCCGATGCCCCCGTCCCTCACGTTTCGCCGCGGCCGGCGTCGGGCCGTCCGCGCTGACGCGGGCCATCGCGCTCGTCGGCCGGCGGCGCCAGCGGCAGCGCGCCGAGAGCGCGGCCTGAGCCGGCGCGAAGCCCGCCGCGGCGGGGTGATGGACTACATTGCGCGGCGATGAAGTACATCGACATCGCCTCGCGCTTCGGCGACGTCACGCTGCGCCTGACGCCCGTCCCGCACCCGTGGAACGAAGGGCAGGTCGCCTTCGACGTTCAGCTGACCGGGGTCATCCTCGACGCGTCGGATGTCTACATGGAGGCCGAGGACGCACCGCAGACGCTGATCGAGTTCTGCCGCGAGCTCGCCGACAACCACAAGGGCTTCGACGGCGAGCGGCTCTGGGAGTCGGCCGGTGGCGCGCTGAAGCTCCGCGCCGACCACGACCAGATCAACGCGACGCGGCTCTACGTCACGCTGACCGGCGGGCCGGTCCCGCCGTGGAGCGCGTCCGCCGAGCTGCACGTCGATCCGTACCGCTTCGATCGCGTCGCGATCAACCTCGCGCTGTTTCGCGACGAGCTGCTGGCCGGCGAGGTCGAGGACCCGACCGAGGAGCCGCCGCGGATCGATCCGCGCAAGCGCGCCCGTGAGCCGCTGAAGAAGATCGGCACGCCGAACCCGCAGGGCGCGCCGGGCTGACGCAGCGGACGACGCCCGCGGGCGTTGTCGCGCCGAGACGGGCCGCACCGCCGCTCGCCCGAAAACGCCGTTCAACCACCTGGCCTACGCCTCCGCGGCGGCCGCGGCCGGCGGCACGCGCTCGAAGTCGCCGCGCGGCAGCAGGCGCTCCAGCGGGCGCGGCAGCCACCAGTTCCAGCGTCCGAGCACGGCCATCGTGGCGGGCACGAGGACGAGCCGCACGATCGTTGCATCGACGGCGATCGCGACCGCCGTGCCGAGGCCGATCTGCTGGATCGAGGGCACCCCGGTGGCGACGAACGTCGCGAACACCGCGACCATGATCAGTGCCGCGCTCGTGATCGTCCGCGCGCTCGATGCCAGGCCGCCGGCGACCGCGTCGCGCGTGTCGCCGCTCGCCGCGAAGCGCTCGCGGATGCGGCTGAGCAGGAAGACCTCGTAGTCCATCGACAGGCCGAAGACGACGGCCAGCACGAGCGGCGGGGTGATCGTGTCGACGTGACCGAGCGACTGAAAGCCGAACAGGCCGTCGACCCAGCCCCACTGGAAGACCGCGACGATGACGCCGTAGGCGGCGCTGACCGACAGCAGGTTCATGACGACCGCCTTCAGCGGCAGCACGGCCGAGCGCAGCAGCACGAGCAGGACGACGTAGCTCAGCGCGAGCACGAACAGCACGATCATCCACATCGAGCCCGACACGGTGTCGTTGAAGTCGACGAGGCCGGCAGTCGTGCCGCCGACGTCGACGGTCAGCCGGTCACCCGCGGGCGCGGCCGGCAGCTCGTCGCGCAGGCGCTCGACGAGCGCCTTCGTGGCGGGTGCCTCGCCGTCGCTGCGTGCCGTGGCGGACAGCAGCGCGGCCTCGCCGGACGTGGACGCCACCGGCGCGGCGACGGAGACGACGTCGCGGTCGCGGGCGATCGCCGTCCGCAGCTCGCGCACCGCGGCGGCGTTGGCAGGATCGGCGAGCGCGCCGTCGCGGCTGCGCGCGACGACGACGACCGGTGTCATCTCGCCCGGGCTTGACTGCGCGGCCGCGGCCTCGAAGCCGGCGCGGGTCTCGTGCCCGGCCGGAAACTGAGCGAGCGCGCCGCTGCCCGTCTGCAGGCTCAGCGCGGGGATGCCGAGGGCCAGCAGCGCGCTGCCGGCGACGACGATCGCGAGGATCGGACGGCGCATGATGCGCACGGTCCAGCGCTCCCAGAACGGCGCGCGCTCGGGCCCGCGGCGTCGCGCGCGGATTGCGCCGGCGAAGCGGCCCAGCAGCCGGCCCGGTTCATACGCGCGGTGACCGAGCAGCGAGATCAGCGCCGGCAGCAGCGTCGAGGCGGTCAGCACGGAGACCGCGACGACGAGGATCGAGCCCAGCGCCATCGAGCGCAGCGCGGTGGTGTCGACGAGCAGCAGGCCGGCCAGCGAGGCGATCACGGTCAGGCCGCTGAACAGCACCGCGATGCCGGAGGTCGCCAGCGCAAGCCCGCGCGCCTCGTCGGGAGCGCGACCGGCCGCGATCTCCTCGCGGTAGCGCGCCAGCACGAACAGCGAGTAGTCGACGGCGACGCCGATGCCGATCATCGAGGCCATATTCGTCGTGAAGATCGACATCTCCATCGAGCGCGACAGGAAGTAGATGAGCGCGCCGGTGACGAGCACCGAGACCGCGCCGAGCGCGAGCGGCAGCGCCGCCGCGGCGAGCGATCCGAAGACGGCCAGCAGGATCAGCGCGACGATCGGGAAGCCAACGGTCTCGGCGGTCGCCAGGTCGTCCTTGGAGAGCTCCTGGAAACCCGCCCACAGGGCGGCCTGGCCGATGAGGTGTGTCGTGACCGTGCCCTCCGAGCCGGTCGGCTTGCCGATCGCGAGCTCCTTGCGCAGATCGCCCGCGACATCGATCGCGTCCCAGTCGTTGACGTCGACGCGCAGGGGGATGATCGCGGTGCGCGGCTCGGCCGCGGCTTGGGCGGCCTGGGCGAGCGCCTGCGGCGCGACGTCGACATGGTCGGTGCGCGCCGCGGCGCGCCGCAGGCGCTCGATCGCCGCGCGGCGGTCGGCCGCGGTCGCGCCCTCGCGGGCGATCAGGACGACGCCGAGCTTCGCCCGCTGTGCCGCATCGAAGTCGCGCTCCATCGCCCGCTGGACCGCGTCGGACTGCGAGCCCGGCACGGCGAAGCCCCCGCCCGTGAGGTTCTCCGCCTGGCGCGCGGCGAACGGCAGCGCGGCGATGAACACGATCGCCCACACGACGAGCACGAGGCGGCGACGGCGGCGGAGGAAGCGGTCCAGCGAGAGCATCAGCGCCTGCATGGGCGCCATCTTGCCAGTTGGTTGGCTGGCCAGCCAACCTGTGTGTGTGACATCAGTCACAGTCCGGCATCCCGGTGGAACACCCGCCAAGCGCTGGAACGACCTACGTGCCGGCGAGCGTGATCACGAACCCCAGGACGCCCGTCGCGGTCTGCCAGATCAGGCTGCTGTCGCGCGGCAGCGTCCGGCGCATCGCGGTGGCCAACCGCTCGCTGTCGACTCCCTCCGGGCGTGCTCGCAGGCGCGCCTGCCCGACGAAGTAGTAGTACCGCCACAGCACGTTGAAGCGCCGGCGAGGAAGAAGAACCCCACCGTCATCCAGATGGCCATGAAGATGTCGGCGTCCGCGGGCCCGAGCAGCCACCGAATCAGAAAGCCGATCACGATGAGGCGTGACCGTGCACCAGTAGGTGAGGCGTACCCAGCTGATGATGACGGCCAGCCCGTAGCGCGCGCGCAGCTCTGGATCGGCGTCCTGCCGGACGCTGTGCTCGAGCTGCTCGACCCTGTCAGCGCCGTCGCCGCTGAGCGCGCCGAGCCTCGTGCGCGCCAGACGGAAGTGGACGGTCCGCGTCGGACCGGCGTTGGTCAGCGTCACGGCGCGGCAAAAGCGGCTTGCCCACGGGCGGAGGGCCGAACTCCCGGTGAGTTCTCGCACTTGGCCGCCGACAGAATCTCCTTGCGCGCCACCAGCCCGGTCTTTACTCCCTGCGCGCCTGACGCCGGAAGAGCCCGACGATCGGCCCGACCTCGTTCTCGCTCTTCCAGACCTTCAGCGACGTCTTGAGGCTCTTGACCTCAAGGCCCTTGAAGTGCCCTTCACGCCGAGCCTCGCTCCCACGAGGCTCAGCGCAGCCGATCCGATGTCTCCATCGCTGCGGGAACCGGGTTTCCTGCACGTTTACCGGAAAGAGAACCCGACTTACGAGAAGGTACATTGCTTGGGGTGACCCGCCTGTTCGACGCCATCGTCGGCTGGCTCATGCGCCCGAAGATCAGGCGCGTGCGGCGCTGGTCGTTCGTGGCGACGCTCCCGCTCGGGCTGCTGATCGCGCATCTGCACGGCGTCCAGGAGGGCGCCGCCGTCGTGGCCGTGCGGATGGCCTGCGTGGCGATGCTCGCGCTCGTCGCGTGGCGCGTCGGCGGCGAGCGCGGAGATGCGCTTCGCGACCTGGTCATGCACCCGCGGGTGCGCGCGTTCGCGCGCGCCGAGTTCGACATCCTCACGGCGCTCTCGCGCCTGCTGCTCGCGCGTCTGGGCCGCGGCGGCGACGGCCGCAGCGACGGCATGACCTACGCCCGCGGCACCTTCGGCTACGCGCTCGCCTTCGCGCTCACGCCGACGGTCGCAAGCGAAGCACTGGTGATGCACCTGCTGCTGGGCGACGGCGTGCTGGCGTGGACGCTCACCGCGCTGCACGGCTACATGCTGATCTGGCTGTGGGGCTTCGCGCTCGGCCCGCGCGCCTACCCGCACCGGATCGGCGCGCGCGCCGCGGTACTGCGCGCCGGCCCGATGTACCGGGTCGTCGTCCCGCGCGGGGCGATCCTCACGGCGACGCCGCGACGAGATCGGATACCAGGCGAGCGCGGTCTCGTGGAGCGCGACGAAGAGGTGCTCCTGCCCGTCCGCGGCCGCGTCGACGTGACGCTCGAGTTCACACAGCCATTGCGCGTCCAGCGCCCGCTGCACGAACCACTGTCGACATCGCGGCTCGCCATCGCCAGCGACGACCCCGACGCGCTGATCGAGCGTCTGCTCGCCCCGACCACGGCCGCCTCGCCCACCCGTGCGCGCCACGTGAGCACGCCCGCGTTCGGGCTGTTCGACCTCGCCGGTCTCGCACGCGACGCCACGCAGCCGGGCTAGGTCCCGGCCCTCCCCCCGCACGACGCCGTGCCGAGCCACGTGTGCGGGTTTGCCCGCCCAGCACCAGCCGAGCTTCGGCGCGCCCTTGCTGATCCACAGCGCGCAGACGCGGCGGTCGCCGCAACGTGAGCCGGCGAGCGAGAAGCCGCCGTTCGTCGCGACGGCCTCGGGGAAATGCGTGATCAGCGCGATGCCCTCGTCGATCGTCAGCGGCGAGCGGCCGTCGTGACGGATCGTCGCCAGCGCGTGGTCGGGCGTGACGTTGAGGCTCGCTTTGCCGGTGTCGATGGCGCTGATCAGGTAAGCGCCACCGGTCGGCAGGTTCACGGCCTCGATCGGCTCAAACCGCGTGAGCTCCTCCGGCGTGAGCATCGAGAGAAAGCCAGCCTTGTCGCGGCGGCGCACGAAGGAGACCGACCTGCTCGCGGGCACGAGCGCCCCGCTGACGACGATGACGAAGCCGAAGCGCCCGTGCTCCAGGTCGCTGCCGGGATCAAGCGATGTCGCCCGTTCGCGCAGCGGCTCCAGGAGAGCGACGTACTCGGGCTCATCCATGCCGGCCGCGCGCGGATAACCGCGTTGCAGCAGCGTCGCAACCTGGCGATCGAACTCGGCCTCGGCCGCGCCGCCCGCTGCGTTCGGCGCCGCGGCGAGCAGCGCCCGCCGCGCCTGGGTGTACTTCTCCCCCGTGCTCGCGGCACGCTCGCGAACGGCCCGCTTGCGTGCACTGTCTCTGGTCACGTGTCCTCGCTTCCCGGCCGAGACCCCACGCATCGCGACCTCGAATCGCGTGACAGGCAAACGGCGGTTCCGAGACGGCGTCCCTTGCTCCGTCTCCACCGCCCGGGCGTGGGCCGGTCGCGGCTAAAGAGGATGCGCCGGGAACTGCGGCGCGCGCTGGAGAGTAGCTGGCGCGGCGCCACGACGAGCGTGAAACCGCAAATCGTGAGTGGATCGGCAGCGTCGCCGAAGCTTGCGCCGGAACCTGGGGGTCTCAGATGCTCTGGACCGCTATGACAACGCCTGGACACCCACTGCACCCTGAGAGAGCAGGCTCCGCTCTTGGTGCAGACTCTGGGCGGGCGAGCATCGTCGGCGATGATGCTCCTGTCTGGTG